>Ga0265327_10005027_pt1 | contig 11313 bp, 9 predicted proteins | sample 41621metaG_FD_202089 | JGI IMG/M metagenome (GOLD analysis project Ga0265327, IMG submission 202089) | Rhizosphere microbial communities from Carex aquatilis grown in University of Washington, Seatle, WA, United States - 4-16-21 metaG | ecosystem: Host-associated > Plants > Roots > Rhizosphere >...
GACTTTCGTGCGCCGGAGGGAAAGTCCCGCAACCTGAAGGATGAGATCTGGACCTGGCTGGTCAGCACCTTCGCCACGGTGTTCAAGAATCACCCGCGCGACGAAGTGGCGACGAAGATCCCGTTCTCCGGGGAGTTCAAGAATCTCGACGTGCACGTGTGGGAAACGGTCACGAATCTGCTGCACCACGCGTTCATCAGCCCGTTGCAAAAGAAGCTGGATAGCCAGGCGCCGGGCGGGGCGGGAACGAAGGAGGGCGTGGGTAAGAAATCGTAGGCCGCCTGCTTGCAGGCGCTTCTTGGCTTACACCAACCACTCGGGAAACGGTCGATCGGAGTCAGTTGCAGGCAAGAACCAAGCCGCCTCATCTTGCCCGAGCCAGAACCACTGATACGAATCCCCAGCGGGAGTGACCTCGTCGCGATAGGGATTGAGGAAAATGTAGCGTATCACTGTTTCCACGGAGTCTTCCGGGCGAAGACGATGCTCATAGAAGTTCGGTTGCCACGAAAGTTGGCGGCGCGAGAGCGAGGGGCGAGTCTTCGTTTTCAATCGAGCTACGCAGCGGGAGAGTGAATGATCGCCCATCGTCCGTATGAGGAGATGAAGGTGATCTGGCATTACCACGGCAGACTGCAAAACCCAGTGGCGGTCTTCTTCCAGCGCAGCGACTTCGGCTTTGATCACGTGGGCGATCACCTCCTGGTCGAGTCCGGGCATACGATCCTTTGAACCAAGAGTGAGGAAGCAGGACGTGTTCGGAAGAGACACTCGGTGACGCCGGAGCGCACCTTCGCCACGGCCAAGGAGATGCATACGCGGGGCGTATGCGGTAGTGAAAGCGCGAGCAAGTTCGCGGCCTACGAGTTGGTGTCAGAAATCCGTAAGAGCGGCACAAGGCCGTCCGCTCTGAAAACGGCGGCTCCCGAGATCCATTTTACTTTTCCATCTCGGCGAGCTTTTCGGCGGCTTGCTCCCACGCGGCGGTGGCGACGGCGAGCTGGTCGACGAGCGTGCTGAGCTCGAGGTTGAGATGGTGAAACTTGCCCTTGTCGGAGTAGGTCTCGGGCGCCTCCAGTGCCGCGGCGAGTTCGTTCTGGCGGGCCTCCAGCTTGGAGACCTCTTCCTCGAGGCGGTGGACCTCGGCGTGCTGCTTCTTGATCTCATTGGGCGTGGCGCGCTTCGTCGCGGGAGCGGGCGCGGCGGTCGTCGCGGGCTTGGCGGCGGGGGCGTCCTGCTTCGGGCGGGCGTCAGTGAAACCGGCGGTGAGCGCGGCGCGCGCGTTGGAGGCCTTCGATTTCTCGAGGTAGTAATCGTAGTCGCCGGCGTAGGGCGTGAGGCGGCCGGAGTGGACGTGCAGCACGGTCTTCGCGAGCTGGCGGATGAAATAGACGTCGTGGCTGATGAAGATGAACGTGCCCTCGTATTGCTGCAGGGCGAAGAGCAGCGCGTCGATGGACGCGATGTCGAGGTGAGTCGTGGGCTCGTCCATCAGCAGCAAGTTCGGCGGATCCACGAGGAGGCGGGCGAGCGCGAGCCGGGATTTTTCGCCGCCGGACAGGACGCTGCACTTCTTGAAGACATCGTCCTTCCGGAAGAGGAACGCGCCGAGGATGGTGCGCGCCTGTTGCTCGGTGAGGTCATTCTCCGCGGTGCGCAGCTCCATGACGTTTTCCATCACGGTGAGGTCGAGCTTCAGGTTGTCCGCGCGATTTTGGGCGAAATAGCCCGGGAAGACGTTACTGCCGAGTTCCCGCACGCCGCCTTGGATGGGGATGACGTCGCCGAGGATCTTGAGCAGGGTGGACTTGCCCGCGCCGTTGGGACCGACGAGCACGATGCGCTGGCCGCGCTCGGCCTCGAAGTTGAGGTCACGGTAGACGACATGGTCGCCGTAGGCCTGTTGGACGTTCTTCAGCGAGATGACCTTCAGGCCGGAGCGCGGGGCGGGCGGGAACTTGAACCGGACCTTCTTCAGGTCTTCGGTCGGCTCCTCGACGGCGACGTCCTGGAGGCGCTCGATCTGTTTTTCCTTGGATTTGGCGCGGGAGGCCATCGAGGCCTTGGCGCCGAAGCGGTCGACGAACTTCTGCAGGTGGGCGATTTCGCGCTGCTGGTTCTTGAAGATGGCCGCCTGCTGTTCCTTGCGGGCGACGCGCTCGTTGAGGTAGTCGTCGTAGTTGCCGGTGTAGCGGTTGAGCGTGCCGCCGCGGAGCTCGAGGATACCGGTGCAGAGGATGTTGAGGAAGGCGCGGTCGTGGGAAACGACGAGCAGCCCGCCCGGATAGCGCGTGAGGTAGTCCTGGAACCAGAGCAGGGCCTCAAGATCGAGATGGTTGGTGGGCTCATCGAGGATGAGCAAGGCGGGCTCGGCGACGAGGAGACGGGCGAGGTGGGCGCGCATGACCCAGCCGCCGGAGAAAGTCTTGGCGAGCTTGTCGGCGTCGCCCTCCTTGAAGCCGAGGCCGGCGAGGATCTTTTTCGCGCGCGGCTCGAGCGTCCAGTCGATGTCCCAGTCGTCATCGTTCTCGGGCTCGAGCTTCTTGCCGCTGGTGGCGATCTGGAGGATGGTTTCGTCGCCGACGGGGGCGCTTTCCTGGGGCAGAAAGCCGAAGTCCGCGCCGCGTTCCCACTCGATGGTGCCGGTATCGGCGGCCTCCTCGCCGAGGATCAGGTTGAAGAGGGTGGATTTGCCCGCGCCGTTGGGCCCGACGAGGCCGTAGCGATCCGTGCGCGCGACGAACAGCGACACGTCGTGAAAGAGTTCACGGGTGCCATAGGACTTGGAAACATCGGCGATGGTAAGCACGGAAACCGCCCACCACACCCTACGAGGGGCCCGGCGTCAATGCGCGGGTTGGGCGAATGTGAAGTAAACCCTTCCTGTCATCGCAAGAGCGCGCAGCCCAACGCGATAATCCCCGCCAAGGTACATAGGCCCGCGCCGCGTGAAATCCACAACGCGCGCCGCAATTCAGGCCGTTCGCCAACCCATGCCGGAGTCACGAAAGTCCACTGCATCTGAAGCTCCTTCAGTTTTGAGTCGCTTCGCCAAAATGAAACACCTTCGGGACGAAAGAGAAAACCAGTTGGCCGCCCGAGTGCGATCCATTCGTCTCTCCGCTCGGCGTGTAACCAGCGGATCAGCCGGTCGAAGAACGCCATCGATGTCACGATCGCGACGAGCACAAACCAAAACAGCAGGACGGCGATAAGGGAGTGCACCTGTTATTTCACGGCTCTCTCGAGAAAATGCCCGATCGGTCCGTCTGGCCAGCAAGTCAGGGCACAATCCGTGTTCCCTGCGCCGAGGCTTCGCTGGTCGGGTCGGTGGGTTTGCCGGATTGATCGAAGACCTCGTAGCTGATGGTCGAGTCGAAGGAGTTTCCGTCTTCGGTGAGGGTGAACTTCTGCGTGAGCACGCCGTGGCCGCCGGGGGACCAGCCGCCGCCCTTGGTGATTTCCTCCAATGCGGCCGGGGGCTTGGTCCAGTAGTAGACGTAGCGGGCCTCGTATTCCCGCGGGCCGGTTTTCTTCCACGCGCCGTAGGCGGGGGTGACGGGCGGCATGGCGTCGTAGTTGGAGGACTCCGTCATCGTGCCGCCGGCGTTGAAGACATAGAGGAAATCCAGGTCTTTGATCGCGGCGTAGGGGCCGGTCTTGAACTGGACGCGCCCTTTCCAGGCGCCAACGAGGGCGTCGGTGGACGAGGACGTTGTCTTGGTGGTGGTTACCGTCGTGCAACTGCTCGCAAGCAGCGCGAAAAACAAACCCAGGGCCGGCAGCACGGAGCGTTTCATCGGGGATTTAGCAGGGGTGAGTGTGCCGTGAAGTTCGGAATCGGACAGCTGAATTTTTAACCACGGATAGCACGTAGGAGCACGGGTCAATCATTCAAACCGTTAGGAACATGGATTTTGCCTGGCAAGGTTTGGCTGCCGAATCTGATCCGTGTTCCTAGGTGTCATCCGTGGTTAATAATTCGGACATTCACTTCAGCGATTGAGGGTCAGCGCGATGCAGCCGGCGACGGCGATGACGGCGCCGAGAATTGAGCGGCGGGTGGGACGGTCGCCTTCGAGCCAGAAGGCGATCGGGATGGAAAGCAGGGGCGTGGTGGCGGCGATGGGGAGCACCAGGCCGCTCGGCGTCGTGGCGAGGGCCCATTGGTAGCAGCCGACGCCCGCGACCGGACCGGCGAGGGCGTTGGCCAGCACCCAGCGGCGGCTGGCGCGGCGTTCGTCGGGTGTATGCGTCAGCGGCGGCGGCAGGCGACGGAGCAGGCGCATCACGAGATACCAGACGGAGATGAACATCACGCCGGCGAGGATGCGGTGGTAGGCGGCGGTCAGGCCGAAGGTGGCGTTGGCGACGTGCTCGCCCGCGGCCGCGGCGACGGTCACGCCCTTGCGGCTGACGAGCGCGCCGAAGCCCTGGCCGGCGGCGGCAAGCAGGCCGAACAGAAAACCTACGGGCCGCACGCGCACGCGCGGGGGGCTCGACTTGCTCGGCATCAGCGCGACGGCGACGCCGGCGAGGATGACGCTGCCCCAGAAGACCTGCTGGCCCGTCAATTTCGTGCCGAGCCAAAGCCACTCGCCGAGGGCCGCGATGGGGGCGGCGAGGCACTGCGTCATCAGCACGGTGAGCCTTGAGCCGAGGAAGGGCAGCGCGCCGTAGACGCCGAGGTCACCGAGACCCATTCCGATCAGGCCACTGAGCAAGAACCAGTTGAGGCTGACGCTGGCGAAACCGCGGCCGACGAGGTGGGCGAACAGGCCGAGGAAAACGCAGGCGACCACCAGCCGCCCGAAGTTCGCGCGCAAGGCACCCAACGCCTTGACGCTGTGGCTGGCACAGGTGGCGTTGAGCGCGAAGAAGAAGGCGGCGAGAAACGAGGCAAACATCGGGTAACCAACGACAAGAGAGCATCCCACCCCCGGTTGCGACGGTTTTTTGTGTCCTCCGCAAGGTCGTGTGCTACTTTGCCCGGTTATGAAAGCCCAGAAAGCCAAGACCAAGCCCGAGGCGGTCAATGCCGCCCTCGCGGCCAAGAAGGGCCCGGTTTCCAAGTTTATCGCCCAGCACTACCGCCACTTCAACGCCGCCGCTCTCCTGGATGCGGCCAAAGGCTACGCGGCGCACCTCGATGCCGGCGGGAAGATGCTCGTGACGCTCGCGGGCGCGATGTCGACGGCCGAGCTGGGCATCTCGCTGGCGGAGATGATCCGGAAGGACAAGGTCCACGCGATCGTCTGCACCGGCGCGAACCTGGAGGAGGACATTTTCAACCTCGTGGCGCACGATTACTACGAGCGTGTGCCGCACTACCGGCACCTGTCCGCGGCCGACGAGCAGAAGCTGCTGAACCGGCACATGAACCGGGTGACGGACACGTGCATCCCGGAGATGGAGGCCATGCGCCGGATCGAGAACGTGGTGTTGGAGGAGTGGGTGAAGGCCGATCGCGCGGGCGAGCGCTATTTCCCGCACGAGTTCATGTTCAAGATTTTGCGCGGCGGGAAGCTGCGGAAGAGCTACCAGATTGACCCGAAGAACTCGTGGATGTTGGCGGCGTGCGAGAAGAACCTGCCGATGATCGTGCCGGGTTGGGAGGACGCGACGCTGGGCAACATGTTTGCGGGGCACGTCATCAGCGGCCACGTGAAGAACGTGCACACCGTCCGTACCGGTATTGAATACATGACGGTGCTGGCGGAGTGGTATACGAAGACCGCGAAGAAGCTGCGCAACGGCGAGGGCTCGATCGGGTTTTTCCAGATCGGCGGCGGGATCGCGGGCGACTTCCCGATCTGCGTCGTGCCCATGCTGCATCAGGACCTGCAGCGCACGGGCGTGCCGTTGTGGGGCTATTTTGCCCAGATCAGCGACTCGACCACGAGTTACGGCAGTTATTCCGGCGCCGTGCCCAACGAAAAGATCACGTGGGGGAAGCTCGGGGCGAAGACGCCGAAATACATCATCGAGAGCGATGCGACGATCGTGGCCCCGCTGATTTTCTCGTGGGTGCTGGGGAAGTGAGTTGAAAGCGATAAGCCTTGAGCGGTGAGCCAGAGGCCTGGGGGTAGGGCGGGTTATCCTTAACCCGCCAGCTAGTGCTTATTCGCGGGCGGACAACGGCGCGTTAGGGATAACGCGCCCTACCTCGGAACTATCCGCCCAAAGGCTTTGCGTCTTTGTGTCTTTGCGTGAGCGTTTCCGGACATGTCCAACTCCCTTGCGCACGAGAAGTCGCCGTACTTGCTGCAGCACGCGGACAATCCCGTGGCGTGGCTGCCGTGGGGCGAAGCGGCGTTTGCGCGGGCGCGGGCGGAGGAGAAGCCGATCTTCCTGAGTATCGGTTACTCGACGTGTCACTGGTGCCACGTGATGGCCCACGAGTCGTTCGAGAACCCGGAAATCGCGGCGATCCTCAACGAGCATTTCATCGCCATCAAGGTGGACCGCGAAGAGCGGCCGGACGTGGACAAGGTCTACATGACCTATGTGCAGGCGATGTCGGGCCATGGCGGCTGGCCGCTGAGCGCGTGGCTGACGCCCGAGCTGAAGCCGTTTTACGGCGGCACGTATTTCCCGCCGGAGGACCGCTACGGTCGCGCGGGCTTTCCGGCGATTTTGCTCACGATCGCCCGCGGGTGGCGGGAGGAGCGCGCCAAGCTCGTCGCCGAGGGCGATCGCGTGATTTCCACGCTGCGCGAGCATTACATCGGGAAGGCGCCGGCGGCGCCCGCGGACGACCTGACGATCGCCGGCGGCGCGGCGTTTGAGCAGGGGCTGAACTATTTCGACACCGCGTTCGACGCGGAGCACGGCGGCTTTGGCGGCGCGCCGAAGTTTCCGCGGGCGTCGAATCTCAATTTTCTCTTCCGCTGCGCGGCGGTGCAGGGCGTGGCCAGCGAAGTGGGCGCCGAGGCGGTCGGGCTGGCGGCGGCGACACTGAGCGGCATGGCGCGCGGCGGGATTCACGACCACGTGGGCGGCGGATATCATCGCTACTCCGTGGACGCGGAGTGGTTCGTGCCGCACTTCGAAAAGATGCTCTACGACCAGGCGCAGATCGCGCTGAACGCGCTGGAGGCGCGGCAGGCGACCGGGGACGAGCGCTTCGCGTGGATGGCGCGGGACATCTTAGACTACGTGCGGCGCGACCTGACGAGCCCGGACGGCGGATTTTACACGGCGGAGGATGCGGATAGCGCGCCGCCAGAGGCGGAAAAGAGTGACAAGGGACGAGTGACGAGTGACGAGAAGCCGGGCCACGTCGAGGGAGCGTTTTACGTTTGGACGGCAGCGGAGTTGCGGGAGGTGCTTGGCGCAGACGCGGCGTTTTTTTCGGCGCTGTTTGGCGTGCGCGAGGAAGGAAACGTCGAGGCGGCGCGGGATCCGCACGGGGAATTTACGGGCAAGAACATCCTCGCCCAAACGCAGCCGTTGCTGGGTATGGCGTCGCAGTTCGGGCTCACTCCCGAGAAGGCGAATGAGCGCGTGCTGGCTGCGCTGGAAAAGCTTCGCGCCGCGCGCGCCCGCCGGCCGCGTCCGCTGCTGGACGACAAGGTCATCACGGCGAACAACGGGCTCATGATCTCCGCGCTGGCCAAGGCGCACCAGGTGTTGGAATTGGGCCAGGAAGCGGACGGGACGCAGCCGGCCGATCGAAGGACATATCTGACAGCCGCCACCCGTGCGGCGGAGTTTGTGCAACGGGAGCTTTTCGATGCCAAGCGCGGGACTTTGTATCGCAGCTGGCGGGAGGGGCGCGGCGTGACGGAGGGGTTTGCCGAGGATTATGCCTACCTGATCCAGGGGCTGCTCGACCTGTATGAGGCGTCGTTTGAGCTGCGCTGGCTGCAATGGGCGGGGCAGCTGCAGACGGCGATGGATGCGCGCTTCTGGGATGAAACTCGCGGGGGTTATTTCAACTCGCGGGCGGACGACGCCGCGATCGTCCTCCGGTTGAAGGAGGACTACGACGGCGCCGAGCCGGCACCGAGTTCGGTGGCGGCCGGCAATCTCCTGCGGCTGGCAGCGGTGGCGCATGACGACGCGCTGCGGCAGCGGGGTGGGCGGACGATCGAGGCCTTTCGGGCGCAGTGGAGCGGCACGCCACACGCGATGCCGGAGATGCTCTGCGCAGTGGCGGCCGCGCTCGAGCCGCCGCGGCAAGTGGTGCTGGTGGGCGAGCGGGGCAATGCGGATTTTCGGGCACTGGCGGCGGTCCTGACCGAACGCCTCGGTCCGCGGCGGGCGTTGCTGGCGGTGACGGAGGAGGCCGACCGCCGTTGGTTCGCGTCGCACTCCCCATGGTTGGTGGAGATGCGGGCGTTGGACGGCCGGGCGACGGCGTATGTTTGCGAGGACTCTGCCTGCCAGGCCCCGGTGGCGGAACCCTCGGCGCTTCGGCGCATGCTGTGGGAGTAGTCCTTTGGTGCTACGTGGCGTTTTCCACGTTGCGCCGCGGCAGGACGGCGGCACACGCTGCGGGCCGTGAAGATCCTCACCGTCGAAGATGATGCCGTGTCCCGCGCCGTGCTGCGCCAGGCGTTGCGCAAGCTGGGTCACGAAGTCGTCGAGGTGGCCAACGGTGAGGCGGCCTGGAAGCTCCTCGCGAAGGAGCCGGTGCGGGTCGTGGTGAGCGACTGGGCCATGCCGCAGATGGACGGGCTCGAGCTGTGCCGGCGCATCCGGAAGGCGGCGGGAACGGAATACACGTATTTCATCCTCCTGTCGGCGCGCGATGCCACGAGCGAGAACCAGCAGGCGGCGGCGGACGCGGGCGTGGATGATTTCCTGACCAAGCCGATGAATTTCGACGAACTCTGGAACCGGCTGCGGGTGGCCGAGCGGATCCTGCGTTACGCGACCCAGGTCCGCCAGCTGGAGGAGCTGATGCCGATCTGCTCCTACTGCAAAAAGATCCGCGACGACCACAATTACTGGCAGCAGATCGAGGGCTACATCAACGAGCGCACCGGCAGCGAATTCAGCCACTCGATCTGCCCGGATTGCTACCAGCGCGTGGTGATCCCGGAGATGGAAAAACTCAAGCAGGCCTCGAAATGAACGAACGCGTCCAGCGGCTGGAGGAGAAAGTGGCCTACCTCGAACGGCACGTCACCGAGCAGGACAAGGCGATGCTGGAGCAGGTGGAGGTGGTGGCGCGGTTGCGGCAGGAGCTGCGCGCTCTGCGGGACCGGCTGGCCAGCTCGGGCCACGCGGAAGGTGGCGAGGAACCGAAGGACGAGCGTCCCCCGCATTATTGACGGACAGAATCCTGTAGGTCGGGGTTTATCCCCGACAGGTTTTTCCAGCACGTCGGGCGTGAAGCCCGACCCACATCCGTCACTGTCCGATCACCTCACCTCGACCGAGGCGACGCGGCTAATTTGGTGCGGAAGCTGTTCGAGGCGCGCGATGGGGCAGCCATTGAGGGAAATATTTGTCAGCCGCAGCCGACCAATGCCGGCAATGGAACCGCCTTCGACGAGGAGAACGGCGCCGGGGCGCGGCTCGCCGTGAAAGGTGACGTTGACCAGCTCGAGGTTGCCGATCTCGGGTTTCTGGGCATCCAGCAGCGACGCCAGCCGCGGCGTGTCGTCGAAGGCGCAATTCACCGCGCGGATCGTGCCGTAACGAGCGGGTGAGCCGTTGGCGGTGGGCTGGAGCGGGTGAATCAGCAGCGTGGAATAGGTCATGCCCACGAAGTCGCAGTCCTCGAAGGTGAAGTCGCCCTGGTCGTGCGCCGCGAAGAATCCCAGCCGCACGGCGCTGGCGCGCAGATTCCAGCCGAGCATGCGGCGGATGACGTGGTCCGCGGAGGAGCGCGTGTCGTAGGCGCCGAGGTAATGGCCGGAGGCGAAGCAGTCGTCGTTGGCGGCAACGAGGCAGTCCTCGATCAACACGCGGCGGCAGCTGCCGGTGTTGATGCCGTCGGCGTATTCGGGCGTGCAGGCGGGTGGCGTGAGAATTTTGATATGGCGCAGCGTGAGGTCGTCGCAGCCGCGGCAGTTGACGTTGAAGTTGCGGCCGTTGCGGATGACGAGCCCGTCCACGAGCACGCGACGCGAGCCGGTGATGAAGAGCGGAGATTGCGTGAGCCAGGGGCAGAGCTCGTTGGCGGTGTAGTAGTCGACGATGCCGTGGGAATAGAGATTCCCGCCGTGGACGTAGTGCTCATAGGCCTGCTGGTCGATGCAGCCGCGGCCGAGCACGGCGACGTTCTCGCAATCCTGCAGCCAGAGCCCGTGGCGATGCTCGTTCTCGCCGTGGGCGCTGGGCCGGACTTTCAGGCAGCAGCCGGGCGAGAGGTGGATCTGAAAATGACGGCCGCCATTCACGTGCAGCTGAGTGACGAGGTAGGTCCCAGCCGGGACCAGCAGCGTCCGGTGGGTGCCGTTCACGGCGGCGAAGGCGCGGTGGAAGTTCTCCGTCTGGTCGACGCGGCCCATTGCGTCGGTGAGGAAGGACGACGCGTCCACCACGTCGGCGTCGCCGGGAGCGGGACGTTTTTCCTCCGGCGTCTCCACGATGAGCATCAGCGGTGGCAGCTCGTTGATGCGGACGATGAAGTGACGCGGCCCGCGGGTGCCGGTCGAGAAGGTCAGCGTTTGGCCGGCGATGGTGCCGGCGAGTTTGCGGCGGAACGGGTGAATGCGAAACGTGCGGATTGGTTCACCCGCGTCGATGGCCAGGGTCACGTCGCCCGCGGCGGCGAAGTGCGCGTAGTGCACGTGCATGGCCGCCGGGTCGTAGATGTGGCAATAGTCCGGCAGCCGTTGGTATTCGGCGGCGCGGCGGGCGCGGGCGGCGGCGTCCATCGGCGGCGTCTCCACGACGGCGACGGGCTGGCCGTTGGCGTGGAGGCGGAACGTCCGGCTGACCGCATCGCCGGCGATGAAATGGTCCTCGATCGTCACGTGGGGGCCGCGCAGGGGCGGCGCTGTCGGACTAGAACGTGGCGGTGACCTCGAGCTGGTGCTCCGGGGCGAGGCTCTGGCTGCCAAGGGAGCCGCACTCGATTTCGTCGTTCTTGAAGAGCTTGAACTTCACCGCGGTGGCGGCGTCGTTGGTTTCCCAACGCCATTTGCCGATGGAGACAAACTGGAGCGGCACGCCCTTGTCCCAGCTCAGGCCCGGGCCCTCGCCGCGAATGAAGAGCCGGTTGCCGATGCCGATGTAGGCGGTGACGAGCAGGCGCGTGGCGCGGTCGGACGAAATGACGTTCTCGCCGATTTCGATGCCCTCCCTCGATGGCGCTTCGGCGGATGCGGTCTGGTCGAATTCCGCGGCGGGAGC
>Ga0265327_10005028_pt1 | contig 11312 bp, 8 predicted proteins | sample 41621metaG_FD_202089 | JGI IMG/M metagenome (GOLD analysis project Ga0265327, IMG submission 202089) | Rhizosphere microbial communities from Carex aquatilis grown in University of Washington, Seatle, WA, United States - 4-16-21 metaG | ecosystem: Host-associated > Plants > Roots > Rhizosphere >...
TTCGAGGCCGCCTGGATGGCCCAGCCGTCACCGACTACGGAGGTGCCGGTGGGGACGCCACCCATGAGCAGCGTCCCGAACCATCCCACCAGCAACCACCGTTTGAGCATGGGTCTCCTTGCGGAAGTGAAAGCCGTCGAGCTAGGCGAGGGCGGGCAGGCTGGCTGCGGCCACAGCCTGGCCCACGCGGCGGCTCTTCTCGTCGGGCAGGAAGATGGAGATGGCCTTGGCGGTCTCGGGGAACTCAGAGGCAAGTACCTCCTTGGCCTTGGCGAGGATGATCTCCCCACCTTCGCCGGAGGTGACGCGACCCAGGATCATGGCGTGCTCCATGTCGTAGAACTCGGCATACCAGGGCAGGGTGTAGCCCAGGTAGGTGCCGATGGTCTCGAAGATGGCACGCGCGGCGGGATCCCCCTTGGCCATGAGGGCCTGCACTTCCTTCAGGCGCTCGGGCAGACCCATGTCCGCGGGGAAAGTGAGACCCGCCGGGCCTGCGAGCTTGTCCACGGCCTGCTGCGAGAAGTAGGCCGCACCCACGCCGGGGTTGCCGGACCAGTCATCTGTGCCCGCGGTGGGGTTGGCGTCCACCGTGCTGAAGGCCAGCTCGTTCAGCCATCCGGTGATCTTGCCGTGGCGGTCGAGGAAGCCCACGGCTTCGCTGGAGCCCAGCGCGATGCCCAGGATGCCGTTCTGCTCCAACGAGAGACCGCCGGCAAGCGCCGTGACATCGCCGTCGTTGATGACTTCGAGGGGCACCTTCCACGCCTCGCGCAGCTTCAGGAAGATGGGGCTCACGTCCTTGAGGAAGCGCTCCTTCGGCACGGCGCGGAACAGAGAGGCCACCATCACCTGGTTGTCCACCAGGATCCCGGCGGAGGAGCCGCCAATGGCATCCAGCCGCGGCAGGTGCGAGGCGGCCAGCTTGAAGCCTTCGTTGATGCAGTTGTAGTGGTAGGTGGGATCGGATTCCGCCTTCGGGTTCCAGGGGATCTCCGTGCTGAAGATCACCTCGCCATCGACCACCGCCGCCACCTTGTAGTCGCTGGCGCCGAGGTCGAAGCCGATGCGGCAGCCCTGGAGGTTCCCACCGAGGGCCAGCGAGCGCTTGCCAGCAGAGGGGATGGCCCAGGGGTCCATCACCGCCACTTCGAAGGTGCGGTTGAAGGCTTGGCCCATGATTTCGCGCTCGAACGTCCAGGGTCCGTCTTCGCTGTATTCGGCGGCGATGGCGTCGCAGAGCGCCTTGGGGCCACCCACGGACACGCGCCACCCACCGCACACCCAAAGGAGGCCGTTCACCATCCACGACACGTAACGGAGGTTGTCCTCGTCGCGACCGGCATCCTGCGGAAACACCTTCAGCTCGAGGCGGGCCACGCTGCCAGTGTTCTGGTCGAGGCCCACCACCACGGTCTCGTGGCGACCATAAGCCGCCAGGGCCTGTCGGAAGTTGCGGACGCCCAGTGAGAGCGGTCGGTATTGCGGATCCAGCGCCAGGGGCTTCGCCAGAGGCACGTTGAACAGGCTGGACTGGAAGGTTTCGTGGTGGAACATGGCTACCTCACTGAGCTTGGTGGGTGGTCGCCGCGGGGCCATGCAGCTCATAGCCCTTGGGACCATTCAGGGGGCGGTAATTCACATCCAGTGCATCCAGGCGCCGGAGGTCCTCGCGCAGGCGCTTGAGGAAGGCTCCAGTATCGCGGCCTTCCTTCGGGGACCACAGCACTTCGGCCAGCGCCGCGAGGCGGGGCCAGAGCATGTATTCCACGTGGCGCGGGGTGGGCTGATACTCGGTCCAGATCTGGGCCTGCGCGCCCAGCACGTGGCGGCGGGCCGCTTCATCGAGGCCAGCTGGAACGGGGTCAAAGGCGTAGACCTGCTCGACGGTCAGGAGGCCACCGATGGTGTACGGTTCGGGGTCCTTGCTCTGGTAGTGGTCGAAGTAGGTGAAGTCGATGGGCGTGGCCACCACATCGTGACCCTCCCGTGCGGCCCGGGCCACGAAGTCGCCCCGGTTCCAGGCCATGATGGCCGCGTCGCGGGAGATGCCACCTTCCATGATCTCATCCCAGCCGATGATGCTCCGGCCCTTGGAGGCCAGGTGCTTGGCCACCTGACTGATGAACCAGCTCTGGAGCTTGAGCAGGGCGGGATGATCCACGGATTCGCCCTTGTCATTGATGGTGGGCTTCAAGTCGACGAGGGTGGTCTTTCCATCCACGAGCCCCAGCGACTTCATCCGCGCCAGGGCGGTCTCGCTGCGGGCCCACTCGCCCTTGGGGCATTCGTCGCCCCCGATGTGGATGATGCGTGAGGGGAACAGGGCCACCACTTCATCCAGCACATCGCGGAGGAAGGCCTGGGTCTGTTCAGTCACATTGAAGGTGCTGGGGAAGACACCGAAGTTGCCCACGACCTCCACCTTCTGGTCGGGGAAGTTGCCCAGCTCCGGGTAGGCCGCCAAGGCCGCGCTGCTGTGGCCGGGCATCTCGATCTCGGGGACGATGGTGATGAAGCGGTCCGCCGCATACTGCACGATCTCGCGGACGTCCTCCTGCGTATAGTAGCCGCCATGTGGCACGTTGTCGTAAGGCAGAAGGTTCTGGTGGTCGTCCCGATTGGCCCAGGGGATCACGGTGGCCTTCCGCCAGGCGCCGACCTCGGTCAGCTTGGGGTATTTCTTGATCTCCAGGCGCCAGCCCTGGTCGTCGGTCAGGTGCCAATGGAAGACGTTCAGCTTGTGGAGCGCCATCAGGTCGAGGTGCTTCTTGACGAAGGCCTTCGGCATGAAGTGGCGCGACACATCCATGTGGGACCCGCGCCAGGAAAAGCGGGGGCCGTCTTCGATGAGCACGGCAGGCACGGTCCAGGCCACGTTGATCACCTTCGAGTCCCGGAAGATCTGCGGCGGCAGCAGCTGGCGCAGGGTCTGGATGCCATAGAAAAGACCGGCAGGCTTCGCGGCCAGGAGGCGCAGCTGGTCCGGCTTCACCTCCAGCCGGTAGCCCTCGGCACCTAGGGCTGTCTGGGAAGCATCCAGGGTCAGGAGGATGCCACCCCGCTCATCCTGGTCCACCAGGGGAAGCTCCAAACCGGTGGCAGGCCGGAGGACCTGCCTCAGGCGGTCGCCGAGGCTTCGGGCCTCCCCGCGGGCACAAATTCGGGTCTCCGGACCCAGGGTAAAGGTCCCGGCAAGGGCCGTCCGTACGCGGGGGGCCGGCAAGACCTCCTGGGCCATCAACCGCCCAGGCCAAGAAAAAATCGTCAATCCAAAAAATAATAAGTTTAACGAAATATTATATTTATACTTAGGCGATAAGATGTTCCACAAAATTTTCATGATTCACCTTTTTTCTTTGACTTGCCTCTACCTGCCTATAAGATGGGTTTCACCTCAAAGCTACCCCATTAGTAAGTTCAATGCACTAACAAAGCATCAAAAAATTCTCTGCATGGGCAGGCCATGAAAAAAGCAACGCACCAGGCCACCAAAGAACACAACACCACCCTGGTGTTGAAGACGATCTACCACAACGATCAGATCAGCCGGGCGGACATCGCCCGCAGCACCAGCCTGACCCGCACCACCGTCTCGGAAATCGTCACCGAACTCATCGGCGTCGGCTTGGTGCGGGAGACGGGTGTGGGTCCAGCGACCATCGGGAAACCGCCCATCCACGTGGATTTCGACGCGGGTGCCCGACAGCTGATCTGTGTGGATTTGGGCGAAGACGAGTTCCGGGGGGCCCTCGTCAACCTCAAGGGGGATGTGCTTCACCGCCATTCCCTGCCTCTCGGGGACCGCAAAGGGGATGCGGCTCTCCAGCTTGCTCACCAGCTTGTGGAGGGTCTCTGGGCCCAGGTCAGTGCCCCGGTGCTGGGCATCGGCATCGGCACACCCGGCCCGGTGGACCCTGACAAGGGCATCATCCGACAGGCCGTGAACCGCGAGTGGACCAATTTGGACCTGCGGCAGGTCTTCGGGGCCCGGTTCAACGTGCCCATCCACATCGCCAACGACAGCCATGTGGCGGCCCTCGCCGAGTGCGCCTATGGCGGCCACGGCCGGTCGCCGGGCCTTGTCCTGATCAAAGTCGGCCAGGGCATCGGCTCCGGAATCGTCCTTGGGGGGAACCTGCACACGGGCGAAGGTTTCAGCGCCGGTGAAGTCGGCCACCTCTGCGTCGAACGGGGCGGCCTGACCTGCACCTGTGGCAACCACGGCTGCCTGGAGACCGTGGCCAGCACCCCTTCCCTGCTCCGGCTCATCCGGGCCCAAGCCAAGGAATCGCCTACCTCACCCTTCGGGCAGGCGGTCACCTCCCAGGGCGCCTCGCTCAAGCTCCTCCGCGAATTCAGCGAACACGGCGATCTCCAGGCCCGAGCCCTCGTTGAGACTCTCGGTACTCACTTGGGTGTGGTAGCCGCCAGCCTCGCGGGTGTCCTCAACATCCACAAGATCGTGCTCTCCGGCATGCCGGTGCTGTTCGGCGAACCCCTGCTCGACGCCATGCGCGCCGAGATCCGTGCCCGCATCCTGCCCGAGCAGGCCCAGGAGACCCGGGTGTCCTTCTCCACCATCGGCTCCGACATCGTCATCCAGGGCGCCTGCGCCCTGGTCCTCCGCAAGGAACTCAACCTTCCCTGAGCGTTTTCCCCCCCTCTTTCTTGAGGCCGAAGGGCCTACACACACAAAGGAGAAACCATGAAACCTAGGTTCGGTTCGGCTCTACTGGGCTTGGCCGCGTTCATCCTCGGCAGTACCAGCCTCAGGGCGGAGGATCCAGGCCTGTCCTGTTCGCTCAAGCTGCGCGGACTGCTGTCCTCCACGTCCTCTGACCAGGGATTGTCGAACAACATCATCGGCAACAACCTGGAGCTGGGTGCCGGGTTCGGCCTTGAGCTGGGCTATGCCGTGGGCACGGGCCGGATCACCGGTGAACTGGGCTACTCCGTGCAGTCCGGTGACGCCTTCATGGGCAGCACAGCGGGCATGCGCACCTACGGCACGGGGGTCGTCATCAACGCGGCCACTTCGATGGAATCCCGCAAGAACAAGATCGAGGGCCTCAACCTGCGGCTTGGCTACGAAGCCCCCTTCTCCAGCAGCCTCGCCTGGCGGGCTGGCCTTCAGTTCGGCGGCAACAAGTTCACCCACCAGGTGCTCGGCAATGTGAACGGGACATCCTCCGCCGGCGCGTTCTCCGACTCCTATTTCTACTCCGGCTCCAAGAGCACGTCGGCACCGAGCCCCTTCACAGGCATGACCTACCACTTCGACGAGTCCAGCTCGCTCGAATTCGGCGTCCTGCTCCTTCAGTACTCCTCCATCAGCTACCAGCACGTGGCCAACTCCAAGAACCAGTTCGACTCGGTCCCCTCCAAGGACCGCCTCGTCCCGAACCTTGAAGTCGCCTACGTCTTCCACTTCTAACCCGGACCAGAGAGGACACTGACCATGAGAACAATGACTCGGTTTTCTTCCCTCGTCCTGGCCCTGGCCGCCGGCCCCGTGCTGATGGCCCAGACCACCGCCGGCTCCCTCGCCGGCTCGGTCAAGGGCAAGGGCGGCGCCCCCATCGCGGGCGCCCGCGTGATCATCACCTCCAAGGCCCTGTTCAACCCCAGGACCCTCACCACTGACGAGAAGGGCGAGTGGCGCGCCTTCCTGCTGCCGGTGGGTGAATACGACATCCTCGCCACCATGGATGGCTTTGTCTCCTCCTCGGCCAAGAACATCCGCCTGGGCATCGGCGGCAACCAGCGCCAGGACCTCACCCTTGCCGCGATCAAGGAACAGAGCGCCGTGGTCGAAGTCCTCGGCTCTAGCTCCTCCGCGGACAAGTCGGACACCAAGGCTGCGGTGAACTACAGCGCTGAGAACCTCCAGACCCTCGCCACCGTCGGCGGTGATCGAGGATTCGTGGGTGCACTGTCCGTGGCCCCGGGCGTCGTCAGCGAAACGGCCAATGGCACCACACCCGTGATCCGCGGCGGCACCATCAACGCCACGAACTTCACGGTCAACGGCGCAGACGTCAAGAACCAGCTCAGTGGCCAGGTCGAGAACAAGTGGTACGTGGACGACAACATCGAAGACGTCCAGGTGGTGCTTTCGCCCCTGAACGCCCGCTACGGTCGTGCGGCTGGCGGCTCGGTGAACGTGGTCACCAAGACGGGCGGCAACGACTTTGCCGGCTCTCTGCGCTCCAGCTTCAGCCGTCAGACTTGGAACGCGAACAGCGATCTGTTCCCCGTGACCGCCACCGACGACCTGCAGCGGTCCTGGGACCTCGTGGTCTCCGGCCCCATCGTCAAGGACAAGCTGTGGTTCAACATCGCCTCGATCCTCAGCCCCCAATCCGCCAACGGCGCTTCTTTCAACTGGGGTGGCATCGGCTGGCGTGATCCCCGCGCCGTCTACCCCACCCGGAACGCTCTGGTCGACCAGGTGACCGCCACCGACCTCACCACCGGTGCGCCCCTTGCGGGCAGCAAGGTGCCCGGAGGCTACGTCTTCGGCTTCCCGCAGGCGGGTGCCCAGTTCACCCAGGACACTAACAGCCACTACGTCGAGGCCAAGATCACCGGCGCCATTTCCCCGGACCACACCCTGGAATACGCCTTCATGCGGTCCAGCAAGACGACCACCAATGCCGACCCCAACAATGACCTGTGGCACAGCGTCCGCGTCCAGTCGCTCGGCGAGCTCAAGGATGACCGCAAGATCGACGGCCTGACCTACCGTGGCACCCTGTCCAGCAGCCTCTTCGTAGAAGCCCGCTACACCGCCAACGAAGACAAGATCACCAAGCCCCAAGGCGACACGAACTACGCCGGTGGCAAGGAAGCCGTCTTCCAGCATGGTCTGGGTATCACCAGTGGCATCCCCTACACCACCGCCGCACAGGATGCGGCCGGTGCCAACGCCTACGGCTACCAGCCCTTCGGCCCGTGGGTATCACCCAATCCCTCCCGGCAGCAGTCCACGTCCTACAACGTCGACGTGAAGTGGATCAAGGAGACCGGTGTCGGCTCCCATGAGTTCGACTTCGGCATCGACGGCTACACCACCAAGTACGACAACAACGCCGACTTCAACACCACCGACCTGGGCTCCAACAACCGCCAATATGTCATCGGCGGCTACTATCAGCTGGCCACGGATCCCACCAACCTGATCTTCCCAGTGCTGCGCTACAATCCTGCCGTCGCCACCAACCGGCAGCCGGAAACCGCCTGGAACAAGTGGACCATGGGCCTCGAGCCCACCATGATCCAGTACACCGGTCCGGCCGGAGGCACCATCAACACCGGCATGCAGGCCATCTACGCCAATGATCAGTGGACCATCAACACCCACTGGAACGTCATGATGGGTCTCCGCTTCGAGAATCAGAAGATCGATGACAGCACCGGCGCAGAGCTCATCAAGTCGAATACCGTGAGTCCCCGCCTGCAGGTCCGCTATGACATCAAGGGCGACAGCCGCAGCCTCGTGACCTTCACGGCCGCGCGCTTCCAGGGTGACCTGCCCCAGGCCTTCGTGGCCGCCTTCGCAACGCACCCCCAGAACAGCGGCATCTACAAGGGCTTCAACTCCATCGATGGTGGCAAGACCATCCTGCCCACCGCCGGGGATCCCAGCGACAACGGCTACTACGGCGTGCGCTTCGTGAACTGGTCCGTGGTGGAGAACCCGGCGAACTACGGCGTCCTTATCAATCAATTCGACAACTCCAAGACCAACGTGGTGGACTCCGGCCTCAAACCGCCCAGCATGGACGAGCTCACCCTGGGCTTTGCCCGCACGTTCCCGGATGGATCCAGCACCTCCATCACCTACGTGAACCGCAACTGGTCGAATCTCTGGGCCATCGGCTACGACTACGCCCCGAGCGAAGTCGTCACCATCACCCCGAACTCGAGCTATGGCATCCAGAAGCACTTCTTCAACAGCAATGACCTGAAGCGCCGCTACAACGGACTCGAGCTGACCTGGGACATCAAGACCAAGAGCATCTGGAGCGTCAACGGCAGCTGGAGCTACAGCCGACTCACCGGCAACGATGAGCAGGGCGACGATCCGACCGGCAACTCCACCATCATGCAGACCAACCCCACGCCGCTCTTCTACAACGCCCGGTTCCTGAATTCACTGGGCGTCTCCCAGAGTGTCTACGCGCCGGATGGCCGCCTGCTCAACGATCTGACCAACCGCATCCGCCTGGGTGTGACGGCCACCATTCCCTTCGGCAAGGGCGGCCAGCTCACCCTCAACTGGATGGCCCACTACGTCACCGGCCAGCCTTATGGTTCCGTAAACTTTGGCAACAGCTCCGGCATCGACCTCGGCGGCTGGGGCCTGAACGACATCACCGCCGGCAGCAACAACACCACCGTCGCCGGTTCCAAGTCCATCCTCGGCTACGCCGGTGGCCGCCGACCCTTCGAGCAGAATGGCCTTGCGGGCGTGGATTTCCGCGCGGCATTCAAAGTGCCGGTGCCCCTCTGGAAGCTCCAGTTCTTCGGCGATGTGACCATCAGCAACTTCTTCAACCACATCGACAAGGGCTACAACACGTCTTTCAACACGAACTTCGACGCGACCAATCCGTATGCCGCGCCGACCATCAACCTGCCCGCCAACTTCGGCGCGCCGGGCGCGAATGGCGATCCCCGCCAGTACGTCGCTCCCCGCACCGTCCTGGCCAGCCTGGGCGCGAGGTTCTAGACCCTGGCGAATTTCGCTCGGTGTAAGGAAAAGGGCCGCGGATCATCCGCGGCCCTTTTGTTGTCCCATCAAGTCAGCGATTTCAGGCTGCCAAGCGGAAGGCGCGCCTCAGGCCGTCGCGGAGAATCGAGTGCCCACGCTCGAATCCGAAACAGGCGCCGATGACCGCTCACTCATCTCCTGAGTGCCTCGCTGAGTCTCGGTCCGTTCGCTTTGAGCCGATTCCTGTGCCTCCGATTTCGTTACCCGCGACTGAACGGTGGGCGACGTGTAGGACGGTGCCGGGGATCCGCTGACGCCTTGAATGGAACTCATGGGGGCCTCCTCAACCGGCTCGATGGCCAGCCAACCACATCCTTTTATCGTCGCAGTCAGGCCGCTGCTTGAGCCAATTTATCTCGACACATGGAACGATACAAACCCATGTATCTTAATACTTCATAATCGATTACAGCCTCCTCCATGGGCCAACGCCTTAACCCATGACGGCATGGGACCTGCCCCTCACCGACCCGAAGCCTCCTTCCAGGAAGACCCCATGACCCCCTCCTTTTCCCGTCTGATCCTCGGCATCTGGCGCGTGGGCGAGTGGGACCTGAGCCCCTCAGGCCTGGCCAATCTGATCGAAGGCTGCCTGGACCTGGGCATCGACACCTTTGATCTCGCCGACATCTACCACAGCTACCAATGCGAGTCCCTGTTCGGCGCCGCCCTCGCGGCATCACCATCTTTGAAGTCACGCATCCAGGTGATCTCCAAGTGCGGCATCTGCCTCGTCACGCCGAACCGGCCGAGCCACCGCGTACAGCACTACGACACGAGCCGAGCGCACATCGTGGCCTCGGCCGAGCAGTCCCTGGGTGCACTGGGCCTGGAGCGGCTTGATCTGCTCCTCATCCACCGCCCGGACCCACTGATGGACGCTGACGAAGTCGCCGAGGCCTTCACGCAGCTCCGACGGGATGGCAAGGTCGCGGCCTTCGGTGTCTCCAATTTCCTGCCCCGTCAGTTCGACCTTCTGCAGAGCCGCCTGGATCTGCCCCTGGTCACCAACCAGGTGGAGGTGTCACTGCTGCAGCCCAAGACCCTGTATGACGGCACCCTGGATCAGGCGCAGGAGCGCCGCTTCCAGCCGCAGGCTTGGTCTCCCCTGGGCGGTGGTCGCCTCTCCCGTGAACCGATCGATTCCCCGCTGGGACGCACCCTGGCGCGGCTGGGCCAGGAACGGAACGCCACCCCCGAGCAGCTGGCCATCGCCTGGCTGCTGCGTCACCCCGCAGGCATCCAGCCCATCCTCGGTTCCGGCAAGCTGGAACGCATCCGCCTCATGGCCGAGGCTCAGGAGATCACCCTCGATCGCCAGACCTGGTTTGAGCTGCTGGAAGCGGCCACCGGCCAGAAGGTGCCCTGAGGTCACTGCCGCGCTGCGATCAACACCAAATCAGAGGACGTGGGGCTCCAGGCCTCCCCGGTCATGGCTCCCAACACTTCCTTCACCTGCAGGCCCGTGCCTGCCATCAGGGCTTCGAGCTCATGTCGGCGCCAGCCCCGCAGGGAGACTTCTTCCGCCGCAAGCAGGGCAAGCGGCTCCGTTGTGCCGGGCGCGTAGCGCAGGGTGGCGGGGGTGAAGGTGAGGCGGCCCTCCCCATGGTGGGTCATGAGACGGAGGAAGACCCGGCTCTCGTCGTCGGTGTCCCCGGGCCTCAGCACCACGGGAAAGGTCCGCTCGCCCCGATCCAGGATGCGGTCGTAGTTCAGCAGCTGCAGCAGCACCGGCGCACCTGGTAGCAAGCAGGCGGCCAGGCCCGAGAAGCATGCCTGGACCTCTGACGTTTCGCAGAGGTGGGGAAGTGTGTTGCCCACACAAAGCGCCCCACCCTGCCCTCGCTGCAGGTGCCCTGCAAGGTCCGTGAGGCCCGCCTGAATGTAGTGGCCCTGAGGGTCCGCCGCCCGCGCCGCCTCCACCTGAGCAGAGGAGGCATCGACGCCGGTGACCTCGAAACCCAGCGCAGTCAGGAAGCGTGTATGCTCCCCGCTGCCGCAGCCAAGGTCCAGCACCCGTCGCGAGGGGGTGGCTCCCAGCACGCGCTGGAGCAAGGGTGCCTCCCGCTGCAGGCGCTCGGGCCAGGCGATGAGGCCCCGATAGTCCAGCCGCGCGTAAGGATCAGGAGTGCCCATGGCCATGGGTCGAGTCTACCCTTGGAGCCAACCCTGACCGGTGGTTGCTGGAGCCCCGATGCAAATCCACCCCTTTCTCATCCTGCTCACCTTGGCGACCTCCCTCCTGCTGAGCGCGTCGGGCCGGCCCATCCAACGGGAGCTGCTGCAGGTACCAAGCCGGACGGGGGTGTTGCAACAGGTCCTGCTGATCACAGAATCGACCTCCCCCAAGGCGGTGGCGCTCATGTTTCCCGGCGGCGCAGGTTATGTGGGGCTGGGACGCAAGTCCATGGAGGCCGTGTTCAAGCCGCAAGGGAATTTCCTCATCCGCGCCGCGGACCAATTCCTCAGCCCAGACCTTGCCATCGCCATCCTCGACTGCCCCACGGATCAGTCGAACGGCATGGACGACGGC
>Ga0265327_10005029_pt1 | contig 11312 bp, 8 predicted proteins | sample 41621metaG_FD_202089 | JGI IMG/M metagenome (GOLD analysis project Ga0265327, IMG submission 202089) | Rhizosphere microbial communities from Carex aquatilis grown in University of Washington, Seatle, WA, United States - 4-16-21 metaG | ecosystem: Host-associated > Plants > Roots > Rhizosphere >...
TCCAGCTTCGGGAGCAGGTCCTCCGGCGGCGGCAGGCTGGGATCCAGCGACGGCGGGGGCGCGGCCCGCCAGCCCTGGCCCTCGGGGAACAGCAGACAGGCCTCCACCTTGAAGACGCGGCGGATGTGGTCGGCCGCGGTGATCGCCAGTTGCTCAATGGTGCGGCAGCGCGCCAGCGCCCGGCCCAACAGGTATAGCGAGGCCGTGTGCACCTCGCGGCGCTGAACTTCCCGTGCCTGCTGGCGTAGGCGGCTGAGCAAGCCCATGACGGCCTGCGCCGCGAGGAGCATGGCCAGAAAGAAGAGCATGTTCGGCCAGTGGACCGAGGACTGCCGGAAGCGCGGCGTCTCCAGCAGGAAGCTGTAGAGCAGGGTGCTCAGGGCCGATCCCAGCACCGCCAGCCCCTGTCCCCAGCGGTGGGCGATGAAGGTGACAGCGGCGAGGTAGACGGGGAGTACCAGGGCGATGTTGCCTTCGCGAGGCACCAGCCAGGCTAGGCCGGAGCATGCGGCCAGCACGCTGAGCGTGCCCACCATGGCACCAAAGCCATCGCTGTGGGCATCGAGGGCTTCCGGTCCGGCGGGGCGGTCGTCCAGGACTTCAATGTAGGTGTCGAGGCCCCGGCGCTGAAGTTCGTCAGCAGTGGAATGGCCCACCCGCGCCCAGGGCCAGCGATCGCGGGAGCGGCCCAGCAGCAGCGCCTGTGCGTGGGTGCTGCGGGTCAGCTCCGAGAGTCCCTGGGCCAACGTCGGTGCCTGCACGATGCGGATGTCCGCACCCAGCCGCTGCGCCTCCTGCAGCCAAACCTGGACCTGCTCGCTGTCCTCCGTGATGTGGCCGCTGCCGGTTTCCACATGGACGGCGATCCAGGGCGCCATGCGTTCCCGGGCCAGGCGATGCCCGGCCTGGATGAGGCGGAGGGAGCGGGCCTCGGATCCGAGGGCCACGAGGATGGGGCGGAGCGGGGCTTCCATGCAGGTTCAGGGTACGCGGGGCGGCCGCATAAAAAGCGCGTAAAAAGTGGATGCGGCGAACCCTCGTCACAGGCCGCGCTCTGCATACTTCGGGCATCCGAATGATCCGGATGTGGAGGTTTCTTTATGGCACCCATGCCACTGAATGTTGGGAACACAGCGTTCATGCTGCTCTGCGCGAGCCTCGTCATGCTCATGACGCCGGGCCTCGCCTTCTTCTACGGCGGTCTCGTGGGCCGCAAGAACGTGCTCACGATCATGACCCAGAGCTTCGTCAGCCTGGTTTGGACCACGGTGCTGTGGTTCGCCTTCGGCTACTCCATGTGCTTCGGCCCCACCTGGCATGGCATCGTGGGCAACCCCACGTATTACGCGTTCATGAAGGGCATCACGCTGCACACCATGTATACGGGCAATGACGCCGGTATCCCCCTCATCGTCCATGTGTCCTACCAGATGATGTTCGCCATCATCACGCCGGCGCTCATCACCGGTGCGTTCGCGAACCGCGTGACCTTCAAGGCCTACTTCATGTTCCTCACGGGCTGGTTGGTCTTCGTCTACTTCCCCTTCGTTCACATGGTCTGGAGCCCCGAAGGCATCCTGGCCAAGTGGGGCGTACTGGACTTCGCGGGGGGCATCGTGGTGCACAACACCGCGGGCTTCGCCGCCCTGGCTTCCATCCTCTATGTGGGCAAGCGCAAGGTCGTCGAGAACATTCCCCACAACGTGCCCCTCATCGCCCTGGGCACCGGCCTCCTCTGGTTCGGGTGGTACGGCTTCAATGCCGGCTCTGAGCTGCGGGTGGATGAGATCACCGCCAGTGCCTATCTGAACACGGACATCGCCGCCTCCTTCGCGGGCGCCACCTGGCTGCTGGTCGAGTGGATGAACGCCAAGCAGCCCAAGTTCGTGGGCCTGCTCACGGGCGCCGTGGCGGGTCTTGCCACCATCACCCCGGCTGCGGGCTACGTCTCGCTCAGCACCGCCGCCCTCATCGGCATCATGGCCGGCGTGATCTGCTACTACGCCGTGGCCCTCAAGAACAAGCTGGGCTGGGACGACGCGCTGGACGTCTGGGGTGTGCATGGTGTGGGTGGCCTCATCGGCGTGATCTTCCTGGGTATCTTCGCCTCCAAGGCCTGGAACGCCGCGGGTTCGGATGGCCTGCTGCTCGGCAACGTCGGCTTCTTCGGCAAGCAGCTGGCGGCCGTGCTCATCTCCTCCGTGTGGGCCTTCGGTTTCACCTACGGCATGCTCTGGATCATCGACCGCATCACCCCGGTGCGCGTGGGGATCACGGCCGAACAGAAGGGGCTCGATACGGAGCTGCACGGCGAAGAAGCCTATCCCCAAGGCCTCTGAGCACACCTGATTCCAACCCGATGAAGGCAACGACAGGAAGGCGGCCCTCAGGCCGCCTTCCTGCGTCTGTGCCGAGTGGGTTTCAAGACCCTGCCGTCATGAATTGATCTGTGGCGGTCTGTGTCATCTTGGCATTTAGGGCCATGGATGGGGTCGAACCTAGAGGGCAGACGGGTAAATGGGCCTCCGGTGGTCTGCGTGCTAGATTGGGCGCTTGACCGCCCCATGGCGGGAGGAGTTTTTGTGGCCGACAGCTCCGCCCAGACTGCCATTGCCACCAGCCTGTCCCGCGAGCAGCGGGTCCGGTTGTACCGGACGATCTATGCGGCCCGCCGCATCGACGACAAAGAAATCACCGGCAAGCGGCAGAACAAAGTCTTCTTCCAGATCAACGGCGTGGGCCACGAGGCCGTGCAGGCTGCAGCCTCCCTGGTGTTCCGTCCCGGCCACGACTGGTTCTTCTTCTACTACCGCGACCGGGCTCTGGCTTATGGCCTCGGCTATAGCGCCAAGGAGATGTTCCTGGGTTCCGTAGGCGCGGTGGCAGATCCCGCCAGCGGCGGCCGCCAGATGCCCAGCCACTGGGGCCACAAGGACCTGAATATCTTCACCACTTCAAGCCCCACGGGCAGCCAGTTCCTTCAGGCCGTGGGCGCCGTGGAAGCCGTGGTGCGCGCCGAGCAGGGTGGACTGCAGGAGCAGCTCGGCATCCGGTCGGATGAGGTGGCCCTGGTCACCACGGGCGATGGCACCTGCAGCCAGGGCGAGTTCTGGGAGGCCATGAGCAACGCTGTGAACCTGAAGGCGCCCGTGGTCTTCCTGGTGGAGGACAACGGTTACGCCATCAGCACGCCCAGCGAGGTGCAGTACCCCGGCGGCAACGTGGCGGCCCTGCTGCAGGGCTACGCGGCGCATGGGCTTCTGATCCTCGATGAGGTCGATGGCTGCGATCCCATCGCCAGCTATGAAGCCCTCAAGCTGGCGGCCGAGCACGCCCGCGCCCGCAAGGGACCGGCCTTGGTACGGGCCAAGGTCATCCGCCCCTACAGCCACTCGCTGTCGGATGATGAACAGCTCTACAAGTCCAAAGCCCAGCGTGAAGCCGAGGCCCAGCGGGATCCGGTGACCACCTATGCCCGCCATCTGGTGGCCTCGGGCGATCTGACGGAAGCCCAGCTGCAGATGCTCAAGGAAGAGGTGCAGGCCGAGATCGACGCGGCCTGGGACGAGGCCGATGCGGCGCCGCGGCCTGAGCCCGGCAGTTACTACCAGCACCTCTACAGCGAGGACGTGGATCCCACCTCCGCCGCCTTCGACACCGAGCACAACCCGGGCGACCAGACCACGGGCACCAAGACCATGCTCGACCTCATCAACGCCACACTGAAGCACGAGATGGCGCGCGATCCCCGCATCCTGGTCTTCGGCGAGGACGTGGCCGACGCCAGCCGCGCCGACATCCTTGACGAGGTGAAGGGCAAGGGCGGCGTCTTCAAAACCACCCACGGGCTGCAGAAGCAGTTCGGCAACCACCGCGTGTTCAACACGCCCCTGGCGGAAGCCACCATCGTCGGCCGGGGCATCGGACTAGCGGCGCGCGGCTTCAAGCCCGTGGTGGAGATCCAGTTCTTCGACTACATCTGGCCCGCCATGCAGCAGCTGCGTGACGAGCTGGCCAACATCCGCTGGCGCTCCAACGGGGCCTTCAAGAGCCCCATGGTGGTGCGGGTGCCCATCGCGGGCTACCTCATGGGCGGCGCCACCTACCACAGCCAGTGCGGCGAGAGCACCTTCACGCACATCCCCGGCCTGCGGGTGATCTGCCCCAGCAACGCCCTGGATGCTGCCGGCCTGCTGCGCACGGCCATCCGCTGCGACGACCCAGTGCTGTTTCTCGAGCCGAAGCACCTCTACCGGCAGACCCACAACAAGGGCAATGATCCCGGCCCCGACTTCATGATCCCCTTCGGCAAGGCCCGCACGGTTCGCGAAGGCACGGACCTTTCGGTCATCACCTACGGATGCACCGTCCACCGCGCTGTGCAGGCGGCCCGCGAGGCGGAGAAGGAAGGCATTTCCGTCGAGATCATCGACCTGCGCAGCCTGAACCCCTACGACTGGTCGGCCATCGAGCAGACGGTGAAGAAAACCCACCGCGTCATCGTGGCCCACGAGGACACGCTGAGTTGGGGCTACGGCAGCGAGATCGCCGCCCGCATCGCCGATGAGCTGTTCTTCCATCTGGATGCGCCCGTCCGCCGGGTGGCGGCCAAGGACACCTGGGTGGCCTACTATCCGGCCCTGGAAGACGAGATCCTGCCCCAGCCCAATGACTTCCTTGAAGCCTACCGAAAGCTCAAGGTCATTTAAAATCCGGTGGCGCGACCGTGCCAGGCGATAGCATGGGCATTGCCCCCGGGAGGATTCATGCGCGTTCTGTTGATGGCCCTCTTTCTGTCCGCCACCACGGCCTTCGCCCAGTTGGGCGCCCCCTATCAGCCCGCCGCAGGCTTTCAGTCCACCTGGACCATGGGCGTTCAGTCCTATGGACCCACCCTCACGGGGCATTTCATTGGCACCCAGAATGGGCAGCCCATCGCTGTGGACTTGACCTCAGACCTGGGTCTTGCCCGGGACAAGGTCACGCCAGGGCTTTTCTTCGACTATGAGGGGAGCAGCTTTGGCTTTCAGGTTTCTACCGGCAGTGCCGACTACCGTGGGAATCAGGTTGTCGGCAATTCCAACGGCGTGACGCTGAATGGAACCACTTACCCAGTCGGGACCCAGGTGCTCTCCCATGTGAAGCTGGCAAGCACGGAAGGGACTTGGACCATCAAGCTCATCAGTGAGTCTGATGCATGGCTGGGGTTGGACCTGGGTGCCCAGGTCTGGACCGTCGATCTGGATGCGGCCGATGTGACAGGAGTTCTTTCAGCCAGTACCGAGGTCAAGGCCCCCATCCCCCAGATCGGTCTTTCCGGGGGGACCCGGGGCTACAACGGGGCCTTCGAGTCCAAGGCGTACATCCACTACTTGGGCTACAAGGGGGCCAAATACACCTTATATGGTGTTGATTTGCGGGTCTTCCCGGTGAGTTGGTTCGGCCTCCGGGCCTTCTATGAGGCCGGTAAATTGAATGTGCCCAGCGGCTCAATCAAGGATGACCTTGAGGTTCAGCTTGAGCGAAAAGGCCTTGGCCTCGGGGCCGTGGTTCGCTTTTAAATGTGAATTCCACAGAAAAAAAATCTAGATGGCCACAATCCTGTCATGCTTTTCGGCGTGACCCGCCAGGGGCGGACCTCACGCTCATGCAATGACGGCCTTGTCTGGGGAAAGTCATCGCAACAACATCACCAGACATTCTGCAGGAAACAGTCATGGCTCAAGGCACCGTCAAGTGGTTCAACGCTGAAAAGGGCTTCGGTTTCATCACCCCCGATGAGGGCGGCGCTGACCTCTTCGTCCACCACACCGCCATTCAGGGCGGCGGCTTCCGCACCCTGGACGAGAACCAGCGCGTCAGCTTCGAAGTGGCCCAGGGCCAGAAGGGCCCCCAGGCCACCAACGTCCAGAAGCTGTAGTTCCTATCGTTCCAACATGAAAAGGCGGCCCATCGGGCCGCCTTTTCTCATGCATGGCCAATGGTCTAATGGTGGCCGTGACTGTGGTCGTCCGCCACGGCGGGCTTGCCGATGAACTCGGGCTTGCGGCCCAGGAAGATCACCCACAGGCCGTAGAGGGCCATGACACCCAAGCCCACGATCAGGAAAGCGGGGCGGGCGGCAGCCACACCCGGAGATAGGAAGCCCAGAAGCCCCAAGGCGGAGCCGAAAAAGCCGATGCTGATCAATAGAATTCCCCAGCGGGCGGCAGCCACGGGGTTCTGGCCCACTTCCTCGGGCAGGGTGCCCAGGGGTGTTTTGACCTCCCCGGCGATGTGGGTGCCCTGGAAGATCAATACGATGAACAGGATGAAGTAGAAGACCAGGAAGATCATCGGTAACTCCGTAAGCAACCAGAATCGCATGGGGCATTGTTGAATGCGATGACGGAGGACAAAATTCCCACCTTGACAACATCAATCGATTGATTAATATTCGTAATTGAATTAATCACTCGATTGATTCAAGTCGTGAGGCACCCGATGACCCCTCCAGTCTTGGCCCAGGACACCCGCACCCGACTCATCGAGTCGGCCATCCTCCACTTCGCCGCCACTGGTTTCGATGGCACGGGCATTCGCGAAATCGCCAAGAGCGCCAGCGCCAACTCGGCGTTGGTGGCCTACCACTTCTGTGGGAAGGAGGGGCTCTATCTGGAGGCCCTCAAGGCCATCTTTTCGCGCAAGGTTTCACCCGTGGCCGAGCTGAAGGACCTGCCGCCGGCAGGATCTCCCGGGGCGCGCAAGGCAGCGCTCAAGGGGTTCCAGGACTACATCCAGGCGTTCATCACGGAGCTGATGAGCTGCGATGGCTCGGATCCCGTGGATGAGGCCGCCATGATCTTGATGGCCCGTGAAATGCAGGCGCCCCGTCCCGCTTCATCGGCCCTGCTCATGGAGCACCTGCAGCCCTATGTCGTCTACCTGACCGACTGCCTCCAGATCCTCCGCCCGGATCTGAATGAGGAGGAACTCTTCGCCATGGGGGTGAGCATCCAGGGGCTGATGATCCACTTCCGGAACTCGCTCGGGATCATCCGCCTGATCCGGGGCAACCCGGCCTATCCGGAAGACCTGAACCGCGTCATCCAGCACCACATCGACTTCGCCCTGAGGGGACTTGGCGTCCCTGAGGCCTTTCCGCAGCCGAGGAACTGACCATGCTCCTGATCTCACCACCCGCCCTTCAAGCCCCACCGCCAGCGGAGGCCCAGAAGCCCCAGGCTTCAGTCACCTTGGACCTGTCCGGTGCCCTCGCCCGGGCCCGAAACGAGAATCCCATGCTCCGCGCCGCCAAGGCCCGCGTGGATGAGCGCCAAGGACTCATCACCAGCACCCGGGCCGACGCCTTGCCGCAGCTGACCCTCATGGGCGACTTCACCCGCACCCGCGACGTTTCCATCCTCAACAGTGGTTTCGCGGACAGCGCCGCGGCGTTCGGCTTCACGCCCGATTCCCTGGTCGGTGCCCGCAGCATCTACACCGGTCAGGCCAACCTGACCCAACCCCTCTTCTACTGGGGGAAGCTGGGCACCGCCGTCGACATTGCGAAGATGGGTGAGCAGGAAGCCAAGCTGGCCTACACCACTTCCGAACTGGATGTGCTCCACGGGGTGGCCAAGGCCTACCTGAGTGTCCTGGTGGCCCAGGCCGAGCAGGAAGTCATCGAGTCCCGGCGGAGTACGGCCGAGCAGTTTGTATCGGATGTGAAGGCCAAACTTGAGGCCCAGACGGCCACCGAGCTGGATCGCCTGCGCGCCGAGAGCGAACTGCTGGCGGTGATTCCGGATGCGCTCCAGGCCGATGCGCAGGTCAAGCGTGCCCTGGAAATCCTGAATGGCCAGCTGGGCCTGGATCCCAAGACACCCCTGGCCCTGGCTCCGGTGGGCCTGCCCGAGGCGGGCGCCAAGCCGGCTGGTACCGAGCGCAGTGAGCTCGCCCAGTTGAAGAAGCAGGAGGAGATGTACCGGGCCAACGAGAAGATCATCACCTCGGACCTGCGCCCCAAGTTCGATTTGAGCGCCAGTTACGGCTACCAGGCGGGCAAGACGGACAACCTCTTCAAGGAGCCGTACGACACCTGGAAGGTCAGCGTTACCATGAAGTTTCCCATCTTCGACGGGCTGCGCAGCTCGGGCAAGCGGGCCCAGAACACGGCCCAGCTCGAGCAGGTCAAACAGTCCCGCATCGACCGCGAGCGCTCCGTCGCCATTGAGCAGAGCACGGCGGACCGGGAACTCGAGAAGGCCATCGCCCTGAATGAAGCGGCCCGCCGGGCCCACGACGCCGCCTTCGAGGCCCTGCGCATGAGCCGGGAGTCCTTCGAGCAGGGGCTCATCACTTCCCTGGATCTGCTGCAGGCGGAACGCGCCGAGCGCCAGGCTGAGAGCCAGCGCCGCCGCGCCGAGCTGGGCCTCTGGTCCGCACGCTTCGATCAGCGCCGCTCCCTCGGCCTCCCCCCTCTCTGACCTTGATGAATCTCTGGAGTCGACCATGAACCGCAAAACCCTTCTCATCTACGTCGCCCTGCCGATCGCGGTGATCGCGGGCGCCGCAACCTACCACCGCAGCCAGCGCAACAGCGAGCTCAACCACCAGTCCACGGTGAAAGGCGAAGGCACCGTGCCGGTCACGCTGGTGGCTGTGCAGGAGCGCACCTTCCGCCCGGCCGTGGCCTTCACCGGCACCCTGCTGGCGGTGAACCGCGCCGAGCTCAAGGCCGAGGTGACCGGTCGCGTGACCCGCGTGGCCGTGCAGGAAGGCGACACTGTCGCCGCCGGCGCCCTGCTCGGCGCCCAGGACGAGGACGACTACGTGCTGGGCGTCCAGTCCGCCGAGGCCATGCTGGCCCAGGCGAAGGCCCAGGCCCTGCAGGCCCAGCGCGACAACGATCGCTCCGTGGCGCTGCTCGAGAAGCGCAGCATCACCCGGCAGGCGGCCCAGCAGGCCGAGACCGCCTTCAACGCCACCAGGGCCGCGGCCCAGGCCGCCGAGAGCAACCTCGGCCTGGCCAAGCTTCGCCTGAAGAAGGCCCGCCTCGTGGCGCCCTTCGCTGGCCAGGTGGCCCGCCGCCTGGTGCAGCCTGGCGAAATGCTGAATCCCGGTCAGACGGCCTTCGAGGTGGTCGACAACCGCAAGCTGGAAATCCGCGCCGACCTGCCCACGGAAGCCATGTCTGTGGTGAAGGTGGGGCAGCGCGCCACCTTCCGCGCCATCGGCCTCGAGCGCATGGTCGAAGGCGTGGTGGCCCAGGTGAGCCCCAGCCTCTCGCAGGATGGCCGCACCCTGCGCGTCCGCCTGGAAGTGGCGAACCTGGATGGCCAGCTGAAAGGCGGACTCTTCGTGGAAGGTGTCATCCTCGGTGAAGGCGCCACCAAGCGCCCGGCCCTGCCGGCCACCCTCCTCAAAGCCCAGGACCGCGATGCGGAACTGTTCATCGCAGAACAGGACGTGGCCAGGCGCCACACCGTCGCCCTCGGCCCCGAGCAGGATGGCTTCCGCCCCGTGACGGGCCTGGCCATCGGTTCGCAGGTGATCGACAGCGGCAAGGACCTGGTGGGCGACGGCAGCCGCTTGCGCGTGATCGCGGCCCCCGCCGCGGGAGGGAAGTGATCCATGTTTCTTTCCGACCTTTCGATTCGCCGGCCCGTCTTCACGGTCTGCATCATGCTGGCCCTGGTGGTGCTGGGCCTCTTCTCGGTGAAGAGCCTGGGCATTGACCAATATCCCAACACCGACATCCCCACCGTCACCGTCTCCGTCATCTACCCCGGCGCCAGCCCCGAGTCCGTCAAGCAGGACGTGGTGCGGAAGATCGAGGAGGCCGTCAATCCCATCGAAAAGATCAAGGAGATCAGCTCCACCAGCCAGGAGGGCCTGGGCACGCTCGTGATCCAGTTCCACCTGGGCCGCAACGTGGACAACGCGCTGAACGATGTGCGCACCAAGATTGGTCAGATCCGCCGCGACCTGCCCAACAACATCGAGGAGCCCGTCATCTCCAAGTTCGACCCGGCCCAGCTGCCGGTGCTGTCCCTGGTGGTGAAGCCCGACGCCAAGCACGCGGACATGAATGACCGCGAGTTGACGCGCATCGCCGAGGACTTCCTCAAGCGCCGCATCGAAAACATCAACGGCGTGGGCAAGGTGGATCCGGCCGGTGTCAGCACCCGCGAGATCCTCATCAACATCGATCCCCAGAAGCTCGAGTCCCAGGGCTTGCCCCTGCAGGCGGTGAAGAGCGCCCTGGCCAACGACACCATGGCCATTCCCAGCGGCAACCTGCTTCAGGGCAACCGCGAGATGTCCGTCAAGGTGGATGCGAAAGCGAAATCCGTCAGCGACTTCAACCACGTCATCGTGGGCAACAAGGAAGGCCGCCCCATCGAGTTGCAGGAAGTGGCGACGGTGGTGGATGGCATCAAGGAGAAGCGCAGCCTCGCCCGCCTCGATGGCAAGGATGTGGTGGCGCTCGAGATCCAGCGCCAGACTGGCGGAAACACTGTGGCCATGGTCACGGCCGTGGAGAAGGCGCTGGAGGAGCTGAAGCCCGAACTCTCGAAGCAGGGCGTGGAAGTGGTCACCGCCAAGGACAACGCCCGCTTCATCATCGACAACGTGGATGACGTGAACGTGTCCATCTACGTGGGCGGTCTGCTCACGGTGATCATCGTCTTCTTCTTCCTGAAGAGCTGGCGCTCCACCCTCATCACCAGCCTCACGCTGCCCGTGTCCGTGATCTCGACCTTCATCATCATGCGGGCCCTGGACTTCACGCTGAACACCATGACCCTCATGGGCCTCAGCCTGGCCATCGGCATCCTCATCGACGATGCCATCGTGGTCCGCGAGAACATCACGCGGCACGCAGAGATGGGCAAGGACCACGTCACGGCGGCCCGCGAGGGCACGGCCGAGATCGGTCCCGCGGTCATCGCCACCACCTTGTCGATCCTCGCGGTGTTCGTACCCGTGGCCTTCATGGGCGGCATCGTGGGCAAGTTCTTCTTCCCCTTCGGCATCGTCGTGGCCTTCGCCGTGGCTGTGTCGCTGTTCGTCAGCTTCACGCTGGATCCCATGCTCAGCGCGGTCTGGCCCGACCCCGAGCACGAGAAGAGCTCCGACGGCCACGTGCACTACCAGGGACGCAATCCCATCATGCGGAGCGTCGAAGCCTTCGGGCGCGTGCTGGATCGCTGGGAGGTGCTCTACAAGGCCGCCATCGAGTGGGCCCTCAACCACCGCTGGACGGTCATGGCCCTGGGCGGTGGCAGCTTCGTGCTGGCGATGATCCTCGCTGGACTGCTCGGCAA
>Ga0265327_10005031_pt1 | contig 11311 bp, 9 predicted proteins | sample 41621metaG_FD_202089 | JGI IMG/M metagenome (GOLD analysis project Ga0265327, IMG submission 202089) | Rhizosphere microbial communities from Carex aquatilis grown in University of Washington, Seatle, WA, United States - 4-16-21 metaG | ecosystem: Host-associated > Plants > Roots > Rhizosphere >...
CGATGGCGCTGCCACCGCAGATGGCCGTGCCCACGGAGATCAGGAGGCCCACTTCGCGCTCGACCTTCAGCAGGCGGGCCAGCCACCAGCCGAGGGCCAGCACCAGGGCGAGGCTGAGGGCGGTGTAACCCAGCCCGTGCAGGCCGGCTTGGGCCACGGCGCGCAGGTTCATGTCGGCGCCCAGTCCCACCACGGCCAGGGGCAGCAGGCGATTCGTCCAGGTGCGGGTCTGGTCCGGCCACGGGTTGCCGACGGCAATGGCCAGAACGGCACCACCGGCGAGGGCCGCTGCCGCCGGCATCACGGGAGACAACGCGAGGAGCGCCCCCACCAGCAGCAGGGCTTTGGGAATTCCGGAGTCGGGCGAAAGCAGGCTCATGGCTTCAGGGTACTCTGGAGCCATGACTGATCAGCTCATCCCCACGCGGCGCAGCTTCCCGGCAGATGACCCGATCTTCGCCCTGAATGCCGAGGCCCAGGCCCGCAAGGCCGCGGGAGATGTGGTGGTGAATGCCACGGTGGGTGCGTTGCTGGATGACTCGGGACAGCTGGTGGTGCTGGACTCGGTGATGGATCTCTGGCGAGAGCTGACCGCCATGGAGGTGGCGCCCTACGCGCCCATCGCGGGTGATCCCTCGTTTCTCAAGGCGCTTGTTCAGCGCCACTGGCCCACCCTCGGGAGTGCCGGAGCCGCCTGTGCCACGCCCGGTGGCAGTGGTGCCCTGGCCCTCTCCCTGAGGAACTTCCTGCTGCCAGAGCAGAGCCTGCTCACCACCGCGCCGTTCTGGGGGCCCTACGCCACCCTGGCCGGCGAGAACGGCATGGGCTTGGTGACAGCACCCTGGCCCGGGCTGGGCGAAGCGTTGGATGCGCAGGCCTGGTCGGCCGCCATGAATGACCTGATGACGGCCCAGGGGCGGGTGCTGCTCTGGCTCAATGATCCCTGCCACAACCCCACCGGCCGCAGCCTCACCGCTGCCGATCGTGCCGTGCTAATGAACCTGCTTCGCGAGGCCGCCAAGCGGGGCCCCGTGACCCTGCTCCTGGACTTCGCCTACCTGGACTACACCCGCGAGCCTGAGGCGGTGGCCGAGGCGCTGCAGGACTATGCGGTGCTGGGTGCGGAAGGCGAGGTGCTCGTGGGCGCCTCACTCTCCCTGTCGAAATCCATGACGTTGTATGGGGCGCGCTGCGGGGCGCTGGCCTTTCCCTGGTGCGAGGATCCGGCGCTTCAGGCTGCACTCACGCAGTCCTGTCGCGGTACCTGGTCCAACTGCGCCAAGGCGCCCCAGTCACTGCTGCTGCGCCTCGCCAAGGATGGCAAGGCCCAGGCGCGGCTGGCGGATGAGCACCGTCATTGGTCGGATGTCCTGGCGGCCCGGGCTTCGGCCCTGGACGAGGCGATGGTGGCCGATGGCATGGCGCCCCTCCACTGGCAGGGGGGCTTCTTCGTCTGCGTCCCCGTGGCCGACCCAGAAGGCGTCGGTGCCCGGCTGAAGGCTGAAGGCGTGTTCACGGTGCCGCTACCGGAGGGCCTGCGCGTGGGGCTCTGCAGCCTGCGCGCCGCTGAGGCGCCCCGGTTCGCCCAGGCCCTCCGGCGGGTTCTGGCAGATCCGTGATTCTGGCTTGGAAAGGCGGCACGCCTGGGGTATTCTGTTCGACCGCGGGCGTATAACTCAGCGGTAGAGTGCTACCTTCACACGGTAGAAGTCCCAGGTTCGAATCCTGGTACGCCCACCACTCAAAGCCAAGGCCCTGATCGTGATCGGGGCCTTTTCTTCTTCCAGCCAGTCCTTCCAAGCCTTCGGGAGCCTCCCATGCCTCTGATCCTCGCCACCCAGGTTCGCGCCGGGATGATCGTCAACTTCGAGAACGAACTCTGCCGCGTCATCAGCGTCGAGCACCAGACGCCCGGCAACCTGCCGGCCCGCGTGCAAGTGAAGATGAAGCGCCTGAAGGACGGCATCAACCGGGAGAACCGGTTCGGCAGCTCCGACAAGGTCGACAAGGCCAGCCTCGAGCAGCACATGTTGGAGTTCCTCTACGAGGATGGCGACAACCTCGTCTTCATGAACAACGAGACCTATGAACAACTGGAAGTGAACAAGGACATCCTCGGCGATGACATGGTCTTCCTCGAGGCCAACATGCAGGTGGAGATCGAGTTCTACGAAGGTCAGGCCATGGGCGCCACGCTGCCCCCCAGCGTGGTTCTGGAGATTCTCGAGACGGATCCCGTCATGAAGAACGCCAATGCCACCGGCTCCTATAAGCCTGCAAAGCTCAACAACGGCATCACCGTGGGCGTGCCCCCCTACATGGAGGCGGGACAAAAGATCCGCGTGAACACGGTGGATCGCACGTTCATGGAACGGGTCAAGTAGCTTCCAATTCCATCGGTGGAGAGGTCTTGCGTATCGCCGCTGGCGATGCCAAGAAGGACCACGTGAACACGGTGGACCGCACGTTCATGGAATGGATCAAGCAACCAAAAGATCTTTTGAATTCAGGTTAAGTGACGCCCCGGTAGGCAGTTGCCGCCGGGGTCTTGTCTTATGTGAATTCCGACAGACGAAATTCCAACCCCGCGGTAAAGTACTGGTCGCTAGGTTCCCGGCTGCGTGACCGCGGTCACAAGAAAACGGGAATTGTGAGATAACAGTCTGAATCTCTCCGGTGGAGCCCCATGCCTCAAGCAGTCCTCAATCTGAGAAGGATCGAGTTCCTGGCCGGGCTGCCGATGAACTCGGCCGAAGAGCTGGCCAGCATCGCTGAACTGCGCCGCTTTCCGGACGGCGCCCGGGTCTACACCCAGGGCGACCAGGTGCCGGGAATTTATGTCGTCGTGAAGGGCGGATTGAAGGTCTTCCGCACCGACGGCCGGGGGCGGGTTCAGGTGCTCCAGTTCCTGAAAGTCGGTGATTGTGTGGGTGAGGTGCCGGTCTTCGATGGCGCGCCTACGCCCTCCAGTGCCGAATCCCACGGCGAGACCGAGTGTTGGCTCATCCCCTCCGCACCCCTGCGTCAGATCGTCCACCGGCATCCAGAAGTGGCCGAGATGATCATCCACCACTTCACGGCCAAGGTGCGGCACCTGGTGACGCTGGTGGAAACCCTCAGCCTCCACAGCGTCCCTGAGCGCGTCGCCCAGCTCCTGCTGGAAGCCCACGAAGCCAACCCCGTGCGCTCGCTGGTGGAGTTCCAGGAGACGCAGGAGGATTTGGCCCAGTGCATCGGCGCCAGCCGCGAGGCCTTCAGTCGAGCCCTCCGTCTCTTGACGGACCTGGGCCTCATCCAGAGCACCTTCCCCGTGGTGCGAATCCTGGACTTGGGCAAGCTGCAGCGCTACGCCAAGGGCTGATCCACACAGTTCGATGTGCAACGGCGTCGCAAGGCGCCGTTGCTTCGTCTGGGTGATTAGAGAACCGGCAGCCAGCGTGTCTTGGCACCGGCTTCCAGGCCGCCCTGATCGATCCAGGCGAACGCGTCCGCCTGGGCGAGGGTCACGAGGTCTGCGGAGCCCTTGCCCGGCAGGGGGGCCAGGTGACCGTCCACCAGTCGGCAGGGGTGCAGCAGGGGGCGGTCGCCCTTGTGCCTCACGGGGGCGGTGAGTCGGCTCCGTCGCCACGGATCGGGCGCAGAGCGGCCTTCGAGGCGCGCCAGCGCCAGGGGCAGGAAGAGCAGCGCGTTGAGGTAGGCCGACACGGGATTGCCGGGCAGCCCCAGGATCAGCAGGTCCCCGAGCAGGGCCGCCAGCATGGGCTTGCCGGGTTTCAGGCGGATGCGGTGGAAGAGGATCGTCGCGCCCAGCGTCTTCAGAACGCCGGGCAGGTGGTCGTGCTCACCCATGCTCACGCCACCCGACGTGACGAGGATCCGGAGGTCGCCGGAGTGCTGCAGGGCCTTTGCCAGGGCGGGGGGATCGTCCGGCAGGGCCGGACGGAGCTCCACGTCCGCGCCCAGCGCATGGGCCAATGCCGCGAGCATGGGCCCGTTGGAGTCGCGGATCTGATGGGGGGCGGGATGGGTGACCAGCTCATCGCCCGTGGATGCGACGCCCACGCGGAGGCGCGGCCGCTGGGGCAGCCACACGCCCTCCTGGGCCAGCAGGCCCACCCGTGCCGCATTGAAGGGCGTTCCGGTGGGCAGGAGCTGATCCCCGGATCGCGCCTGATCGCCCCGGTGCCGCACATGTTCACCGATGGTGGGCTCCACGGTCGGTTGCACGAATGCACCCGAAACCTCAAGCTGCTCCACCGGCACGATGGCATCGGCACCAAGGGGCAGTGCGGCCCCCGTCATGATGCGCACGGCGGTGCCCGGGAGCACCGTGAACTGGGCTGGGTCGCTGCCGGCGAAGAGGGTCCCGAGCAGCTGTCTTGGCGTGCGGCCATCGGCGGCGCGCAGGGCCACACCATCCATGCTGGCGCGGTCGGTGGCCGGGTCGTCCCGCTCGGCGCGGAGCCCGGGCAGGGCCTCGTGGGGCAGGGCCTCCCAGAGGCGCCGCTGGGCCTCCTCAAGGGGCATAAGATCCGGATGGTCGCAGGTCATGGCCATGTCCTGATCCTACTCCGCCCCGTCAGCCTCGCTTGGTGCTGCGACCCTCCGCCTCCTTCTGGTGGCGGATGTCCATGAGCTGGAGGTCGCGGATGGTGGCTTCGGTCATGGAGGTGGTGACCTGGTCCTTCACGGCGGCCCAGGCGTCATGCAAGGGGCAGGGGTGGTCGCCGCCGCAGCTGGGGAACCCCATGATGCAGCCCTCCATGGCGTCCGCGCCCTCGAGGGCGATCACCACTTCGCCGACGGTGATGCGGTGCGATGGCCGCGTGATGCGGAAGCCGCCCTTGGGTCCCCGCACGGATTCCAGGATGTCTGCCTGCACGAGTCCCTGAAGGATCTTTGCGAGGTAGGGGCCAGGCAGCTCCAGCCGGGACGACAGGTCCTTGGCCAGGCTGAAGGAGCCGTCTTCAGGCAGGGCGGCGAGGGCGCGCAGGGCGTAGCCAGTGGCGGTCGAGAAGAGCATTCCGGAATCCCTTTTCTGATTCGAGCTTCAGGCAGGACCATTTCGGAGTCCAGCCCGTTGTGACCGATGTCCGACCTATCTGAGCGCCCATCCGAGCAGGAGGAGCCCGATGACGCTCAGTCCACCCTCCCGCCAGCCGAGGGTGCGCGCGGGCACGGGCCGGTAGGGCGCGATGGCTCGGAGGTAAAGCAGGGCCGTCCACCCTGTCCACACGGCGCCCGCCAGATGTCGGGCCCCGAGAACCAGCAGGGAACTGAGCAGGAGAAGGCTGTGGAGGGCGTGCATGGGGATCTGCCGTCGGGTGAGTTCGGACTCGGCCAGACCGTGGGCCTGACCCAGGAAGCGGCGGACGTGGGCGAGGTTCGCCGCGCCCACGAGGGTGACGAACCAGGCGGCGCGGGCCGCCTGGAGCGGCGATGCCCCGGCCGCCATGAGCATGGCGGCCGTGAGAGAGGCGAAGGCGGCCTGGGCGGCCATCTCCACCCAGAGGGAGCGCACGGCGCGGACCAAATCAGCCCTCAGAGCCATGGCCATCAGGGGTGAGGCGCAGGCCAAAGCAATCAGGAATTTGAAGTCTGAAAAGCGCCAAGCCAGGCCCACGCACCCGGCCGAGCATCCCCCAAGCAAAAGCAGGGCTCTCACCTGCGCCAGATCCTTCTGACCGTTGAGTACCCGCCGCAGGGGTGGGCGGCTGAGAAAAGCGGCGAGTGCGGCCAGAACCAGGCAGAGTCCGGCTAGGCTGGGACGCAGCAGCAGGCCCAGGACCAGGGGAAAGCCCAGCATGAACCAGCTCCCGTGCTCGGCGGGCAGCAGGGTGCGCAGGGGCGGGAAGAATCGGCTCATTTCGGCATCCAGAGTCCGAAATAAAGTCTGATCCGGTTTCCCGCCCAACGCCATGCGTCTGATCACACCTCGCTGGCGATGAGGCGCAGGCCCTCCAGCGCTTCTTCCATGGTGAGGAAGACGGGCAGGCCCGCCGCGCGCAGGCCCTGGCGGTAGAGGTCGAAGAGGGGGCCACCCTCCACGGCCACACCCACCCACTTGCCCGATGCCTGCGCCAAGCGCGACAGCTCCATGGCGAACGTCGTGATGGCGTCGAGGTCCGTGGTATTGAGGCGCACGGTGAGGGGCACGAGGCCCACCACCACCGCATCGGCCTCGGAGCTCAGTAGCAGCTTGGCGGTGGCGAGGTAGGCCGCTTCGTTGGCCATGGGCGTGAGGTCCAGGGGCAGGCGCGCACTGACGAGCCCGGTGAGCCCTTCCGCGTCAATGGTGGCGGCCAGCGCCGTGGTCTCGGCTTCGGTGAGTTTCGCGCCATGGAAGGGGCCGGTGAGCAGGTCCGCAGAGGCCACGGACTCGAAGCCCGCGTTGGTCATGATGGCGATGGACTTGGGTGCGCCGGTGGGGTGGGCGCCCAGCCAGGCCAGGGCCGCGTCGAAGGTCTCCATGCGCTCGGCGAGGAGCACACCCGCCTGGCGCAGCACCGCGGCCTGCAGGGCGTGGTCGCCCGCCAGCGCGCCGGTGTGGCTGCTGGCAGCAGCCATGCCTTCTTGGCTGCGGCCACCCTTGTAGAGCAGCACACGGCGGCCCGAGGCACGCAGCGTCTTGGCGGCCTCGGCAGTGGCTTTCAGATCCCCAGGCGCGAAGCCTTCCAGATAGGCGCCCACCACTTTCACAGCAGGATCAGACGCAAAGCCTTTGAAGAAGTCCGAGCAGCGCAGGTCCATCTGGTTGCCGATGGCCACCGCAGCCCGCAGACCCAGCTCGGCGCGGCGGCTGAGGCGCGTGATAAGGAAGGCACCGCTCTGGCTCACCAGGGCGAGATGCCCGGGTTTCGCGGTGAGCGGAAGCTTCACGCCGGGGATGAAGAGCGTGTTCAGGGCCTGGTCGGGGCTGAAGAGGCCCAGGCCATTGGGCCCCACGATGGCGGGCGTCCACTTGCCCGCGCGGCGGTGCTCATCAAGGCAGGCCACCAGGCGCTTTCCCAGTCCTTCGGTGTCGGCGCCGTCGCCGAGCCCGCCCGCCACGAGGTAGACCACGGTGGCCCCGCCACCCTGGCGGCAGAGCTGCTCCACGACTTCCAGGGTCTGCGGTGCGGGAAGCGAAAGGATGAGCTGATCCGCAGGCGCATCCGCCAGCTCGGCGACTGACGCAAGGCAAGGCAGGCCCAGGAATTCACTGGCTCCCGGCTTGATGAGGCGCAGGGAAGTTTCGGGCAGTTTCGACTTCCGCACGTTCTCGAGGATGATGCGGCCCACGGTGCCTTCACGGCTGGATACGCCGGCGATGACGAGCTTTTGCGGGTTCACCAGGGCCTGGTACCAGGCTGGATCCGGGGAAGCCACGCTGGCTTGCGTGTCAGCCGCCAAGGTACCCACACCGTCCAGAGCGGTGGGGATACCTTCGCTGTCGAGCACGATGGGATTGAGCTCCAGCAGGGTGACGCCTTCGCGCTCGAGGCCCGCCACGGCGCGCCAGAGGCCCTGCAGGAAGCTCAGCAGTTTCGTTTCATCCGTGAGCGCCTCGGTGCCGCGCTGCTGGCCCAACCAGGTGCGTCCCAGCCAGTGGGCGCGCAGCTCCGCGAGGGCCTGCTCAGGCGTGATGAGGCCAATGGGCCAGATCATGGGCGGGGCCATGGCGGCCCAGGCATCGGCCTGTAGTCCACCGATGCCGAAGACGATGAGCCAGCCTGCATCGGGATCGCGCTTGAGGGACACCAGGGCTTCCGTGGGCAGTCCCGAAAGCTTCTTGAAGGCCACGCGTTCGCAGACGAGGCCGCCGATCCAGGGATGCTCCGAGACGCGCTGCCGCATGGCAGCTGCTTCCGCGCTCAGGGCTTCCACATTGAAGGTGCCGAAGTGCACGGCGCCCTTGTCGGACTTGTGCCAGAGCTCGTCGGCGATGCCCTTGAGCACGATGGGTTCGCCAGGCGTGAAGGGGAGGTTGCCGGCTTCGATGAAGCCGTGGCGGGGCACGCGGAGACCTGCGGCGGCGAGCAGGCCATAGGCCCGCCCCTCATGGAGGAATCCAGTGGTGAGGGTCATGTCAGGCTCCTACGGTTTCCTGGACGAGCCCGCGGCCCGCGTTGAAGGCCTCGATGTTCTTCTCGGTCACGCGCGCACCCTTGGCTTCGAAGCGCTGGCGGATGACGTCGAACCAGACCTCGTCGGTAACGGGCAGGAACTTGGAGGCCATGCCCAGGAGGGCCATGCCGCCCGCCTGCTTGTGACTGAGCTTGCGGGCCAGGTCCTCGGTGTCGATGAGGTGTGCACCGCGCACAGCCTTGAGGGCCGCGTAGATGTCGTCGATGGGCGGGTAGCCCTCCATGTTCACCTGGGGCTCCTCGGAGACCACGAGGTGGCCGTTCATACGCAGCATGGAGATGTAGCGCAGCGCCTCCAGTGGCTCGAGGGCGATAAGCAGGTCGGCACAACCCTCGTCGATGATGGGCGAGGTCAGCGGCACGTCCGAGAAGCAGACCATGGCGTGGACGCTGCCGCCCCGCTGGCTCATGCCATGGATCTCGGACTGCAGGGCGTGCAGGCCGCTGCGGCGCAGGGCTTCGAGGACGATCTGGGCGAGGGAGAGAACGCCCTGGCCACCGACTCCGGAGAGGACGATGCCGTGGATGCGGGGATCGCTCATGGGCGGGTCTCCGTGACAACTGGTGCGGGTTCTGAGCAGCAGGCCTTTTCCGAGTTGGCCTTGATTTCGCGGTCGTGGTCCTTCAGGACACCCCGGCGCATGGACTGGATGCACTCGCGTCGGAAAATGAGCACCGAAGGGCCGGGGTGGAGCAGCGCGGCTTCCACCGCCTTGACGTTCGCCTCGTGCTGCTTGGGCAGGGGTGTCAGCGTCTGCACCTGGCTCTGGGGAATGCCCATGCCCAGCACCATGCGCTCGACCTGATCCAGGGCCTGGCTGACCTGCTGCCCCGTCATACCCACCACCCGGTTGTCGAGAATCATGACGGTGACATTCACGCCGGAATCGGCGGCAGTGAGCAGGGCAGGCAGGCCGCTGTGGCCGAAGGTGGAATCGCCGATGACGGCCACGGAGGGCGTCTGGCCAGCCATGGCGGCGCCCACGGCCATGCTGATGCTGGCGCCCATCTCGACCACGGCGTGGATGGCACCCATGGGTTCCTGGGCGGCCAGGGTGTAGCAGCCGATGTCGCCGAAGACGCGGGTCTCGGGTACGCCGAGGTTCTGGAGGGCTTCCTGCATGGCCTGATAGGCATCGACGTGGCCGCAGCCGTCGCAGAATCTCGGGGCACGGATGGGGATGTCGAGGGTGGTCGCGGCCTTCCCTTCCGGGGTCAACAGGCCCAGGGCCTCTTTCATCATGCCGGGCGTCAGCTCGCCGGTGCGGGGGATGGTGTGGTCCATCCGGCCGTGGATGCGGCTTGGGGCCCGGAAGCGGAGCCGCTCTTCCATGACCGGATAGCCTTCTTCGAAGATGGTGATGTCATCCACCTGGTTCAGGAGGTCCGTCTCCAGGCTCGGATCGAGGGGATAGGCGGCGATCTCCAGGCGTGGCAGGGCTGTCAGCGTGGGATGCTCCAGCATCAGCTGATCGAAATAGGCGCGGCCCATGCCCGCCACGACCACGCCGTGCTTCCCGGTACCAGGCAGGAGGCGGTTCAGGGGGGCGAGCTGCGCGGTCATCTGTGGCTGCTTGGCCAGCAGATCCTGGTAGCGACCCCGGGCATTGGAGGGGATGAGCACCCACTCCTGGATGTTCTCTTTGGGAACCACGCCCAGGCCTGTGGGTGCCAAGGTCTCCCTGCGGGTCACGGCGGCCCGGCAATGCGCCAGCCGGGTCACGAGGCGGACCATCACGGGGACCTGCAGGGCCTCGGACAACTCAAAGGCGCGATGGGTGAAGTCGTAGCATTCCTGGACCGTGCTGGGTTCCAGCACCGGGAGCCAAGCGAACTTGGCCAGGCGGCGGCTGTCCTGCTCGTTCTGGCTGCTGTGCATGCCAGGGTCATCGGCGACCAAGAGCACCAGACCGCCGCGCACGCCCGTGAGGGCCGAGTTGGCGTAGGCGTCCATGGCCACGTTCAGGCCCACGTGCTTCATGGTGACGAGGGTTCGGTGTCCGGCGTAGCTCACGCCCAGGGCCAGGTCGTAGGCCACCTTCTCGTTGGCGGCCCAGTGGGCCACCCGGCCTTCCGGCGCCGCATGGATCATAGCTTCGACAAACTCGAAGCCTTCCGTGGATGGCGTGCCCGGGTACCCGAACGCGCCCTTGATCCCGGCATCGAACGCAGCACAGCCGACCGCCTCCACCCCGAGCGCCAACAGGCCTTGAACCATGTCAAACCTCCAACCATTGCCAAGCCGGAAGTATGGTGGTCCGGGGCCGTGTCGGGGATCACACGGAGACTTGCGGGCAGCGGGTGTGCGCGCTGTCACAGCGGCCCCGTGACCCCAGGCCGATGACGGCTTGGTGGGAACTGCGACAGCCCTGTGCTGAAGGTCACAACATTGTCGCGACTTGGGGTTTGGCCCTTGGATGGAGATCGTATTTTTCATAATTTACCAAAAATGAAAATGGGCTAAATCAGCCATTGTTTTCTCGATTTGTATTTATTACCAATAAATCATGAATGATTGAATTTTGAGGATTTACGAAGCTGTGAGGCTGCGCACATCGTCATAGCCTGCCTTGAGGTCGATTGAGCTAGCGCCTAGTCTCAATGGTGACCCAGCCATCAGTTACACATGCGACGTGCGGGGTCCTTTTTGCCACACGCCGGGATCAAGAAGGCCACCGAACCACGAACCCTTCGACCCACCTTCCTGGCCGTTCCCGCTCGTCACCAAGACCGTCCCAACGCACAGCGAATTGCGAGATGAGGCGAACCATGAAGCGACAAACGTATGTGGCCCTGATAGCCACCCTGATGTCAGCCAGCGCCTGGGGCCAGGAGGTCAGCCTGTATGGGACGACCATGGCGCAGATGTGGAAGCAGGACACGCCGGGGATGGACAAGGCGACGTTCACGCCGGCGACACAGTATTTGGGAATCGACGCGACGAAGCTGGGTAGCGACAACCTGTCGCTGCACCTGTTCGGCTGGGGCCGTGTGGACCTGAGCGACCCGAGCGCGTTCGACGGTACGAAGTCGGGTGGGTATCTGAACTATGGGTATTTGGACTACCGGTTCACGCAGGCGAACGCGGAGATCAAGGCGGGGCGTTTCACGGTGAACCAGAGCACGGGTTTCGAGCAGGTGGATGGGGTGAGCGTGCGGAGCGACCTGCGGGGCGGGTTCACGTT
>Ga0265327_10005033_pt1 | contig 11307 bp, 11 predicted proteins | sample 41621metaG_FD_202089 | JGI IMG/M metagenome (GOLD analysis project Ga0265327, IMG submission 202089) | Rhizosphere microbial communities from Carex aquatilis grown in University of Washington, Seatle, WA, United States - 4-16-21 metaG | ecosystem: Host-associated > Plants > Roots > Rhizosphere...
ACCTGGTCCGGCAGGACAAGTCGGTGAAGGCCGGCGTCAAAAACCGTCGGCTAGTCGCCGGCTGGGACGATGCCTATAGGCAAAAACTGCTCGGAATGCAACCACTTGCTTGATGCGATTGCCCTGAGACAGAGGTCTTGCAGCTTTGGGATAACAACGGCAGCTTGGGCATTATCTTGTATTCGCCCGATCCCAATGGCTCCGGTTACGTCGAGTCTTGGGGTGCCGCCAATATGGGCCAGGGATCGGCTGCTGTGCAATGGCTTGCGGTGGAGCGTAACGGCGACGGCACAACGGAAGTTCTACAACTTTGGGACAACAACGGCAACTTGGGCATGATCTTGTATTCGCCTGATCCCAATGGCCCCGGTTACGTCGAGTCTTGGAGCGCCGACGATATGGGCCAGCAATCGGCTGCCGTGCAATGGCTTGCGGTGGATCGCAACGGCGACGGTAAAACGGGAGTTCTACAGCTTTGGGATAACAGCGTCGCCCTTGGCAACCTAGGTATGATTCTATATTCGCCCGATCCCAACGGCCCCGGATACATCGTTTCCTGGAGCAACGCTAATATTAGCACCTATTACGACGCGAGCAACTGGTTTGTGGTGAATCGCAATGGCGACGGAATGTCTCACATACTGCAAACATTTAACTTCTTCGGCACGCTAGCCATGGCGCTGTACGATTCAGATCCCAACGGCCCGGGTTATTTGTTGAACAGTTGGACAGGGACTAACATGGGGAACTGGTACCCTGCTAGTGCATGGTTGGCCGTAGAAGCCGGGCTTGATGGTAGCACCAACATCATTCAGCTTTTTCAGAACGCAATCTCTTTCTCTCTAGGGATGGTCGTTTATGAACCATCATCCGCCAACCAGGGTTATGCCGTCGGCGGATATATCTCTAGCTTTGGGACACTTCCCGCTACCGCACTGGCTTTTTTCGCGGTCGATGTTCCACCCCCCGCTAACACGAGCCTTTAACCCAGGAGAATCCCATGAGCATCCAAGTGACCATCGTCGACCATGAAACCAAGCCGGTCGAACCGCCTAAAGATCTCATCCTCGTTCTGATCGGAGATGGCAAGCCCTTGGCGCAGGGCACCGCCAACGGACACGGCATCGTCCAGTTCGACGTTTCCATCGAAGGGGTAAAACATTTGTCCTTGCGAGCCGGAGGCCCTCCGCTAGGCAACTAACGACCGAAAGCTGGGAATGAAAGGATGGCGAGATAGATTGAGGCGAGAAGCAGGCCCAGACGCTTCAATGGCGCGCATCGCAAACTCGATGATAGCGGGACGGCCAACATCATCCTGGCTACCGTTTGCTGAACTCAGCCCATGCAGGGTGCGCTGAGGCACGAAGCGCATCAATCACAATACTTTATTCTGGTTCCCACGCGGCGCGTGGGAACCAGAATAGCTAAGGGCTTCCGGCCTGAAATTCGCCGGAGCCTCCAACGCGAATCGCTTTTCGTGGATGCGAGCCACATAAAAACCGCTTTCAATACCCCCCAGACTTTCCCTGCTCATTTAACAAATGTTTATTTTAGTAGTGGGTTTAATCGGTTGATCGAGATTTTAGGCACGAACCAATTACCCATTAAACCTTTGATCGTTAAACTAAATTCACGCCCACTCTAAAATGCGCAACGCGCATAAACTGATTAAACCCATCCCAAAAATTCTTCACAGCACGGTAGGGCGGCTTAGGTGCGCCACACAGAACCATGAAATAACGCCCATCCATCCGCGCACCGTAACCCGCCGATTCGGCGAGGTGGCGGGTTACGGCGCGTGCGCGTTGGAGAAGCCTCACGCCATGCCGCGACGCGCCTAGCCCGCCCTTGCGTCCCCACGTCCCCCACATCCCTACGCAATGACCGCCGACCCGGCGGGCCTGTCCTGGAACGCCGCCAAGCCCAGGCGTCCGCTGTTTGTTTTGATCCAGCCCACACGCCATTCCTGACAGCTACTGTGGCAAATGACTCGACCAATCCCGGCAAGTCAGTTAAATTGACCAAGTTTATGCGAAATGAATCTTAAAAATCTTTACGTCCAACAGAGAGGTTTGCCATGTCCGATGAAAACCACACGCCCGGCGAAGAAGAGCCCTCCCCGAAAGGCACTTGGGTGCTGATGATCCTGGCGGCGGCCGGGATGACGGTCGCCTGGCTGTTCCTGTATTTCGGCATTTTCTTGCCGAGAGGGACGGTCAGTTGACCCTTTCCGCCCCCCATCGGCCCGCCACGGCGGAAGACCGACCCAACACAACGACCCAACGAGGTGACGCATGAATCCAAGCGCCTGGATCAGTAAAATAAAATCCTGGGTAAGCCTGTTCGAGCAGGACACGCAAATCGACAATCTGGAAAAAAAATGGCTGTACATCGCCACCGGCATGGTCGGCCTGTTCGTCGCCGCGATGACGGTGACGGCGGTGGTGCTGAATGTGAATCCGCCCAGCCATGTGGAGACCATCGACTCGGCCAGCCTGCATTTAGGACAGGATTTCGCCGAAGACAAGCTGGGCGTGCAGCCTGGCCTGCTGCCCGACGGCACTATCCAAGTCAAGCTGGTGGCGGGCCGCTACGGCTTCTATCCGCGTGAAATCAAACTGCCGGCCGGCCAGAAGATCCAGTTCCGCCTGGCCAGCCTGGACGTGCTGCACGGCGCGCACATCCCGATGACCAATATGAGCACGATGATCGTGCCGGGCTATGTGTCGGAAATCACCACCGTGTTCCCGAAGCCGGGCGAATATCCCTTGCTGTGCAACGAATACTGCGGCATGGGCCACGACCACATGTGGAGCAAAGTCACCATCGTCAACCAGGATGAATGGCGTGCCACCACCACCGGAGGAAACCAGCCATGATTGACTCGACGACCAAACGCTTGACCCTCTTTAACCTATGGATCGCCTTTGGCTCCTTCGGCCTGGCCTGCGTGTTCGGCCTGTATCAGGTGCTGGAGCGCAGCGGGCTGTTCTCTTTTCTGCAATCGCCTGCCGTTTATTTCGCCTCGGTCAGCACCCACGGCGTATTGATGGCCTTTGTGTTGACCACTTTCTTCATCATGGGCTTCGGCTATTACACGGCCGCCACCAGCCTGAAGCAGCCCATTTGGAGCCCGGTATTGGCCTGGGCCGGGTACGCGGTCAGCCTGACCGGCGTGGTGCTGGCGGCCATCCCGCTGCTGCTGGGCAAGGCCTCGGTGCTGTACACCTTCTATCCGCCGATCCAGGCCAACGCCTTTTTCTACATCGGCGCGACTTTGCTGGTCGTCGGCTCGTGGTTCTGGGCGGCGATCATGATCGTGATGTTCGTCAAATGGAAGAACGCCCATCCCGGCGAGACGGTGCCCCTGGCTATGTTCGCCACCGCCGCCAACGCTATTTTGTGGGCTTGGACCAGCGTCGGCGTGGCCTTGGAGGCGGTGTTCCAACTGCTGCCCTGGTCGCTGGGCCTGGTGGACACCATCGACGTGGGGCTGGCGCGCACTTTGTTCGCCTGGACGTTGCACCCCATCGTGTATTTCTGGCTGATCCCCTCGTACATCATGCTCTATTCTTACGTGCCGGTCGCGGCAGGCGGCACGCTGTACAGCGACAAGCTGGCGCGGGCGGCCTTCGTCATGATCTTGGTGTTCGGCCTGCCGATTGGCTTCCATCATTTGTACATGGATCCCGAGCAAGGCGCCATCGCCAAATTCGGCCACATGGTCGGCACTTTCGCCGTCGCCATTCCGACCTTGATGACCGGCTTCACGGTCATCGCTTCGCTGGAGCTGGCCGGGCGCAAGCGCGGCGGACAGGGTCTGTTCGGCTGGATTGGTGCCTTGCCCTGGCAAAACACCACGGTGTTGGCGGCAATACTGGCCCTGCTGATGCTACTGCTGGGCGGCTTCGGCGGCATCATCAACGCCAGCTACGCGATGAACGCGATGGTGCATAACACGGCCTGGGTGCCGGGGCACTTCCATTTGATTTTCGGCGGCACCGTGGTCATCCTGTACCTCGCCGCCGCTTACCATCTGTGGCCCAAGCTGACCGGCAAGGCGCTGTTTTCCAACGAATTGGCGCTGACGCAGTTGTGGACTTGGTTCGTGGGCCTGGCGATCATGACCACGCCCTGGCATGTGCTGGGCCTGCTCGGCCAGCCTAGGCGCATTTCCGCCGTGCAGTACAACAGCCTGCTGACGCTGGCCTGGGAGCCTTACGAACTGCTGATGATCTTAGGCGGCCTGGTGCTGCTGGGCTCCGCTGTGCTGTTCGTGTACATCTTGTTCAAGACACAGACCAGCGGCGTCCAAGCGGCGGGCGAGGAAGTCAGCCTGAATCCGCAGCCGCTGCCGCCGATGCCTTACTGGCTGAACAATTTCAAGCTGTGGAACTTGGTGATCTTGGGGTTGATGATGTTGAGCTACGGCTATCCCATCCTCCAGTTCTTCATCCTGAAAACTTACAATCCATCCGCCTGGGGGTATTGAACATGAAAGGCATTATTTTAGCCGCAATCTGTTTAGGGCTTGGCACGCCCGCCTTCGCGGAGCCGTCCAGCCAGGTGGCGTGGACGCCCGCGACCTTGGCGCTGGTGAAAAAAGGCAACGCCGACAAGGGCAAGGAACTGGCGGGCACCTGCGCCGGCTGCCATAACGACGGCAACCCGGCCCCCGCCCTGGAAGGCCAGTTGCCGACTTATGTCTACAAGCAATTGCTGGACTACAAGCACGGCAGCCGCAAAGACCCGTCGACCGCGATGAACGGCCTGGCCTCGACTTTGAGCGAGCAGGACGCGGCGGACGTGGTCGCCTGGTACGGCCAGCAAGCCGCCCAGCCCGGCAAAGGCGGCGCGTCCGATCCGACCGGCATTGTCGCCAACGGCGACGGCAAGCGCATGGAGCCTGCCTGCGCCAGTTGCCATGGCGCCTCGGGCCAAGGCGAGAAGGTCGACACCCCCAGGCTTGCGGGACAGAAGGCGGACTATTTGGAAAAAACCCTGCTGGCCTATAAGAGCGGGGCACGCGCCAATGATATTTACAGCCGCATGCGGCTGATCGCCTCCAAACTGAGCGACCAGGAAATCAAGCAATTGGCAGCGTTCTACGCTAACCTGGATTGAACCGGCCGGATGGCTTTGCCGCGCCCCGGCAAAGCCATCGCCTCCCGCCAGTCCTAAGCCGGACGCGGATTTTTCAGGACTGGCATCACCAGCAATGGCCGCCCGGCGGCTTGCAGCTCGGCCTGATCCACCTCGCCCACCAAGAAGCGGTGCCACGCGCCATGCCCGTGGGCACCGACCACAATCAGATCCGCATTCAATTTGCCGGCCTGCTGGACAATGGTTTTGACTGTTTCGCCTTGGATCTGCAAGGCGGTGGCGGCGACGCCCCGTTCACGCAAGGCATCGGCCATGGCCTGCAATTGCCGACGCTCCTGGTGAAACCCCTCGGCGACTTGGTCGCGCATCACCGCCGGGTCGATCTCAAAGCCGATAAAATCCGGTTCCGGCTCGGCGACATGGAGCAGCCAAACCTCCTCTAACACATTGCGCAAGAGCTTGACGGTGTCGTCCAAAAATTGTTGCGTGTGTTCGGAAAAATCAATCGCTATTAACACGTTCATAAGGCACCTGCGCTGGCTTGGTTATCGTACGGCATCATCCCTGCCCCTCCCAACTTAAGCGTTTGCGGTATATAGTGGACGGGCTGACTTCCAACAGCGCCGCCGCCTTGGGGATGTTGCCGCCACAAAATTCTATCGCCCGCTCGATGGCCTCTTTTTCCACGATCCACAAGGGTCTGATCGCGTCGGCCGCGTCGGCAGCCTGGACGATGCCGCCGACGGACGCCGACGGGCCGCCCGCCACCGGCGCGGCGAAGGGGCCTGCGGCGACGTTCAAGGGCGACGGCAGCATGTCGGGGGTGACCAGCACGCCTTGGTGGAGCACGACGATGTTGCGGACGACGTTCTGCAATTGGCGCACGTTGCCGGGCCAGGCGTAAGCGCGCAGCCGCGCCTCGGTTTCGGCGGTGAAGCCGTTGAAGTCCTTGCCCTCCTCCCGGGAAAAATCAGCCAGGAAGCGGCGGGCGATGGGCAGCACGTCGTCCCCGCGCTCGCGCAGGGGCGGCAGTTGGATGGGGATGACATGCAAGCGGTAATACAAGTCTTCGCGGAAACGGCCGGCCTCCACCTCCTTCAAGGGGTCACGGTTGGTGGCGCAAACCAGCCGCACATCGACGGTTTCGGCCTTGTTGCCGCCGACTTTCTGGAAGGTTCCGGTCTGCACGAAGCGCAGCAGCTTGCTTTGCACGCTCAAGTCCATCTCGCCGATTTCGTCCAGAAACAGCGTGCCGCCGTGGGCCAAAGCCGCCACGCCCTGGCGGGCGCTATAGGCGCCGGTGAACGCGCCCTTGACGTGGCCAAACAATTCGCTTTCCAGCAAATCCTTGGGGATGGCGGCGCAATTCAGTGTGACAAAAGGCTTGTCGCTGCGCGGGCTTTGCCGGTGGATGGCTTCGGCGCAGACTTCCTTGCCGGTGCCGCTCTCGCCGGTGATGAACACCGTGGCCTTGCTGACCGCGACATTGTCGATGATTTGGTAGACCATTTGCATGGGTGAAGACAAGCCGATGAAGCCGCAATACTGCGACCGCGCACCCGGCACGCCGACGGGCGCCTCCGCCTGGCGGATTTTAAGCGCATTGCGGACGGTGTAGAGCAGCCGGTCGGCATTGCAGGGTTTTTCAATGAAGTCGAAAGCGCCGCCGCGCATGGCCTCCACCGCCACATGCACGGAGCCGTAGCCGGTCACCACTACGACCGCGCAAGGGATTTTCTCTTCGATCACCTGGCGCAAAATGTCCAGACCTTCCATGTCCGGCAGTTTGAGATCCAACACCATAACCCTGGGCTGATGGCTATGCAACAGCGCCAAGGCCTCGGCGCCCGTTTCAGCCAACAAGACGTTCCAGTTTTCCTTGGCCAGGTAAGCCCTGTAGAGATGAGCAAGCGTCGGATAATCTTCGACCAGCAAGATGGTCGCCTTGAGTTGAGTGTTCATGAAGGCTCTTTAAAATAAGGGTATTTTCCGCACAGATATTCTTATTTTGCGTCGCAAAATGCAACCTTTGTTTGAGCCGCCGGGGCGATTATTTTCCGGCGACCTGCCGGAAGGCGGCCAGCGGGCCGTCTAAACCTTGACATGCCAGCCGCGCCGGGGATACTAGTTCCCTTGCCGGCCCAGCGTCTCGCACCCGCAAAGCTTGTCCGCGCGGCTTGCAAAGCCCCCGGCCGCGCGCTTAAGACGTGCGGCCGCCGGCAAAACCAGATTGATTATGAGCCCCACCATGCTGCAACACAGACCCCGAAAAATCGACTTTGTTGAAAAAGTCAGACTGCGCGCGTGCGATCTCCGACCCGGCATGTATATTTGCGAACTAGACCGCCCGTGGCTGGAGACGCCTTTTCTATTGCAAGGCTTCGAGGTGAAAAACGACACCGATATCGAAGCCGTCATGCAGCATTGCGAGCACGTCTACATCGACTTGATGCGCACCAAGACGGTCAAGCCAGCGGCGCCTGAGCCGCACAAGGCTTTTTTGGCGCATAAAAAAACCACGGCTTCGCGGGAAAAGGACATGGAAGCCGCCAGGGCCACGCACAAGCAAACCTCGGATCTCATCAAAACCTTCATCGACGAGATCCGTTTCGGGCAAAGCCCGGACATTCAACTGGCCAGGGGAGCCGTTTCGGAATGCGTGAGCAGCATCGTGCGCAACCCGGAAACCATGATCTTCATGACACGGTTGAGCAGCAAAGACGCCCTCACCAGCCAACACGCCTTCAACGTATGCATCTATTCGATTGTCATTGGCCGCCTCCTCGGCCTGGACAACCAAAAACTGGAGAATCTCGGCACCTGCGCCATGCTCCACGACATGGGCAAAGTCGTCATTCCCGACCATATCTTAAACAAACCCGGCCCGCTCAACGCGGAGGAGACGGTGATCGTCCGCAGCCACGCCCTGGAGGGACGGAACATCCTCATGTCGGGGCGCAGCATCTTCAGCGGCACCGTCGACGTCGCCTACGGACACCATGAAAACATCGACGGCACCGGCTATCCTCGCGGCCTGGAAGGGTTTCAACTCAACCCGAACTGTAAGGTCGTGGCGATCGTCGACAAGTACGACGCCATCACCAGCGTGCGGCCCTACCGGCCGGAAGGCGACCACCTCAGGGCGGTCGCCATCCTCAACAAGCTAGTGCGGGAGAACAAAATCGACGGCGAACTGACCTCCAGCTTTGTCGCCTACCTAGGGATATACCCGCCGGGCTGCATCGTCGAATTAAGCTCAGGGGAAGTCGGCATCGTCCTGCAATCCAACGTCAAGCAACGGCTTCGACCGCAACTGTTGGTCGTGCTCGACCCCCATAAAGAGCCGGTCCAGCGCTTCGTCGATTTGAGCGAAAAAACCAGCGATGGCCAGGGCCGCCCCTACCGCATCGTCAACGTGCGCCGCGCCAGCGATTTTGGCATCGACCTCGGCCAGCATTACGACTTAATCGTGCAAGCCTTCAACTGACATGTTTAAAACCAAGCCGACGGATAGACCATTGGACGGAGGAGGAATCGGGTTGAGCGCTGCGCAATTCAGCCAAATATTCCCCTTCCATCTCGCCATCGACCGGGCGCTGCGCATTGTGCGGGCAGGCCCGTCATTGCTCCGCGTCTGCCCCGACGTGGCCATAGGCGACAGCTTCCCGCAACGGTTTAGCCTGCTGCAACCGGCCGTCAGCCTGGACTTTGGGGCGTTGGCGGGCGCGGAACAGGCGGCAGCGCTTTGGGAGCACAAGGCGTCTGGCCTGACATTTCGCGGCCAGTTGCTAAATCTGCCGCAAACGACGCCGGCCATTGCCCTGCTCGGCAGCCCCTGCCTGACGGACAACGCCGAGTTGGGTCGGCATGGCCTGCTGGCCGGCGATTTCGCCCGCCATGACCCGACCGTCGGCCTGCTGGAAACCCTGCAATCCCATAAAATCGCTTTGCAGGATGAACGCGACCTGGCCGAGACACTGTCTGAACAGCGCGCCGGGCTACTCCACGCCAACGCCGAATTGAGCCGTCAGTTCAGCTTGCTCTGGGAAGAACTGGTCAGTCTGCGGCAGATAGAAGCTGAGACGTTCAAAATCGCCTTGATCGCCAACAACACCGACAACGCGGTGGTGATGACCGACGCGGAGGGTAGGGTCGAATGGACTAACGACAGTTTTACCCACATCACCGGCTATTCCCTCCAGGAAATGCTCGGCAAAAAACCTGGCTCCGTCCTGCAAGGGGAAAAATCAGACCCCAAGGTCGTAGAGTACATCCGCGGGCAGATTCAAAAAGGCGAAAGCTTCGGTGCCGACATCATCAACTACTCGAAATCGGGGCGGGAATACTGGATTCAATTCGAGGTGCAGCCGATCCGTGACGAGGACGACAGCATCACCAACTGGATGGCCATCGAGCGCGACATCACCGAACAGAAAAAATCCGAGTTGGCGTTGCTGGAAGCGACCCGGGCGGCGGAAGCGGCCAACCGGGCGAAAAGCGCGTTCCTGGCGACCATGAGCCACGAAATCCGCACCCCGATGAACGCCGTGCTGGGAACGCTGTCCCTGTTGTTGGACAGTCGGCTCGACGATGAACAAGGCTTGTGGGCTAGATCCGCCTACCATGCGGCCCAATCCCTGCTCAATATCATCGACGACATCCTGGATTTTTCCAAGATAGAGGCTGGCAAGCTGACGCTGCAAAGCGAAAACTTCAGTTTGTCATCGCTGATCGAAGACGCCATCCAGATTTTCCGAATACGCACCGAAGCCAAGGGCTTGGCGCTGTCAGTCGACATCCACCCCGCCGTTCCCAAGGAGTTGTGCGGCGACCCGTTCCGGCTACGGCAGATCCTGATCAATTTAGTCGGCAACGCCGTCAAGTTCACCGAACACGGGGGCGTTTCCGTGAGCGTTTCCTGCCAAGAGCGCAGCCCCGCGAAAACCACCCTGCGCTTCCATGTGAAAGATTCAGGAATAGGCATCGCGGATGACGCGCAAGCGGGCCTGTTCAACCAATTTGTGCAGGTGGACACCGGCGCTTCGCGCCGTTATGGCGGCACCGGCTTGGGACTTGCCATCAGCAAGCGCCTGGCGATTCTAATGGGAGGCGAAATCGGCGTGAATAGCCAGCCGGGCGAGGGCAGCGAATTTTGGTTCACCACGCAGCTCGACCTGCCCGCCGAAGGTGCCAGTCCTGCCGGGGTCGGCAAGGGAAATGCGCCGACCGCCACCTATCCCTTTGGAAAAGGAGACAAAGCCCACCACCACCCAACTCACAAGCCTAGAAAAGCGAAAATCCTGGTGGCTGAAGACGGCGAAATCAATCGTTTGGTCGTCACCGCCATGCTTGGCAAAGCCGGCTATCAAGTGGAAGTGGCGCAAAATGGCGTGAAAGCGGTCGAGGCAGCGGGAACCGGGGACTATGACCTGATTCTCATGGATGTGCAGATGCCGGAAATGGACGGCTACCAGGCAACCTCAGCCATTCGCAAGCTGCCCGGCCACAGAGCCCAAGTTCCCATATTGGCTTTCACCGCCAACGCCTTGCAGGAAGATTTCAATGCCTGCCTGACAGCGGGCATGAACGATTTCATCGCCAAGCCTGTGGAAAAGGATCGCTTGTTAGCCACCATTGGCCATTGGCTGCGCAAAGACACAGACATGCCGCCCAAGCCTGCCGCGTCTACCGAAGCCGACCCGGACGCTTTGCTCGATCAAACCGCCTTGCAATCGTTGGTCGCCCAGACGGACGAGCAAACCATGAAAGACACCGTGGCCATATTCTTTGCGGACACGGCTCGAAGGATGGAAAAGCTAACACAGGCGCTGGGCGCAAAGGATTGCCAGACGCTTGGGTTTGAAGCGCACAGCATAAAAAGCGCCGCGCTGACCATCGGCGCGTTGCGGCTTGCCAAGAGCTGCAAGGCTCTCGAAGCGGCATGCCATGGGGGGAATCTCGAAGCGGCCTTGCAAATTGCCGGGCATCTTCAAGAAACATTCCAAGCAACCAAGGCGGCCTTCGCGCTGGCGGTGGCAAGCGCTTAGGGGCGGTTTTCCGGTTTCTCGGGGCCGCGCCGGGCGTCAATTTGCGGCGGGCGAAAAAAAAGCCCCGCGCCTTTTGTGGCGGGGGGCTTCTGGGTTGGGTGCCTGGCGGTTCCCTACTTTCGCATGGGGGTCCACACTATCATCGGCGCTGGGCGGT
>Ga0265327_10005034_pt1 | contig 11305 bp, 4 predicted proteins | sample 41621metaG_FD_202089 | JGI IMG/M metagenome (GOLD analysis project Ga0265327, IMG submission 202089) | Rhizosphere microbial communities from Carex aquatilis grown in University of Washington, Seatle, WA, United States - 4-16-21 metaG | ecosystem: Host-associated > Plants > Roots > Rhizosphere >...
TTATGATGTTGAATATAGACTTCGGACGAAAGAAAATAATTGGAAATGGTTTCACGATAGCGGTAAAGTTGTTGAACGGGCAACTGATGGCGAACCAATTAGAATTGTTGGCATTGTTTACGATATTTCAATAAATAAAAAAATCGAAAAAAATATTTTACAAACTCTACAAGAACAGACCGAGCTAAGTAATTTAAAATCAGAATTTATTTCCATAGCATCGCACCAGTTTCGCACCCCCCTCACTACCATTTTGTCGAGCATCGAAATATTAAACATGCTTTTGGACGCCGTAACGAATGACAAACGTAAACAATTTGAAAAACATCATAACCGGATAATTGATGAAGTAAACCACTTAACAACATTAATGACTGACGTACTTACATTAAGTAAAATAGAATCAGGGAAAATAACAACATTCTTTGAGCACACCGATTTTGTAGAATTTTGCGAATCAATTATTACATCATCTTTCGAAAAAACACAAGACGACCGTACCGTTGTTTTCTCTGCCGAAGGTAAACCGCGGGATATTTTTATTGATAAAAAATTAATGATGCACATTCTGATTAATTTGCTTTCGAATGCTTTTAAATACTCGGCTAAAAAACCGAACCCGCAATTAAAGTTAAATTTTAATACGCAATCAATATCAATTCAAATTATCGACTATGGTATAGGAATACCACCCGATGCACAAAATAATATTTTCAATTCATTTTTCCGAGCTAAAAATGCACACGATTTTGAAGGTACCGGTCTTGGTTTGGCAATAACGAAAAAATTCGTGGAACTGCATCGTGGGACTATCGAGTTTAAAAGCGAATTAAATATTGGAACAACATTTCAAATAACAATACCGTATTGAAAAACATATAATTAATATCAAAATGGAACACATAAAAATTCTTATTATCGAAGATGACCCGAACATACGCGAAAATCTGGGCGAATTGCTAACAATAAAAGGCTTTACTGTTTGTTTAGCCGCTAATGGTCGCGAAGGCATTTTGCAAGCAACACTCGAAAAACCCGATTTGATTTTTTGCGATATTACAATGCCCGAAATAAACGGTTATGAAGTTTTGAAATTTGTGCGAGAAAATATTGAACTTACTTTAACACCCTTCATTTTTTTGACAGCAAAAACAAACAGTATTGATATTCGTACCGGAATGAATCTGGGCGCAGATGATTATTTAACTAAACCTTTTACAATAAATGATTTAATGGCTGCGATAAATACACGCCTTGAACATAAAATAAAAAATGACGAATTAATTAATAACAAAGTAAATTCGTTTCATGCAATTGTCAATCGTACTGCAATGCACGAGTTTAACACACCATTAAACGGTATAATTATGGGATCGGAATTGATTCTGAATTATTTCGATAATCTTTCGAAAAATACAATTCTCGAATTAATTAAAATTATTAATCAATCGAGCAACCGACTGCATAGAACCGTATTGAATAACACATTATTTGCCGAATTATTGTCAATAGAAAATGATGTCGAAAAGAAAAAAAGATTTTCAGAAGGACATTGCCCCAGCATCGCGCCTGTAATTGAAAAGAAAGTTCTTGAGAAAACAACTGCCGCAAACCGTTCAGACGATTTAATTATCAATCTGGAAGACGCTGCTGTATCAATTTCGCCTGACAATGTGGAGCGCATTATAGACGAAATAGTTGACAATGCAATTAAATTTTCGCCTGCCGGAAAAAAGATTCAGGTAACCGGCGTTGTATCAGAAAGTTTTTATTCGATAAACATTGTTGACTGCGGACCGGGTATGGCACAAATTGATGCTAGCATGATTGTGCCTTTCAAAAAACTTAATGTTTCGTCGATTACTGTCGAAGGCAGTGGTTTAGGGTTGTATCTTGCAAAACGGTTGATCGAGTTAAATAACGGAAAGCTAAATTTTTCGCCCAATAAACCTGAAGGCTTACAAGTTAAAATACAATTTACAATTAAGCAAAAAAAAATTTAACATCATTCGATAAATACTTACCATCATGGGAAAATTATTAATTATAGATAATGAAAATTCTTTCAGAGAAAACATCTCTGAAATATTAACCATAAAAGGATATGAAGTAGTTTCGTGTCCTGATGGACAGACTGCATTAAACATGCTGCCAATATTTAATCCAGACTTAATAATTTGCGATATTTTAATGCCCGAAATGGATGGCTTTGAATTTGTTAATCGTTTAAGAATGATTGATAAATATTGTCGTGTTCCGGTTATTTATTTAACCGCATTAGACGACATAAAAAGCATTTCTACCGGTTTCAATCTCAACGCTGTCGATTATATAACTAAACCCTTCAACAGTGAAGAATTATTGCTACGTATAAACAATCAATTAATTCTAAAACTTTCTAAAGATGCATTGGTAGAATTGTGCGAAGAATTAACGACTACAAAAGATTTTATTTATCAAGGATTCCATTACGCACAACGCCTTCAGGCATCGATAAATACGAGCGCCAAAATTATCGATTTGTTTTTTCCCGGAAATTTTATCTTTTACAAACCGAAAAATTATATAAGCGGCGACTTCTATTTTATAAACGAATATGACGGAAATGTAATAGTTGCGCTTGCCGACTGCACCGGACATGGTATTGGTGGTGCATTGCTGAGTATGATTGGCTATTCGGGTTTAATCCATGCAATTATCTACGAAAAATGTTACAATCCACAAGACATTCTCGAACGGCTACAAAAGTTTTTAGTCGAAGCTTTTAAAAGACGCAATCCCGAAGATGCTATTAACGAAAGTATGGATATTGCTATTTGTACTATCAATAAACTGACAAAAACCATCAAAGTTGCATCGTGCGGAATAAAAGTCTATTTATTTACCGGCGACGAAGTAAAATTATATAGCGACGCATCATATTCTTTAGGCGATATGTATATTAAGAAAACCAATTTTTTGGAACATGGTATAAATTACAATGACGGCGATCATTTGTATATGTTAACCGACGGTTTTGGCGATCAATTTGGAGGTGCAAACAATAAAAAGTTTTCATCAAAACGTGAAGTCGAATTATTGACTTCTATTTTGCCGCTGGCTATCCATGAGCAGAAAAAAACTTTGATAAATTCCTTTTACGAATGGAAAGGCAGATTCAAACAAACTGATGACGTAAGTGTAATTGGATTAAAATTATAATTTTATAAGAAATATTTATGACTAAAATACTTGTTATAGACGACGAAACTGCACTACGCGAAAATATTGAGGAAATATTAACGCTTCATGATTACGATGTTGTTACTGCCAGAAACGGTTTTGCTGCAATTGAAGTTCTAAAGACTTTCGATCCCGATTTAATTCTTTGCGACATAATGATGCCCGAAATGAATGGCTATGAATTTATAAAACATCTTCGTGCTGACACTAAATATAATGATTTGCCGCTTATTTTTCTTACAGCAAAAGCCGATTCTGACAGTATTATCAAAGGCTTTGATGCCGGAGCGCAGGATTATTTGTCGAAACCATTTAAGTTGAAAGAACTTATTGCACGAGTTAAAACGCACGTCGAATTAAAACTTCATCGTGTAGAATTAAAACGAATGAATGAATTGTTGGAAAAAAAAATAAAAGAACGAACCGAAGAATTAGAAAAGTCAAACAAGCAACTCGAAATTGCTAACAAACAATTATTTGAATTAGACCAATTAAAATCGGAATTTTTGAGCATGATAAGCCACGAAATTCGCACACAATTGAACGGAATTAAAGGACCAATTGAATTACTAAAAATGAAAGTCGAAAATAAAAATCTGGTTCATTTGATTGATATAATTGATGAATCGGCATCAAGCATCGAAAGATTTTCTTCCGAAGCGCTCGAAATTACCGAGATAAAATCAAATACTTTTTCTTTTGAAAAATCGATGCATTCGCTCGACGAGATAATTGAATTTGCGATGTTGGAAGTCCAAAATATGTGTTCTGAAAAAAACATCAATATTGAAATCAATAATGGTGGTGACATAAAAATTTATGGCGACAAAAAGATGCTGATAAAATGTCTAATCAATATTTTAGAAAACGCTAACCGTTATTCAAATATGGACGGAACTATCGAAATTTACTGTAAAAAATCTAATTCAGCAGTGATGATTGAAATACGCAATTACGGAATTGAGTTTGATTTAAAAACTTTTGACAATTCAATTAATCTTGTATCAAAAGGTGGAAAAAATATTGACTATAATTTTGGGCTTGGGCTTATTCACAGTCAATTAATTGTCGAAGCACATGGAGGTACGCTCGATATTAAAAATCTTGATAATGGCGGAACTTCAGTAAAAATTAATATATCGGATTCGTAATTCGTAATTCATAATTTGTAATTAAATATGACCGAACACGCACTAATTATCGAAATTAAATTATTCGCTTACATCGCAAGCATTTGCAATGAGCGCGAAGCTTTTTTCGCGCGCTCGTTTATCGAAGTTTTTTTAACACAGCAATTTTCAACAAATACAGTCAACAGCAAATTGAATTTATTTGATGCAGAATTATCCTCAAATAAAAAAAACATAAATATCAGCAATTTTGAATTTGATAAAATTTCAAATCAAATTCTAAATTTTAGCCACCAACTAAATGTCCAACTTGACATAAAGCAAAAATATTTGTTGCTCCTTTATTTGTTCGAATTTATAAAAATAATAGAACACGATATTCATTTATCAAAAATAAACGACTGTTTCAATGATATTGTAACTCTTTTCAACATCAATATTACAGAATTTGACGATTTGAAATGTTTCGTTTTAAATCAGTTGCCCGACATTAGTAACATAAAAAATGTATTAATCATCTCCGGAAGCAAATTTTCTGGTAAGTCTGGTATTAAGTATGCATTTAAGAAAAATCTTAAAGGACAAATCAGCATTATAAAAAACAATAGTATCAATACTTATTTCTTTAAAATAAACGGGAATGACCATCTTGTACTTAACGACCGGCATTTATTCCAGCAACAAATTTATTTTTTTCAAAAAGGATTATCAATCAGAAGTGAAGAAATTGAACCGATTTATTTTAGCGACGTTGAACAATATTTTTCCGAAATAAATCCGGAAAACAGGATTGAATTTTTTGTTAATTCAGTTGAATACAAATTCAATGATACTATTACCGGTATTCATAAATTAAGTTTGACAGCTTATTCCGGTCAAATGAATGCTATAGTTGGCGACAGTGGCGTTGGTAAAACGACTTTGCTTAATCTAATGAACGGTAGTTTAAAACCAAATTCCGGTCAAATCCTTATCAATAATTTTGATATAAATACAAATAAAGATAAAATTCGCGGTTTGATTGGTTTTGTCCCGCAAGACGATTTATTATTCGAAGAATTGACCGTTTTCGAAAACCTTTATTACAATGCAAAATTATGTTTTGGCGATGTCGATGAAGCCGGAATAATTGAAAAAGTTGAACATACACTCAAAGCGTTCGATTTATTCGAAATTCGGCAGCTAAAAGTTGGCAATCCTTTGTATAAATTAATTAGCGGAGGTCAACGTAAGCGATTAAACATTGCATTGGAACTAATTCGCGAACCGGCAATTTTGTTTGTTGACGAACCTACGTCAGGTTTATCGTCAACCGATTCGCTAAAGATGATTGATTTGCTCAAAACGCAATCGCTTAAAGGGAAATTAGTTTTCATTAACATTCATCAACCATCATCGGATATTTTCAAATATTTCGACAATTTACTTTTGCTCGATAAAGGCGGATATCCGGTTTACTGGGGCAATCCAGTAGAATCAATCGGCTATTTCAAACGAAATTTAAACCTTGTTGATTCCGAGCAAAATGAATGTTTATCATGTGGCAATGTCAATCCCGAAGAATTATTGCAACTTATCGAACACAACAACATTGACGAAAACGGTAGTCGAAAATTAAGCCCCGTAGATTGGTACAAATTATTTTTGAGCAATAGTAAAGAAAACGTTGCACCAACTAAAAACACAATAACCAATTTGGTTGAGTCAAACGTTAAGCAACCTTCAAAATTCAAACAATTTATTATCTATTCGAACCGAAATTTGTTATCGAAATTGGCAAACAAACAATACGTTATCATAAGTTTACTCGAAACGCCGCTTTTGGCAATTATTCTTGGTTTTTTGTTGCGACAGATTGACCCGGTAACGCATTTATACGATTTTAGCGATAACGAAAATTTACCTTCGTATTTGTTTATGAGCGTTATTGTAGCGATGTTTATAGGTTTGATTGTTAGCGCCGAAGAAATTATCAAAGATCGCAAAATTCTCAAACGTGAGGCTTTTTTAAATTTAAGTTATCCGGCATACATTAATTCTAAAGTCATTTTTTTATTCTTATTGTCAATTCTTCAAATGCTAAGTTTCGTAATTATTGGCAATTACATTCTCGAAATAAAAGGAATGGTATTTTATTACTTTATCATTTTGTGGTCAACGGCATGTTTTGCAAATATGCTTGGTTTGGTAATTTCCAACAGTTTAAAAACCGTAATTGCAATCTATATATCAATTCCGTTTATATTGATTCCGCAAATATTACTTGCCGGTGTAGTAGTCAATTTCGATAAACTTAATTATTTCGTAGCCACACAGGAAAATACGCCAGTTATCAGCGATTTAATGGCAACACGCTGGTCTTATGAAGCATTGGCGGTTGTCCAATTTAAAGACAATGATTACGAGAATTTAGTATTTGATACAAAAACCGAAATCAGCGAATGTGAATATCAGATAAATTTTCTTTTACCTAATCTTAAATTATTGATTTCAGATTGCGAAACGTTCTTGGCTGAAAAAAATAATTCATCTGAAATAATGAATTCGACAGAAAATAAATTATTAACTTTAAAAAATGAATTAAGTAAAGAAAGTCAATTGTTTTCAAAAACTGAAATAACGATGTTTGATAGTTTGACTATAAAATATCTTACTAATAATAAAATAGATGTAATTAATAATATTATCAACAAAAGACAGTCATTATATTCAAAAAAATTATATGATTTACAAACGAAAAAAGATTTAATAATCAGAAACGTAATCAATAGCAAAGATAAAAAATATATCATCAGTTTAAAACGGCAATATGCAAATACAAAATTATCAGATTTGGTTTTAAACACAACTGACCTAACCAAAATTTTATATATCGACAACAAAATTATTCGAAAATATCAACCTGCCTACCAATTGCCCGAAAGTAAAATTGGTAGAGCACATTTATATTCAGCTACAAAAAAAATTGGCGATTTTTATTTTGACACTTTTTGGTTTAATATTATTGTCTTATGGATAATGACTGTTGTTTTGTACTTTATACTTTTGAAAAATGTTTTTTCGAAAATAGCATCACAATTTATCGCTATTCGCAAAATTTTCCACACTGGCGCGCGTTTGTAACGCAAGCAAAATATTAATGAATATGTGAATTATACAATTCATTTCTTTAATAGTGTAACATATCTTGTATTTATGAAATTACCTTTGGCGTGCAATATTTTTGTTATTCATTTTAGTATGAAACTAAACTTTAATTTTGAATTGAATTAATTTAAAATAATTGATTTGAACAATGCACTCGAACATAAAATATTGGAAAAATAAAATATTAGTTTACCGATATTTAATAGCATTATTTTCCATTTTGACGACTTTAAAATCGTATGGACAAATTAAAGCAGATTTTGATGCAACGGTTAAAAATGGTTGTGGTCCTTTGGAAGTAACATTTATAAACAAATCGACACCAGCTACTGGTTTAACATATTTCTGGAATCTGGGAAATGGTAATACATCAACTGTTTCAAATCCTTTTGCAATTTATATCAATGACGGATATTATGATATTACACTAATTGTTTCCGACGGTACATTTTCAGATACTATCATCAAACATAATTTTATTGATGTCTATAATAAACCTGTTCCGAATTTCGATATATCAGGTAAAAAAAATGGTTGTGTTCCATTTGATGTCGCGTTTATAAATACGTCGGTAAATATTGACACATCATTCAGCCAGTGGACTTGGGATTTTGGCGACGGAACTATCGTTAAAGAGCGACAGCCTACTCATATTTATGCGGTCGGTGGTAGTTTTAGCGTATCAGTAACAGTTACAGATAATAATGGTTGCAAAGGGTTTATAACTACGGCAAATATTATTAATGCCGTCTATGAAAAAGCTAATTTTTATTCTACCAATACAAGAACATGCGATAATCAAATTGTTACGCCCTTTAGCAATACTTCTAATAATGTGGCAGACCAAACATATATTTGGTATTTTGGCGATTCGACAATTTCAACAACCATCAATCCAATACATACTTATAAAACGCAAGGTGCATACTCTGTAAGTTTGGTAGCCACACATCCTTACGGCTGCCGCGATTCCATAACAATAATAGATTATATAAATGTGTTGAATGTCAAACCATCGTTCAATATTAACCGGACAATTGCTTGCAAAAATGAAATTTTCCAATTGACAAGCACATCGATAAATGCAACAGATTATTTATGGAATTTTGGCGATGGCGATACCACAGCATCAACACAACAAAATCCAAAACATAAATATGCTAAAACAGGTAATTATCAAATAACGTTGCAAGTTTCTCAAAATGGTGAATGTCATCTGTCAGCAACTAAATTGATCAACATAGAATATGTTAAAGCCGATTTTATTTCGCCTTCTTATAGCTGTAATCTTCCGGCAGCATCCATATATACTGATAATTCAATAAATGCAGTTTCATGGCGCTGGCTTTTTGGTAGTGGTGACAGTTCGACGCTTAAAAATCCTATTGATAGTATATTTTATTTAAATGCCATAAACAGTAGAAAAGTTTTTAAAGACACTTTAATAGTAACAAGTCTTCATGGTTGTAAAGATACTTGTATTCGCGATAGCAGTTATACTATTATTTTGCCGGTAGTTCAAATTTATCCTCCAAGTCGTGCCGATAATCTTTTAAAAGGGTGCAAACCATTCACAGTAAATTTTCAGGATCAAAGTACGTATGCCTCCAAAATAGATTATATTACGCAAAGAAGTTGGAATTTTGCCGACGGTCATAGCTCAACCTTGCAAAATCCGTCAAATCTTTTTGCTGACACCGGAAACTACATCGTCAGTTTAAAGATTACAACAAAGCTTGGTTGCACAGGGTCAACAAGTGTGAGTGTACATGCTGGCACGCCACAATACGCATCATTTATTATAAACACGCCAGATACTATTTGTGCCGGTCAAAAAGTTACTTTTATCAGTCAAGCGAATAACCCTAAACTAATTGATTCGTATATATGGAATTTTGGAGACGGAGGTTCTGCAAGTACCCAACCAAATGCAGTACACCAATATGATTCGTTAGGTAAAAGATTTCCGTCATTAGAAATTTTATCTAAAGGTTGCGCCAGTTTTTTTACAAAAGCAAAACCTGTTTACATCAAAGGTCCATCGGTTTCAATTAAATCATCGTTTCAATGTGCCAAACCGTATGACTATGCTTTTACAGGAATTTTACAACAAGCCAAAAATTACTGGTGGGATTTTGGCGACACTACTGATTTGGTATATAATATGCAAACGGTTAAACATACATATAAATATAATGGAAATCCAACAATAAAAATTTATGCCACCAACGACACAAATGGCTGTGCAGATACAAATCATATTTCAATAATTGTAAGAAATATTAAGGCTGATTTCACTTCATCAAAAAAAATTGCTTGTGTTGGCGATAATATTTCTTTTGATGCATCTACTTCTAATGATCAGGTTTCTTTTTATTATAATAATAAGTTTGAAAAATATTTATGGTATTTTAGCGACGATAGACAGATACAATTTAACAACAATCCGGTAAATCATGTTTTTGCAAAAAGAGGCAATCAACAAATCAGACTGATAGTTGAAGCAGAAAATAATTGTGTAGATTCAGCTTTTACAACAGTTAAAATTTATCAACCGCAACCTGATTTTAAAGTTGATTATCAGCAAGGCTGTTTGCCTGCGGCATTTGCATTTACTGACCTTTCGATACCAGATACAACAATTACAAAATGGTTGTGGAATTTTGGAGATAAACAAACAGACAGTACACGCAATCCGGTTCATAATTATCTAAAATTTGGCAATTACAATGTCTCGCTCATTTTGACCGATATGTTAGGCTGTAAGGATACTTTACAAAAAAATGGTTTTATAAAAGCGCTTCATCCTGATCCGTCTTTTACAGTAAATGACGCTACGCTTTGTGCTGGAGATACTGCCAAATTTTCGATTGTATCACAATCTGCAATTGTAAATTCTTATTGGGATTTTGGTAATGGAAACACGTCGGCTTTAAGAGCGCCACAAAACATTTATGCTGATTCCGGTTTTTATACCGTCAAATTGCGCATCATTGACAGTCATGGTTGCGATACAACCGGAATAAAAACCAATTTTATTAACGTCCAAGAATATCCTGTTTCTGATTTTACGACAGACTTGGTTGTAACAAATTGTTATCCTGCACAAATAATTTTTTATGACAAAACACAGGGTAAATATGTAACTGATTGGAAATGGAATTTTGGCGATAATCAGACATTTTCGGCTTTACAAAATCCAAAGCACACTTATCTAATGCCGGGTAATTTTACAGTAACATTAACAACTTCGACATCCAATGGTTGTTCAAACATTATGCAAAAAAAAGCATTAATTTATATCAAAGGACCGTGGGCTGAAATTGTTGCCAATGATACTGTTTGTAAAAATGCGAATACAACTTTAATTGCGTCAGAAAAAATGAATGTATATAAACTAAAATGGGATGCAGGAAATGGTATTTCAGCTACAACCGACACTGTATATACAATTTATAACACACTTGGAAATGTTTATCTGACTTTGTTGTTATATTCAGATGATAATCATACTTGCGACAAAGTAGTTACTGATTCGATAAATGTTTATAAAGTTGTTGCCAATTTTGATGTAAATAACAATTCGCCAGATGGATGCATTCCGTTCAAAATTCAATGTTTAGATCAATCAACAAACGCACAATATTTTACATGGTATATGAATGACAAATTAAAGTCAACCACGACATTTTATAAAGATACAATGCGTTCTGCTGGACAAAATTTTGTCAAATTAATTATACACAATAATTTTGGATGTTACGATACACTTATAAAAAAAATTACTGCTTTTCCACTGCCCAAAG
>Ga0265327_10005035_pt1 | contig 11305 bp, 10 predicted proteins | sample 41621metaG_FD_202089 | JGI IMG/M metagenome (GOLD analysis project Ga0265327, IMG submission 202089) | Rhizosphere microbial communities from Carex aquatilis grown in University of Washington, Seatle, WA, United States - 4-16-21 metaG | ecosystem: Host-associated > Plants > Roots > Rhizosphere...
CCATCGTCTCAGCGCCAAAGTGATGAACAAGTTCCATGTCAACATCCCCGAATCGAGCCAGCCGAAGAGTGTCTCGGTTGTCTACCGCGGGAAAGTGCTTGACAGCGAGCCGATTGCTCCGACGACCGAGAAATTGACGTTTACCGTCAACGGCCGGCCGCTCCCTTCCCGCAAGTGACGAACTCTTGCCGGATGGTGACCGTGCTGATCGCGGGTCATGAGGAAATGACTTAACCAACATCAAGAAGGCGAAAACCATGGAGGAATCGACTCCTGTCCCTCCAGTCCCGGTGGCCGATCAGCTGAAACTGGCTCTGGAACGGACATTTCTCGCCTACGAGCGAACATTGATGGCATGGACGAGGACGTCGACCTCGTTGATTACATTTGGCTTTACACTCTACAAGTTTTTCGAGTATCTGCATGAGAGTGGCGAAGCGGTCCGTGGCCGTCACGTCATCGGGGCCAGGGCGTTTGGCTTGATCATGATCGGTATTGGTGTTCTGGTTCTGATTGTCGCATCCGTGCAGCATCGGATTCAGATCCAGCGTTTGCGAACCTGTTACCCGGAAGCTCCGTTGTCCCTGGCCTTGTTTCTGGCAGTGTTGATCGCCGGCCTGGGGATACTCGGATTCATTTCGGGGATCATTCACTCGTGAGGGTGGGAGGTCCTGATCAACCTGCGATTTCAGCACCCAATTTCGTGATCCCGTTTGGTGGCAGCCCAGATGGTTGCGTACTGATGAAGTTTTCGGCTCCGGTCGTGCGAGTCGCGTTAACGACAGATCGCTGCCTGGGTGAAAAGCGCGACCTGGTGCGGTTGTCTGCGTTGAAATTCACGTCAGCCCGGCAGCCATTCACAATTCTCGCGATCACAGAGGCGTTTGATAACGCGACAACGAAGCCAGACAATCGGCTTGAGGTTCAATCCACAACTCCCTTCCTGTTCGCGCTGTTTCAGTGCACGACCGAGCGCGAGGGATTCGACGATCTCGAAATTGAATGGGCGCCTGAAGCGGCCGCCGTTCCCGCCAAACCGGAAAAGTAGGCGGCGTGTGAGTGCTCTTGATCGTTAGTACGCAATCGCATCCGGCCCCTCTGCAATTTTCCTGTCAACGAGAGAAACGCTCCAGGAACGGTGCATCAGGTTCGTCAGAGGATCGGAGCGCCACCAGATCACCGGTGGCGGCCAGTTTCTCGGGTTCGGCACGAATGACAAGTTGCGGAGAGGCTTTGCGAAGCGTGGCAATGCCAATCTGAGTGACGCGCGTGCGGGTGATGTCGAGTGTTTGCAGTTGTCGGCATGCGGCCAGTCAGACGAGTCCGGCGTCGGTGAGATTCGTGCCGGTGAGGGAGAACGCTTCCAGTCGCCGAACACCGGCGAGCACGGCGACTGCAGTATCGGTGAGTGATGGCCCCGAAGCGGTGAACTCACGCAACTCGGGCAGATCCTGCAGCAGGCGCACGGTGTCATCTGACAGATTGGACGCGGCGGTCGCATCGATCGAGAAGACTGGGTTGCCAGGACGCTTCGTCTCACGCGTAATCCGAACGCCGTCGACGCGCTCCAGTTGGGCCAACGCCTGTTGCGGCGGCGGAGGTGTCCGCGGAGCTGAAGATTGAACGACAAGATCAGGAAGTGCTGCCCGAAGTGCCGAGATGGCTGCGGCACTGACCTCGATCCCTCGCACATCGAGTTTCGTCAGTTGCCGATATTCGGTGAGAGCTGATACTCCGATTCCGAGTGTGACGATTGGGATTTTTGGACGGTTTCAGGAACGCCGTTGCCATGGAACGATCCTTTACTCAAGGTTGTAAGGTCTCTGGTCAAGTCAAGATGTCTCAAGTGCCTTGACGCACGATCTGATGTTGGCGATGTTCTCTGATGGAGGGGTTAACGAAAACTTGGTCATCACGAGCTCCAAACTACAGGCAGCAATTATGAGAAACATATTTGTCGTCGCGGGAATCTGTCTGACATTCAGCGCGGTTAGCTACTCCCAGGACAAGGTGGCGGTACCAGCGCAGGCTGAACTGGATGCGGCAGAATTGCTGATCAAAGACGTCTTCAAGACGGATTTCCTGAAGGCCAAGACGCCAGGGGACCGACTGGTCCTTGCCCGGAAGCTCTTGAGTAAGGGGATTGAAACGAAAGATCACCCTGCGGGAAGGTACGTTCTGTTTCAGATGTCGAGCGATCTGGCTGCGGATATTGGGGCGGTGGGAGTCATCCTTGATTGCGAGGATGAAATGACAAGGTGTTTCGATGTCAGCGGAACGCAGTTGATTCACGCTTTGACCAGGGCAAGCAAGGTTGTGAAGCCGGTGAAGCCAGCGGCGAGCGATCTTCATCAAATCCTGCGAATTGTCGAGCAAGCGATTGATGACTGTGATTTTGAGTTGGCGACCAAGTATCTGCCAGTGGCGGCATTCGTAGGCCGGAATCTGAGTCCGGAGAGTCTCAAGATCGTTACGATCCGAATCTCAGAAGTCGAGCAACTCAAAAAGGCGTTCCCAGCAGTGCAAGAAGCGAGAAAGACGCTTGAGTCCACCCCCAAAGATCCAGAGGCCTCATCCGTCGTCGGAAAATATCTGTGCTTTCTGAATGGTGAGTGGGAGCCCGGCCTGAAATTGCTGGTGCAGGGGAGTGATGCCAACCTCAAATCTCTTGCCGAAAAGGAAATTGCGAATCCCAACGCAACCATGGAATGGATCGCGCTTGGTGACGCATGGTGGGACGTTGGACAGAATGAAACGGGGTTGGCACGGGCACACATTCTGACTCATGCCGTTTCCTGGTATCAGCGGGCGCGAAGCACATCCTCGGGATTGACAGCCGCCAAGCTGGATCAGCGACAAAAAGAACGCGATACGTTTATTGCGGGGACTTCATTGGCGAACAACTCGCTTCCGCAAGGAGCCATTGCTGCGGACGCTCCCAAGCATGCGGCAACTCAGGGGAAGTTCACCGTCTGGACGGAACCTCACCCGGTTGTCGTGGGCCAGTCATTCGAAGTCGTGATCCAAGTCCACGTTGCGCCAGGTAAGAAGGAATACAATACAGCCGATTTGTCCGGAGTGATCGTAGGAAGCGATGCATACAAGCAGGTGCTACGGTTTCCGACACGTCCGGCGACTCCGGTCGTGAATGGGATCGCCACACTGAGGCTGCGTGTTCCTGGGGCGAATAGCGGTGTTCGCAACTCTCTACGTCTGGAATCAAAATCGCTTGGCGACAAGCAGACCTTCGAGTTGAAATAGGCCGCGGCGCGAAAGATTGCAAGTAAATCAGGCAGTTGGAGTATTGACGGATTCGAAGCTGCTCGTGGAAACTTTGATTGTCCTGCGTGAAAAAGTGTCGTATTCTGCCGCTGGAGTCTCCCGCCCTGCCGCGCTGATGCTGTGCCATCGTTGGTGGTCCCCCCGTTTTGATCCCTCCGTGTTCCGTCCCCCCTGATTCGCACGTCGATTTCATTGACTTCCACGGCCCTTGAAGCTGCTGAGAGCGAAATGCTGCCCATGAAGATCCTTACGCTGACAATCTTGCTGTTGCTTGCACATGGCGTTGTGAGTCAGTCGGTACAAGGTCAGGAAAAGCCGATCAGTTTCGACATGGCGAAGGAACAGGGCCGCACCAAGTCTCGATTCTTGAAAGAGGGGACTGAAGTCCCGAAGGCCACAGATGTCGTTCCCAAGGCAAATCTGGCTTTCTTTCAGGAATCGGTTGGCCCCATTCTCAAGAAGAGCTGTTTGAATTGTCACGGTCCGGAGAAGTCCGAGGGTCGGCTTCGGCTGGATCAACTGAATCCGGATCTATTGACCGGTCCCGATGTGGAACGGTGGCGCGAGGTCTTTAACGCACTCAGCAAATCGGAAATGCCCCCCGCGAATGAGCCTGCTTATGCGCTCGCGGATGCGGATCGAGGGCGCGTCGTGGACTGGCTGAGTGACGAACTGAATGCCGCATCAGTCGTTCGTCGCAACAGCAAATCGCACTCGTCGTTTCGACGGCTGACGAAGTACGAGTACAACTACGCGCTGCAGGATCTGCTTGGTCTCCCTTACTCTCTCGCCAGTGCGCTGCCGCCAGAAACCGCCTCGGAAGATGGGTTCACGAACAGTTCGGAATTGCTGCAGATGTCTGTCATGCAGTTTGAGAGCTATCGTGAGATCGGGCTGAAAGCGCTCCGGCGAGCCACGGTCAGCGGCGAACGTCCGTCGCCCGTTGTCTACATCATCTCGATGCAGGACGAGATGAAAAAGGCGGTTGCGCAGCAGAACCCCAACAAACAAACGAAGAGCCAGAAAAAGCCTCGCAATCGCCTGGAGTTTTTGAATCGCGAGACAGGCGACCACATTCCGTTTGCCGGGGGAAAATCGTTGCCCGATGCCAACGCAGTGGGGGGGCAAACCCCTCCTGCTTCCCAGGTCGCGGTGGTGATTCCCCGATCCAATGAGCTGAAGTTGGACCTCGACCGGTTTCTCCCTGACGAAGAGACCATGCGGGTCCGAATTCGCGCCGGTCGTTCGACGATGAAGCCTGACGAATACGCGAGCCTGCGTCTGATCTTCAGTGCTCATACGAGTAACAACGCCAACTTCGCGCAGGTCGTCAGCGAACACGACATCCCCGTCACAGCCTCGGCCGACGACCCTCAGTTCATTGAGTTCGACATTCCCCTGGGCGATATCCAGCGGAACCCATTCCGGAAGCTGACGACGACGTTCCCCAGGCGCGATGAATTCCTGCACATCCACAATGTCTCGAATGCCCCGGGTGGCGAAGATCCGCTGGTCGTACTGGTTGATTACATTGAAATCATCGCGCCGTTTTATGAGCAATGGCCGCCGAAGACTCACACGAATCTCTTCTTCGAAAGTGGCAATAAGGGGGACGAGCAGGTTTATGGGCGCGAAGTGCTGAATCGATTCCTGGGACGTGTCTGGCGCCGGCCTGCCACCTCGCAGGAGCTCGACCAGTTCATGAGCCTGTTCGCAAACTATCGGCCGGGGTTCGCCACGTTTGAAGAGGCCATGGTGGAGGTGCTGGCGACGGCACTGGCCACACCCGAGTTTCTCTACCTGACGCAACGAGCGACGGCCGACGATCAGAAGTCTCCCGGGCGAATCAGCGAGTTGGAATTTGCCAGCCGTCTCGCCGTGTTCTTGTGGTCCAGTCTGCCGGACGACGAACTCTTGAAGCTTGCCGAGCAGGGGAAGCTGAGAGACCCGGAGGTCCTGTCAGGTCAACTGAAGCGGATGCTGGCAGATCCACGGTCGCGCAGGTTCTCGCAGAATTTCGTGGATCAATGGTTGGGCCTGGACCGAATGAACAGCGTGACTCATGTGACGGATGATTCGCTGCGAGCCGCAATGCTGCAGGAGCCCGTCGCCTTTTTTGACGAAGTCTTGAAGCAGAATCACAGCATCATGGACTTCATCCATTCCGATTACGCCCTGGTGAATGAGCGGCTGGCGGCCCACTATCGGATCCCGAATGTTTATGGTCCTCACTTCCGCAAGGTCCCTCTCGCGGTGGAAATGAATCGCGGGGGACTTTTGACGTCTGCAGCGATCATGACGATGAATTCCGACGGTAAGGATTCTCATCCGTTGAAACGGGGTGTCTGGATGCTGAAGCGGATTCTCGATGATCCCCCTCCACCCCCGCCGCCGAATGTTCCGGAAGTCGACCTGACGGACCCGGAAATCCTCAAGATGACTCTGAAAGAGCGGATTGCCAATCACCGGAACAAGCCGGCCTGTTTCTCTTGTCACTCCAGGATTGATCCCTGGGGAATCGCGTTCGAGAACTATGACGCTGTCGGAGTCTACCGAACTCAGATCAAGAACCAGCCCGTCGATGCGACTGCGGAATTGTTTCATCGGCAGACACTGACCGGGGCAGATGGCCTGAAGCGATACCTGTTGACGGACCGCCAGGATCAGTTTGCGAGAGCCATGGTGCACAAGCTGATGGCATACGCTCTGGGGAGACCTCTGTCGTTTGGCGACCGGGCCGACATCGACAACTTGACCGCACAGCTGAGACGACGGGATGATCGGCTGGGGGACCTGATCCAGCTGATCATCAGCAGTGACCTCTTCAACTCGAAGTAAGTTCGTGAGACCGATAATGAATCCAGAATCCATGCTGCTCAGTCGGAGACGCTTTCTTCAGGGGACCGGTCTGGCGCTGGCCTTGCCCTGGCTGGAGACATTCGCCAAGGGAAGCCCAGGCACGGGTCTGGACGAGACGCCGCGGAGGTTTGTCAGCATTTATCATCCGGATGGTGTCGGCTTGCCACTGAAGACCGATCCGGCGTGGAAGGATTGGAGCTGGTTTCCTCGAGGGACCGAAACGGAGTTCGAGCTGACGAAAGTTCTCGATGTCCTGGAACCACTGCGGAGTGACATTACGATTTATTCCGGGCTGTCGCATCCTGCAGCACGGGATGTCCACGGCCATTCGAATGCCGATCAGTATCTGACGGGGGCGCCAACGGGAGGACATGGCCCGTATCAGAATTCGATCTCGGTGGATCAGGTCTATGCCGAGCATGCCGGCGACTTCACGAGACATTCGTCGCTGGTCATGTCGACCAATGGCGGGGTGGGTGGTCCGCGCGGAGCACAGACCCAGTCCTTCAATCGAGAAGGTCGGCCGATCCCGGCGATGAACAAGCCCAAGCAAATCTTTGACATGCTGTTTGTGACGACCGGCAAGGATGCGGCTGCGAAACTGGCTCGAAGCAAGAGCGCCCTGGATCTGCTGATCGAAAACACTCGATCACTGCAGCGTCAGCTTTCCGTCCGGGACCAGGAGACTCTCAGGCAGTATCTGGACGCGGTTCGCGATACCGAGCGGAAACTCGCCAAGGCACAACGGTGGATTGATACCCCGGTTCCCCAGGTCGACACCGGGAAACTGCACCTGGATGCCGAGCCCAAGGAGGCCCGGCTGTATTTCCAGACGATGTACGAATTGATCTATCTGGCCTTCCTGAGCGACTCAACCCGCGTGGCGACGTTTCAACTGGGGCGGGAAAACGGTGAAGGACCGCACGATTTGTTATCGCAAGCGGTGGGCCTTGGCGGTGCTCATGGATTGACGCATGAAGTGAAGAAGCCGGGCGGCTGGCAGAATCTCGGGACGTACAATCGCTATCAGGCCGAGGAATTCGGTCGTTTCGCGCGAAGGCTGAAAGAGACCCCTGAACCGACAGGGAAAGGAAACATGCTGGACAACACGTTTGCGATGCATGGTTCGGCATCCAGCAGTTTTCACCTGTCGCGCAATTATCCGATTTTCTCCGCGGGGGGCAAAAACCTGGGCTTCACCAATGGCCGGTATCTGAAGTTTGGCAAAGGGAACGAGGATAATCAGGCGGGGGCCGGGATTGATACGGATGCTGGCTGGACCAGCAAGATGGAAGTGGAAGAACTGCCGCTGTCGAAACTCTTCGTCACCATCCTGCAGCGACTGGGTGTCGAGACCGATTCGTTCGGTGGGTACAGCGGTACACTCAGTCGGGTTTAGCGCATGTCGCGTTGATGGTAACCGTTCACGGACCTGTCTCCCTCGCTTGCCCGTGAACGGTTACCATTTGTGCGCGGTCAACACGCTGCAGCGCACGATCAGGTGAGCGCAAGATCATCGCGAGCGACGAATTCTCCTCGGCAACTGAATCGGAAGCACCAAGTCATGAGGTGGGAATCTCGGTGTTGGGTCGTGGGTGCTGTTGTTTTCGCCGCGATCTCCGCGTCGGTGCAGGCGGCGCCGCCAGTGAAGCCGAACATTGTTTATATTCTGGCGGATGATCTTGGGTACGGCGACGTGGGTTGCTACAACCCGGCATCAAAGATCCCGACTCCGCATCTTGATCGGCTGGCGGCGGAGGGGATGCGATTTACCGACGCGCACTCGCCATCCGCGGTCTGTACGCCAACGCGGTACGCACTATTGACGGGTCGGTATGCGTGGCGAACGCGTTTGCAGCGAAACGTGCTTGGCCCGTTTTCACAACCGCTGATCGCCGAGACACAACTCACGGTCCCGGGCATGCTCCGTCAGCAGGGATACACGACCACCTGCATCGGCAAGTGGCATCTGGGGTGGGGGTGGGCGCCGCCAGGCAAGGATGGCAAGCGTGATTTCACACAGCCCATTCCAGGGGGACCGACGACGCGTGGATTCGAACGGTATTTCGGAACGGATGTTCCCAACTACCCTCCGTACTGTTTTGTGGAAAATGACCGTACTGTTGGAGTCCCGTCGGAAATGGCGCCTGTGGGGCGGGACTCGTTCAATCTGGCCGGCCCGATGATTCCCGGCTGGAAACTCGTTGACATCCTGCCAGAACTGGAGAAACGCGCGGTCACTTCGATTGAATCCGCCGCAGCACAAGCCAAGCCCTTCTTCCTGTACCTGCCTCTGACGTCGCCTCATTATCCGGTGGTTCCGTCTGCGATGTTCCAGGGACGCAGCCAGGCGGGAGAGTACGGCGATTTTGTCGTGCAGACCGACCACGTGGTGGGCGCCGTTCTTGACGCGATAGAACGGGCAGGCATCGGCAACCAGACACTGGTCATCGTGACAAGTGACAATGGGCCGGAAGTCACGGGTGAGGTAAACCCCGGCGCTTACGACCGGCTCAAGAAGTTCGGGCATGCCAGCATGGGGACACTGCGGGGGGCGAAACGAGATGCCTGGGAAGGGGGACACCGTGTCCCCTTTATCGCCCGCTGGCCGGGTCATATCCCGGCGGGAGCGGTTTCGGGCGAGACCATCTGCCATGTCGATTTGATGGCGACACTGGCCGCCATCCTGTGTATCAAGCTGCCGGGCGAGGCCGGGCCGGACAGTGTCAACATCCTGGCCGCACTTCTGGGGGAAAAGTCGAGTGTCCCGCTGCGCGAGGCAACGGTCCATCACACTGCTCGAGGCAAGTTTGCCATCCGCCAAGGAGAATGGGTGCTGATTCTTGCCGCTTCTGGTGACGACAATGGCAAGCAGGGGGAACCTGCCTGGTTTCAGAAGGAGCGTGGATATCAACCGCATACCGAAGTGGGTGAACTGTACAATCTGGCGGCGGATCCCTCTCAGAAGGTCAACCAGTACGGGGCCGTGCCCGAGAAGGTGCGCGAATTGTCGACCTTGATGGAACGCTATGTGAGTGAAGGTCGAAGCACTCCTGGACCGCGGTTGCAAAACGACGTGGAAATTGATTGGGACAAGCGGGGCAAATAACTCGGCGAGTGGAGAATGACAGAAATCATGAAGGAGCGGACTCGCTGGATCGGACTGGTCCTGTTCATCCTGGTGTGCCTTGGCGCCGGTGGGCTGGGGGCCATTGCGACGACACCTGAAATCAACGGCTGGTATCGGACCGTCATCAAGCCCGATTGGAATCCGCCGGACCGGGTGTTTGGACCCGTCTGGCCGACGCTGTTTATTCTCATGGGAATCTCGGCCTGGCTAGTCTGGAAGCCGTCAGGATTCATGAAGGCCGCGATTCCCCTGAGTCTGTTCGCGTTGCAGTTGGGGCTCAACGTCGGCTGGTCATGGATCTTTTTCGGGATGCACCAGATTGGCTGGGCTCTGGTCGAAATCCTGCTCTTGTGGGTGGCGATCCTGGCAACGACGGTCGTTTTCTTTCGCCACTCCCAGCCCGCTGGTTGGCTATTGGTTCCGTACCTGGCCTGGGTGACTTTCGCGAGTTTCCTCAACTTTACTCTCTGGCGATTGAATGCCGGCGGCTAACCTGTCCTGTTGCTTGACTCCATGATCATGTTGGCTTGAGTGGAACTGTTTTTCGGCCGAGTGGCCAGAAAATGCATCAAGCGGGATCAACGGGAAGCTTCCGATGTCTACACGAGCAGCGTAGAAAAAATAGGGTTTCGCGAAGCGCTTCAACCATGTCCATCAATCGCCGACTGTTGGCGTGCGCCAAGGCCCACAGCGCCAATCCATTACTCAGGCACCGTTTGTTTGGCTAACGGTTCCTGACTTCAGTTGAGTTCGCTCAACTGAAGCTGCTTCCTCAGCAGTCAGAAGCAGCCCCAGGGTTCCGTTCCACTGCAAACCGTCGTTGTTTCGTAGCCACCAATCTCTCCACAATTCGACTTGCACGATTTGCTTGCGACCGAATACGGCGACCGCGCTGCCGTATCGCCATCCTGCCGCAATCGACAACCACCCGACGCCGATGGACTGCGAAATTCTTGAATTGGAGAACAGTGTGTCTCTCACAAACCTTTCTGCCGTCTCAAGGTCTCTCAAATTGTTTTGAACATGTCGGACGAAGAGGTTATAAGAAATCGCTGTCATGGCCGCGAAGTTGGCAAGACTCATATACTTTGGAGAAAGATCACAGAATCGAAGTATCAAGTAGAAAAATATCAGCATGAATGAGTATGTAAAGACGAATCTCGCTCGTGTCATGTTTCACATTCCATACAATTCTGGCAAAAATGGCCAAGAAACGGGAATACGTCAAACAATCGCAAACACTGACGTCTGGTCGCCTCAGGACGTCTTTCCCGATTGGGAATAGCCTAAAGGCTGTTAACCGAGATGTCAAAAAAGGCAGAACTTATCTCCCAGTCTACCCCAACGGAGTTGCGTCATAGAGTCGCCGCAATGCAGATGTCGTACCCCGAGGGGTACCGTCCGGCAATGAAATGTGCCCCGATCCATTGTTGCAAAAACAGTGGACCAGCACCTTGGCCAGAGATCGTGCTCTCTCATTCCTGTTGACGGAACGCTTTCAGCGTACAGAATTACCTTGCATTCAACCCGGGGTAGCCGCGAAGCGCGGCAACCCCGGGCTATAAGGCGGAACTCCTTCAGAGTACAGCAGAGGACCGGGACTCAATGACGATCGTGACTCAGGGAGGGTTGAAGGTGGCCAATTTGTGGGAACCGGCCTTCCGTCGCCATTGGCCATATTGCCGTGGTCTTCCCAATCTGCCGACTGAGACGACATCACTGGAACTTTGTATCGCGCCGCGGCGGTCTCTGCGGCGGGCCGATTACGAGGGGCGCTTGCCGTGTCGTTCGACGGCGTCAAAACGCGATTGTTGAGCCTGCGCGCTGGCGGTGGTTGCATGGGTTTCCCGCCGGAATGCCTCCCAGTCTTCCGCGGGAATCACGCGGATTTGCTCATTCGGGCCGGGGTTTCGCTGCTTGCGGACGGCGGCTACGGCTGCGGGGCGGATCTCTTTGAGACAGAAAATCGGGTAGAACAGGACCGCGCAAATGGCGAAGATCACTCCGAATGTCGTGGCAATCGAACCGGCGCCG
>Ga0265327_10005036_pt1 | contig 11297 bp, 10 predicted proteins | sample 41621metaG_FD_202089 | JGI IMG/M metagenome (GOLD analysis project Ga0265327, IMG submission 202089) | Rhizosphere microbial communities from Carex aquatilis grown in University of Washington, Seatle, WA, United States - 4-16-21 metaG | ecosystem: Host-associated > Plants > Roots > Rhizosphere...
CCATGGCCAACGAATCAAACAGGACGCCCCCCATGCCGACACCCGCCGCGCGCACCATGCAAGGCCGCCTGCTGCCCAAGCTTGCCCTCATCCTGCTGGCTGCCGCAGCCGGCCTGGTGGCCATCATGGGCTGGCACACCTGGCAACTGGCTTCGCAACAGCGCACCGTGCCGGCTCGGCCCGGGGCCGCCGTGGACGCCCAGGCCGTGGCTCGCCGTCTGAGCCTGGCCGTGCAGCAGCCCACCATCTGGTCGCCCAAGGACGAACATGCCGCCGCCTTCGAGGCCCTGCACCAGCACCTGCAAAGCAGCTTCCCGCTTGCTCACGCCACCTTGAAGCGTCAGGCCTTCGGGCGGCACGCCCTGCTCTACACCTGGGTCGGGCGTGAGGCGCAGGCACAGCCCATGGCGCTGCTGGCCCATCAGGACGTGGTGCCCGTGGCACCGGGCACCGAGAAGGACTGGCAGCAGCCGCCGTTCTCCGGCACCGTCCAGGACGGCTTCGTCTGGGGGCGCGGCGCCTGGGACGACAAGGGCAATGTCATGGCCATCATGGAGGCCGTCGAGATGCTGATCAAAGCGGGCTTTCAGCCCCGGCAGACTGTCTACCTGGCCTTCGGGGCCGATGAGGAAGTGGGCGGTGAAGACGGCGCCCACCTCATCGCCCAATGGCTCAAGCAACAGAACGTGCGCCTGCGCTTTGCGATGGACGAGGGCCTCTTGATCACGCAGGGCATGGTGCCCGGGGTGCGCAAGCCCGTGGCCTTGATCGGCATGGCCGAGAAGGGCTACCTCACGCTCAGGTTGACGGCCAAGGGCCAGCCCGGCCACACCAGCATGCCGCCCATGCGCAGCGCCATCGGCATGGTCAGCGAGGCCGTGACGCGGGTCGAAGCCCAGCAGATGCCGGCTCACTTGAGCGGCCTGCCACGCGAGATGTTCGAAGCCGTGGCGCCTGAGGTGCAAGGCCTCAACCGCTGGCTGCTGAGCAACCTGTGGTTGACCGAGCCCCTGGTGCTCAGCCAGTTGCAAAAGAGCCCGGCCACCAATGCCATGCTGCGCACGACCACGGTGGCCACTGTGTTCCAGGCGGGTGAGCGCGAAAACGTGCTGCCGGGCGTGGCCTCGGCGCTGGTCAACTTCCGCCTCCTGCCTGGCGACAGCAGCGCGCAGGTTCAACAGCACGTGCAACAGGTCCTGGCGGGACTGGACGTGCAGGTGACGCACGAGCCGCAGGTGACCGAGGCTTCGCCCGTGTCCAGGTCCGGCACCCCGGCCTACCGGCTGCTGGCGCAAACGCTGCGCGAACTGCAGCCCGAGGTGGTGGTGGCCCCCGGCCTGCTGGTGGGCGGCACGGACTCGCGCCACTTTGCAGACGTCAGCGAGTCCATCTTCCGCTTCTCGCCCGTGCGCGCCAGCCAGCCCGATCTGGCCCGCTTTCACGGCACCAACGAACGCATCGGCATCGACAACTACGTGCAGATGATCCAGTTCTACGAGCGCCTGCTGCGCAATGCCGACACGCTTTGACGGCCTGATCGCTCAGTTGGCCACTTGCACCGGCTCGGCCGCAATCTGACGCAGCGCCTGCTCGAACACCCCGGCGGGCTGCCCACCGGAAATCAGATGCCGGTTGTTGACAATGACCGCCGGCACCGAGTGGATGCCGTGCGAGGTGTAGAAGGCCTCGCGTTCACGCACCTCGCGGGCAAACTCGTCGCTGGCCAGGATGGCCTGCGCACGCGCCACATCCAGCCCGGCCTGTTGCACGGCCGCCAGCAACACCATGTCGGCCCCCATGTCCTGCCGGTCTCGGTGACAGGCTTGCAGCAGCGCCTTTTTCAAGGCCAGCTGCTGCGCAGGGTGCGCCAGACCCGCCCAGTGCAGCAGGCGATGGGCGTTGAAGGTGTTGTAGATGCGGCCGCGGCCCTCGGGGCTGAAGGTGAAGCCGACATCGGCACCGCGCTGGCGAATGGTGTCGCGGATCTGGGCCTGCTGCGCGGGCGTCGAGCCGTACTTCTGCGTGAGATGCTCGGTGATGTCCTGTCCGCCCGAGGGCATGTCCGGGTTCAGCTCGAAGGGCTGGAAATGGACCGCCGCCTCGACCTCGCCCTGAAGCCGCGTCAAGGCCAGCTCCAGCGCGGCCAGGCCGATGGCGCACCAGGGGCATGAAACATCGGAAACAAAGTCAATCTTCAACGCGGTGGTCATACGGCAAGCTCTCCAGGCAGAGCTTGATCGTAACCAAGACCGCATAACCAGCCCCCCAAGGGGGTTGTCCCCCCGTCAACCGGGCTCGCACGGGGATGGGCATGCCAATTGCCCCGTAGTGGACACCGCTGTTCCAGCACCTGGAACACCCCTCACCCCCTACGACCAGGAGCGTCTCGATGAAGCTGCAAACCACCCCTCACCTCGCCCACCAAGGGCCGGCCTGGCGTGCCTTGCGCACCTTGCCCGGCTTGTCATGCGCCGTGCTGCTGAGCCTGGGCCACACCCCCATGGCATCGGCACAAGGCCAGTCAAGCCAGACACCCCAGACCCCACCAGCCGCGGCCTCCAGCGCCTCGCCACCGTCGGTATCACTGGTGCACAAGCTGCCCCAGGCCGACGCCGATTTTCTGCATGATGCCATCCAGCGCTGCCTGACGAATGCACAAAGCAGCCAGCTTGCGCTGGAGACAAGCCGCGATACCCAGGTCAAGAACCTGGCCCAGCAAATACTGACCCAACACGCCAAGACACGCGACCAGTTGGTGACCCTGGCCATGGCCAAGGGCGTCGAAGTCCCCACGGCACCATCCTTGACACAAAAGGCCAAGCTGATGATGCTGTCCATGCGAGATGGGGGCAGCTTCGACAAGGACTACATCAGCACGTGGGGCATCTCTGCCAATGAAGAAGCGGTCGATCTGTTTCAAAAGGCAGCGGCCGAAGCAGGCGACAATGATGTCAGAGCCTTGGCCAAGGAAGCCTTGCCCGCGCTGCAGCATACGGTAGAGCTGGCCAGGTCCTTGCGGCTGGCCAACACACAGAGCAAGGCCGGGGACTGAACCCTCAAGCCAGGCGCGATCGGGGTTGCGCCAGCCTGCGAAGATGGGCAGACAGGTCATCCTTACCGGGTCTGCGCAGAATATGCGGCAATCAGGCGCCAGCCCGGCTGGCATCCCCAACCTGTGCCTGAACATGGGAATCGACGGTGGCCCTGATCGGATTGCGCTCGCCCAACAGGTGGCCTGCAGGCTCGCTGCGGGCACGCCTCCTGCTGCTCATCGTGATCGTGGCCTTGCCCATGACGCTGCTCATGGCCGTGCTGATCGCGCAGCACCTGCGTGACGAGCAAGTGCGCTTCGAGTCCGCCATGCAACACCGTGCAGCGGGGCTGGCGCAAGCCGTGGACCGTGAAATACGCGCCTCGATCGGTGCGCTCAATATCCTGGCGGTCTCGGACACCTTGCAACGTGACGACCTGGCAGGCTTTTTCAGCGCGGTGGCGGCCCTGCCCAACACGCCCGGCGCATGGCAGGGCGTCTTTCTGATCGGGCCGAACAACGAGGTCCTCCTCAACACCGGTCAACCGCAAGGCAAGCCGCTGGGCGCGTTTGCCGATGCCGACTTGCTCGACCTGGTTCGTCAGGCGCCGCAAGCGCGGCTGAGCAACCTGATGGTGGCCCCAGACGGGCAATGGCGCACCAGCGTGCTGGCGCCTGTGCTCGTGGGTGGGCGTGTCCGCTACATCCTGGGGGCGTGGCTGGCGCCGTCTGTCTGGCAAAAGCTGCTGGATGAGCGCGCGTTGCCCGGCGGGCAACATGCTGGCCGCACCTGCCTGGTTGAAGGGCAGCTGCGCCAGCTGGCTTGTGACCGCGGTAGCGAGGCCATGCTCAACCATCCGCTACCCGATCCCCTGCAGACCCTGCTGCGCCGGCAGGCCACGGGGTGGATTCGCGGCGAGGCTTTCCGTGCGGACGACAACCACGCAGCATGGCAGGCTGTCGGGCCATTCTCCTGGCAGGTGCTGGTCATCGAGCCCGTATGGCCCACCTTGATCGCGCAGCTGGGTGGTGCGGCAGAGCTGTCCATCGCCGGCCTGTTGACGCTGATTGTGGCCGTGCCCTTTGCGCTGAAGCTGGTGCGGCGTGAAGGCGTGCCCACGCCGGCCGTGCTGCGCAAACCACCCAAAGCCACAACCCCGGCCTTACCGCTTGAGCAGTCGCGTGTGAACGTGCTCCCTCATGAACTCGACGAGCACGTGTTGATCGAGTGGGCACAAAGCATCGGTCACATCGGCTTTTTCAACCAGGCGCAAGGCAACCCACAAGTGCGATGGACGCAAGGGCTGTCGCACTTGCTGGGGCTGGCCTCAGCCTCACACGAAGGCAGCTGGCGTCCGCTGCTTCGCCGCCTTCACCCGCAGGACAGAAAGCCCCTGCTGCAACAGGTGAAGCGAGCCGTGCGCCAAGGGGTCGAGCAAGTCACGCTGGAGGGGCGGTGCCTGTCGAGCGAGCCGCAGCCACGCTGGCTGTCGTGCCGGGCCTCCATTGCCTACGACGCACACCGTCGGGCACGCAGTGTCACCGGCATGGTGATGGACATCACGGCGCAGAAGACGCTGGATCGCGAGCGGGCAGCCTTGATGGCGCGTGAGCAGGTAGCCCGACAGGAAGCCGAAAGCGCCAACCGGGCCAAGGACGAGTTCCTGGCCATGCTGGGCCACGAGTTGCGCAACCCCCTGGGTGCCATCTCTGCGGCCTGCGAGGTCCTCAACCGGGCAGACCCTCAGCAGGATGTGGCCCAGCGCGCCCGCCAGATCATTGCACGGCAGACCACGCACCTGTCCAGGCTCATGGACGATCTGCTGGACGTGTTCCGCGTGATCTCCGGCAAGGTCCTGCTGGTACGGGCGCCCATGCTGCTGGGACAGGTTGTCCAGCGTGTGGTTCACACGCTGGAACTGGCAGGTCAGCTCGGCGCGCATGAGCTGAGCTTGCAGCTCGATGAGGTCTGGGTCCACGCGGATGTCACGCGCATGGAGCAGGTGATCACCAACTTGCTGAGCAACGCCGTGAAATACACGCCGGCCCAGGGCCGCATCGAGGTCCGCGTTCAGGAAGTGGGCAACCAGGCCGTCTTGCAAGTGCGTGACAGTGGTGTGGGCATGACACCCGAGCTCATGGACCATGTCTTTGACATGTTCGTTCAGGGCGAGCGCGCCATGGACCGGCCGCAAGGCGGGCTGGGCATCGGGCTGGCCCTGGTGCGCCGACTGACCGAGTTGCATGGTGGCCAGGTCAGCGTGGACAGCCCGGGCCCGGGCCAGGGCTGCACCTTCACCGTGCGCCTGCCACTGGCCCTGGCCATGGCGCCACAGCAAGAAGCCCGTACCGAGCATGGGGCAAGCCCCTCGCGCCGTGTCGTGGTGGTCGAAGACAACGAGGACACACGTGAAGCCCTGTGTGCCTTGTTGACGCTCCATCACCATGACACCTACTCGGCCACCGAGGGGCGAAGTGGCCTGGAGCTGATCATGCAGGTACAACCTGATGTGGCCTTGATCGACATCGGGCTGCCTGGCCTGACCGGGTACGACGTGGCCCGCCATCTGCGTGCCACAGGTTATGGGGGGCGGCTGATCGCCGTATCGGGCTATGGCCAACCGGCCGATGTGCAGCGCGCCCACCAGGCCGGCTTCAACCAGCATGTGGTCAAGCCGGTGAACCCCAGCATGCTGGAACAGTTGCTGGCGCCCCTGGCCACCTGACATGGACAGGCCATCGCAATCCCCTGCTGCGGGCAGGGCCGACTGCGTCAAGGGAATCAAACTGTAAACACTTCATCTGCCGGCTTGACTGGGCGCCGTGCGACTGCACAATCCATCGATTGGGAGTTGATGGATGTTCAAGGAGCGCCGACCATGCCTCATGCATTGGTTGTGGATGATGAAGCCGACGCCGCCGACATGCTGGCGTCGCTGATTGCCAGTGAGGGCTTCAGTGTGGCCACGGCCGGGTCCTTGCGCGAGGCCCGTCGCCAACTGGCCTTGCAAGAGCCCGATGTCGTGCTGCTGGACCTGATGCTGCCCGATGGCAGCGGCATGCAGCTGTTTGATGACGAGAAGGCCCTGGTCAACGCCGAGGTGGTGTTGATGACGGGCCACGCGAGCCTGGAGACCTCGATCCAGGCCCTGCGCCTGGGTGCGGCCGATTACCTGCTCAAACCGATCCAGCTCAAACAGCTGTCGAACGTGCTGTCCAGGGCCACCAAGCCGGCCGCCTTGAAGGCCGAGGCCAGCGCCTTGATGGACGGGCTGGAGAAAGAAGGGCACTTTGGCCTCCTGTGGGGACGCTCCCCGGTCATGCGCAAGGTGTACGACCAGATCGTGAGGGTCTCGGCCACGGCGGTCACCGTGCTGATCACCGGCGAGAGCGGGTGCGGCAAGGAGGTGGTGGCCAGCACCGTGCATGAACTCAGCCGGCGTCGACATCGCCCCTTCATTGCGGTGAACTGCGGCGCCATTTCCCCCAACCTGATCGAGAGCGAGCTGTTCGGGCACGAAAAGGGCAGCTTCACGGGCGCTGAACGCCAGCATCAAGGCATCTTCGAGCGGGCCAATGGCGGCACACTGTTCCTCGACGAGATCACGGAGATGCCCCTTGATCTGCAGGTCAAGCTCTTGCGTGTGCTGGAGACCAACAGCTTCTCGCGGGTGGGCTCCACCCAGACCCAGCAAGCGGACGTGCGCATCATGGCCGCCACCAACCGGCCGCTCGATCAGGCGGTGAAGTCGGGCAAGCTGCGCGAAGACCTGCTCTACCGGCTCAATGTCTTCCCCATCGAGTTGCCGCCCTTGCGCGAGCGCATGGAGGACGTCCCCCTGATCGCTGCGCACTTTCTGGACGACATCTCGCGTCGCGAGGGCGTGGTCAAACAATATGACCCGCAAGCACTGAGCAGGTTGAGCAGTTATGCCTGGCCCGGCAATGTGCGCGAGTTGCGCAACATCGTGCACCGGGCTTACGTGATGGCCTCCGGCTCGGTGATCACCGACGAATGCCTGCCCCGCCCGGACGAACCGCCCTCGGTGGTGTCGGGGGCGCCCGTGCTGCACATCGACATCGGCACGCCATTGGCCGAGGTCGAGCGCCAGGTCATCCTGGGCACGCTGGACCACCTTGGCCGGCACAAGGAGCGCACGGCCGCCACGCTGGGCATCAGCCTCAAGACGCTGTACAACCGGCTCAAGGAGTACGCCACGATGCCGTCTGAGCTGGGCGAGCAGGAAGAGGCCTGCGAGCCGCCCAAGACCTGAGTCAGGCGCGACGTTGCCGGCGCTGCCCGGCCATCTCGATGTTCATCATCTGGCGGTACTTCGTCACCGTACGGCGTGCCACAGCCAGCCCTTGCCTGGCCAGCAAGCGGGTGATCGCCACGTCGGAGTAAGGCCGCGTGGGGTCTTCGCTGTCGATGATGTCCTTGATGAGCCCGCGTATGGCCACGGTCGAGCAGATGCCGCCGTTGCTGGTGTGCACCGCACGCGAGAAGAAGCGCTTGAGCTCGAAGACACCGGAACGGGTGGCCATGTACTTGTTGTTGATGACCCGAGAGACCGTGGATTCATGCAGGCCCAGCTCCTGTGCCACATCACGCAGGCTCAGGGGCCTCATGCCCATTTCGCCGTACTCCAGAAACAGATGCTGGCGCTGCACGATGAGCCGGGCCACGCACAAGATGGTGTGAAAGCGCTGCTCGACATTGCGCACCATCCATCTGGCGTCCCGCAGATGTGCAGCCAGTTCGGCATGGCGGGCATCGCGATGACGCTGAAACAGCTCCGAGCATGCCTGGTTGATGCTGACCTTGGGGACGACAGCCGGGTTCAGGGAGACGACCCATTGCCCTTTGTCGAACCTGGCAACCACATCCGGCACGATGAAAGCCATGGGGTCGGCACTGTAGCGCCAGCCCGGGTGCGGGTCCATGTGCCTGATGCGCTCGCAGACCGCGTGCACATCGGCCTGGCTTTGCCCCAATATCCGGGCCAGGGCATCTGTGTCCCGCGTCGCCAGCAGGTCCAGATGGTCGCGGATGATGGCCCGGGCCATCCTCTGCTGCCTCAAGCCTTCGATTTCGGAGATCTGCAAAGCCAGACACTCCTGCACGTGGCGTGCGCCCACACCTGTGGGTTCCATGGATTGCACCCGGGTCAGCGCCTGAACAAGTTCCTGTTCATCTACCACTGGCTCAAGTCCGGCGAGGGCCGCCAGCTCGGCCAGGTCCTGACGCAGGTAGCCATCGTCATCCAGCGATTCGATCAACAGCCCCACCAAGGCCCGCTCGCGATCGGAGAGCTTGAGCGCATTGGCCTGGACATGAAGGTAGGGGCGCAACCTGGTGACGGCCGGGACGCTGTTGACGAGGCCCATGTCGTCATCACCTTGATCGGCTTGCCTGCTGCCTGAAGTCGCCCATGGCGCCCCGCCACTGACCCACGCCTCATCGGCATCCTGAATGAGCACCTCCGCTTGCAAGCCGGCGCGCTCGGCCATGAAGGATGGGGCCTCGTCATTGGCCGCGACGTCGGCCGCGATGGGGGTGCCATCGTGGGCCAGTTCGGCAAGCGGGTCACCCTGCTCCAGAAACGGGTTCTGCGCCACCACCTCGCTGACCTCCTGCGCGAAGTCAAGCGAGGACAGTTGCAAAAGGCGCACGGCCTGTTGCAAGCGGGGGCTCATGGCCAGGCCTTGTTGCGAAGCCAGCTTGAGTGAGGTCTGGGGCATGACGGGGGCTCTCTCTGTGGTGGATGGATGCCTGCTGCGCCGCAACATCCATGCCCAGGCATGACCCAGGCAGCAACCCTCCCCAAGCCGGCCAAGGCTACATGGCTTTGTGTGTCTTGCGGCAATGATTGCCGGTCCAGTACGTCGATGACAGCACCATCACGGCCAGGGTGAAAGCACGGTTTGCAGAAAACAAACAGGTCAGCGTCATGCGGCTGAGTGTGGAAACACTGGGGGGTGAAGTCCTGTTGTCAGGCTTTGCGCTGACCCCCGAAGAACGCGCCCTGGCTGGCGGCCTCGCCCTGACGGTATCGGTTGTCCAGAGTGTGCGCAACAACATCAAAGTCCGCACCAACGCGAAATGAAGTGGCTCCATTTCGCGCCGCAGTCATGGGTCGCCTTGCTCAAGGGCAGACGGCCCATGAGCCTCACTCATCGTGGCGAGCTGGGTTCGCTGTCCGCATTGCTTGCGCTCCCTTGATTGTCTTTGGCCTTGTTCTTGTTGCCGGCCTTGTGCTTCTTGCCTTTGCTGGCACCCGAGGCCTTGTCTTCATCAGGCTGACTGGCGGCATCCCCGCGCAAGCCTGCCGCAGGTGGCGCGTCGTCCATGTTCCACGGTGGCATGGCCGGTCGGTTGGCACCTGCCCCGGTAGCGGCCCCGGTGGCTGCACCCTTGGACGAGCCGGGGGTGTCGGCCTGGGCCTTGGGAGGCTCACCCGTTGTCGTCGGCTCGGACCACACCGGCCCGACCATCGACAGCATGGCGCAGGCCAATGCAGCGGGAATGAGTTGTTGACACACGTTCATTGAATGGCTCCTTACAGAAGTGTTTCAGCACCCCGAACCTGGGTTGCCGCATGACTCTTGGGGCAAGCGACGTGCCTTGTCGGCCGCCAGCCTGGTCTTCCGTGGCGTCGGCGCCTTGCTGATGCGGGCGGCAATGGGTTCCGATCTTTTGAAAAAAGTGCGGCAAACAAGGCGTACACCCCTGAATGCTCACCGCGGGCTCATGACGCAGACCCGCGTCATCACGCGCAGCGCCACCGCCATCCTCAGCCTGATCGGCGTCGCCAAGGTGCTGATGACCGTCCCCGATGTCCCGAGGCCGGCGAACAGGCCATGCAGTTGCGCTGCCTGGTCAGCTCTGCCGATTCCCTGAAGAACTGGGATTTGCGTTGCGAGGTGCGCGAGCGGCTTCTGGCCTACATCCAGCTGGGGTATCCGCAATACCTGCCAAGGTTGAGGGCAGACTGGGACAAGGCGGGGCCTCTCGCCCCTGAGCGGCCCGCCGCCTGATGGCCAGCAACATCAGGCGGGTCACGTCCGATGGGTCGCGCAGCAGGTAACGCGCGTGGCTGGCCTCGCACCAGCCCACACGCACGGTCAACCAATGGCGGGGGGCCCCCGTGAAGGCCAGCTCATCGGTGTCATCGTCGCCCACATAAAGGGCCTGGCCGCAGCCACTGTCTCGCATCAAGGCCAGCAGGGCGTGCCGTTTGGTGCGAGCCCCGGGCGGCAAGAGGTTGATCACCATGTGCCCCGGTATGGCCAGCGCAGGTGGATTCAGACTGGCCACACGCGCGTTCAACAGGCTTGCAGCCTGTTCATGATCCGCGCAATGGCGGTAGTGCAAAGACAAGGTCACCCCCTTGTCTTCGATGAAAACGCCCGCCAGTTGGGGATGCTGTGCGCCAGTGGCCCCCATCCTGGCCAGTTGAGCCAGCCAGGCCTTGCAACAGCCCACCAGGCTTGCACGCGTGTGCACGTCCACGCCAGGCAAGCCTTCGTTGCCATGGTTGCCCACCACATACCTCACCCCTTCAGGCAGGCGCGCCACCAGATCGGCACGGGCACGACCAGAGACCACCGCCACGCAGGCCAGGCTGGACAACTGGGTCAGGGCCTCGCGGGCAGCAGGCAGCAGGCCTGCCTGGCTGGGCCGATCGGTGAGCGGCGACAAGGTCCCGTCGAAGTCAAAGGCAAAGAGCGTGTCACCACCCAGCCAGCGCGACAAGATGGGGCGCTGAGGGCGGGCCAGCAGGTGCTTCATGCAGGACTCCAGTTGACAAGATGCCATCGGGGTTCAGGCCCGGCGCTGGCGCGCACCGGACTCATCAAGGTTGTGCCGCCAGGGCATGTGAAAGCGCTTTGGCGCAGGGCTGGCCACCTGCACGATGCGGTTGTGCACGCGGATGCGCTGGCGCTCGTCTGCCGCATCGAGCAGCATGCGCCCGGCCCATCGGTAGATGTTGAAGTCCACCAGCCGCTGGCGCATCGCCCGCATGCGCTCTTGCTGTTCTGCCCGGCTCATGGTCAGCGCGCGGTGCAGGGCGTCCGTGGTTTGCCCGATGTGATACGGGTTGACCACCAGGGCCTCGTAGAGCTCGCTGGCAGCGCCGGCAAAGCGGCTGAGGATGAGGCCGCCGTCTTCGGTGTCCCGTGCGGCCACGAACTCCTTGGCCACCAGGTTCATGCCGTCGTGCAGGCTGGTGACCATGGCCAGATCGGCGGCGCGATAGTGCTA
>Ga0265327_10005037_pt1 | contig 11297 bp, 6 predicted proteins | sample 41621metaG_FD_202089 | JGI IMG/M metagenome (GOLD analysis project Ga0265327, IMG submission 202089) | Rhizosphere microbial communities from Carex aquatilis grown in University of Washington, Seatle, WA, United States - 4-16-21 metaG | ecosystem: Host-associated > Plants > Roots > Rhizosphere >...
CCCACGAGACGCCCGAAGGAAGAGTCGAGGCCCAGGTGTAGGTCGCACTGGACGCGGCGTTCATGTTTTCGAAGACGCCGCCCGAGATTTCCTTGTTGATGTAGCCAGCCAAGCTGGAGGACATCACTTCGTCCAAGTTGTAGTTCTGGAGAACTTTCTTGGCCGCGTAGAAGTTGTCGAGGCCGTACTTCGAGCGGATTCTGCGGGGGTAGGAGTTCACCTGAATGGTGCTGAACTCAAACAGCGCCTGGACAGGGGCTTGCTGGTCAAGGTCGAACCGATAGTCGTAAGCATGGACGTCCGTGCCGACGATGTTCGAGTTCATGACGTAGCTGACAACACCCGTCTGGTAGTTGACGGTGCCGCTGTTGATGTTGTTCAACGTGCCGTTCACGGGGATGATGTTGCCGCGACCGTCGTCCGAGGTGACCAACACAGTGTTGGGAGCGCCAAGGATGGTGACGGTGATCGTGAGGTTCTGGGCCAACACCTTGGAGGTGGCGGTCGTCGAACCAGCGAGGTTTTCGGAGGGCAACATGGGGAAGATCGGGACGGTGTAGGTCACGTTTTTCTGGCCAGCGGTGACAGTGGCAACGCCGTTCTTGTACCGGTTCGAGGTGAACCAGTTGTTGGCATTCCACACGGTGGGGCTCAACAGCGAATCACCGACGTTCTGACCGTTGCGCTGAGTGTTGGCAATCAGGTTGGGGTAGAAGATCGGAGCCTGCTCGGTCGGCATGGGCTGCACAGCGGCAGCTTCCATATAGGCGAAGTTGGGGACCAACACGCTGAGCAGGTTGTAGAGCATGGCGACAGGGGTGTCGACGCCGGCAACGTTCTCAGCCATGGTCGGGGCCGAAGCGATGAGACCGCTCTTGATCAGGCGCTTGGCGGTGTCCTTGTCCAGGACAGAGGAAACCAGCAACTCGCGGCTGATGTTGGGGTTCTTGGCGATCGTGAGCTGAGCCTGATGCTCAAGGGTGCTCAAGAGGATGGACTGCCGGGTAGCGGAGAGGGGTTCCCCACCGTTGGCGTCTCGATACATCAGGTCGGCCATAGCCACCAGGGGACCAAAGGTCTCCATATTTTTGGCGTCTTGGGCTGACTGATTGATGAACCGGTTCTGGCCTCTCTGAGAGAGGACCTGCGATACAGGATTCATACAGAAGCTCCTTGTGTTTGAAGATTGAGGATGAACTCGACCGCGTCAGTGACCGAGCCTTTGACCTGGGCGAAGAGATCGAGTGCGGGGACACCTCCTGGGAGGGGACTCTCCTGATCCTGTGGGGCGATCAGGTAGCCGGCTTCCAGATCGAGCTCAATGCTTGCGTTTCCAGTTGGGACACTAATTTTGGACATCAGTTGGACCTCTCTACTTCAATCTAGCGTTGACGTTTGGAGGTTTTTTGATTGTTTGGCAGGAGGTGCTTCAGGAGGATCTCAGGTTAGATTTCCGCCTGAAGCAGTTATTGGTACAGACTAGTACTGGTTCTCTTCGGTGAGAACTTGTGGGTCGTCAAACCCTTCGCCTTCGAAATCGTCACCAGCAAGGTCTCCCATGTCGAAATCTTCTTCTCCGAAACCCTCTTCCTGGCTGTTGCGAAGCTCGATAGCCCTGGCCAGCTCAACGCCAACCATCCGATCGAAGAGATTGCGCTGGTCGTCTTCGGGCAATCTCTCCATGGTTATGGCCGAGCTATCCTTGGCCTGCAGCAGGGGCCGCTGCTTGTCACGCTCGACTTGCTTGGGAGGGGTGGACTCGTTGTGGAACTCTTCGTCGACCCCACTGTTGCCCTCAGGACGATGCGGGATAGTAATGTCTCTCTTGCGGCGAGTTCCCATGGCCTTGACGGTGATGGGACTCCAGCCGTTCTTACCCATAGCCATGCTTGGGCTACCTGGCTTGACAGCGGCAGTTCCACGCTTGAAGGTGAAGGCCTCGCCGTTGTCGCCGTTGCTCTCCTCGTCGATCGGTTCGCGGGCAGGAGTCTTAGCGTCATAGGTTGGCTGAACCTTGTCGACAGCCATCGAGAAGACTCTGCGGCCAACTTCACGCGACGGCTTGAGGATCTCCTGCAGGCGGGAGTAGTCGGCGACTGGGTGGTGGTTGAGGGAGGACACGACCGCGTTCTTGACGTCAGCGAATCGGTCGAGGTGAGCCCTGATAGAGACCATGGCAGGACCTACAGCAGGTACCGTGACGAAGTCGAAGCTGGTGGCGATGTAGCCGTCCTCGTTGACAACCTTCATCTCGGGCTTGGAGTAGAACTCACTGTTCTGGAACTCGGGATAGGAGCCGCTGTTGATGGCGACTAGGTCTCCCCAGCCGCGGCTCGAGATCCCCAGGTCCCCGCTCTTGAGTAGCGAGTAGACGATGTTTCCCTGAGGGGTGTCGAGGACCTGGATGTTGCCGAGGATCATGTTGTTCTTGTCTTCGCTGAGCCAGAAGTCGGTGACCTTGTTGGAGATCAGGGGGATCTTGATCTCCAGGCTGTCGGCGTGGCCGTTCTCTCCCCAGAAGCTGCTGGAGAGCCGCATTCTCGTGGTGAAGGCGCTGTCGGACAGGAGGTTCTGCCAGAGCTTGCCTCGGAAGATCATCTGGTTCAAGGTTGGGTAGTCATAATAGGCGAGTGGGCTGGACTTGATTTCCATCAAAACCCCATCGGCGTTGTTACCCGTGGGCTTGTAGCCCTGAGACACACAGTCGAGCTTCTTCGTCACCCCCATGGATTTTCGGGCTGCGTAAAGGGTTGCATCGGTGAAGAATGTCGAAAAAATCGGTTGGCCCATGATGAGGTCTCCTACTTCAATCTAGCTTGGTCGTCGTTCTTGATGTAAACACGGTCAGCAGCGAACTCCCTGACCCCGGAACTTGCGATGTACAGGTAGTTGATGAGGTCCTCATTGTTGTCGAAGACATAGCGACCCTCCTGGATATAAACCGACTTGATCGTCGTGATCGAGCCGTCGAGGAGCAGTTTGGCCTCGAGAATCTTCTGCTCAGGGGTGACTCCGACAGCATACAGACCCATAGCCAGAGGCCTGCCCTGCGTCAGCGGAAGTCCTGGGGCCAGTCTCTTGAAGGTTCTGGTGTCGAAGTTGCTGATGACCAAGGTGCCATCGATGGTGGTGAGGTCAACCTTGGAGCTGTTGGCCGCGGCGAGGAACCCACTACTGAGATACTCGCCGTAGGACATCACCCGCTGAGTCAGGAACGAATTGTCACTCAAGATGAGCTGGGTACCATCGGTAGGAGTGTCGGAGACTTGGTCCGAAGTGATTGGAGCCAGGGAGCGCTTGTATTCGTCGAAGACTTCGGTGCTGATGATGTTGTGCGAAGCCAGGATACTGGTCCTGGAGATACGATCCTTTATCAGAAGCGCTCCGGTGACTGCCTGGGGTTCTGGGGTCGGAATGTTCTTCTTGTCCTCGACGTCGAAGAGCTGGCTCATGTCCAAGGGGCTGGTTGCGAAGGCCTGCTGGAGCAGCTCCTTGACCAGGTACTCTTTATTGTACTCGATGCCGGTCCCGTTGAGGCTTGTGATGGCCTTGTCGAAAACTTCCAGGCCGGCTGTGATCGACTTCCTCTTGGACTCTTCCTCTGAGGTCGAAGCCGCGGACACCGTGATCTGCCAATCCTCGAGACTGACATCGTACCCACGGGAACGCAGGTATAGGAGGTCAATCTGTTTGATGGCCTTGAGGGTGCTGAACTGGAAGACTTTAGCAGTACGGGCGTGGTTGTTATTCCACACAGTGGTGGGACCCTCACCGAGGCTTGAGGGCGTGTCCTCTGTGAAGCCTACGATCGAGGGGCTGGTCCGGAGCGAGGTGAAGAGACGCTGATACTGGAGATCCAAGTCGACCAAGCTTTTGACGTCAACCTGGCCTCCCAAATCCTTAATGTCGAGGCTCTGCTTGGCGCTGGTAGGGATCACGACTTCGAACTCGTTTCCAAAGCCTGAGCTGGCCATGCCGTATTGATCGAAGGGGACCCGTCTGGCCTTCTTGAAGATCGCCCGGTAGAAGTTCAGGAGGCGCATCGCGTTCTTGCTGGTGATGTTGTCGCCAACGTTGACTCCGACGATACGGAGGAAGTTCGACTGGTCCATTCTCTGCAAGATCAGGACATCCTCGATCAGTCGTATGTTACGCCATGGTCTGACTGCGGGACTGAGGTAACTTGGGGCAAGCACGAACTCGTTCTGCATATCGACAGGATTCTCATTATCCCCAGGACGCTGGGAAAGCTTGAACATGGGGTTGCGAGTGCCACCAAGGTCTCTGTAATGGAGATACTGGGCGTAGACATATTCGTGGAAGTCACAATACTCTCCATCGACGTAGTACCCGATGACGCGGTTGCTGACGATGATAGGGACGACCGACAGGAAGTCGGCGATCGGCACAAATCGGTCGAGCTGCATCTGCTTGTTGTAGTACATCTTGATCGGCAGGTTGCCATAGAGGCCCACGTTGTTGGCGACCAGGAGGGCGAAGTCGTCCATGCCAGTCTCTTTGTGCCAGGTATTCAAGACGTCAGCCAGCTTGGGGTAGCGGGAGTTGACGGTGATGAGCTGCTGGTCGTGGGTTGGCTGGAAGGCCGTCTCCATCATGCTGGCAAGACAGGCGGCGATGATGGGGTCCTGCAGCATCATAGGGATGTCGCGGAACTGGAGCTGGGCATCGGCCTGGAACTTGCTCCGAGAGACATCCACCATCGATCCAAACTTCTCGTATTCCTTGAGGGCCTTCTCGTTGTCGAAGGTGCCATTCAGGAGGAAGTTTCGGGCCCTTTCAAAGAACTTGACCTGCTTGGCTGAGTCGGGAGTGGCCACTATTTACTTCCTTTGTAGATGAAGTCGTGGGGGTAGCTGTATCCTTCTGGGAGCCTGCGAACATCGTCGACGCCTTCTAGAACCGCGGCCTGGAAGGCGTCAAGGGTCTGAAGGAAGGTCTCATCGGAGACGAGCACCCCGTCTAAGGCTGGTACGAAGTCGCACTGGATGGAAACCCCATCGCCCTTGCTGACAACAGACAGCCTACCGTACTCGAACTCCAGCAGAAAGTGATCGTCGTCCGACTCCTGATCTAGCGCGAGGTCGGTCAGGGTGGACAGAAACTCTAGGGCCTGCTCTATCGGATTCATTTCAGACCTCCGGGGACTTCAACGGGTTCTTCGTCTTCTGGTGGAAGGTCGCCTTCTAGGCCTTCATCGCCTGGAGCCGCACCATCAAGCCCTTCTTCGCCTCCAAGGTCGCCGAGGTCTCCAAGATCCCCCATGCCACCCCCAGGAGGGCCGGCTCCGGGGCCTCCCATGTCGCCCATTCCTGGGTCCCCGGCCATCTCGCCGCCTTCGATGTCGCCAGCGGCTTCATCGGTACCCGGGGCCGTCTGCTCTTCGGTTGGCTCCTCAGGCTCGACCAGGTTGGATACCAGGAGGTCGTGTCCCAGAACGGACTGGACGTACCCCAGGACGAAGCTGATGACAAACAAAGCCTCGACGTCGGACTTGATCTTGTAAGAGAACTGGTTGTAGTGCATGTCGGTCCAGAGGAAGGAATGCTTCCTGAACTCGAGGACCCCGATGCCGTAGATGAACACCGCCCCCATGTCCTGGGTGGTGTCGATCAGGTTGGAGTCCAATACGAAGCGCAGGAACTCTTGCCAGTTCATCTCTTTGTTGAAGAAGAAGTTCAGGACTTGCTTGATGCTGATCCCGAGGTAGATGCTGAAGAAGCTGACGATGAAGACGAAGAGCTGGATCAGAGAGTCGTAGCCGAAGCTCATGAACTTCTTCTCGGACTCAAGCGGGATTCGTAGAAATCGGGCGGTGTCCTCTTTGAAGGCCACCACAACCTCTTTATACGACTCGGCACTGAACCCATCCATTCTCACTAGGGAGAAGGCTACAGTCAGCTCAGTGCCATCGTTGGACTCTTGTAGGTCATACTTCAGAAAGGGAAAGACTCCTGACATCGTGTCCAAGGACAGATCCAGGAGCTTTTTCATGGCTGCATATTTCACGAAAGTTTCCCCTCTCTACTTCAATCTAGCCCAGAGAGGGGTTTGCAGACTTCAGCCTCGAGCGAATCTGAAGACGTCCTCATTTTCTTCGTCCGGAGCATCTTCCCAGAGCAGGACGGGTTCCATGTCGACTGGGGTTTGCTGCGTGAACTTGCGTGGACCTTCGATCTCTTCCGATTGTGTGACTAGGGAGCTATTGCGGGGAGTCCATGGCTTCCCTACGGATCGGCGCTTCCAAGTAGACTCATCGTTGGTGGCGGATCTTGATGTGTCTAGACCCTTCGAGAAGTCTGACTCGTGCTTCGGGTCGACTGGGTCGTCGTTGTTCTCAACCTGATGCTCTTCGGTCTCAGGAATTGAGTCCCAAGCTTGAGCGAGGGGTCGGGTTGGCTGTTGTCCTTTTCTATCGTTCCTGTTGACATGATCCTGGTCAATGTCATCAAGATCGCTGAGGTTCTTTGGAACGATTCCTCGAAGCTTGCCACCATCGAATATAGGTCCAGTTTCCTTGTCTAGGCCGGGACCATGCTCCCCAGTACCGAGAGCCGAGTGTGCGGCGTAGAACTGGTAGTAGGCCTCTTGGGCTCCTTCCTGTCCTAGTTCCGGATAGCGCTGAATCAAGGCCTGGATCACGTCCCTACGGAACTTGACACCCTGTTCTCGGAGCCTGGTCAGGAACCTCTCGATCGAGGGCCAGCGCTTCTCGACGAGGGCCGACGGTCGGAATCCTCGCCCAGTCTCTGGGTCGCCCAAGGCGGACTCGATACTGTCTTTCTTGATGATCTCGTAGCTGTCGAGGTCTTCCTTCTTGGCGTAGTTCTCGGCCTGACGGTGGCTGTCGAAGGTCTTCCTCACAGCCTTGCCGTCGTCGCGATACTCAAGGACGACTTCGCCATCAATGCCGTACTTGCGGGCCTGGTTGAGATCGTCGTCCCGAGAACAGTAAGACTCCAACCACTCAAAGGCCGACTGCCAGTCTCCAGACGCCTTGATGTCGTCGTAGATCATCTTGGGGATCTCATGCTCTCCGGTGCCGTCAAGGCCGGCCATTTCATCCTCGTCCTCAAAGTCCGGGGTACCCATGGCTCCAGGGCTATAGCTGATGGGGGCCTGACCCAGACGGGACAGAGCCGAGTATTCGGGGCTGCTCTGCCCACCATGGTAGGAGGAGAGGTAGTTGTAGAGAGCTTCGGCTGTATTGAAAGCTGCGTTCTGCTCATCATCGTCGTATTGGAAAGGGTCGAAGGAGGACCCAGGCTGCTCCTGGAAGTCTTGAGCCTGACCGATCGTCCCGCCGGGGGTACCCAGAGGGCTCTCCATGCGGCGGTTGATGCGGGATAGGCGTTCGCCAGCTCGGGCTCGGCCTTGTTCTTCCGCACCCTGGGGTACCATCTCATCGTAGGCAGGAAGTTGCTCGGCGAGAAGCTTTCGGGCAGAGTCCTTATCCCCTTCATTCCAATACTGCTCTGCTTTCTTGATAAGCTTCTTGTCGACCCCCGCACCATTGGCTCTTTGGAGGAGATGAATGAAGGTCTCCTTACCAGTGCCATTTCCACGATCTCCGTCTGGAAGCCTTCTCTTGGGAACGGGGTACTCCAAGGCAGAGAACACGGGAGCCTGCAGACGATTGCGACCGAAGTCGACCAGGCGGACACGGTTGAACGTCGAGAAACCCTCGTCGAGGCCGAGGCTCTGCAGGATCTTCTGCATGGGCTGAACGCTGACATTGACGCCGTCGAACACCGAAGCGGTGACGGTGCCATCGGCTTCAACCCGGCTGGCCTTGATGTCGTAGAAGGCACCACTGACAATCCGAGTCACGTCCTCGGCATGAGATCGGACCAGAAGGCCCTTGCTGCTCTTGAGGAAATCCTTGACGGCATCGCCCTCGAGGGTCTGTTGGCCCTTGACCGAATCGATGGGTCGGGAAAGGGTAAAGAGGCTGTAGCCCCCGGCACTGGAGAAGATGGCCGAGGTCTCTTTCTTCTTCTCATCTCCAGAGGAAACCAAGATCACCTGCTTAGGAACTGGGTCGGCCAGGGATGAGGTGAGATTGAGCTTGCTGGAGACTTCGCCGCGGAGCAGAAGCTCCCAGGCACTGCTGCGGATCTTCTGGGCCTTCTCGAGGTCACTGGCTAGGTAGGACTTCTCGCCGATCTCAAGGACCTGGGGAGACTTAGAGGACAGGATGGGACCGACGAACTCGGCCTCAGGGTCGAATCCGTTGCTGGGATACTTAGCGGCCACCAGAGGAGCAGCCAGCTTGGGGTTGGACATCGAGGAGGAGATGCTCTTGTACTCAGCACCACCCAGGACAGGTTCGAGGCTGGCGAGGATCATGAAGTTGGTTTCGGTACCGTCTTCGTAGGCAGCCTTGTAGCCCATCAGGGACAGGATGTGGTCTTCCCCTTGATGGATGAATCTGTGGCCGTTGTGGGTCTCGTAGATGACTCCCCTATCGCTGCACTGGACTGGATAGAACACCGCAGACTTGATGGTCTTGTCGAATCCAAGGTCGGGATACATACCAGCGTCCTTGAACTCGCCGTCACCGAAGCTGAAGGCTGCGGCGATGACTTTGAGAGCCCCGAGTTCAGAGATCTTCTTGGCGACCAGGGCCTCCCCGGGGAGGACGTAGGCCAGAGTCCCCTTGGAGTCGTAGGTGAAGGTCAAGGCTTTGTCGCCAGAGGATACCCTGGCTTGGAAGACTTTGGCGTCCTGCTCCGACGACACGATTCTCAGGAACCCGGTGCTCTGAAGGGCTTCAATGCCCGCTTTAAGAATGTCCATTTCATCTCTCCCTAGAAGTCTCACATGGAAAAAAGGGCCAGTTTCCTGGCCCTCATCTTTTCGATCACTTGGTCTCAGGGTCGGGGGTTCTTCCCAGCAAGGCGTTCCTGGCACCCGTCCTGAATCCGGAACCAACGTGCGGTCGTTCAGGACCACTCTGGATCTTGACTCCAGGGACCTTCTTGTCGGGGTCCACACGGGAACTTAGCCTCAGGCTGTTGATGTCCAGCTTCAGTCCCGAGTTGACGGTCTCAAGCTGGGCGATCTTCCGGCTCACCACCTGTGCATCCTTCTGGGTCTGTTGTTTCAAGGCAGCATAGGCTGAGTTCATGGCCACCAGCTTGCGCTGAAGGCTGGCGGTTTCCTGGGCGTAGCTGGAAGCTTCGGCCCGGGCGCTCGACAGGATTCCGCGGTCGACACGGGTCAGGATCTCGTCGAAGGTGACCGAGGCCGAGACCTGGGTCTTGTTCGCGAAGAAGTTCTTCTGGCTCTGGCAGATCACCAGGTACTCAGGGCGACCGTACTTGAGACCAGAGGTCACCGGGAAGGTGTAGCCTTCGGGGCTGAGATACTGATCACCGATCCTGCGGAAGGTGCTGTACTTGCTGCTCTTGAGGCCGTTGACCAGTCCAGCCTTAACCAGGACCGTCGAGAAGACGCTGCTCTTGAGGATGAGGGCCTTGTCGAGGTCGCTGCGGAGGACGATGCGATCCTTGGCCTTCACGAAGCCTTGAGCCAGTGTTGCCTTGGAGAGCAGCAGTCCCAATTCGGGGAGATCCTTCGCCGAGAAGAGCTTGCGGTCTTCATTGATGGGAAGTCCAAGAGTCGTGGCATCCTTGCGGGACAGCACGATCTCGTAGTTTTTGTCGGCAACGCTGAAGTTGGCGTTGATCTTGGTGAACGGGGTCAGCCGGTATTTGATACTGGCTTCGATCTTGAGAGGCTCGATCTCGAGGTGGTCAACTCCAGTGACGGAGTTGGGGTCAACTTTTCCGAAGGTGCTGATCTGGGTGTCCTGAGGAAGTTCCATATCTCTCCGCGCCCAGTAGGTCTCAGCACCATCGCCAAGGCCAGTCTCTTCGTCTCTGGCAAGCATGGAAGTAGGGCGGTTGACGCGAAGCCCTGGAGCCTGACCTTCGCCCGCTACGCGATCGCTGTGGAACTTGGTATTCTCAGAGGTCTTGTTGAGGCGGGTGGTCTGGGGGGTGAAGCCGTCGTCTGCGGTAACCGCGGTCTGGGACTCAGTACTTCCGCCGGCGTAGGTCTCCTGGCGTCCGATGGAGTCTTGATCCTCTCTGGAGAACTCCATGTGGGTGGCAGAGTTCAGCGACCGACCCTTGGCGACCACCTTACGGGCCGAGGCCAGAAGGCCTGGGAGGAAGGGAAGCCCTGGGTTGTCGGGAAGCTTGCCCATACGTGCGGCGTTCGGGCCACCAGGCTGGCTGCCCTTTCCGTCGACGTTGTCGAACAGGGCACCTTCTTCGGACTTGATGAAGCGCTTATCGAGAACCTTGCCAGTGGCGTCCATGAGACCCTGCTCGATCATGAAACCAGCGTCGTCCTTCATCTGGTCGGGCATCTGGTCGATGTATCCGTTGGCCAAGAGGGTGGAGAACAGGGCAACGGCTTCGTCCTTCTTCAGACTGTTGGTGAGGTACTTCGGAAGCAGAGACGCCATCTTGAACTTTGGTCCGCTGGTGTGGTCGTCGCGGTTTTTGCGGGTTTGATCTCCACGTCCGCCAAGAGTCTCGTTCCAGGAGTCTCCCTTCTTGCCTTTCTGCATCTTCTGCATGGTCTTGTACCTCTTGGTGATCTCTGAATCGAACCCCTCGGCGGTGGGCTTCTCGTGCTTGGCCTTCTCGGCGAGGCTGTCGTATTCAACGTCGAACTTGTTGCTGCCGACGGGACCGTAGGCGCTTTCGATCGCTCTCATCAAGGCGATCTCTTGTCGCATCTTGGAGAAGATCAGGGCGCGGAAGGGAGCTCCACTCTTGGCTTGGCTGAGATCCATCACGGGAGTCTTCATGCCAATCTCGCGGCTCAGGATTCTGGCAGCTTGAAGCTGGATGTAGCCGAAGTCTTGGGGGGTTTCAGGGTAGCCCTGGAACTTACCGCTGAAGCGCATCAAAGCCGAAGCCCAGGCGCGGGTGTGGGCAGGACTGCGATCCTTCCAGCCACTGCGAATCGTGACCCGGTGGGCGACGACAGGCTTGCGGAGAGCTTGGCTGAGGTTGGCGAGGGTAGTACCCTCTTTCTGGATGCTGGAGAAAAGAGCCTTTCCGCCCTTGATGGCCTTGAAACTAGCACCCAAGAAGGCGTCTTCCTCTTCCTCGCCGCCAGGAGCGCTCTCACCGGGAACCCCTTCGTCGAGTTCGATCGGTTCGTCTTCGTCGAGCATGAGGGGGGCCTCGGCGTCTTCGCCTTCTTCGGGCTCCATGATGTCGATCGAGGCGTCATCGCCCAGAGGTTCGATCGAGGGC
>Ga0265327_10005038_pt1 | contig 11295 bp, 7 predicted proteins | sample 41621metaG_FD_202089 | JGI IMG/M metagenome (GOLD analysis project Ga0265327, IMG submission 202089) | Rhizosphere microbial communities from Carex aquatilis grown in University of Washington, Seatle, WA, United States - 4-16-21 metaG | ecosystem: Host-associated > Plants > Roots > Rhizosphere >...
CATACTATCTCTGAATCTGGCGTAAGTGGCAAATCTGGAATTTGCGCTTTGGCTAAACACAGTTAAGTTCCCGACGTGGAAGAATTCGTCACCATCCAATGCCCGTTCTGCGGACAGTCGTTCGACGTGGTGGTGGACACCAGTGTCCGGCATCAAGCTTTCACGACGGACTGCGAGATCTGCTGCCGTCCGCTTGAAATTCGCGCGGAATGCAAGGCCGGCGAAATCGTCAGCGTAGAAGTCTCAGCGGACTGAACGGATTTATTTTCTGAAAAAGCCTTTGACCACGTCCGCCACGCGCTGGATTTGCGCGTCGGTCAATTCCGGGAACATCGGCAGGCTCAACACCTCGCGGCTCGCCTTTTCCGCCACCGGGAAATCGCCCGGCTGGTGGCCGAGATGCGCGTAAGCCTTTTGCAAATGCAGTGGCATGGGATAATGCACCGCGTTGCCGATGCCGTTCGCATCGAGGTGCTTTTTCAACTCGTCGCGGCGCGAAGATCGCACGGTGTAAAGATGCCACGCGCTTTCGTTGCCGGGCGTCACGGTCGGCAGTTGCAGCGGCGTGTCCGCCAGCAATTCCGCGTAGCAGGCGGCGACCCGCTGGCGTTCGCGCGTCCATTGGCCCAGATGCTTGAGTTTCACACCGAGCACTGCGCCCTGGATGCCTTCAAGCCGGTAATTATAGCCGACTTCGTCGTGATGATAGCGCACGGTGGAACCGTGTTCGCGCAGCGATTTCGCGCGGGCGGCGAGGGCCGCATCGTTCGTCACCAGCGCGCCGCCTTCGCCGCACGCGCCCAGATTTTTTGCCGGATAAAAACTAAAACAGGAAACGGCGCCGAACGTGCCGATGCTTTTGCCCTGGTATTTCGCGCCGTGCGCTTGCGCGGCGTCCTCGACGAACGGCAGGTTGTGTTTCTTGCAGATGGCAGTGACGGTGTCCACGTCGAACGGCTGGCCATAAAGATGCACGGGCAAAACCACCTTGGTGCGCGGCGTGATGGCGCGTTCGATCCGCTTCGGGTCGAGATTGAATGTCGCCTCGTCAATGTCCACATAGACCGGCTGCGCGCCGCAGTAGGAGATCGCCCAGCTCGTGGCGATGAACGTGTAGGGCGTGGTGATGACCTCGTCGCCGGGGCCGACGTTGAGCAGGCGCATGGCGACATGCAGCGCGGAAGTGCCGCTGTTGAACCCAAGCGCGTGCTGCGCGCCGCAGAACGTGGCAAAATCTTTTTCAAATTGCGTCACATCGGGGCCGAGGCAGAAAGAGCAGTTGTCGAGCGTGCGGGCGATGGCGGCGTCGAGTTCCGCGCGCAACGGTTTCAACTGGGCGCGCAGGTCGAGGTAAGGAACGGGTTCAGACATCCGCCTAATTTATCTGCGTCAGCCGGTTTTGGAAATATCAAACGTTAATTCCGCTTGAATGTCGCGCGGGCAGCGGTAGCTTGCGCCGATATGCGTTGGACCATTCTACTGCTTCCGGCTGCGCTCATGGCGCTGGCGGGCTGCGGTGCCGTAAAAACCAATTGCGGCATCAATGCCGCCAATCCCCTGCGCGAGTTCCAGTCCCGCGCCGCGAATTATCATTCCGTCGTCACGCTGCCGGAGTTTGAGACGACGCCGGAACAGGTCGCGGCGACGGCGGAAAAAACTATCGCCGAAGGCAATGCCGCGCTCGACCTCATCGGCAAGGTGACACCCGCCGCGGCAAACTTCACCAACACGTTTGTCGCGCTGGACGATTTTTCATTTCAGGTCGGACGGACCAGCGGACGGCTGGGATTGATTGAGCAGACCAGCACCAACGCCGCCGTGCGCGATGCCACCACCGAGGCCAGCAAGAAACTTTCCGCCTGGGCCGTCGGCGTAGATTACCGCGAAGATGTTCACTGCGCGTTGAAAAGTTTTGCGGCTAAGAATCCGAAGTTGACCGGCGAGGACAAGAAACTTTATGACCAGACGCTGCGCGATTATCGCCGCGCCGGATTGGAACTGCCGCCAGCGCAGCGCGACGAGGTGGAAAAAATGCGCAAGGAACTCACCGCGCTCGAAACCGATTTTCAAAACAACGTCACCAAGGCGGAAAAATCCATCAAGTTCACCAAGACGGAACTGACCGGAGTGCCGGATGATTTTCTCGGCCAGATCAAGACCGGCGAAAACGAATATACCGTCAAGGCCAACGTCACCTGGCACACGCTGAGTGTGATGGACAATTGCAGTATCGAGGCCACGCGCAAGAAATTCCTCGCCGCCCGCGACAATCTGGCGCGCACCGCCAACCTGCTGTTGCTGGAAAAAATTCTCAGTCTGCGCGACCGCATCGCCAAAAAGCTGGGCTACCCGAACTACGCGGATCTGACCACGGAAGTGAAGATGACGAAGAACGCCGCCACCGCCATCAAGTTCCTCCAGGATTTGAAGACCGGCTTGCAGCCGAAGTTCGCCGCCGAACTGGAGCAGTTCCGGCAATTGAAAATCGCACAGACCGGCGACTCCAACGCCCAAATCAACATCTGGGACTGGCGCTATTTTTCCAACGAGCTGAAGAAGCAAAAATACAACGTGGACGCCGAGCAGCTGCGCGTCTATTTCCCGTTCCAGCGCGTGCTGGACGGGATGTTCACGATTTACCAGCGCATCTTCGGGCTGAAATTCGAGCGCCTGGAACCGCCTTACAAATGGATCGGGGACCTCCAGCTTTACGCCGTCAGCGATGCGCGCACCGGCGAGCCGCTGGGATTGTTTTACCTCGACATGTTTCCGCGCGAAGGCAAATACAACCACTTCGCACAATTCGGCATCATTGACGGCAAGCGGCTGCCGGACGGCAACTATCAGCGCCCGGTCTGCGCGCTGGTCTGCAACTTCCCGCCGCCGCAGCCGGACAAGCCATCGCTGCTCTCGCATGATGAAGTGGAGACCATCTTCCACGAATTCGGCCACGCCATGCACACCATCCTGACCCGCGCCAAATACTCCCGCTTTGCCGGCACCAGCGTGCCGCAGGATTTTGTCGAGGCGCCGTCGCAGATGCTGGAAAACTGGCCGTGGGACAAAGCGATCCTCGACACTTTCGCCGCCGACTATCGTGATCCGTCCAAGAAAATCCCGGCGGACATCCTCGCCCAGCTAAAGGCCGCGCGGCTCGCCACCGAAGGCACGCGCTATCGCCGGCAACTTTCCTTCGCGCTCATGGATTTGACACTGCACACGCAAATTAACGCGACGAACGCCGGCGACACGCTCGCGCTCTCGAACCAGAAACTCGGCGAGGTTTTCCTGCCGATGCTGCCGGACACGGCGTTCATCGCATATTTCGGGCACATCATCGGCTATGGCGGCGGCTATTACGGCTATGCATGGGCCGATGCGATTGCGGCAGACATGGACACCGTGTTTGAAAAATCGCGCGATGGCCACCTCGACATCGCCACCGGTATGAAATTGCGGAAGGAAATCTACGAAGTCGGCGACTCGCGGGACGTGAACGAATCCATCGAAAAGTTTCTGGGCCGCCCGCGTTCCATCGTGCCGTTCCTGAAGCGGATTGGGGTCAATTGATGACCGGCTTGCCGTTGCCTAATCCCGGCGCATGGCAAATAAGGCATCGGCGAAACCTGCGATTGAGGCAACCCACCGCCAACCCCGATGATGGCCCGCTGCTAGGTGCGGCTCGCGCAGACGCTCGTCCCACCAATTGAGTCCATTGCACTACACTATTCGCCTCAGCCTCGACACCCGCGCCAACTGCGATTAAACTGCCACCGCATGACGCGCACAGAAAAACTTCTGGCCGAACTTATCGCGCTGCCCAGCGTGAATCCCGCGTTTCTGCCGCCGCGCCATCCACTCGCGGGCGAACGGCAGGTGGCGGATTTTCTGGCGGCGATCGCTGCCCGCGCCGGACTGGAAGTGGAATTTCAAACAGTTGTCCTTGCGGACAGCCGCCATAAATTACCAAGCCGCGCCAATATCATCACGCGGTTGCGGCCGCGAAACAAAATCCGGCAAACCATCCTGCTCGCGCCGCACCTGGACACGGTCGGCGCGGCGGGAACGAAATTCATTCCGCAGCGCAAAAACGGCCGGCTTTACGGGCGCGGCGCGTGCGACACAAAAGGCTCCGTCGCCGCCATGCTGGGCGCGGTGTGCGAACTGGCCGCCGCGAAGTCGCGGCCGCTGGAAACGGAAATTGTCTTTGCCGGATTGATTGACGAAGAGAACGCGCAGGCTGGTTCCCGCGCACTGGCAGCCAGCGGTTTCAAGGCGGACCTCGCCATCGTGGGCGAACCGACGAAACTGCAAGTCGTCACGGCGCACAAGGGCAGCCTGTGGTTGCGGCTCGAAACCCACGGTCGCGCCGCGCACGGGGCGACGCCGCAGCTCGGCAAAAATGCGGTTCACGAGATGGCCCGTATTGTCGATGCGCTGGAGACGGATTACGCTGCACAGTTGCGGCGGCGAAAACACAAGCTGCTTGGCTGCGGCACGGTGAACACGGGGAAAATTTCCGGCGGCACACAGCCGAATATCGTACCGGACCGCTGCGTGATCGAAATTGACCGGCGCACGCTGCCGGACGAGACGGAAGCTTCTGTCCGCCGCGAAATTACCGCGCTGCTGCGGGCCAAAAAACTTTCCGCAACCATTTCCAGTTCCAAGGGTGCACCGGCATTGCCGCTGGAAACGGATGCCAAGCTGCCGCTGGTGCGGCAATTTCTGGGCGCGGCAAAACAGACGCGGCCGGTGGGTGTGGATTATTTTTGCGATGCGGCGGTGCTGGCGGCAGGCGGGATTCCGAGCGTGGTGTTCGGCCCCGGCGACATCGCACAGGCGCACACGGCGGATGAGTGGATTTCGCTGGCGGAACTGGAACGCGGGAAGGATTTGCTCGTCCGGTTTTTCCAGTCGTTGACGTGATTTTTCTGACTGGAAGCAGCATGGATTTTTTTAGATTTTGACATTTTTTGCGAGAAATACCCTTGATGGAAATTCACAATCCCGCTTTCATGACTCCATGATTTGGCAACGCACCGTAACCGCCGTGATGATGGTGCTATTTATGGTTGCACCAAGCGGACGAACCGGTGCTGGAACTTTTGATTCACTCCAAAGCGGACGAACATTTTTGGTGAACCTTCTGGATTCCGACATGGGTCTGTTGCCTGAATATCACGGTGCGAACATCTATTGGCTGTTTCATGACAACTATCTGGCCGCAAAGGTGCTGGCCGTCAGTCATCCAAAAATCGCCCGGACGATCATGGCGGCCATCCACCGGGAGGGAGTCAACAAGTCGGGCAGGATTCAAGCGGTATTTGGGGAATCAGCCGAACCCCTGCCCTTTAGTCACCATCAACTGAAGGATGTGCGCCGGGTCGAAAAAAAAGTCATCCGCACAGAAGTGGCGACGAGCCGATTATTCGAGGGCTGGGAGAAATATGCCGACCTTCTGTTTCTGGCCTGCCTCACGGAAAAAGACCCGGCGGCCGCACGGCAGCATTGGGAAGAAGCCATGCGAATGTGGGACGGCAAGGGATTCATGGATGCAGCGGCCAGGCACGAACAAAGTTATTCAACTTACAAGCTCGGGCTTGCTCTGCTTGCCGCCCGACGTTTATTGCCGCTGGCTGAACCGCCGCCAGGCGTGTTAGCCAGGTTACTGACACTGCAGGACGACTCGGGTGGCTGGGTTACGAATTACGATGGGACCGGCAAGAAGATTGGCGATGCAAACGTGGAAACCACCTGCCTGGCCATCTTGGGAATTGAGACCTTCACCGGGCATAAACAATCTCCGGCAAAATGACCGAATCCTCAATCAAACTGCCGCCATATCATCCCGCCGCGCCGGGTTCTGGCCATCAGGCAATGTCACGTTATGAAACCAATTTGTATTTTCAATGCCGCCTTGCTGCTGTGCCTCATCAGGTTTAACGGCGCGGCGGCTGATCTCAAACCGGAACGCGAGCTGATTCTAGACAATCATTTTCACCAAGGCTTTACCCTGTGGAAGCCAGCGCCAGGCCAACATGTAGCCAACGGTGAAATGAAAGGCTTTGATTCCGGAACCAAGCCCGTTTGGGGCTTGGCGCAATGGAACAGCAAGTTTCCACTGGATAACCCCGCGCTTCGTGAAATCGCCGGCGACGTTCTGATTTGCAGCAACGCCGCCAAAACGGTCACGCTCGGCAAGCCGGGCACGCCACCGGCGGACCTGTCCCTGGCGGCGAATAGTTTTGTTGAATATGGCGCAACCGCCCGCAAGGCGGGCGACTCTTGGGTTCATCTTCTGGTCGAGCAGGAGTTCAACCCGCCGGCACCCATCGAAAAACTGCGCGCGGCCGGATTCCATCTTGAAGCGCGGCGGTTGCACTCGCGCAATCTCCACCAGGGCGACTATTCACCGGCAATTCATTGCGCCCATTTCCAGATTTTTTTCACCGTTCAAAACCGCAATCCGCAATCATCCGGATTTGGGGATATGCTCTGGTTTGGCATTCCCGTTTATGACAACCGCAACCGCATTCCGAAAGAACACAAGGCAAAGGATTTCAACCCAAAGGTTTCTGGCGGGACGGAGAAATTCATTTTCACGCCTGACGGCAGCACTTTCACTCCGGACAGCGCCCACGACGGACAATGGATCACTCTCGATAAGGATTTATTGCCGCTGATGCATGAGGCACTGACGCTGGCTTGGGCGAGGGGATTTCTGCCCGGCTCGAGAAATCCCGCCGACTATTACTTTGGCGGCATGAACATGGGATGGGAACTGCCTGGCACGTTCGATGTGGACATGCAGGTGCGCAACTTGAGTTTGAAACTATTTGATAAATGAACTGTGATATTGAGGCCAATGACCGGTGATAATTCTTGCTGGAAATTCACGAGGTGCTTTCCTAACTCCATGAGACCGGCCTCAGAATCGAATGGTTTGATCGTCGTCCTTCGCGGGGTGCTGCCTTGCTTGAACGTAATCTGTCCCACCAGCGGCGAATTGGCAAGATATGCGTTAGTGAGCGACTCCTCACGTCGTCTCCTACTTCAATTTTGCCGCGCCCTTGCTGGTGTCCGGGGTTGAAGATTTTCGCGGGACCAAAACCGCCGGTGCGCTCAAATTTCCCAGCCGGTCCACCGCGCGCAGCGAAATCGCCTCGGGCAAAAAATTATCGAAGCGGCGGGCCGTCTGGCCGGCGGGCAGAATTTCCGTGCGCCAATTGCCCCCGTTCAACACTTGCAGCAGCCACCATTGCGCCGGTTCCGCGCCTTCGTTTTCCCAGCGGGCGCCGGCGGAATACTTACCAGCCGTCGCGGTCAGCCGGGGTTTTTCCGGCGGCGTGGAATCCAGCCACGGGGTCGCCGGGATCAACGCGGGCTGGGCGTATTGAGCGCGGGTGGACGCGGTAAGCGCGGCATTTTCCAGCACGCTGCGGAGATGATAATGGATGGCCCCGCCGCTGCCGGTCTGGGTGCGAACCGCCTGGATCTGGCGGGTGATTTCATCCGCCGGAAATTTTGCGTCATATAATCCGGCCCAGACGTGGCGGCCTTTGGGATTTTGCTGGCGCCACCATGGCAACAACGCAGTAAAGCTCAATTCGCGCTGGGCGATGGGCCAATACAGCTGGGGTGCCAGGTAATCCACCCAGCCGCTGGCCAGCCAGAGCCGGGCGTCGGCGTAAAGTTTGCCGTAAGCGTCGAGCGCCTTGGGGCTGATGCCCGAAGGCACGCCCGGACGCCAGATGCCGAACGGGCTGACGCCGAATTTCACCCACGGTTTCGCGGCGTGGATGGACTGCGACACTTTCTGGACGAACTGGTTGATGTTGTCGCGCCGCCAATCATCACGGGGAATTTCAATCGTCGAAGGCAGGCGACGTTTTTTCCAGCTCGCGTCATCGGGAAATTCGAGGGTGCCGCCGGCCCAGTTTTTTTCCGGATATGGATAGAAATAATCATCGAACACGATGCCATCCACGTCGTAGCGCTTCACCACGTCAAGCACGGCGGCTAGCGCCCGGGCCCGGGCTTCGGGCTCGCCGGGGTCGAGCCAGATTTGTTTGCCGTAACGCCGGATGAGCTCGGGATGGGTTCGCGTGACGTGATTCAGCGCGGGCGGCGACTTGGCGTCGGGATGGCCGGCACGGAACGGATTGAACCAAGCGTGCAGTTCCAGTCCGCGCTGGTGCGCCTCGGCGACCGCGAGGGTGAGTGGATCGTAAAACGGCGACGGCATTTTGCCCTGGGTGCCGGTGAGATATTCCGACCATGGTTCGAGCGGCGAAGCATAGAGCGCATCCGCCGCCGGCCGCACCTGGAACAGCACGGCATTCAGGTGCAATTGCGCCGCGCGGTCAAGCAGGGTAACAAGCTCCGCCTTTTGCTGCGCGACCGGCAGGCCGGGCTTGGACGGCCAGTCAATGTTGGCGACGGTGGCAATCCACGCGCCGCGAAATTCCCGCGCGGGCGGCGGCACCGCGACGGTGCCCGGCACATAAGCCGTATCCGCACCGCAGCGCAAGGCGGCGAGCAGCCAAACGGCGGCGAGCATGGAATGAAACCGGTTCATGCGTTCGCAAATAAGACGCGGCGGCGGCGGGTTTGGCAACGGTTTTTTGTCGCGACGGGAAAACAAGCGGCAAGGAAGGTGGGGGAGGCGGGAGCCGAGGCATTGGGCGGAGGGGGGCGGGCGGCGGTTTACATTGATAAACTTCAGATTTTCTGCAACTTTTCGCGGCTCGGATTGTTCAATTTTAACCTAAATGGCATTCAGCCCGGTCAGAAATCTCGTGGCGACGGTCGCGGAAGCGTCACCGGCGCAGTTCGATGATTGGCGCAAGTCGTGGCGCGCGGCGGTGGACGGCGGTTCGACCGAGCCGCTGCTCACGTTCGTGGCGCGCGAACGCGGCGTGGCGGAAGACGTCTTCGTCCAGAAACTCGCGACGGCGCTCGGCTGGCCGTATCTCGATCTGCCGAAGCTCACCATCGAAAATGATACGCGCAACAAGATTTCCACCAAAATCGCGTTCCAATATCTGGTCCTGCCGATCGAATTAAAGAACGGCGTTTTGCAGATCGCCATCAGCGACCCGTTTGATGCCGCGATGATGAACGCGATCCGCTTCGATGCGAAGATGCCGGTGAGTTTCGCGCTGGCGACGCGGAGCGAAATCGAGAAGGCGCTGAAAAAATATTACGGGGTCGGCGCCGAAACGCTCGATGAAATGGGCGAAGGCGAGCCGATGGAACTGGAGCTGGCCTACGACAAGGAAATCACCGAGGGCGACCAGGAGGCGAGCGTCATCAAGTTCGTGAACCAGATCATCTGGGAGGCGTTCAAGGATCGCGCCACAGACATCCATTTCGAGCCGCAGGAGGATGAACTGCGCATCCGCAACCGCATTGACGGCATTTTACACCAGATTCCGCTGCCGCCGACGCTGAAGCGATTTCAATCCGCCATCATCTCGCGCATCAAGGTGATGAGCGGGATGAATATTTCCGAAAAACGGCTGCCGCAGGACGGCCGCATCAATGTCCGCATCAAGGGCGAGGAAATTGACATCCGCGTCTCCACCGTGCCGACGGTCTATGGCGAAAGCGTCTCGCTGCGCCTGCTGACGCGCGGAAAAATATTCCTGTCGCTCGACAAACTTGGATTCTCGCCGCTGGAAGAAGCGGCGATCCGCGAAATCATCATCAAGCCGCACGGGATTTTTCTCGTCACCGGCCCGACCGGCTCCGGCAAATCCACCTCACTCTACGCCTTTCTCTCGGCCATCAACTCGGTCCACAAGCGCATCATCACGGTCGAGGAGCCGGTCGAATACGAGCTCAAAGGCATCAACCAGATCGCCGTGCGCCCGGAAATCGGCCTGACGTTCGCGATGGGGCTGCGCCACATTTTGCGCCAGGACCCGAACGTGGTGATGGTCGGTGAAATCCGCGATTCTGAAACGGCCGACATCGCCATCCGCGCCTCGCTCACCGGCCACCTGGTTTTCTCCACGCTGCACACGAACGATGCGCCGAGCGCGTTCACGCGGCTGACGGACATGGGCATCGAGCCGTTCCTCATCGCATCCTCCGTGGAAGCGGTGCAGGCGCAGCGGCTCATTCGCACAATTTGTCCGCACTGCAAGACCGAGCAGCAGGTGGATCACGATTACCTGCGCAAGATCGGTTTTCCCGAGGCGGACATCGAGACGGCGAAGTTCTGGCACGGCGCGGGCTGCGAAAACTGCCGCCAGCAAGGCTATCAAGGCCGGAAAGGCATCTACGAACTGCTCATCGTCACCGAGGCGCTGCGCCCGCTCATCATGAACCGCGCCTCGGCCACGACGATTGCCCAGCGCGCCATGGAGGCGGGCATGCGCACGCTGCGCACGGACGGCTGGAACAAGGTGAAGGCGGGCACCACGACGATTGAGGAAATTTTGCGCGTCACGCAAATGGAAGAACACATGGAATCGCTGGCCGGCGGCGAAGACAAGACCCAATTTATCACGCGTTAAAATGAATTTAGCCGCAGCCTTTATGATTTACGATTTACGATATACACGTCGTCGGCCGGAATCGCCCGTCCATCGTCCATCGTAAATCCAAAATTTCATGCGCTGGAACTCCTGCAACATCCTGCACGTCGCCCCCGACGCGAAGCGCCTCTGGCAATTCGCCGCCAAGGGCGGCGGCTTTGTGCTGGACCATGAGCAGCGCGTGCCGCACACGGAGGCGTTGCCGGCCAAAGGCGTCGCCAAAAACTGGGTTTCACTCTGGCAGCCCAAACTGAACGTCGCCTGGCTGCCGCTGGAAAATGTTTTTCTGCGCGTGGTCGAACTGCCGGCCAGCAATTTCGAAGAAACCCAGGCGATGGTGGAATTGCAGCTGGAAAAACTTTCGCCGCTGCCCGTCACGCAAATCGTCTGGACGCTGCACGTTCTGGGAACGCATCAAAGCCCCGCCAAGGCTGATGGCGCGGTGGAAAGTTTGCAGACGGTGGTGGTGGTCATCGTCGAGCGCAGCGTGGTGGAGGAATTTCTCGGCCGGCTGGAGAGCGACGGCTATCTCGCCGACCGGCTGGAAACGCCGATGCTGGACCAGTTGGAAACGGTCGCCGCGAAGGAAGACGGGGCGTGGCTGTTTCCCTTTTCGCTGGGCGGCCAGAACGCCGCGCTGGTGGCGTGGTGGGGCGGCGGCGCCTTGCGCAATCTGAGCCTGGTCACACTGCCGGCCGCCGGCGACCGCGCGAAGGAATTGAAGGAGCAGCTCGCGCACATCGCGTGG
>Ga0265327_10005039_pt1 | contig 11291 bp, 18 predicted proteins | sample 41621metaG_FD_202089 | JGI IMG/M metagenome (GOLD analysis project Ga0265327, IMG submission 202089) | Rhizosphere microbial communities from Carex aquatilis grown in University of Washington, Seatle, WA, United States - 4-16-21 metaG | ecosystem: Host-associated > Plants > Roots > Rhizosphere...
ACACCGCCCCAAACTGCCGCAATGAAACGGCTTGATGAGGCCAAGGAGAGAGCGGCAAATGCACTGCTTTCTCCCCTTCCGGAGTTATCTCAATCTCCGTAAGTCCTTAATGCACTGTATGTAATGCGGGGTAGCAAAACGGGAGGTTTTTTCAAGGTTTTTCTTGCCCTTGACACCCTTCCGTGGGATTCCTCCTCGCGAGCGCGAAAGTGTTCGATTCCATTGCCGCTGGAGCCTTCTACCTCCTCGGCGCAATTTTGCCCGGCTGGGACCTTCTACCCTAGCCGGGCATTTTTTTCTCGTTACTCAACCTCTTCCCATGTCCAACGAAAACCCCGTTTACCTTCCTTCCGAAGATGCCACGGCCGCGAGATTCCAAATTGCGCAGGCGATGTACCACGCGGTAACGGAGAAAACTGAGAAGATTTCCAAAGCCTACTCTAAGGATTTCCTCATTACCAGAGAACGGTTTTGGCAATTACACGAGAAGTGTCATCAAGCATGTTCTCAGTGGGTCGTTAAGCAGCAAACCACGAATGTAACGATTTTTCACGTTGACGACACCAAAGAAGTTTTTAGCTCATTTAAACGATCCGAATTATCCGACGCATCCAACACTTGCGCCACTGAGAGCATACTATACGAGTTCAACCTTCTGATACAGCTTCCCAATACAAATCGGCTACAGCCCTACAAAGTTTCGGTGAGAGCTGTCTCTCGTATAGCGGCATTTGACCGAATGGAGAAAGAAGGAGGTCCTTCCCGCATGTTCCGGGTATTTGGACCTCAGACACTACTCGTTGAGATCGAGTACGTTGACTATGCCGTGGCTCGCAATCTTCTTTCCATGGTAAACTCTTGGGTGGAGCAAATCGAAATTCCATCCAAGATACAGTGGATTAAGCATGTCCAAAAGCGCTCACACTGGTTCCCCAATCTTTCTAGACTGATCGCGGTCTCCGCACTGACATTCTCGCTTTACCGGATTACGCCGACAGTAATTTTGAGCGACGCTGTTCTTTCTCAAGGCGTGCGCTGGTTGATTCTCGCCCTTGGTCTGCTGCTATGCGGCGCGTTTCTAGGGAAAACTATAGGGGGATTCCTTGAATCTGCGGTTGACGAAATTTTCCCTATAAGTGCCATTAAATTCAATCAGGGCGATGATTCTCTGTATGCCAAATATTGTCGACGCAATCGGTTTATCGTCGGAAAAGCTCTGGTGGGGTCGGTCATCGTTATTTGCCAAGCCGTATTTGCGAATTTTACCACCGATTGGCTGAAATTTTTGATGAATTGGACCTGATAAAAAACTATTGACGTGCTAGGCGGTCTTTGATCTTTGTTTTCCATCCTCGCGTGAGGGTGCCGGTTGTAGAAGGCCGGTGGGAGTAGCAGCCCGAATTTACATGCAATCGAAAACACAACGCCTCGGGCCGGGTCACGGCCTTTGCACTTCTCCGTACTTCCCGGGGCGTAACCGACGCGCCCGGAAATGGAGACCCCCTCTCGTGTAACCATAGGAGAACTGCGCCCGGGCGCGTCGGCCGTTCTGGCCGCTGAAACTGGCGACCGCCCAGCCGGTCCGGTTCAGTATGAGCTGAAGCTTTCCCGCTCCGCGTTGCGGCGTCGCTCCGGTTCTGGTGTGTCTTCGTCGGAGGTCTCGGCGTCGCAACGCCCGTCGGATGTGGTCCACGTCCGCGCTTATTCCGCCCCGAACTGGTTCACCACCGAGGGCGTTTCCCGCAAGCGCCGCCTGATCGAGTCCAAGGGACTCCCGGAGTTCACGAAATGGCGCTTTATCACGCTGACGCTCAACCGCGAGGCATTCGGGGAAGATCCCCTCGCCGGTTACCTGGCCGGGAAACGGCGCATGGGCAAGTTCCTCTCCGCCTGCCGGGAAAGCGGTCTGTGGGCCGACTCCGCCCGCTGGTGCTGGAAGCTCGAATTTCAACAGGACGGCTGGGCGCACTGGCACCTCCTCGTCGAGCGCAAGGTCCCCTTCACCGTCGAGCAAATGGCGGAATTGGCCAGGCTGTGGAAGCTCGGCCGCACGAACGTTGAAATGGTCCGGCAGGACGATTTCCTCTATTCGTTCAAGTACGCGTTCAAGCCCGTGCGGGCTATCGAAGAGGAACACGACCTTTTCGAGCCGGAGGCCATTTCATGGGCGGCGCCCGCGTGGTTCCTGGACTACTTCAAGGTTCCCGAGGACAGCAGCAAAAAGCCGCAGTCCTTCGCGCGGGTCCGATTCTGGCAAACCTCGGCGGGATTTTACACGAAGGATCAGCCCCAGCCGTCGCCGGCAGCGGGCAATCCAACATCCTCGATAGTCCCCCAGCCCGCCCGCGAAATTGCGGTGCGTCGCGCCTCCACGGTTCAAGTCGTCGCCCGGAAGAAAACGGGCCGATACCTGGCATCCGGGGTCCTCCTTCTTTCCTGCCTCACCGGTCAATTTTGGGACCGCGTGGGCTTCGATGCTTTCCACGGCGGGGCGGTCGGGCTCGCCGTGAATTCGTTTGTAGCCCCGGCCTACACAATCGAACGACACACAAAAGACACATGGAAACTGCAACAGCTACTGCGCCAAAATCGACTGACGCTAAATCGAGCCGCGATCTTGCAGCGGGCGGGGGAAACGCTGCGGACCTGCTGACCGGGATCGACCTCGGCGTGCGCATCTGCGGCGTGATCCTTTCCGCCGATGAACCCCGGGCCTTCTCTGGGCAATCCGCCAAGGGCAAGGCCTACGCTTTCGCCCAGCGCCGTATCCAACTCTGGACCGGCAACAAAGCCGTTCAGTGCGCCGAGCGTAAGGACAAGGTCGAGGACTTCGGCCCGGTCCCGATCGCCGCCAAGGTAACGTTCAAGGTCGTAAATGCCCGGATCAGTGACGGGCAGGTGTCATTCGACATCGAAAGCTGACCCCCTCCCGCCCATGAAAGCCTACCTTTTTGAACGCCGGGAATCCGGCAAGGCCAACGGTAAGGTTGTGATCCTTGCCGAGGATCTCAAGGAAGCCGTGGACGATTTCGTCCAGCGGTTCCCCGACCCTCCTGCAGGTGATGGCGTGGCCCGTCGCGGCCTCGTTTGCGAAGAGGTTCCCGTCTTCAACGGCAGTGCTTTCGCGATGGGCTGAAACCAAAGGGGGCATTGCCGACGCGAGCGGAGCGAGCGCGGCAAGCCCCCTTTCCTTTCCTTGTTTATAGAAAACATAACTTTCCGAAGACCGATGCCAAGGGCACCGAAATACCCGCCGACCACGAAATTTTACACCCTCTTCCGGGCTGACTGCGGCCCGGAAGGGATCGAACACGGCACCCTGTGCCACATGTCCTATGACCAGGTGAAAGCCGAGCTGATGGCGCATGCCATGGTCGAGGCGGTTTACACGAAATACGAACTCCTTGGCACGGTGCCGGCCTCGGACATCAACGCCATTCACGCGCTCAACGCCAAGCACGGCGTGCGCGGAACCCACCTGGTCAACAACCGATGACCAACCCCCTTCTAACGGCCGCTGTCGAGGTGGCGAAAATGCTCTGGTGGTTCCCGCTGGTCATTCTCGCGCTAAAGGCGGTCAAGAGCGCGATCACCAAGAAATCCAAGCTCGATGGACGTTGACTCCTTCCTCACCGGCTTCTGGGCATCCTTCGGGCTTTGGGTCGGGCTTCTCGTCGTCGTGGTCGCCCTCCGTTGGGGTGCGCGGATCATTCGCTCCTGAAAAATTTCCCCCGCGTTGCCTGGTCGCGGGGGATTCGAAAACAGGCATCAAAACACACATACACATGAAAAAGGAAAAGGGAATGGCGCTCGTCTCCGGCGCTTGGAATCGCAGCAAGAACGCAGCCCGCAAGGGTCTGCTCCCCGTGTTGACCGCCGTTGGCGTGCTTGGCGCGATGGCTCCGGGCGCTGCCCGTGCGGACTCCACCAATGCCGGCATTGGCGCTGTGAATAGCGCCATTACCGGTCTGAGCGGTGACCTCAGCGGCATCGTGACGGCTGCGGTGGCGATCGCGCTGATTGGCATTGGTGCCGTTGTCGCGCTGTCGCTCGGCAAGCGCCTGCTCGGCAAGTAAGCCACCAACCGGGAGGGGAGGTAATTCCTCCCCTCCCCTCGGCCGATGACTGATTCCGAAACACTCACCGCGATTCTCCAATGCCTCTCTTTCATCGCTGGCGTGCTCGTTGCGTTGCCGCTGCCGTTCTTGCTCTGGCTGCTGTTGCGGCCCTGACTGCGCGGGCTGCTGATACGCTCTTCGTCGACTGTGGGCACATGACCGCAGGCAGCTACGGCGGCGGCTATCTGGGCGTGGAAATGCAAGCCACCATCGTTGTTGCTTGTGACGTCCCGGACGGTTGCAAGGTTTCCACGGGCGGCAGTGCGGTAGGTCTTCCCGCGAAGGCCGCAGGGAAGAACTATACGACGACTTTATGGGGCACAGTGGGAGTTGCCCAAGACCGCGGGGCCTTGAACCCGGACGGGGTGACAGAAACGCCGGTCCATTTCACCGGGCACATTGACGCCTACCTGCAGGACGCGTTTAACAACATTTTGGACCATCAACAAATCGTCGTCGATGTGACGGCGAAAATGAAATACAACGGTGCTGGGTCTGCCAGCATCACCTACACGTACGGGTCCCCGGTCTATTTCACTCTCAAGAATGGCGGCGTCGATGCCACGCATTCCCGCGTGATCAATCCAAGCACGCCGCCCAGTTCTCCGACGCCTGAGGACTGGGACGTGATCACCGATGAGCCGGATTACAAGACCGACGATCAGGGGCGGGTGATCGACCTCCCCCCGGTGCCATACGACATAAACGGCAACACCGGGAACTGGCCTCCGGGCTCGAACCATTCAATCGTTACAGCGCCGCAGGGTAGCACGTTGCCGTCCTGGGCACCTCCCGGCTCCAAGCTCATTGGCGGCGACGGGCACAATACAGTCGTGCATGTGAATCGCCCTGGCTTCGAGGGTGGGGTCGGTGGCGGCAACGTAACGTATTTCCCTGATGGATCCGCGCAAGCGTGGGTCTATCCCGTTGGCAATCCGGCGTGGGGAAACAACTACTATTTCCCGCCCGGTGTCGTCGGGAAGAAAAACGGCATGCCGCCCACGACGGCACCGAGTTCTAACCCGCTGGATCCCTGCTTCAGCGCCGCGGCTACTGATCTGAATTTACCTGGTGGGAGTGGTAGTCCGACTGCGCCACCTGACGGTGGCATCGCGGGTCGTCCTGATCCCACCTTGCCGGGTCTGCCTCCTGGCATTGGCACCGATCCGGGGCCGGGAGGTGGTAGCGGCGGTTCCGGTGGTGGCACTGGTGGTGCCGGTGGCTCCGTCGGACACACGGGGAGCTTCGTTCCGCTTCCAACTGGCCCCGGGGCGTCAGGTCCCGCACCTGGTTCGGGCGGCTCTGGCGGGTCCGGTGGCTCGACCACTGATCCGTCTGCGGGGATCCCTCTGCCCGGGGATGGCGATGCAAACAAGTATGCCGACGACATGACCCGCGCTTACGCGAAATCGGTTGCCAGTGTGCAGGGTTCGGCTTCGGGTTTCAGTACCTTTGCGAACATCGTGCCCTTTAGTCCGGGCATTGCTGGGGATTGGGTCATAAGTCTGCCGATTTCGGGGCACACGTATTTGATGACGATCCCGACGGCGCACGCTTCGACCGTGCGGGCAATCCTCCTGCTTCTCGTCCGGTGCGTCTACATCGCCGGAATTTTCAAACTCATCATTTCCTGATATGCTGGATTGGCTCAAAACGATTGCGAGTGCCTGCGCGAAAACAGCCTGGTCTGTCATTCCCGTGACGGGCCTGTGCCTGGCTGTGCGGTGGTTCATTGAGGACTGGCTCCCGGCGCGTGGTCAACAGGTGCTTGGCGCGCTGAGTTCGAAGCTCGGAACGGAGGTAATTGATCTCTCGTCGATCCCCGTCGATTGGGCTCGAATCAGTCAGTGGGTGCCGATCTCCGAGGCGCTTCAATATGCCGTGAAGTTCGCCCTGGTGTGGGCGGGTGTCGCAACGTTGAAGTGGATTAAGGCCGTGATGTTCACCGTATGATCCTCGGAATCGTCGGCAAGGTGGGCGGAGGCAAAAGCCTTCTGGCATTGACCCAGATGCTCGATTGGTTTTGTCAGGGCGGCTGCGTGGCAACCAACATCGAATTGGATCTAAACGCGGTTGCTCGGTATTGCTGGAGCAAGGGCCATCGGTTCGACCGCTCGCAGTACACGCTGTTAGACATGGAGGACCGGAGGTTTCAAAACCAGATCATGCGCGGCGTGAAGGGCTCCACCGTGCGCGTCTACATTGACGAAGCGCACCTTTTCTACAGCGCGGAAGACTTCAAGCAAATGGACCGCGCCTTCGACGACGTGAAGCGGTTTGTGTCGCAGTCGCGCAAGGTCCACGTGGACATTTATCTGATCACGCAAGCCTGGGAAAATCTGTGGGGGCAGTTCCGCAGGCATGCTGAATTCCTCTACCGTTGCCGGGATTTTCGAAACGTGAAATTCGGAATCTTCGGCACCCTGCCGTCCTGGCTGATGGCTCTGAAATGGAGCAAATGCGACGAAGCGACCGGCCAAGTGCTCGAAACCGGCAGCACCCCAATCACCAAGAAAATCACCGACTGTTATTCAACCGCCCAGGTCTATGACCCGATGATGCGCGAGCTTGTTCAACGCATGAAGCAGTTCGAGCCGGTGAAGGCCAAGGTGGGATGGCTCAAGCGCACGTTCGGAAAACCGCCAACTTTTGAAGTATGAAGTTCCTAGTAATTCTCGGTATTGCGGGCGTGGCCCTGTGGGGCATTTACAGTTGTTTCGGCAACGTCATTCATCCGAAACCGGTGGCGCATGCCCCTGTCAATTTGCCCCCTTCGCCCTTCCCAAAGGCAGCCGCCGAGACCGGTCCCCCGCCCTTGCTGGCTGCGTTGCCGATGCCGGCACCTGGCGCCGATCACGCAAGGCCGTATGTGGGGTGTCACAGACTTTACCGGTTTTTGAACCGGGATGTTCCTGGGGCTCCTTTCGATCGGGTGCAAAACAACGCGGGCAAACCAGATGAACACGGGGTGGAAATCTCCGTCGACAAGGGAGCCAACGCCTGGGTGATCCGTGGGCCGATTGTCGAGGTCGAGCAAATGATGTCGATTGCCCAAGGGCTCGACCTGGAGCAGGACCAGTTGGATTTGGATTTTGTCCTGGTCGCGCTCTCGGAGGATTACGTGCGCTCCTGGGGAGTCACCGCGCTTTTCAAGGACGGGGCGTCCTACCTTTCGGCCTTCAACCTCGACGTGTCCGGCCTGAGCCTGACACTTTCCCACGGCGCGTCTTCGATCACTTTCAACGCCCAGGACTCGAACACCTTCGCCCGGGTGGTATCCTCGCCAGTGGTCCGCGCTGTGACCGGTGAAAAGTGGGAGTTCAGCGCGGACACTCAAGTGCCCGTTCCAACGCTCCAGCGCTCCGAGGGAGTGGTTTCAACAGCCTATGAGTATCGGAAGGTTGGGCTTGGTCTCTCTGGCACCATTGCACGCGCTCCACGGGGTCAATACCGGATGCACCTCGAACAACGGAACGGAACCGTAGACACCCCGGGAAAGGACTCCACAGTGCCGCCACAGCTCCGGGAACAGGTCCTGCAGACAAGTGCCGTGCTCGACGTTGCCCGCTGGTCCTGCGTGGGCGGTGTGCGCTCCTGGCAATCGGAAACGGAAAAGGGCTTTTTCGGGAAGTCAGTAAAAGAGACTCAGGAGCTCCTGCTTGTGTTCTGCCGTCCCCGCTTCCAGCTCGAGGCCGTCCCCCGCGCCCTTCCCGCAGATTCAACGCCAGATTCCACGTTGACCCATCTGCGGCCGTTCGGACCGGATCCTCTAACGGAACCGGGCTCACCTCTCCTGCCCCCGAAGGACTGGAAACGCCGACAGTTCCCGGATGGGATCGAACCCAAGGGGCTACCCATTCAATCGTTCGGGCCAAGGGCAAAATGATTTGAGCCGCTTATGATCGCTCAGGAACGATGTGAAAATCTTCTTTCCATTTATGCCCTTGGCGTTACATGCAAGGCATGTCACTAGAAACCAAAGCACTATACGAAATATATCGGAATCAGATTCTCTTGAATGTCTTGGCTAATCCAGACTCAGGAACATTTCCGACGGCATTCGTCTATGCCGTTTACAAGCGGACATTTCCCTACTTCCACCACAGCGACGACGATGTCGACCCTTTCGAGGGCTGTTACAAAGTAGAGCGTGAATTCATGTCAGAAGTTATTGGAGCACTGGATGCGCTTTGGCTTAAAGGGGAGCCTATTCCAACGTTTTATAAGCTTGAAGAGGAATTTGGAGGCAAGGAGGTTCGAGGAAGCCTGATTCGGACGCTCCGCTATTCACGCCTGAACGACGGCTTTGACGATGCGTTCTACGGAGCGATTTTGGCTCCGATGCATCACCCGATTGAAGCAAGCTCAATCATCGAGCCTTTCCGCGTTTCGGATCTTCTTCTGTTTTGACGGGTCCTGTCAGAGATCTCTCACGCTCCAGGTTGCCTTATGACTTGCCTGTCTTGGCGAGGTTTTACAATTTGGGGCGTGTCTCGATCCATTTACAGAAAACTGGCGATTATCAACACTGTCTCACTGGTGGTCATCGCCTCTTTCTGCGTCTTTGTTGTGGTCTGCTTCCTAAGAATCGGCCAAGGGTTTGTAGAAGGGCAACAGTCCAACGATCGGGAGCTCGCGCAGTTTTCAGCCGATCTTAAAAAGTTCTCGGACGAAGAGCGCAAAGCTCAGGTTGAGGTGAAGAAAAAATTCGAAGATTGGCACCCATTCGAGCAACTGAACGTCCCCAATCCCGCGACGAGGTCGTCGCCCCCGCCACGTGATTTGCCCAACAATTTAAGGCGATTTGATCCCCCGCTTAATTCCGTTCCGCCATTACAGCGCGGAGACGTTCCCATGCCACCGGAAATGAAGAAGGTCGGAGAAAAGAAGCTCGAACACATCTAGCCCGCGGTTTCGCCCTGGCACAGCGACCGCAACGTGCGAAGCGGACCGGTATTCTCCGGGAGCATTTGCCGGGCGGTTGCGAGCACGCGGACCTCCCTTGCCCGATCTGGCCACCGGTGCAGCCAGTTTGAAAATTTTTGGCCCCGGCAGATACTTAGGAAAGGTGAAATAAGGGCCGGAGGCTCGTTGCCCCCGGCCCTGATGGGTCAACCGTTCCAGGTATCGCCCCGCTTCCGGCTGATCGTGCAGGTAAGCACCCATTCCCGGGGCTTCTCCTCGGTCTGCTGAATGGCGATCGCCTCGCCCAGGGTGAGGACCTCGGTACCGGTCTCGTCGTAGATCCAGACCGAGGCCAGCACCCGCAGCATGCCGGCATGCGTCCAGACCGACGCGGGGTTGGTGACCTCGGCCCGGCCGCCCATCGATAGCACCCCGGCCTCGGCGGCCATGGTGGCGATCAGATGGGCATTCAGCGCGGTAGCGGTGGCTTGGCTGACTCCTTTGGGCATGTTCTCAAACAGTGTGGTGCTCATACTATCAGTGCAGTTGGAATTTGTGGGACCCCGGCCACGCAGTGGCATGGAGGGGGCGCGCAAATTCCATGGGGGCGTTAGCCCGCGAAGCGTCACGGACCGCCGTCCAGTGATCCCGCACAACTGACGAGGACAACGGGCAATTACTACACGTTACGTAGTTACGTGTAGTTGGCCGTTCCCGCAGGAAGGCGGAGGACAGCACTTGACGGCATAGGGCCGGACGCTGAGGCGGTGGGTCTTCCCGTGGGGAGTGCCAAGGGGCGGAGCCGTGTTGCTGGAGCGGAGCGACCGGCCCTTAGGCCATCAATTGAGTGCAATGCCCGCTGTGTTGCTCCCGCGAGTCCGGGGACTCACAGAGGAATCTTTTCCCGATTGCAAAATCTAGCGGAGTTGTTAGAATCACCATGCGGCGAGTAATCAACGGGAGTTAGAGAAAGTGAGCGAAACACGACTTGATCGGAAGGCAGCAAACGAGGTTGCTGCCTGGGAGCGGTTCTTGGAGAACGAAGCGGGATGCTTTCCCCCGAAGCTGGCGGCTTCGTTTCTCAGGATGACCGTGCAGGGGGTACATGCGGCCGCAGACCGTGGCTGGATCAAATACTTCATGGTGGGCCGCGAACGGTTCTATAGCCGACGGGACGTCTGCAATTATCGCTGGACGGGCTCCCGCAAGTTCAAGGACAATCGGCCCCTGCCCCCGCACGTCGGGAAACAGGACCAGACACCGCCCCAAACTGCCGCAATGAAACGGCTTGATGAGGCCAAGGAGAGAGCGGCAAATGCACTGCTTTCTCCCCTTCCGGAGTTATCTCAATCTCCGTAAGTCCTTAATGCACTGTATGTAATGCTGGGTAGCAAAACGGGAGGTTTTTTCAAGGTTTTTCTTGCCCTTGACACCCTTCCGTGGGATTCCTCGTCCCGAGCGCGCAGGCGTTCATTTGCATGCCGCTAGAGCCTCCTACCTCTACGGCAACTTTTTAGCCCTCGGCTACCTAGTGTAGCCGAGGGTAAATTTTTCTCCCCTGTGATATGAGAGTATTAGGAATTCACCTGGCTAAAGGATTTTGCCGATTTGCGGTGCTTGAGGGGACTGTGAGTTCCCCACAATTAATTGAAAAGGGAAAGCTTGCCACAGTCGATCCCGACAATATTCCCGCTTTGATGGATTGGTACGAAACGCAGTTCCGACAACTAATTGAACTTTATGCTGCTGATCGGATTTCGTATCGACTGACATTGGAGCCCGACAAAGGGATGCTCGCGACATCTGAGTTCCCCCTTGGGGTTTTGAATCTGATTGCCCATCAGAAGGGACTCGAAATTGCTGGTTACACGAAAGGTAGCTACGTGGCGTCAAAATTGGGATTGGGAAAAGATCAGGATATTTACGCTTATTGCGATGTTGTTTTCGGCAAGAGGCCGCCATATTGGGACAATAATTTGAAACATGCCGTTCTGGCCGCTTGGTTTAACCTGCCAAAATAATGATCCTTCCGCCACACTCGATCATCGATAAATACCAGATCATTCATTCTTTGGGGTCTGGCTCCTTCGGGTCCGTTTTCAGAGTTCATGACAGGGCTCTAAATGCTGAAAAGGCGATCAAAATCCTCGATGTCACAGACCCCACCCAATTTATTGTAAGCCTCGAAGAGGCTCACATTTTGAACGGATGCCGCCACAAGCATATCGTAACCATTAACGAGGCCAATGTTTTTGACGTCCTTGGCCA
>Ga0265327_10005040_pt1 | contig 11291 bp, 8 predicted proteins | sample 41621metaG_FD_202089 | JGI IMG/M metagenome (GOLD analysis project Ga0265327, IMG submission 202089) | Rhizosphere microbial communities from Carex aquatilis grown in University of Washington, Seatle, WA, United States - 4-16-21 metaG | ecosystem: Host-associated > Plants > Roots > Rhizosphere >...
CTCGGCATCGAGGAGGTGTCGGCCAGTCCCGACAAGGTCGTGCTCAAGCTCCTCGTCAACAGCCGCGTGCACCAACCGTTCGGCATCCTGCACGGCGGGGTCTCAGCCCTGTTGGCCGAGTCGGCGGCCAGCTACGGCGGGGCCATGTCGGTTCCTGAGGGAAAGTCGGTCGCCGGGATCGAGCTCAACGCCAGCCACCTGCGCCCGATGAGCTCGGGGACGCTGTTCGCCACGGCCACTCCGGTCCGCAAGGGACGCACCGTCCAAGTGTGGGCCATCGCCCTCACCGATGACGAGGGTCGCGCCATTTGCGAGGCCCGTTGCACCCTGGCGGTGATCGACCGCCCGGACGCTCCGCCCGTCTGACTCGGACCACCCGTTCGCACGTCGCACCACCGGTGGGTTCCCTGGCTAAGATACCTGGATGCCGGCGGTACGACCCCTCGGAAGCTCAGTGGCGTTCGACCCGACCGTAGAGGCGATCTTCCCAGTTCACATAGGTCGTACCACTGGTATGACCAGAGGTAGTAGCACTGGTACTACCGGGCCCCTCGCCACCCCCGAGAAGATCCGGTCTGACCCGCCACGCGCGGCCGATCAGACCGCCGACCTCGCGGTGGCCTCGGTCGCCGACCACGCCTCAATGGACCAACACGCCGACCCGATCGGCGCCCTCCCGGTGGTGTCCGGGCCGGCGTCCGGCGGCCGGCCCTACCTGGTGGAGATGGCACCATGACCAAGAGCGACGCAGTGGCCATCCTGGGCACCGGCATGACGGACATGGGTCGGCGCGACCTCTCCCCCGAGGCCATGGCCCATCAGGCCGTGCACGAGGCGCTCGCCGACGCCGGAGTCGAAGCTCACCAGCTCTCCCTGGTGGTGGCCAGCAACGCCCTGGGCGGCCGGCTGTGCGACCAGGGATGCATTCGAGGACAGGCGTGGCTGCGCAAGTCCGACCTGGGCGACGTGCCGGTGGTCAACGTCGACAACTCGTGCGCGGGAGGGACCTCGGCGCTGCACCTGGCGACCTTGGCCGCACGTGCCGGCGCCGGCCCCGTCCTGGCGGTCGGGGTCGAGAAGATGTGGACCGGTGACCGGGCGGCCACCCTGGCCGGGATCGAGGACGGCCTCCCGGCCGACTACCGGGCCGACATGCGGGCGCGGGTGCGGGCCGAGGACAATCCGGCGGGCAGCACCCTCATGGCCCTCAACGACACGTGGGCCCGCCAGTGCATGCAGGAGCGAGGCACGACCCTCGAGCAGATGGCGGCCGCAGCCGCCAAGGCCCGGACGAACGCCAGCCGCAACCCGCTCGCCCAGGTGCAGCAGGCCGCCACGGTGGAGGAGGTCCTCGCCTCACCCCAGGTCGCCGGGGTACTCACCCGCCTCATGTGCAGCTCGTTCACCGACGGATCGGCGGCCTTGGTCCTGGCGCCGGCGGATGTCGCCCCGGCCGGCGCGCCCCGTATCATCGGCTCTGTGGCCCGATCGGGAAACGGCAGCATCGACTACCACGACCGCCTGGCCGAGACGGCCCGGCAGGCCTGGGAGGACTTCGGCCTCGGCCCCGACGACTTCGATCTCGTCGAGCTGCACGACGCCACCAGCGCCGAGGAGATCTTCGCCCTCGAGTCGCTGGGTCTCTTCGGCCACGGCGAAGCCGGTCCGGCCACGCTGGCCGGTGACACGGCCATCGGTGGGAAGGGCCTCACGGTCAACCCAAGTGGCGGGCTGGTCGGGCGTGGCCACCCGCTGGGCGCGACCGGACTGGCGCAGGTGGTCGAGTTGACCACGCACCTCCGGCGGCGGGGCGGCGCGCGCCAGGTCCACGGTGCCCGCGTGGGGCTGGCCGTGAACACCGGCGGCGTCATCGAGGGCGATGCCGGCTACGTGGGCATGCATGCCGTGGCGGCCGGGGACTGAACCTGGTGTCGGGCATCTCGATCCGCAGCTGCGGCATCTCGGTGCCCGACAAGGTAGTGACCAACGACGATCTCTCGGCGCGGCTGGACACCAGCGACGAGTGGATCACCGAGCGCACCGGGATCAAGGAACGTCGCGTCGGCGGTATCACCTCCGAGATGGCGATCGGGGCCGGCCGGCAGGCCCTCGAGCGCGCGGGCATGACGGCGTCGGAGATCGACGTCCTGGTGCTGGCCACCACGACGCCCGACGCGCTCGTCCCGGGCACCTCGGCCACGGTGCAGGCGGCGCTGGGCACCTCGGGCGGGGCTTTCGACGTCAACGCCGCCTGCTCGGGCTTCGTCTATGCCCTGGTCGCCGCGGCCGGTCTGGTGAAGGTGGGTGCGGGACCCAGCCTGGTCATCGGAGCCGACGCCCTGAGCCGCATCACCGACTGGGACGACCGCTCACTGGCCGTCCTCGTGGGCGACGGTGCGGGCGCGGTGGTCATCGAGCCGGTTGAGGGCCCGGGGGACCTCCTCAGTTGGAACTTCGGCGCCGACGGCACGCTGCGGCACCTGCTCAAGTGCGACCACGGCGGCTACCTGTTCATGGACGGCAAGGAGATCTTCCGCAAGGCGGTGCGGGTGGTGGTGGAGTCGGCCGAAAAGGCATTGGCCGACGCCGGGATCACGGCGTCGGAGGTCAACATGCTCGTGCCCCATCAGGCCAATCTCCGCATCATCCAGGCGGCGTGCCAGCGGCTCGGCATCCCCGAGGACCGCACGGCAGTCGTCATCGACCGCTACGGCAACACCTCGTCGGCGTCGATCCCTCTGGCGCTCGACGACGCCGTCTCCAGCGGCCGCGTTGCCGCCGGTGACCACCTGCTGCTGACCGGGTTCGGCGGCGGGATGACGTGGGCGAGCGCCGTCCTCCGCTGGGGGGGGTGAGCGCAGTGGCCGACGCCGGCCCCGTCCTGGCTGTCCTGGCCGCGGGCCGGGCCCGCCGTTACGGCGGGGTGAAGCCCCTGGCTCCGGTAGGACCGGCTGGCGAAGCGGTCCTTGACCTCCTGTGCAGCGATGCCCTCGCCGCGGGGTTCTCGGCCGTGGTGCTCGTCATCGGACCGCACACCGGCCCGGCGATCCGCTACCACGTCGAGCGAACGTGGCCCGACTCGGTCGACGTGCGCTTCGCTCTCCAAGAGGCTCCGCTCGGCACCGTCGACGCCGTCCTCGCCGCAAGCCCCCACCTGGATCCCGGTGCCCCCTACGGGGTCTGCAACGCCGACGATCTCTACCCCTTCGAGGCGCTGACCCTCCTGGCCGACCACCTTCGACAGGACCCCGGCACCCAGGCCCTGGTCGGATTCTCGCTGGCCGGCGCAGTGCTGGGCGACGGACCGGTCACCCGCGGGGTCTGCGAGACGGACGAAGAAGGGATGTTGCGCACGATCGTCGAGCGCCGTCAGGTGAGCGCCGTGGGCGACGGGCGGTTCGTGGCCAAGGACGGGCTCACGCCGTCCGAGCTCGACGGCGACGCCCTCGTCTCCCTCAACCTCTGGGGGTTCGGCCCGGAGATGCCCGCCGTGCTGGGAGCGGCCATGGCCGAGGCCAAGCAGGTCTCAGAGGAGAACGAGGTCCTGCTCCCCGAGGTGGTGGGGGACGTGGTTCAAGGACGCGGACCCGGGGGGCTCGCCGCCGCGCCCTTCAAGGTGCTGCCGACCGACGGGCGCTGCATCGGGGTGACCCACCCCGAGGATTTGGCCTTGGCCCAAGCCGAGGTGGCGGCCCAAGTCGGGACCGGGCAGCGGCCAGCCCTCCTCTGGTCGGCGGAGCGGTGAGAGGCCGAAGGTCCACGCGGTGACTCGCACGGTCCGGCTGTCGGCGGCCCTTGCCATCAATGCGGCCCTGGTCGTCGGGCTGGCCATCAGCGCCGGCATCGCCCACTCCACCGGCCTCCTGGCCGACGCGGGCCACAACCTGGCCGACGTGGCTGCCATCACCCTCTCGCTCCTCGCCGTACGGTGGGCGCTGAAGCCACGCAGCGAGTTCCGCTCCTTCGGCAACCTGCGCGGCACCATCCTCGCCGCCTTACTCAACGCGGCGGCCCTGGTGGCCGTCACCCTGGCCGTCGTCGCCCTCTCCGTCTACCGCCTCGTCAACCCGACCCACGTCGACGGCGGTTTGATGGCCGTGGTGGCCGCCGCGGCCCTCGTGGCCAACGCCCTGGCCGCTCTCTTCCTCCACGAGGGCGGTCGGGACCTCAACATGCGCGCCGCTCTGCTGCACATGATCGGCGATGCCGCCGCCTCGTTCTGCGTCCTCGTGGCGGGCTTGGTTATCGCCGTCACCGGCGCCTGGGAACGGCTCGACCCGGTGTCCTCGTTGGTCGTGGCGGCGATCATCGCCTACCAGGCCGTCGGCATCGTGCGCGAGTCGGTCGACGTGCTGTTGGAGTCGACCCCCTCCGACGTCGACCTGGCCGCCTTGCGCGACACCATCACCGCGGTGGGCGGGGTGGAGGAGCTGCACGACTTGCACGTGTGGAGCCTGTCGAGCGAGGTGCGGGTACTCTCCGCGCATCTCGTTCTGGCCGCCCACCCGAGCCTGGAAGAGGCCCAAGAGGTGGCCGGACGCGTGCGGGCGGCGGTGGAGGTCCCCTTCGGCCTCGTACACACCACGTTCGAGCTCGAGTGCGAGCGCTGTGTCGACGAATTCGGTGATCCCTGCGGCATGGACGACCTGCCCATCCAGGTGCGCTCGCGCCTCGCCTAACCCTTCGACCTCGGCCGGTCGCCCGCCTGTAACACGAGGACCGAGAGTGGTCGTCGGTTCACCCGGCGGAAGGGGTGGCGGGTGAGCCGAGTCCGTCCGTCGCTGCTGGCGCCACGGTGCCGGACGCGAGAGGACCCCGAGTAACCGTCCGGCCGAAGCCGCCCAGCTCCTCGGGGCCACCCCCGCGGTGACCCGCTTCCCCTGCGGTCAGGGCCGTGTCGGACAACCCCGACCCGGGGTGCGGTCGGCGGGCTCCAGGGAAGCCACCGGCCCGCATCACGAGCCTCCTTCGCACGGGATGCTCCTTCCGCTGCGACCGATCGCACCTTGCGGCGCTTCCGACCTCCCTCGGATCCGCCTTGCGGCTTCCTCTCGGGCTCGGCCCCCGTTCCGCCTTGCGGCATCCCTTCGGCTCTGCGGCGGGCTTTAGCAACCCGAACTCCGGTAAGCGTGCGCCTCGACAACGACCAGGTCAAGAGGGGTTCGCGAAATCCCGACCTTGTCCCCACAAAACCTTTGTTTGTCCCCAAACCGCCTCTCGTCGTCCCCAATTGGCGCCGTCGCTGTCCCCAGCCTTTCCCCGGAACGACGCCCCACAACGGCCCCCCACCGGCACCGGCAACCGGCTCGGCGGGCGACGTCGGCCAAACCCCACGACCACTAGCGTCAGGCCCGTGCCGAACGATGCCAACAACGAAGCACGGCGAGGTGGCGACGGTTTCAACCTCGCGCTCACGTTCGAGACGGTGGCCGGTGCGGTCCCCGAACACGAGTGCATGGCGTGGGGCGATCGGCGGTTCACCTTCGCCCAGATCGCCGAGCGGTCCAGGCGATTGGCGTCCTACCTGAGCGAGCAGGGCCTCGGGATTCGCACGGAGCGGCGCACACTGGCCGGCCACGAGTCGGGGCAGGACCACCTCGCCCTGGCGCTCTACAACGGCAACGAGTACCTCGAAGGAATGGTCGGCTCCTACCGGGCGCGGGTAGCGCCGTTCAATGTCAATTACCGCTACGTGGGCGAGGAGCTCCGCTACCTGCTCAGCGACGCCGCGCCGCGTGCCCTCGTGTACCACGCCTCCCTCTCTCCCGTCCTGGCCGAGGTGCTCGACGACGTGCCGCCGATCGACGTCCTGCTCCACGTCGACGACGCGTCGGGCAATGATCCGCTGCCCGGGGCAGTCCCCTACGAGCAGGCCCTGGCGGCGGGCTCCCCCGACGGGCCCGACGTCGAGCCCTCGCCCGACGACCTCTACATCCTCTATACGGGCGGGACCACCGGCATGCCCAAGGGCGTGCTCTGGCGCCAGCACGACATCTTCTTGGCAGCCATGGGAGGGCGCACCGTCGGCAGCTGGGAGGTCGTCGCCGACTACGAGGAGCTCGCCGACCGCGCCCGCCGGGGCGGGGCGCTCCGACTGGGCCTCCTCCCACCGCTCATGCACGGGGCCGCCCAGTGGGCGGCCTTCATGATGTTCGCCGACGGTTCGTCGGTAGTGCTTCCCGACGACCCGCGCCGGCTCGATCCCGCCGATGTCTGGCGCACCTTCGAGCGCCAGCAGGTGAACACCTTCTCGGTGGTGGGCGACGCCATGCTGCGACCCCTCCTGCTCGAGCTCGACCGCGGCTCCTACGACACCTCGTCGGTGCTCGCCGTCGGAAACGGAGGTGCCCCCCTGAGCCCGGCCGTTCGCCAGCTCGCCCTGGAGCGCCTGCCAAACCTGGTCATCATCGACACCGCCGGATCGTCGGAGACCGGCGCCCAGATGCAGACGGTCTCGGCCGACCCCTCGGCGGCGGGCACCTTCGTCCCGGGGCCGGGGACCGTGGTGGTGAGCGAGGATCTCGACAAGGTGCTCGCGCCCGGCCACGAGGGGCTCGGTTGGCTGGCCCAGAGCGGCGAAGTGCCGCTCGGGTACCTCGGCGACGCGGAGAAGACGGCCCGGACCTTCCCCGTCATCGGCGGAACCCGCTTCTCGATCCCCGGAGACCGGGCCCGGCTCCTCGCCGACGGCAACATCGAGCTCCTCGGTCGGGACTCGGTCACCATCAACTCGGGCGGCGAGAAGATCTTCGCCGAGGAAGTGGAGCGGGCCATCGCCGGCCACCCGGCCGTGGCCGACGTGGTGGTGGCCGGTCGACCGAGCGAGCGATGGGGGCAGGAGGTCGTGGCGGTCGTGCAGCTGGCCGACGGCAGCGCGGCGACGTCTGAGGACGTCGTGGACCACGCCGCCGCTCACATCGCCCGCTACAAGCTGCCCAAGGCCGTGGTCTTCGTCCCCGCCGTCCAGCGCTCACCGTCGGGCAAGGCGGACTACCGGTGGGCGAAGGAGCAGGCGGCCCGGGCGTGAACGCGGCCGGGACAGGCCCCATCGAGGCGGCCGGTCCCACCCTGGTGACCGAGCGGCTGGTGCTCCGTCCGTGGCGCACCGAGGATCTCGATCCCATGGCCGAGCTCAACGGGGACGCCGACACCATGCGGTACTTCCCCGCGCCGCTCGACCGAGAGCAGAGCGACACCTTCGTGCGTCGCATGGTGCAGTCCTTCGAATGGTCCGGTACCGGCCTGTGGGCGGTGGAGGTTCCCGGCGTGGCCACGTGCATCGGGGCGGTGGGGCTCCTGAGGGTCGGCTTCGAGGCGCCCTTCACTCCGGCGGTCGAGGTGGGCTGGCGGTTGGCCCGTCCCTACTGGGGACAGGGGTACGCCAGCGAGGCGGGAGCGGCCTCCCTGCGCTACGGCTTCGAAGCGCTCGGGCTCGACTCGATCGTCTCGTTTACCTCGGTGGCCAATCGGCCGTCGCAGGCGGTGATGGGGCGGCTGGGCATGCATCGCGACCCCGGCGGGGACTTCGACCACCCGCGCATCCCGTCCGACCACCCGCTATCCCGCCATGTCCTCTACCGGGTGGACCGCCGGCAGTGGGAAGCCGAGGAGGGCCAGGGCGGCCCCGCCGGTACGGTGGCGTGATGGCCACCACCCCATTGGAGTGGACCGACGACGGGCGAGCCCGCTGTGACTGGGCCTCGGGACCGTGGCTCGCGCCCTACCACGACGAGGTCTGGGGGGTCCCGATCCACGACGACCGCCAACACTTCGAATTCCTCACGCTCGAGGCGGCCCAGGCCGGGCTCAGCTGGCTGACGGTGCTCAAGCGCCGAGAGGGCTACCACCGGGCCTTCGCCGAGTTCGATCCCGAAGTGGTGGCCCGCTTCACCCCGCGCAAGGTCGACTCGCTCCTGACCGACCCCGGGATCATCCGCAATCGCAAGAAGGTCGAGGCGACGGTGGTCAACGCCGGAGCCCTTCTGGCTGTGGCCGAGGAGCACGGCACCTTCGATGACTATCTCTGGGGGTTCGTGGACGGCACGCCGGTCGTCAACCGCTGGCGCACCCAGGGCGAGGTCCCGGCCACGACCCCGCTCGCCGAGACGGTCAGTGCCGATCTGCGGCGCCGAGGCTTTCGCTTCATGGGCCCGACGGTCGTCTACGCCCATCTCCAGGCGGCGGGACTGGTGAACGACCACGTCACCAGCTGTTTCCGCCTCTCTGAGCTCGATGGTCGGGCTACGAAGACCCGCAAAGGAACGGCAAGGGCCCGCGGCTAGGGTCGGTCGGCGGTACCGGTCGCCGTGGAGGAAGGGGAACCGCGATGCGCGTGCTCCCTCGACACCGACGACCCAACAGCCACCAGCGCGGCCGTGCAGCCCTGTGGGTCTTGGCCGCCGCCGTGGCTGCGGCTGTGCTGCTCGCTCCCTGGGTACTCGACGGCTCGGCCGGCGGCGGTCCCGGCGCCCTCTCCCCCGCCCGGGGTCCAGCGGCGGCAGGCGGTCCCGGCGTTTCGCCCAGTGCACTGGTGGCCGTGGGCAGTGCGGTCACCGCGCCTGCCGGGGCCACCCCCCTCGGCCCGCTGGCGGCGGCCACTCCACTCCACCTCGACGTGGTCCTGCGACCTCGCGACCCGAGTGACCTGTCTGCCTTCGTTAACTCGGTGTCCGATCCGAGCTCCCCCGACTACGCCCACTACCTGGCACGAGGCGCCTTCTCCACTCGGTTCGGGCTCTCCGCCTCCTCCACCAGCTCGCTACGGGCCGGCCTGAACGGCCTGGGACTCCACGTCGGCGCCACCTCGGCCGACGGGCTTTTCTTGTCGGCGACCACCACCGCCGGGCAGGCCTCGGCCTCACTGCACATCGGCATCGAGCAGTACCGCCTGGCCACAGGCCAGCAGGTCTACGCCAACGTCCAAGCCCCCCTGCTCCCCCGCTCGCTGGCCGCCGACGTCACCGCACTCAGCGGCCTCTCCACCATTCCCCCGGCGGAGCCGCTGCTTGGTCGACCCGCACCGACCCCGGCGGCGGCTACTGCGGCCGCGACAGGTTCGGCAGCGTCCCCGGCCACGGGCGGTGCCACACCGTGCTCGGCCGCCACCGGCGCCCGGCGCGGCGGCTACACCTGGAACCAGCTGGCCGCCACCTACGGCTTCACCTCCGCCTACGGCGCCGGCCACCTGGGGTCGGGCGAGACCGTCGGGCTGTTCGAGCTCCAGCCCTACCGGCCATCCGACGTCACCGCCTTCGAGTCCTGCTACACGCTGCCCGGAGGTGCCAGTTGGGGCTCGGTCCACAACGTGGCGGTGGACGGAGGCCCCGGTGCCGGGGCGGGCAACGTGGACGTCGAGGCGGTCCTCGACATCGAGGACGTGCTCGGCCTCGCCCCCGAGTCCCAGGTCCTCGTCTACGGCGCCCCGAACACCAACGACGGGCTGCTGCAGAACTACGACCGCATGGTCACCGACGACCGGGCACAGGTCCTCAGCACCAGCTGGGGGGAGTGCGAGCGGGCGAGCACAGTGAACGTGCTGCGCGGCGAGAACGAGATCTTCGAGGAGGCCGCGGCTCAAGGCCAGTCGCTGTTCGCCGCCTCGGGCGACAACGGATCGGCCGACTGCGACGTCCGGCCGATCATGACAACCAAGCTGACCGTCGACGACCCGGCCAGCCAGCCGTACGTGACGGGGGTCGGCGGCACCAGACTGCTCGTGCACACAACAGGAACCACCGAGAGCACCTGGGCCGACGGCGGTGGCGGTGTCTCGCTGAACTGGCAGAAGCCGGCGTGGCAGTCGGTCACCGGCTCCGCTTCTCCGACAGGGGACTGCACGACGACGCCGAAATCCACAACGACCTCGGCGGCGTGCCGACAGGTGCCCGACGTCGCAGCCAGTGCCGATCCGACACAGGGCGACGTGATCTACGTGAACGGCGCCTGGGCCCAGTGGGGAGGCACGAGCGCGGCCGCGCCCCTGTGGGCAGCCATGGCCGCCCTGGCCGATCAGGGGTGCTCGTCAAATCTCGGCTTCGTCAACCCCCGCCTCTATGCGCTGGGTGAGGGTGGCGACGTGCGCGACATCACCACCGGGACAAACGACTACCGCGGGCTGCACCCCGGGGATTACACGTCCGGACCCGGCTACGACAACGCCACGGGCTGGGGCACCCCGATGGCCTCCTTCCTCAGCGATGCCTGCCAGCAGGCCGTCACCTCTCCCACGGTCACACCCCCCACCCTCACGGCCGGGGCCAGCGGAGTTACCTACCACCTGGCCTTCGCAACGCCGTCGGGCGGGAGCCTCCCGGCGGGTGACACGGTGACCGTCACCGCACCGCCGGGGACGGTGCTCCCCGGGTCCACGTCGGACTACGCCATGGCGGCCGACGGCTCGGTGGCCGTCTCCTCGGTCCACGCCTTGGCCACCGCCGGGTCACCGACGGCCAATACCGCCGTGCTCGCTCTGGGCGGCCCGATTGCGGCCTCGACGGGGGTCTCGATCACCGTCCACGGTGCCACCAACGCCACGGTGGCTGGCCCCGGGGCGGTGGCCATCTCCACCACGGCCGATCCGGTGCCGGCGCGGGCCGCCGTCACCGTCGTCCCGGCGGCGCCGTCGGCGAGCGCATCCGCAGTGGCGGCGGCCACACCTTCGACGACGGCCGACGGCACGGCCTCTGACGCCGTGACCGCCACCGTGCGCGACGCCTTCGGCAATGCCGTGACCGGGGCGACCGTGTCGCTGTCGGCCAACGACGGGACCGAGGTCAAGGTGACCCCGCCATCGGACTCCACGGGCGCCGGCGGAACGGCGGTCTTCCACGTGTCGGATGCCGTGAGCGAGACGGCGACGCTGAGCGCCACGGTCACATCCGACGGCGACCTGCAGCTGGACGCCGCCCCCGAAGTGGACTTCACCCGGCTCACCGGCGCCCACGCCGCCTTCTCCCCGGCCGTCGCCGGCGACACGACGGCCACGCTGACCACGTCCTTCGCCACCTCCTCGACCGGTGCCCTCGGTCCGGGATCCACCGTGCTCGTCCTGGCCCCGAGCGGCAGCGCCCTGCCGTCCGCCCCGGGCGAGTACTCGGTCGTGGCCGGCACCGGGTCCGCCACCGTGGCGTCGGTGGTGGCGGCCGCGGTGAACGGCAGCCCGCGGGCCAACAAGGCCACGCTCACCCTCGGGAGCGCAACGATCGGCGACAACGACGCCGTCACGGTCATCGCCTCCCAGGTCACCGTGCCGGATGTGGCCGGCAGCGCTTCGGTCGCCGTGGCCACCTCGG
>Ga0265327_10005041_pt1 | contig 11290 bp, 11 predicted proteins | sample 41621metaG_FD_202089 | JGI IMG/M metagenome (GOLD analysis project Ga0265327, IMG submission 202089) | Rhizosphere microbial communities from Carex aquatilis grown in University of Washington, Seatle, WA, United States - 4-16-21 metaG | ecosystem: Host-associated > Plants > Roots > Rhizosphere...
AGACTACGCAGCGAAGATCAGTTCCGGGGAGCTTCCGTACCGGGACTTCGGCATCGAATACCCACCGGGTGCGCTCCCTGTGTTCCTGGGGCCCTCGTATCTGGCGAAAGCCTCGAGCCTCCCCGAGTACTCGAGATGGTTCGGGCGCTCGATGGCGCTGCTCGGCCTCTGCGGCGTGCTGCTCGTCGCAAGGCTCCGGCGAACCGGGGCAGTGATCTTCCTGGCACTGTCGCCGCTCCTGATCGGGTCGCTCGCGGAGACCCGATTCGACTTCTGGCCGGCAGTGCTCTGCACGGCGGCGGTGATCGCACTCGTCTCCGGCCGTCACCGGATCGGCTGGAGCCTGCTCGGCGCCGCCTTCGCCGCGAAGCTGTACGCGCTCGTCCTCGTTCCCCTCGCGATCGTGTTGACCGTACGACGGCGAGGACGACGAGAGCTTGCCCGGGCCGCGGCCTGTGGAGCCCTGACGGCACTGGTGTTCTACGGCCCGTTTCTCGTGCTGGCTCCGCACGGGCTCTGGGAGAGCACGTGGCAGCAGGCGTCGCGGCCACTCGAGATCGAGAGCCTTGCTGCCTCCTATCTCCTCACCTTCGCCAATCCGCATGTGATCGGCGCGGAGGGAGCGCTCGCGATCTCAGGGCATGGCACGCTCGCAACGGCGACAACGGTCGGCCTGCTCGCCGTTCTGGCGGGGCTCTGGGCGATCTTCGCCGGCGGCGAAGCCGACGACGACCGTTTCGTCCGGTACGCGGCCGCGTGCGTGGCGGCGTTCATCGCATTCGGCAAGGTCATCTCGCCGCAGTACCTGATCTGGCTCGTGCCGCTCGTCCCGCTCGTGCGCGGGCGTCGCGGCCTCGCCGCCGTCGCATTGCTCGTCGTGGCCTTTCTGGCCACTGACTACGTCTGGTACGGAAAGACACGCTTCGTCGACTACGCCTACGGTGGACACCTCGCCTGGCTCGTGCTCCTGCGCGACCTCGTCCTCGTCTCGCTCGTGCTGGTGCTCGGGATCCCGGGCCGAGGCGAGATCGGGGTGCGGCGGCGCCGAGCCCAGTTGGCGGGGGCGAAGCCGGCGTGACGGGGCTTCGCCCTGCCCTGATCGAATGGCGCCGGCCCAGGCACGAGACGGTCCTGCTCGTGTTCGTGGCGCTCGGAGCGCTGCTCGTCGTCCATCCCCCCGGCGCTCAGGACACCTCGCGGATCTGTGTGACCCGTTCGATCGTCCACGGCAGCCTGTCCGCGACGAGTTGTCTCGCCGGGAACGGCGACCGGGCGGAGTTCGGCGGCCGTTTCTACACGGACAAGGCGCCGGGCGTCTCGTTCCTCGCGATTCCCGCGGCGCAGATCGTACGGCTGGGCCCGCCCCCGTGGCGCCACGACGGCGACCTGCGACTGTGGGCGGTGCGCCTGGCGACCGGGGGGATCGCTCTGCTCGTGTGCGCCCTGCTGCTCGGCCGCGTGGCCGAAGGAATCGCGCCGGGCTGGGGCGGCGCGACGCTCGTGACGTTCTCGGTCGGAACGCTCGCTGCCTCGCTCGCCGTCGACAACTTCGACGAGGTGCCGGCAGCGGCTCTCGGCTTCGGCGCCTTCCTGCTCGCGTGGCGGCGCCGGCCCGGGTGGGCGGGGATCGTCGCCGGTCTCGCGCTCGTCGTCGAGTACCAGGCGGCGCTGATCGCGGTGCTCGTGGGGCTGTACGCCGCGCTCGCCGGGGGTAGAGCGCTCGGTCGCTACGCCGCCGGGCTGGTCCCCGGTGTGGCGCTGCTCGGGCTCTACGACCAGGTCGCGTTCGGCTCCCCCTTTCACCTCTCCTACCGGTACGTGTCGAAGCAGTTCGCCGTGCAGCAGGCGGGCGGCTTCTTCGGCATCCATGCGCCGTCGTGGCATGCGGCGCGGCTCGTCCTCGTCGGCAACCGCGGGCTGTTCGTCATCGCGCCGGTGCTCCTCCTCGCCGCAGCCGGGCTGGTGCTGCTCTGGCGCCGAGGCGCGCGGGCCGAGTCGCTCCTGTGCGGCGCAGTCTCGGTCGCGTTCCTCGTCCTGGAGCTCGGCTACTACGACCCCTACGGCGGCGACTCGCCCGGCCCGCGGTTCTTCATCCCCGCGCTCCCGTTCCTGGCCCTCGGGCTCGCGCCCGCGTTCGCGCGCTGGCGGGTCGTGACCGCTCTCTTCGCGGCGGCGTCCGTGCTCGCCTCGACCGCGGTGCTCCTCACCTGGCCTGCCGCGGTGAACGCCGCGGCGGTCTACCGCTGGAGCGTGTGGCGTGAGCTCGCGCTGTTCCTGCGGCACGGATCGTCGTCCGAGCTCGCGCAGTGGGCACAGAAGACCGTTGCGAGCTGGCTCGGCGCGGGGAGGCTCGGCGGCGCCGCGATCGTGCTCACGGCCGCGCTCGGAGCGCTTTTCCTCGCGCTGAGCGACGGGTGGCGCACAGGGCGCCGAAGCTAGGCTCTCTCTGTGCGTGTCTGCCTGGTGACACCGTTTGCATGGTCTCAGCCCCACGACGTCAACGAGCACGTCGCCGGGATCGCGACCGCGCTCCGTGCGCTCGAGCACGACGTCACGGTTCTCGCACCGTCGACCCGCGCAGGCGAGCTGCGGGCCGGCCGGCGCGTCGTGCACGGCCATGCGCCCGCGCGCGACGTCGTCGCGATCGGGCCTGCCGTCCCGATCTCCCGGCGCTCGCAGATGGGCGTCCCGGTCGGTGTGCGCGCGAACCTGCGGCTCGCGCTCGCGCACGGGCAGTTCGACCTCGTCCACGGCTTCGAGCCGGGCCTGCCGTCGATCTCCTACCTCGCGCTCCGCGAGGCGTCCGCACTCACGGTCGCGACATTCTGCTCGACCCACCGGCTCGGCTACCCACCGGCGCGCTCCCAGCGCGAGAAGCTGCTCGCCCGGATCGACGCGCTGCTCGCGCTGTCCGAGCCGATCCGCGCCGCCGCAGAGGAGCGCTTCCCGGGCGATTACGAGTTGATGTCTCCCGGCGTCTCGCTCGAGCTCTTCGAGCCCGGGCCGAAGCGGAACCTGATCACCGTCGAGCTACGGCCGAACGAGCGCCCCGGCGCCCGCGGCGTCCTGCACGCGTTGCGCGAGCTCCCCGACTGGGACGCCGTGCTCCTGCGCACGACCCCGCTGATCGCCCGGCCCGCGATTCCGCGCGACCTGGCCGGCCGCGTGGCCGTCCGCACCGCCCGCGACGGCACTGCGCGCGCACCGCTCTTCGCCGAGACGGCGATCTTCGTGCCCGGGATTGAGGGCCGCCCCCGAGTGCTGCTCGAGGCAAAGGCGGCGGGCTGCGCGATCGCAGCGCCCGTCGGCGTCGAGGAGCAACCAGAGCTGGCAGCGGCAGCCGCGGCGCGGCTGGCCGAGGACCCGGTCCTCCGTGCCCGAGATCAGGAGACGTCCCGAGCCGAAGCGGCGACCGGCTCGTTCGAGCACGTGGCGGCTCAGCTCGACGACGTCTACGGCCGTCTGATGCGGCGCCGGCGGCCCCGAACCAGACGTCTGTTAGCCGATCCGCTTGCGGATCGGCCGTGGATCGTCGCCGACCTCCACATGCACACGACGTGGTCGTTCGACTGCACCGTCAACCCGGCCGAGCTCGTCGACCACGCCGAGGCGGAGGGGCTCGGAGCGATCGCGGTCACGGACCACAACGTCTTCGGCGGCGCGCTCGAGGTCCTCGACGAGGCTCGCGATCGCGACCTGATCGTCATCCCCGGCGAGGAGATCAAGACCGACGAGCAGGGCGAGGTGATCGGCCTCTTCCTGGAGCGCGAGATCCCGCGCGGCATGCCGTTCGCCGACACGATCGCCGCGATCCGCGAGCAGAACGGCCTCGTCTATCTCCCCCACCCCTTCGACCGGATGCACACGATCCCCGATCCCACGACGCTCCACCGACACCTCGCGGACATCGACGTGCTCGAGGTCTACAACGCTCGGCTGCTGTTCGACGCACAGAACGACGAGGCGCTCCGGTTCGCGCGCAAGTACGACCTGACCATGGGTGCCGGCTCGGACGCGCACGTGCTCCAGGGAGTCGGGACGGGCGCGCTGCGGATGCGCTCGTTCAACGATCCCGAGGAGTTCATGATCTCGCTCAGGAGCGCCGAGATCCTGCGCCGCCCGAAGTCGCTCGCGTACCTCCAGAGCCTCAAGTGGATGGCGCAGGTCAAGGAAAAGGTCCGCTAGGCGAGAAAGGACCGGATGCTCCGTGTCCGCCGCCGTGACCACAGACGACATCTACAAGCGGTACCTCGACAAGGCGATCAGGGAGATCCTTCGCCTGGAACACGAGGTAGCCGAAGCCGCCGCGGGAGCACCCGTCGCGCAGCCGACCGGGCACCCGCTCGGGACGATCTTCCTGGTCAAGTACGGGCCGCAGGCGCCGGAGCTGCAGGAAGGGGTGGCCTTTCACGGGCGCGCGGGGCACGCGATCAAGCGGTCCCTCGAGCGGCTGGACGTCGACCCGGCGGAGGTGTACGGCACGAACTGCGTGAAGTTCGCGGGCGCCGGCGATGTCGCGTGCAATGACTGGTTCGCACGAGAGCTCCGGATCGTCCAGCCGAGGCTCATGGTGGTGATGGGGGACGACACGCTCGAGTTCGTGAACCGGAGCGAGTTCCCACTCTCCCAACCCCTCGAAGCTAGGCTGGGCGAGCTGCAGCAGTTCACTCCGACGATCGAAGCCCTCGTCGTTCCGGACATCGACCTCTCACTCGACGAACAGCCTTCGAAAACACGCTTTTGGAACGCCTTCAAGTCTCTCGGCCCCTGGTGGGCCGCGCTGCCGCCTTACTGATCATCTCGCTCGCGCTCCTCGCGTGGTTCGAGGTCGCTCCGCACCTGTCGTCGCTCTCGACCTGGTCGAGCGTCGGGATCGTCTCGCTGCTCCTGATGCCGGCGATGTTCAGCCTGGCCTGGCTCTCGGTGCCGGTCTGGCGCCATCCGCGCCAGCTGGCGATCGGCGTCGCCCTGCTGACGATCGCAACGTTGCTCCTGTCGGTGCTCGACGCACCGGTGCTGGCGAACTTCGCCAAGTTCGCGGCAGTCACCGGCGTGGGCCTGCTGTTCCTCTCGGCGTTCGAGGCCCTGTGGTGGGCGGTGCTCGTCGCGGTGATCATCCCGTTCGTCGACGCCTACTCCGTCTGGAGGGGCCCGACGCATTCGATCACCGAGCACCATCCGGCCACGTTCAGCAAGCTGTCGATCGCGTTCGTCGTGCCCGGGGGGAGCGCTGCCCGGCTCGGGCTACCCGACGTGATGTTCTTCGCGCTGTTCCTGGGCGCAAGTGTGCGCTGGAACCTGCGCCCGTTCTGGACCTGGTTGGGAATGACGATCGGGCTCGGGGCGACCTTTGCCCTCACGACGGTCTGGAGCGTCAGCGGCCTGCCCGCGCTACCGGGGATCGCCCTCGGGTTCCTGCTCCCGAACGCGGACATCATCTGGCGCCGGCTGTCCTCCGAGAAAGCCTTGAAACCGGAGGAGAAGAGTCTCTAGCCGCGCTCGAGGAGCGATACGGACTCGACGTGCGGCGTGTGCGGGAACATGTCCACGGGCCGCGTCCGGACGAGCCGGTAGCCGTACTCCTCGACCAGGCGCTTCGTGTCGCCCGCGAGCGTTGTCGGGTTGCACGAGACATAGACGACGCGGGGAGCGGCCAGCTCGCCGAGCCGCTTGAGCGCCTTGCCGGCGAGGCCGGCGCGCGGCGGGTCGACGACGACGACATCGGGCTCGCCCGCACGTTCGCGCAGGTCGCGCAGCACCTGGCCGACGTTCCCGGCGAAGAACGCGGCGTTGCCGACCGAGTTCAGCTCGGCGTTCTCGATCGCGCAGGCGACGGACTCCTCGGAGATCTCGATCCCCCACACCGTCAGCGCGTCCCCGGCGAGCGAGAGCCCGATCGTGCCGATGCCGCAATAGAGGTCGTACACGGTCTCCTTCCCGGTGAGGGCGGCCTCGGCGCGCGCGAGCTCGTACAGGCGCTCAGCCATTCGCGTGTTCGTCTGCAGGAAGGCGTTCGGGCGGACGCGGAACCGGAGGTCGCCGAACTTCTCCTCGATCGCCTCTTCACCCCAGAGGAGCTGCGTCGGCAGATTCGTGACCTCGGCCTCGGTGTCGTTCACGGTCCACTGGATCGAGCGCACCTCGGGATTGGCGACGAGCACCTCGATCAGGCGCTCGCGGTCGAAGCGCTCGCGCTCGTGGGTGACGAGCTGCACCAGGGCCTGGCCCGTGTTGCGGCCCTCGCGAATGATCAGGTGCCGCAGGTAGCCCTTGTGGTTCGCCTGGTCGTAGGCGGGGAGCCGCTCCTCATGGGCCCATTCTCTGATCGTGTTCCGGATCCGGTTCCCGAGCTCGGTCGTGAGATGGCACTCGTCGATTCCGAGGACCTCGTCCCAGCGGCCGGCGCGGTGAAGGCCGAGGATCGGGGGCCCGCCGTCCGGGCCGGGCGCGAAGGAGTACTCCATCTTGTTGCGGTAGCCGAAGAGCTCCTCGGCCGCGACGATCGGCTCGACCGGCGGGTCGACGATGCCCGCGATCCGGCGGAGCGAGTCCTCGACCCACGCCTGCTTGGCGGCGAGCTGCGCGTCGTAGGCGAGATCCTGGAACCGGCAGCCACCGCAGGCCGGGTAGTGCGCGCATGGCGCCTTCACCCGCTGCGGGCCCGACTCGAGCACCTCGGTGGTGATCGCCTCGGCGTGGCGCCGCTGGACCTTGGTCACGCGAGCGCGCACGGTGTCGCCCGGAAGCCCCGCTCGCACGAAGACGACGAACCCGTCGAGCCGCGCAACCCCGTTCCCGCCAAAAGCGAGCGAGTCGACGTGAAGCTCGAGCTCCTCGTCCCGTTGCACCGGCGCGGCCATCGGGCCAGCGTAGTGACTTCGGGCCTCGTCGCGAACATCGAGGCGGTGCCGGCGCCTGCCAGGAGGGTCGGGCGCCGGCACAAGCCTCGAGTGGGATCAGCAATCGTTCGGGTCGTCGGTCGAGCCTGCGTCCGGGGTGGTCGACACCGTGGAGGCATCGGTGAGCTCGGTCGCACCCGGGTCGCCGGTGGTGCTGTCGGCCGCGGGCACCGCGCTCGACGGCGCGATCACCGGCGTGCTGTCTGCCTGGGGGCTCGTCGACAGATCATCGCAGCTGACGCTCCACAGGTCGCAGGCCTGCTGACGCGTGCAGTCGTTGCCGGAAGGCTGGCACTGGTCGACCTCGACCAACCCGGAGGGATACGTGGTCGTGACGTGGATGTACTGCACCGGGTAAAGCCGCGGGACGATCCTGATCGGCCCGGCCGGTCCCTTGCCCTTCAGCGCGACGTTGCCCCGAGCGTGCCGGAGCGCTGTGGTGAACGGCTTCTTGGCGTGCAGGCCCGGCGCCTTGGTCGGCGCGGCGTTGGCCACGGCGGGGGCTGCGAACGCGAGGGTCGCGGCTGCCGTGATGATCGATGTCCGGATGTTCACTTCGTCTCCTTTTCTCTCGCGATCGCCACATTGCGACCGACGGGAGATAGAGCACGAAGGCCCAGCTCAGATACATCCACTCTGCCGAAACCGGCTCGACGCTGGACATCGCGTGCGGTTTGTATCAAGCTCGTTGCATGCGGTCTCATCCCGGTATCCGCTCGCCCCTTCCGAACGCAAAGGAGCACCGATGAGCTTCTCGAAGCGAGAGCACCTGGGAACGATGTTCCGTCTCTGAAATGATCGAGCCGGACCTCACCGATCTCGTACGCGCCGCCGCACTTGGCGACCAGGCCGCCTGGAACACGATCGTCGATCGTTTCGAGGGCCTCGTCTGGGCGACCGCGCGAGCTCATCGGCTTCCGCAGGCCGACGCCGCAGATGTCGCACAGACGACGTGGCTTCGACTGGTCGAGCATCTCGACCGCATCCGGGACCCGGAGCGTCTCGGTGGGTGGCTCGCGACGACCGCGCGCAACGAATGCCTGCGCCACATTCGGCTGCACGGGCGGGAGCTGCCGAGCGACGAGACGGAGACCTTCGAGGCGGAGGCGCAGGAACCACCCGAAGTGGCGCTGTTGAGCGGGGAGCGCGACTCGGCGCTCTGGCGGGGGTTTGCCCGGCTGAGTGACCGCTGTCAGGCGCTGCTTCGGCTGCTTGTCTCGCCGGCCGAGCCGAGCTACGAGGAGATCGGAGCCGCGCTGGACATGCCGGTCGGGGCGATCGGGCCAACCAGGCTTCGTTGTCTGGAGAAGCTCCGTGCGATCGTCGACCTCGACCCGGCCTTTCAAGGGGGCGTGGCATGAGCGAGCCTCCGGACCCGAACGCCGAGCTGCTGAACGAGCTTCGCTCCGTCCTCGAGCGCGTCGATCCGCCACCGGCGGAGATCGCCGAGTTCGCCAGAGCTGCCCTCGGATGGCGGCGGCTCGACGGCGAGCTTGCCGAGCTGCTCGCCGACTCGGCGCTCGAGACACAGGCAACCGCGCTCGCTCGCTCTGGAGGCACCGGTAGCCGCTGGCTCACGTTCAGGTCGGAGGGGCTCGCGATCGACCTCCAGATCGAGGCCGACGGTGCCGTGCGCAACCTGCTCGGCCAACTCGCTCCGCCACCTGCCTCTGCAGCAATCGAGGTGCAGGCCGGCGACGGCACCGTTATCGCGACCGCCGACGCCGACTCGCTGGGCCGCTTCCGCATCACACTCGAAACCGGCGACCGCATTCGGCTGCGCGTCCTGCGCCCCGACCCGCCCGGGCCACCAATCGAGACGAGCTGGTTCTCCGTCTAGAGCCCGAACAGGGCCAGCGACGATTCGACGCCGTCGAGCTCGACCGGGATTCGCTTCGACGCGGCCCAGCGTTCGCGTGTGAGCGCGAGCTCGAAGTGGCGGATCGGGTACCCGCGCGGCTGGACGAACCCCTCGGCGACCGTCTCGTACCCGAGCTTCTCGGAGACGCGCATCGACTGCCGGTTCCCGTCGGCGTGGCCTGAGATGGCGACGTCCGCGCCGAGGCCGGCGAAGGCCAGCTCGAGCACGGCGGCCCGCATCTCGGTGCCGTAGCCGCGACCCTGGTAACGCTGACCGAGCCAGGAGCCGGTCACCACGCGACGCGTCTCGGCGAAGCGCTCACCCCTGATGCCCTGACAGCCCATCGGCTCGCCGTCTGCGAAGACGCCCAGATCGAGCGACCAGGCCTCCGGCGTCCAAGCCTCCCGCGAGCCCAGATGGAAGCTGGTGAACGCCTCGGCGAAGCCCGGCTTCCCGATCCCGTCCGTCCAGGCGACCTCGAACGGCATCTCGTCCGGCCGATGAACGCCCTCCTCCGCAACATCCACGAGAACCTGCAGCTCGGCCTCGTCCGGCAACCGAAGCTCGAGCCGCTCCGTTCGCACCCGCAGGCCGAGGAGCGGCGAGACGTCTATTGCAGGACCGTCACGTAGACCGAGCGGGCCTTCGGCCCGTCGAACTCGCAGAGAAACACAGCCTGGTAGCGACCGAGCGCAGGCTGGCCGTCCCGGAGCGGGATCAGCACCTGCGCGCCTGCCACGGAAGCGCGCCCATGCGACGGCCCGTTCGGCCCGTCGGCGTCGTCGTGCACCCAGCCCCAGTCGTCCCCGACGACCTTCTCGAAGGCCCGCTCGAGATCGGCGACGAGGTCCGGGTCGATCTTCTCGTTGATCGTGATCGCGGCCGTCGTGTGCGGGACGTAGACGAGAATCGCCGACCCCGCCGCGCCTGCGACTGCGGCCCGAACCCGGTCGGTGATGTCGATCAGCTGAGTGCGGCGTTCGCTTGTGAGACTGATCTCGTGCACGGGCGCCTAGGATAGACAGCCGATGGGGACTGACCTGACCACCACCGAGCTCGACGCGTTCCGCGATGACGCCGACCGCTTCATCGCGGAGCTCGACGAGGAGTACTACCTCCACCTCGCCGGCCACAAGGAGACGCTCGAGCTCGAGCAGATCTACGAGGCGCATGAGGAGCTGACGAAGCTCGACACGGCGCAGCGGCTCGAAGGCGCGCCCACCGAGCTGTGGCGCTTCGCCTGCGAGGGCTTTCTCGGCGGTCTTACCCGCGAGCACGCCGAGAAGCTCGCCGATGTCGAGGCCGAGCTCGAGGCGACCGTGGACGGCGAGCAGGTCCCCTACCGGATGATCCGGGTCGCGATGTCGAACGAGCCCGACCGCGACCGGCGCGAGCGTCTCGAGCGCGCCAGGCTCGAGCTGCTCGACGAGCGCCTGAACCCGGTGTACCTCGACGCTGCGCGGATCGACCGCGAGGCGGTCGCGAGGCTCGGGTCGCCGAACTACTACGAGCTGTACAAGCGCTTCGGGTTCGAGCTCGACGAGCTGGCCGCGCAATGCACCTCGCTCCTCGACGAGACCGAGCGGATGTGGGAGCAGGCCGGCGACCGCCTCTTTCGCGAGCGTCTTGGCATCGGCCTCTCCGATGCGCGCCCCTCCGACGTCGCCCGGCTGTTCCGCGCCCCCGAGCTGGACACGAGCTACCCGGCCGATCGGATGCTTCCCGCGCTCGAAGCGACCCTGAGCGAGCTCGGGATCGACCTGCGCGCGCAGGGCAACGTGCACCTCGACCTGGAGTCGCGCCCCGGCAAGAGCCCGCGTGCGTTCTGCTCGCCGATCGAGATCCCGGGGAAGGTGATGCTCGTGATCCAGCCGATCGGCGGTCACGACGACTGGCGCGCCCTCTTCCACGAGGCCGGCCACACCGAGCACTACGCGAACACCTCCGGCGACCTGCCGATGGAGGCGAAGCGCCTCGGCGACATGGCCGTGACCGAAGGCTGGGCGGCGCTCTTCGAGCGGCTCGTCGACGAGCCCGCCTGGCTGAACCGCCGCCTCGACGTCCCCGACATCTCGAAGATCACCTACGACGGCGCGGTCTCGACGGTGTACTTCCTGCGCCGCTACAGCGCGAAGCTCCTCTACGAGATCGAGTTCTTCCAGGCGGACGACCCAGAGTCGATGCGGCCGCGTTACGCGGAGCTTCTGACCAACGCGCTCAAGCTCCCGGCCAATCCCGAGAGCTACCTCGACGACATCGACGGCTCGTTCTATGTCACCGGCTACCTCCGGTCGTGGGCCTTCGAGGCGCAGCTCCGGGACTACCTCCGCTCCGAGCTCGGAAACGAGTGGTTCGCCAGGCGCGAGGCCGGCGACCTCCTGCGCGAGCTGTGGTCGCTGGGCCAGGGCCCGAGCGCCGAGGAGTTGCTGCGCGACGTCACCGGCGCCCGACTCGAGATGGCGTCGATCGCCGAGCGGGCGCGCGAAGGCCTCGGCGCCTAGCGCCGAGTTCGAAGCCGATCCCGAGCAAG
>Ga0265327_10005043_pt1 | contig 11288 bp, 6 predicted proteins | sample 41621metaG_FD_202089 | JGI IMG/M metagenome (GOLD analysis project Ga0265327, IMG submission 202089) | Rhizosphere microbial communities from Carex aquatilis grown in University of Washington, Seatle, WA, United States - 4-16-21 metaG | ecosystem: Host-associated > Plants > Roots > Rhizosphere >...
GGCCACGTCGTCTTCCACCAGCATGTCGCAGTCGCCGGTCAGCCAGCGGTGCTTGCCGCCGGTGGTGCGCCACACCAGGGCGCGGTCGCGCGAGTCGAATTCCTCGACCCCGTGCGAGGCCTCGATGACCTCCGGCCCGGACATCGCGAGCCGCCCGACGTCGCTCATCACAATGTGGTCGGCGCAGCGCGCGACGATGCCCATCCCCCCGAAGCAGCCGTTGGCGCCCCCGATCAGCACGACCACCGGCACGCCGGCCGCGCGCACGTCGAGCACGGCGCGCATGACTTCCGACACCGCGATCAGGCCTGCATTGGCCTCGTGCAGGCGCACGCCGCCCGATTCGGCCAGCAGCAGCACGGCGGCGGGGCGATCGCGCAGCGCGCGGCGCAGCAGCCCGACGAGCTTGGCGCCATGCACCTCGCCGACGCCACCGCCCATGAAGGCACCTTCCTGCGCGGCGACGAAGACCTCCCGCCCGCCGAGCTTGGCGCGGCCGATGGCGACGCCGTCGTCGAAGGACGAAGGCACGCCGAGCTGCGCCAGGTGCGGACTGGTGAGCCGCTCGGCGGGCGGCAGCCATTCGTGAAAACTGCCGGCGTCCAGCAGTTGCGCGAGGCGTTCGCGCGCCGAGCATTCGGCGTAGCTGATCATGGCCGCGCTCCTTGCCCCGCGCCCGGCAGTTCGGCCACGGCCTGGTCGAGCCGCAGGCTGACGACCGCGGGCGTGGCGCCCATGTCGTTGATGGACACGCGCACGCCGGCGAGCGGATGGCGTGCATGGAAGTCGCCGAGCACGGCCTCCCAGATCGGGCCGAAGCCGCGTGCCGAGGTCTCGACGCGAACGGCGCAGCGGTCGCCGCCGGCCGCTTCGAGCAGCACCTCCAGGTTGCCGGAGCCGACGACGCCGACCAGTACGGGCGTGAAGGCGCCGGCTGGCCGGGTGCCGGGGAAGTTGAAGTCGAGGGCTTCGAGCCCCGCAGGAACGGTCATGGTCGATGCTCCGTGAAGTTGCGCGTCGTTCGCGACGCATGAGACTGGCACGCGCGAGGCCAGGAACCCCGCGGAACCGGCTTTGCCGGGCCGCTGGGGTTGCCCCCGGAGAGGGGGTGTCCGAGCCGCACGAAGTGGGCGAGGCTGGGGGTGAGTTCCATTCACCAGTTTCTGAATCGCTTGGGCGGTTGATAGAGCCCGCCCGACGCTCGCACCAGGTCGCGCATGCTGCGTGCGGCCAGCAGGTTGCGGGTGGCCTGGCGCGGATCGATGCCGAGGTCTTCCGGCCGGCGGATCACGCCGCGGTCGCGCAGGTTCTCGACCGCGCGCCGGTCGCGCCCCAATCCGACCGCCGTGTAGCCGGCGACCCCGCGGATCGCCTGTTCGCGCTCCGCGTCGCTGCGGCACATCAGCAGGTTGGCGATGCCTTCCTCGGTCAGGATGTGGGTCACGTCGTCGCCGTAGATCATGATCGGCGGCAGGTCCATGCCGGCCTGCTCCTGCAGCGTCCAGGCATCGAGCCGGTCGACGAAGGCGGGCTGCATGTGCTCGCGGAAGGTCTCGACCATCTGCACCACCAGCTTCTGGCCGCGCGGCGTGCCGGCGGCGCCGCTGCGACCTGCGCGGGCTTCACGCCCGGCCTTGAGCCATGCGGGGCTCGCGTGGCGCCGGCCGCGCGCGTCGGCGCCCATGTTGGGCGCGCCGCCGAAGCCGGCGATGCGGCCCAGCGTCGCGGTCGAGCTGTTGCCGTCGAGGTCGATCTGCAGGGTCGAGCCGATGAACAGGTCGCAGGCATAGTGGCCCGCGGCCTGGCACAGCGCGCGGTTGCTGCGCAGGCTGCCGTCGGGGCCGGTGAAGAAGACATCGGAGCGGGCGCGGATGTAGTCCTCCATGCCCAGCTCCGAGCCGAAGGAGTGCACCGATGCCACCCAGCCGGCTTCGATCGCGGGGATCAGCGCCGGATGCGGATTCAATGCCCAGTGCCTGCCGATCTTGCCCTTGAGGCCCAGCGATTCGGCGTAGGTCGGCAGCAGCAGCTCGATCGCCGCGGTGTCGAAGCCGATGCCGTGGTTGAGCCGCTGCACGCCGTATTCGGCGTAGATGCCCTTGATCGCCATCATCGCCATCAGCACCTGGATCTCGCTGATCTGCGCCGGGTCGCGCGTGAAGAGCGGCTCGATGAAGTTGGGCCGCGGCGCCTTGACGACGAAGCTCACCCAGCCTGCGGGGATGTCGATGCGCGGCAGGGTGGTGGTCTTGCCATCCACCAGTTCATTCACCTGCGCGATCACGATGCCGCCCGAGAACGCCGTGGCCTCGACGATCACCGGCGTGTCCTCGGTGTTGGGGCCGGTGTAGAGGTTGCCCTCGGCATCGGCCGCGTGGGCCGCGACCAGCGCCACCTGTGGCGTGAGGTCGACGAAGTAGCGCGCGAAGAGTTCGAGGTAGGTGTGGATGGCGCCGATCTCGATGCGCCCGGCCGACACCAGCTTGGCCAGCCGCGCACCTTGCGGCCCCGAGAAGCTGAAGTCCAGCCGCGCCGCGACGCCGTTCTCGAACACATCGAGATGTTCCGGTAGCGCCAGCACCGACTGCACCATATGCAGGCCGTGCACCCGCGCCGGGTCGACCTGCACCAGCGCGCGGGCCAGGAAGTCGGCCTGCTTCTGGTTGTTGCCTTCGAGGCAGACCCGGTCGCCCGGCTCCAGCACGGCTTCGAGCAGCGTGCCGATCGCCTCGGTGGCGACGCGCTTTCCGCTGAGTTGCGGGCCGAGTGCGCCGGCCGCCCGCGCGAGGCGCGCGGCGCGGTTGTCGGCCTTGGTGTTCCAGTTCTTGCGTTCCATGATGATGATTGGCCTCAGCCCACCAGTGCCTTGGTGGCGAAAAACAGCAGCGACGGGCCCAGCAGGCAGCCGAGGCCGGTGTGGAAAGTCGCGACCAGTGCGCCGTACGGCACCAGCTTGCGGTCGGTGGCGGCCAGCCCCGCCGACACGCCGCTCACGGTGCCGGCGAGCCCGCCGAACACCATCGCCGAGCGTGGCGTCTTCAGGCCCAGGAAGCGCGCCGCGATCGGCGTGCCCACCATCACGATGATGGCCTTGACCAGTCCCGTCGCGATGCTCAGGGCCATCACGTCCGGGCTGGCGCCGATGGCCGCGCCCGTGACCGGGCCGACGATGTAGGTGACGGCGCCGGCGCCGATGGTGGTCATGCTCACCGCGTCCGAGTAGCCGAAGCTCCAGGCGATGGCGGCGCCGACGATGAAAGGCAGCACCGTGCCCAGCAGCAGCGACACGACGCCGATCAGTCCGGCCTTGCGCGCCTCGGTGGCCTGGACCTCGAAGGCGGTGGCGACGATCGCGAAGTCGCGCAGCATCGCGCCGCCCATGAGCCCGATGCCGCCGAACAGCGTCATGTCGGCCAGCCCCTTGTGGCCGCCCGTTTGCGTGCCGCCCCAGTAGGCGAGCGCCAGGCCGATCACGATCGCGATGGCGGATCCGTGCACGCGGCCGAAGGTCAGCCGGCGCGAGATCTGGCCCGACAGCAGGATGACCAGCCCGACCACCGCGAAGGCGGTCACGAGGCCGTTCTGGATCGCGGCTTTCTCGAGGATTTCGATCATGGCGTCACTCCGCGTCTGCCAGGAGGGGGTTGTCGTGCAGCGTCGGTTCGCTCTCGGTCTCGGCGTGCGGACGCTCCATGCGGTTGATCGCCGCGATCACGCAGGCGCAGACCGCGACGGCGGCAATGGCCGAGAGCACCGCGACCGGGCCGCCGCGCAGCGCTGACACCATGTCCTGCTGCGCCGCCATGGCGACGACGACCGGGATGTACATCGCGCCCCAGTACTCGACGCCGAGTTCGGTCAGCTTGGGCAGCATGTTGCGACGCTGCATGTAGATGCGGGCGAAGATCAGTAGCAGCATCGCGATGCCGACGCCGCCGACGTTGGTCTTCACGCCGAGCGCCTGCCCCAGGAGGTCGCCCAGAAAGATGCCCAGCAGGTGGCACACGGCCAGCAGGGCGGTACCGAAAAGGATCATCCGTTTGTCTCCTTGGATTCGCCGTCCGGAATCGCGGCGCTGTGGAGACGAACGGTACCGGCGGCCCCCCGGCCGATCAATTAACGGAGTGCGGCGATGCTTACGCCCGGTGAAACGGTCGCGGGTAAACCCTTGACCTCAGGAGAGGTCGGCCTTGGAGGTCCGGCACAGCGCCAGCAGGGCGAGCAGGTTGGGATCGCGCTCGCGTGTGCGCAGGAAGTTCACCGCGATGGTCTGGCGCACGAGGTACTTCGCCTGCAGCGGAATCAACCGCACGTTGTGCGGCAGCGCGCCGCGCACCCGCCCGGGCAGCAAGGTGCATCCGACGCCGCCGCTCACGAGGTTCATCAGCGAGAAGATGTCGCCCGTCTGCATCACCACGTGCGGTGTGAATTCGGCGATGCGGAACGACGCCATGAAGCCGCTGTAGGTGACGAAGCCTTCGGACAGGCTCACGAAGCGCTCGTCGGCGCAGGCGCCGAGGTCGACCTCCGCCATGGCGGCGTAGCGCGAGTCCTCGGGCGCGGCAAAAAAGATGTGGTCCTCGAACAGCGGCTCCGATTCCACGTCGGACGCATCCTCGGGAATCGCCATCAGCACCGCGTCGACGGCGCCGTCGCGCAGTTTCTGCAGCAGGTCCGCGTTGGAGCCGAGCACCAGTTCGGTGTGGAGTTCGGGCTTGCGCAGGTTCATGCCCATGATGACCTTGGGCACGGTGCGACTGGTGAGGGAGTAGAGCGATCCGATGCGGATGCGGTCGGCCGAATAGCCCGCCACCTCGCGCGTCGCCCGGATGCCCTCTGAGAGGGTGCGCACCACGTCCCTGGCCACATCGGCCAGCGTCTTGGCTGCGTCCGTCGGCAGCAGGTTGCGTCCCTCGAGCCGGAACAGCGCGCAGCGCGCGCCCGTTTCCAGTGAATGCAGGGCGCGGTGCACGCTGACCGTGCTGATCTCCAGCCGCTCGGCGGTGCGCGCGAGATTGCCGGTCTCCATGAAGACCAGCAGGATCTCCAGCTTTCGGAAGGTGATTTCTTCGTCGACGAGAAAAGACATATGTGTCGGTGTGTAAATGTTCCCTGCACGGTCGCGCGCGGAAAGCCCCGCGCTGCGCGCAACCATACGCCCACGCCGGCGAAGGCACCGCCAGCTTCCTAGAATGTCTGCCCCACCCCGCAAGGCATTCATGACACAGGGCTCCATCCGGATTCGCGGTGCACGTCAGCACAACCTCCAGAACCTCGACCTCGACATCCGCACCGGCGAGATGACGGTGGTCACCGGGCCGAGCGGCTCGGGCAAGTCGAGCCTGGTGTTCGACACCCTCTATGCCGAAGGCCAGCGGCGCTATGTCGAGACCTTCTCGGCCTACGCGCGCCAGTTCCTCGACCGGATGGACAAGCCGGCGGTCGACAAGGTGGAGGGCGTGCCGCCCGCGATCGCGATCGACCAGACCAACCCGGTGCGCTCCTCGCGCTCCACGGTCGGCACGATGACCGAGCTCAACGACCACCTGAAGCTGCTGTTCGCGCGCGCGGCCCAGTTGTTCGACCGCGAGACGGCCCTGCCGGTGCGGCACGACTCGCCCGATTCGATCTACGCCGAACTGCAGTCGCGCGCCGCCGCGGCCGGTGATCCGCGCGTGGTCCTGACCTTCCCGGTCGAGCTGCCGGCCAGCACCTCGGCCGACGAGGTGACGCAATGGCTGTCGGCCAGCGGCTTCACGCGCGTCCAGGCCGAGCGCGAGGTGGCAACCACTACCGGCCCGCGCAAGGTGCTCGACGTGGTGGCCGACCGCTTCCGCATGGCCAATGCCGAGCGGGCGCGCGTGGTGGAGGCGATCGAGGTCGCGCTCAAGCGCGGCAGCGGGCGGCTCACGGTGTATGCGGTGCCGGCCGAGGAAGGCGTCGAGCCGGAAGTCTGGAAGTTCTCCACGGGCCTGCATTGCCCCGAAAGCGACATCCGCTATTCGGACCCGATCCCGTCGATGTTTTCGTTCAACTCGGCGGTCGGCGCCTGCGAAACCTGCCGCGGCTTCGGCCGCGTGATCGGCGTCGACCTCGGGCTGGTGATCCCGAACGACAAGCTCACCTTGCGCGCCGGCGCCATCAAGACCATCCAGACCCCGGCCTGGAAGGAGGCGCAGGACGACCTCATGCGCCATGCCGAAGACGCCGGCATTCCGCGCGACACGCCCTGGAACAAGCTCACCGCCGAGCAGCGCCACTGGGTGATCGAAGGCTCGCCGAACTGGAAGGGCAAGTGGAACCAGCAGTGGTATGGCGTGCGCCGCTTCTTCGCCTACCTCGAGAGCAAGGCCTACAAGATGCACATCCGCGTGCTCTTGTCCAAGTACCGCAGCTACACGCCGTGCCCGGTCTGCGCCGGCGCGCGGCTCAAGGTCGAGAGCCTGCTGTGGCGCATCGGCAGCAAGCAGGATGCGGACGCGGTGCTCGCGCCCGAGAAGCGCTTCATGCCGGTCGGCGTGAAGTGGTCGCGCGAGCAGCTGGAAGCGCTGCCCGGCCTGTGCCTGCACGACCTGATGCTGCTGCCGATCGAGCGACTGCGCCGCCTCTTCGACGGCATCGAGAGCCATGGCAACAGCAGCAGCGCGAGCGAAGGCGACGTCCAGGCGCTCAAGCTGCTGTTCGAGGAGATCACGACCCGGCTGCGCTACCTGCACGACGTCGGCATCGGCTATCTCACGCTCGACCGCCAGAGCCGCACGCTGTCGGGCGGCGAGGTGCAGCGCATCAACCTCACGACCGCGCTCGGCACCTCGCTGGTCAACACGCTGTTCGTGCTCGACGAGCCCAGCATCGGCCTGCATCCGCGCGACATGAACCGCATCACCGAGGCCATGCTGCGGCTGCGCGACGCCGGCAACACGCTGGTGGTGGTGGAGCACGACCCGGCCGTCATGCTGGCCGCCGACCGCGTGATCGACATGGGCCCGGGGCCGGGTGTGCGCGGCGGACAGATCGTGTTCGACGGCAGCACCGATGCGCTGCGCGATGCCGACACGCTGACCGGCCAGTACCTGGGCGGGCGCAAGCAGATCGGCATGGGTTTCCGGCGCATGGTCAGCGACAACACGCCACGCCTCATCCTCGAAGGCGTGCGCGAGCACAACCTGCAGGACATCACGGTCGAGCTGCCACTGTCGCGGCTGGTCTGCATCACCGGCGTGAGCGGATCGGGCAAATCGACCCTGGTGCAGGACGTGCTGGCGCCGGCGCTGATGCGGCACTTCGGCAAGGCGACCGAGGGCGCGGGCGCGCACGACCGCATGCTCGGCGCCGATCACCTGAGCGACGTGGTCTTCGTCGACCAGTCGCCGATCGGCAAGACCGCGCGCTCCAATCCGGCGAGCTACGTCGGCGCCTGGGACGCGATCCGCGAGATCTTCGCCACCGCCGCGCTGTCGCGCCAGCGCGGCTATACCGCGTCGAAGTTCAGCTTCAACAGCGGCGACGGGCGCTGCCCGACCTGCGGCGGCTCGGGTTTCGAGCATGTCGAGATGCAGTTCCTGTCGGACGTGTATTTGCGCTGCCCCGATTGCGACGGCAAGCGCTACCGGCCCGAGATCCTCGAGGTGACCATCGAGCGCGCAGGCCGAAACCTCAACGTCGCCGACGTGCTCGACCTCACGGTGGCCGAGGCCGCCGCGGCCTTCGGCAACGACCGCGAGGTGCTGCGCGTGCTGCAGCCGATCGTCGACGTCGGCCTCGACTACGTGAAGCTGGGGCAGCCGGTGCCCACGCTGTCGGGTGGCGAGGCGCAGCGCCTGAAGCTCGCGGGTTTCCTGGCCGAGGCCGCGAAGAGCGGCAGCGCCAGCAAGCAGCCGCTGGCGCGCAAGGGCACGCTGTTCCTGTTCGACGAGCCGACCACCGGGCTGCACTTCGACGACATCGCGCGCCTGATGCGCGCATTGCGCAAGCTGCTCGACGCCGGCCATTCGCTGGTCGTGATCGAGCACAACCTCGACGTCATCCGCGCCAGCGACTGGATCATCGACCTCGGCCCCGAAGGCGGCGAGGGCGGCGGCCAGGTGGTGGCGGTGGGCACGCCCGAGCAGGTGCGCGAGAACGCGGCCTCGCTGACCGGCGCGGCCTTGGCCGACTATGAACTCGCGATCGGTCCGGGCGCGTACAAGGTGGCGGAGCGGGCCGCGCGTTCGTATGCGGCACGGGCGCAGCCGGCGCAGGGCCGCGATGCGATCCAGATCGTCAACGCGCGCGAACACAACCTCAAGAACCTGTCGGTCGACATCCCGCGCGGCAAGTTCAGCGTGGTCACGGGCGTCAGCGGTTCGGGCAAGTCGACGCTGGCCTTCGACATCCTGTTCAACGAAGGGCAACGGCGCTATCTCGAATCGCTCAACGCCTATGCGCGCAGCATCGTGCAGCCGGCCGGCCGGCCGGAGGTCGACGCGGTGTACGGCATTCCGCCGACCGTCGCGATCGAGCAGCGGCTGTCGCGTGGCGGCCGCAAGAGCACGGTCGGCACCACCACCGAGGTTTGGCACTTCCTTCGCCTGCTCTACGTCAAGCTCGGCATCCAGCATTGCATCCACGATGGCGCGGCGGTACAGCCGCAGACGCCCGACAGCATCGCGGCGCAGCTGCTGAAGAACTTCAAGGGCCAGCACATCGGCCTCCTGGCGCCGCTGGTGAGCAACCGCAAGGGCGTCTACACCGAGCTGGCCGACTGGGCCCGGCCGCGCGGCTTCACGCATCTGCGGGTCGACGGCGAGTTCCTGCCGACCACCGGCTTTCCGCGCATCGACCGCTTCAAGGAGCACAGCATCGAACTTCCGGTGGCCAGCCTCGACGTGCTGCCTTCGCAAGAGACGGAGTTGCGCCAGGCGCTGACAAAGGCGCTCGAACACGGCAAGGGCGTGGTCCACGTGCTGAGCGACCTCACGGGCCTGCGCGCCGCGATGATGGCCGGCGCACCGACGCTGGGTATCGGCCATGCCCATGTGTTCTCTACCTTGCGCGCCTGCCCGGTCTGCAGCACCAGCTACGCCGAGCTCGACCCGCGCCTGTTCTCCTACAACAGCAAGCACGGCTGGTGCCCCGATTGCGTGGGCACTGGCGTCAAGCTCACGAAGGAGCAGCGCAAGGTCTATGACGACTCCGTGATGGCCGACGACCAGAAGGGCCGCGAGCAGACCTTCGCCGAGCCCGAGGCGGAAGACGTGGGCGACGTCGTGTGCCCGACCTGCGAAGGCACGCGGCTCAATGCGACCGCGCGCGCCGTGCTGTTCGGCGAGGGCGGCGGCATCGGCATCACCGAGCTGGCACGCATGAGCGTGACCGACATCCGCATCTGGTTCGAGAACGTCGCGCTGAGCGGCCGCCAGGCCGAGATCGCGCGCGACCTGGTGCCCGAGATCAAGAGCCGGCTCGAGTTCCTCGAAGAGGTGGGCCTGGGCTATCTCACGCTCGATCGCGGCGCACCGACCTTGAGCGGCGGCGAGGCGCAGCGCATCCGGCTCGCGGCCCAGCTCGGCAGCAATCTGCAGGGCGTGTGCTACGTGCTCGACGAGCCGACCATCGGGCTGCATGCGCGCGACAACCAGATCCTGCTCGACGCGCTGCACAAGCTCGGCGACAAGGGCAACACGCTGGTGGTGGTGGAGCATGACGAGGACACGATCCGCCGCGCCGACCACATCATCGACATCGGCCCGAGCGCGGGCAAGCGCGGCGGCCGGCTGGTGGCCGAAGGCAGCGTCGCCGACATCGAGGGCGCGGGCGATTCGCAGACCGGGCGCTACCTGCGCGATGCGATCAGGCATCCGTTGCAGCCAAGACGCAACGTGCCGTCTCCGGAACCCGGCGCGCCCGACTGGCTCAGCGTGAGCGGCGCCGACCTGCACAACCTGAAGGACGTCGCGGTCTCGCTGCCGCTGCACCGGCTCGTCGCCGTCACCGGCGTCAGCGGCTCCGGCAAATCGACCTTGGCGCGCGACGTGCTGCTGGCCAACGTGTATGCCGTGGTGGTGCAGCGCATGACCAAGGCGGGCCGCGATGCCGATGCCGCGGGCAAGCACCCGAAGTGGGTAGGCTGCCGCGCGGTCGAGGGCTACGAGACCATCGACCGCGTGCTCGAGGTCGACCAGACGCCGATCGGCAAGACGCCGCGCAGCTGCCCGGCGACCTACATCGGCTTCTGGGACACGATTCGCAAGCTCTTCGCCGACACGCTCGAAGCCAAGGCGCGCGGCTACGGCCCGGCGCGTTTCAGCTTCAACACCGGCGAAGGCCGCTGCCCGGGCTGCGATGGCGCCGGTGTCCGCACCATCGAGATGAGCTTCCTGCCCGACGTCAAGGTGGCGTGCGAGGTCTGCCACGGCGCGCGCTTCAATCCCGAGACGCTGGCGGTCAGCTGGCGCGGCAAGAGCATCGGCGACGTGCTGCAGATGGAGGTCGACGAGGCCGTCGAGTTCTTCGCCTCGATGCCCAACATCAGCCATCCGCTGCAACTGCTGAAGGATGTGGGGCTGGGCTACCTGACGCTCGGCCAGCCATCGCCGACGCTGTCTGGCGGCGAGGCGCAGCGCATCAAGCTGGTGACCGAACTGAGCAAGGTGCGAGACGACGTCACGCGGCGCGGCAACAAGGCGCCGCACACGCTCTATGTGCTCGACGAGCCGACGGTCGGCCTGCACATGGCCGACGTCGAGAAGCTGATCCACGTGCTGCACCGGCTGGTCAACGGCGGCCACAGTGTGGTCGTGATCGAGCACGACCTCGACGTCATCGCCGAGGCCGACTGGCTGATCGACCTCGGGCCCGAAGGTGGCAACGGGGGCGGGCGCGTGGTGGCGGCAGCGCCGCCGGAAGAGGTGGTCAAGCTGGGCACGCACACGGGCGTGGCGCTCGCGCCGGTGCTGGCGCGTTCGCGCGCGGGGCATGAGGTTCTCTCGCTTCCGGTGCGGGAGTCTCTCGGCGGCTCGGAGAAGGTTCTGCGGGAGGCTTGACGGGTCGGTTTTGTCCGTTGGCGCCGGAAAGGGCGCCCGGCAAGCGGTGCGGGCCCGTCGACCCCACTGCGCCGGCCCTTCGGGCTGCCCTGCGGTGCTCGCCTTTCGCGGGGTCTCGCTCAAACTCGCCTTCGGCTCAAACAGTCGCGAGCCCTGATCCGCGAAAGGCTGCGCGCCTCGGCGGCGCAGAGGGGATCGCCGGACCCGCACCGCATGCCGGGCTCTGGGGGGTTCAAGAATCGCGTGCCCTTCCAGGGAGGCAAT
>Ga0265327_10005044_pt1 | contig 11279 bp, 9 predicted proteins | sample 41621metaG_FD_202089 | JGI IMG/M metagenome (GOLD analysis project Ga0265327, IMG submission 202089) | Rhizosphere microbial communities from Carex aquatilis grown in University of Washington, Seatle, WA, United States - 4-16-21 metaG | ecosystem: Host-associated > Plants > Roots > Rhizosphere >...
GACCGACCTGATTCTGCGCCTGATCGAGCACGAGGTGCCCCGCTACGGGCTCGTCCACCTGCTGGCGCTCGAAGAGGAGCGCCTGGAGATCATCGAGCTCGAGGTCACCTCCGATGCTCCGACGGTCGGCGAAAAGGTCACCGACATCGAGCTCCCCGAGGGCGCCCTGATCATCTCCGTGCTGCGCGGGGGGGCCGGCTTCGTCCCCAAGGGCGACACCGTCATCGAAGCCGGGGACGAGGTCCTGCTGGTCCTCGACCCGGGCCTCGAGGAGGCGATCACCGCCTACTTCGCCCCGTCCGGGTACTCCGCGGCTCTCTGAGGCCGGACTGCTCGGCGGGCCCGGGATGGGCTCGCCGGTGGGCCGGGGAGCCGTTGACTATCCTAGGGGCCCGATCCGGGATGGTGTAATTGGCAACACGCGTGCCTCTGGAGCACGAATTTGGGGTTCGAGTCCCTGTCCCGGAGCTTTCCGAGCGCCCCGTTCTACGGGGCGTTTGGCGTTTCTGGGCGCAGCGTTGAGTTTGAGAGGCCGTTTGACCCAAGCCGACCGACGCTATACGTTCAGATGGCGAGGTGGGTGCGGCGGAGTGATCGACTTGAGGAGACGGGGAATGAGACGCATCGGGGGGTTCTGGATCTGCCTGGCGGCGGTATCGGTTCTGGTAGGTGCCTCTGGGGCGTCCGCTTCATCGACGCCCGCATGGTGGAGCTGCGTCAAAGCCGAACCCAAGAACGCGGGCCACTACAGCGACAAGGCGTGTTCCAGCACGGTCGAATCGGGGGGGAAGTACGAACTTCAACCCGGGGTGGGCAAAGGCAAAGGGTTCAAGGGGACCGCGGGCACTGTGCGCTTCACCCAGCTGAACGACACCGTCGAATTCGTCGTGGAATGTACGAAGAACAAAATCTCGGGCGGGGTCTTGGCTCCGAACAAGGTGGTCGGGGTCGTCATGAGCCTGTCCAAGTGCACCTCGAAACCGTTCGGGATCGCCAAGGGCTGCTCGATCACCACCAAGGCACTGTCGGGTGAACTCGGTTGGATCAACCAGGCGAAAAACGAAGCTGGGTTGAAGCTCACCAGCGAAGCCGAACCTGAAGCCGGAGTGTTCGCGGAAGTTGCCGGCTGCTTCGAAAAAATCAACCTCCGCGTGCGGGGCTCGTTGATATCGCCGTTCGGCCCCGTCGGGGTGATCACGAAGGAACCGACGCTCAGCTCGACGACCGTCAACTTCCTCGAAGGAGAACCGCCTCACAATGCCCGCAGCAACCTATGGGCCTTTGAAGGCGAAGAAGAACGGCACATCCTGACGGCCGAACTCCACGGGCCGGAACCGTCGGAATGGGTCGTCCCGACGCCAGGCGCCGCGGCGCTCGAAGCCACCTTCCACCTCAAGGGAGAAGCCCTTCTGGTGAAGTAAGGAGAGCCGTAGGGACGGCCGTCCTTCGCGGCGATCTGGCAGGAGCAGGGCGATGCGTGAGGGGTCTACGCGCGGCCAGCCTGCCCCGCTCCCGGGACGGGTGTAGCATCGTCATGTGGGGGCACGGGGGTGGATATCGATGAAAGCGGGCCTTGCCGTGGGGTGCGTGGCCGTTGGCCTCGCATGTCTCCCGGGGGTAGCCGGCGCGACGACGGGCACTGAAGTCGGGGGCATGAACCTGTCCGCCTACTGCCAGCAGCTCGAAGCCGGCAACAAGGGCGCGACGGTCAAGGGCGAAACCTGGGTCTGTATCCACGCGGACAACACGACCGCGACGTTGAACCTTCAGGCCGCCTGCGAACACGAATACAAACAGCGGCCGATCAAGGCCGAGGAGATCACTCCTGGCGTGCCATTCAGCTGGAAGTGCTTTCAGATCTCCCAGGCCGAAGCCGAAGCCGAAGCGGGGAAGGGAGGCGAAAAGCCGGGCACGGGGAATCCGGGCGGCGGCTCTGGTGCAGCCACGACGACAGGCGTCACCTGCGCGCTGACGTTTGCCTCGTTCTCTGAGACCTGCACAGTCGTGGTGTCCGGCGGTTCGAGCGCACCGACGGGGACGGTTACCTTCGCCAGCGCCGGCGGGGGTGTCTTCCAGTTCGGCAACACCTGCCAACTTGCGCCGGCGGCCCAGGGATCCAGCTGCCATGTTGTGTTCCTGCCGCCTTCGCGTGAACTTGGGTTGATCCTCGCTCAGGCGATCACCGCCAGCTACCCGGGGGACACGTCGCACCTCGCCAGCAGCAATCACACGAGCCTGATTGCCTCGCAGCAGGAATCGCTGGAACAGGCCGTCAAGGGCACCGAAGAAGGCTTCAACCCCGCCGAAGCGCTCAAACACGGGCTGCCGGTCAGCGTGGAAACAGTCGTTCCGGGCACCGCCGAAGTCGAAGTGATCTGCGGGGTAACGGGCGGCTCCACGCTGCCCGTCCTGCGTCCGCGGGGCGGACAGCTCTGTTACGACGGTGCGGGATCAGCTCTCCCGGTTCTCAGAGCCCCCAAGGAAGGCGAAACCGCTCCGGGGAGCACCACCGGCGGCAGCACCCTGCCGGTCCTCAAGCCGTCGCCCGGGTCGATCGCGTTCGAGGGCGGTGGAAGCACGTTGCCCGTTCTCCGCCCCCGCGAAGCGACCGCGACTGTCGCGAAGGCCACCAGGGGGCGGTTTGCGAGGATCGCCCGCCTGAAGGTGGCGCTCACCGCCCACGGCGGCATCTTCAAACTCCGGATCCCTCTCAACAAGGTCGGCAGGCGAGAACTCAAAGCCGTCATCCGCAAGGACCTCGCCTACGACCGCAGGCACAGGGGCGCCAAGCACCCCCGGCCGCCGATTCTGCGTCTCGGCACGATTATCACCTTCACGCCCGCCCGCTGAGCGGGGCGGCATGCCTGCGCGGCCTGGAGCGATTCAGCTGAGGATCTGACGCTCACGGGGCTGAGTGGTGCGTGCCGCCATACGGCTCCGATAGGCGGTTCCGGTGGGGTTCGGAAAAAATCTGCCCGTAGCGCCGCAGGGGGCGTAGGCTAGGGACACGCCGGGTGGGTCGCTCGGGCGCACGATCGGTTGCTCGAGGGCACCGCCGGCTAACGCGACCACCAGGAGGAGCGATGAACGCCGCCGGTATCGACGAAGTCAAGCTCGAAGAGTTCATGGGGCAGTTCGTAGGGGACCTGGGCGCTGCGCTGACCGCGCCGCTCGTGCTGATCGGGGACAAGCTGGGCCTCTACAGGGCAATGGCCGACGGACAGCCCGTCACGCCGGCTGAGCTGGCCGATCGAACGGAGTGCCGCGAGCGCTACATACGCGAGTGGCTCTGCCAGCAGGCGGCAAGCGGGTACGTCGAGTACGACGCGACAGACAGCACGTTCAGGCTGCCTCCCGAGCAGGCCATGGCGCTGGCCGACGAAGACAGCCCCGCATTCATCCCGGGGGCGTTCCAGCTGGCCGCGGCGACGATCAAGGACGAGCCCCAGATCGCCGATCGCTTCCGCTCCGGCGACGGGTTCGGATGGCACGAGCATCATGAGGATCTGTTCGCCGGGACCGAGCGGTTCTTCCGCCCGGGATATCTGGCCAACCTGGTCGAGAGCTGGCTGCCGGCGCTCGAGGGGGTCTCCGAGAAGCTCGCGGCCGGAGCTCGGGTCGCCGACATCGGCTGCGGGCACGGCGCTTCGACGATCCTGATGGCTGAAGCCTTCCCGGCCTCGGAGTTCGTCGGGTCCGACTACCACGAGGGATCGATCGAGTCGGCACGCGCGGCCGCGGAGCGGCGCGGTGTGGCTGATCGTGTGTCCTTCGAAACGGCATCCGCCAAGGACTTCGGCGGTGGGCCCTTCGATCTGGTCTGCGTCTTCGACGCACTGCACGACATGGGCGACCCGGTTGGTGCCGCCCGCCATGTCCGGGAGGAGATCGCCGAGGAGGGTACCTGGATGGTCGTCGAGCCATTGGCGGGCGACTCGATCGAGGAGAACCTCAACCCGGTCGGGCGCATCTTCTACGGCGGATCGACGATGCTCTGCACTCCCGCCTCGCTGAGCCAGGAGGTGGGCCTCGCACTGGGGGCGCAGGCCGGTGAGCGGCGGCTCACGGAGGTCCTCAACGAGGGCGGCTTCTCGCGCGTGCGCCGTGCGGCCGAGACGCCCTTCAACATCGTCCTCGAGGTACGGACCTGAGGCATACGGCGCGGCGGCCGCGTCTCGCCCGTCTGCCCGGGCTTCGGCCGTATCCACGATGTCCGACCTGATGCCGCGGTCGTGGATATTCTCGAGCGGTTCCGACCGGTCTTCGAGGAGGAGTGTCTGATGTCGCAGGAGACCCTCGAAAGCGTCAAGCGTCTGATGGCGGCCGTCCACCGGCGCGAGGTGGACGCGTTCGCCGAGCTGAGCACCCCGGACCTCGAATGGTTTCCCGTGTTCGCCGCCCGCGTCGAGGGAGATCCCTACATCGGACGCGAGGGCATCGCGACGTTCCTGCGGGAGGTCGATGAGACCTGGGAGGAATTCAGGCCGCTGCCCGAGGAATACCGCGACCTGGGAGAGAGGATTCTCGCCCTGGGGCGGCTGATCACCCGCGGCCGGGGGAGCGGGGTGCCGGTGGAGTCACCCTGGGGAGCGGTCTACGACCTGCGCGAAGGGAAGGTCTCGCGCATTCGAACCTTCCTCGATCACGCCGAGGCGCTCCGGGCGGCGGGGCTGGAGCGCTAGGCCGAAACCCTCAGCCGGGGCTCTGAGGCGGCGCGCCGGCCGCCTCGGGCGGCGTGAGCTTCTTCACCGCCTCGAGCACCTCTGTGAGGCCTCCGGCTGTCTTCAGGTTGAGCGCGTCCAGAACCGCCTCGGCGTCCTTGAAGGTGCGTTCGGCGCGGGCATCGGAGGCTTTGCTCTGCACATCCTGGCCGACCATGATGATGCTGAGCAGGACGAGCTGGATAAAGGTCTGGGCGACCCAGGAGACGATCAGGATCAGGCCGGGCTTCGTGAGGAAGTCCGGCACGCTTGACCTCGTCACCGCTCCGGCCTCGATCAGGATGGCCGGCAGGCTGATCAGGGCGATCATCGAGAACAGATAGGCGCAGGCCATCGTGCCGACTGCGCTGGTGATCAGCACGGCGAGCTTGGCGTTGAACCCCTCGACGTCCGCCATCGCCGCCCGCACCTCGGACGGGCTGAAGCGAACGGCCGCCGCGAGATGGTGACGGGTACGGACTCGTGTCGTGTGAACTTGATCAGCCGGTGTGCTCATTCTCGCGTCGACCTCCCTGATGCCCGGTCGGTTGACCGACCTTGGTGGAGCGGACGCTAATGATGGGCGGCTGATCGGATGGAGGGCGAGGGACGGGGCTATCGAACCTGACCCTGGCTTTCGAGCGGGGTGGTCGCGATCTTTTCGACCAGCGCCTCGAGCAGCCTGAGCCCCTCACGGACCGTTCGAAGTTCCGATTCATATTGCCCCTTCCAGCCGCTGAGGTGCCACGGCGGCTCGAGTGGGTCGAGGTCGAGGTTCTCCCTTGGGAAGTGTGCGAAGAGAACCTCGGTGGTGGCGGTGAGCCAGGCGCGGCGGCTCTGTCGCCAGATCGAGTGGTCCTCCTCGTCGCCGACCATTCGTGCTGAGGCCAGCACGTATTCACCATCTGAGCGGTGCTCAGCCAGCAACGATCGCGTCCGTGCGGGGTCGTCAAAGCTCATCGAGGGCAGGGTTGCATCGGCCGGGGCACCCGGCCGCTTCAGGCATGCAAGGCGGCTTCCACCGCGGGGGAGTGCTCTGGCTAGGCGGCGGCCTGGGTGGCCCAGTCGCGATAGAGCTCGAAGTAGCGGCCTTCGGCCGCGATCAACTCGTCGTGGGTGCCCTGCTCGGCGATTCGGCCGTGCTCGAGCACGATGATCCTTCCGGCCTGGCGGATCGTGGAGAGCCGGTGGGCGATGACGATCGCGGTGCGGCCCGCAAGAAGTCTCCGCAGGCCCTGCTCGATCTTGGCCTCGGAGTGCAGGTCGACATTCGAGGTGGCCTCGTCGAGCACGAGGATCCGGGGGTCTGCGATCAGGGCACGGGCAAAGGCGATCAGCTGGCGCTGTCCGGCTGAGAGCTGTGCGCCGCGCTCACCGACGTCGGTGTCATAGCCACGGGGGAGCTCCTCGATGAAGTCGTCCGCCCCGACGGCCTCGGCGGCTGCCCGGATCTGATCGGCCGTCGCTTCGGGGCGGCCGAAGGCGATGTTCTCACCGACCGTTCCTGAGAACAGGAAGGCCTCCTGGGGGACGATCCCCATCTGTGAGCGCAGCGAGCTGGACGCGACATCGCGCAGGTCGTGGCCGTCGACCAGAACCCGTCCCGCGGTCGGGTCATAGAACCGGGCGACGAGCTTGGCCATCGTCGACTTGCCCGCCCCCGTGGCGCCGACCAGGGCGACCGTCTGTCCGGGCGGGATCGTCAGATCCACGTCATCCAGCGCCAGCACCTGCGCGGCGGGCTCGCCTTCGGACTCGCGGCTGGGCCGCTTGGCGTAGGCGAAGGTGACGTCCTCGAAGCGGACTTCTCCCCGGATCCTGCCCAGCTCCAGGGCATCCTCACGGTCGGAGAGGTCGGGCTTGACGTCAAGCAGCTGGAAGATCTTCTCCAGGGCCGCCATCCCCGACTGGTAGGTCGCGTAGAGCTGGGAGAGCTGCTGGATCGGTTCGAAGAGGTTCGACAGGGCCGCCACAAAGGCCACGACGGTGCCGACGGTGATGTGGCCGTTGATCGCCTGCTGGCCGCCGTAGAGGATGATTCCGGCGACGGCTAGGCCGGAGAGCATTTCGACCGTCGGGAAGTAGGCGGCATTCAGTCGGACGGTCGTCATGTTGGCGTCCTGGTTGTCGGCATTCAGTGTTGTGAAGCGGGCCTTGTGAGCGGGCTCCTGGGCGAAGCTCCGCACGACCCTCACCCCTGAGAGGCTCTCCTGAAGCTCGGCCGTGATCGCCCCGATCGTCTCCCTGGTGCGGCGGAAGGCCCCGGCCGAGACGATCCTGAACCACAGCGATCCCGCAAGCAGGACCGGCAGCACCAGGAATGTCAGCAGGGCCAGTTTGACGTCGAGGTAGAGCAGGATCCCGACCGTGCCGATCAGCGTCAGACCGGACTGGAAGAGCGTCACGACCGAGTCCGTTACAAGGCTGTCGAGTGCCTCGACGTCGTTGGTCATCCGCGAGATCAGCACACCGGCCGGGCGGCTCTCGTAGAAGCCGATCGGCAGCGTCTGCAGGTGCTTGAAGATCCTCAGCCGCAGGTCTGCCAGCGCCCGCTGCCCCACCCAGCCGACGAGATAGGTCTGGATGTAGGTCATCAGCCAGACCAGCAGCGCCGAGATCAGGAATAGGACCACGACGAGCGCGAGGGTCTGCGAGTCCTGCTTCTCGATCCCTTCGTCGATCGCGGCTCGGGCCAGCAGCGGCGGTGCCAGCGTCGCGCCTGTGCCGATCACCAGCGCGCCCATCATCACGAAGGCCCTTTTCCGGTAGGGCTTCAGCAGCGAGAGCAGCCCACGCAGGCTGCGCCCACGGCTGCCGCGTTCCGAGCGGGCTCCATCCCACTGTGGTCCCGGCCCTCGGCCGACCATCGGGCTCACAGGCCGCTGACCTCCGGTTCGCGTGGCTTGCGGGTCAGGAAGACCTGGTCGGGCAGGCCCTTCTCGACGATCTCGCGGTAGAGCTCGGAGGCCTCGAGCAGTTCGTCGTGATCGCCCCTTGCCACGATCCGGCCGTGGTCGAGCACGACGATTTCGTCAGCCAGCGAGATTGTCGAGAGGCGGTGGGCGATCACGAAGGTCGTCCGGCCGGCCATCGCCTGGTCCAGTGCCAGCTTGATGCTCTGCTCCGTCGATGCGTCCACGGAGGAGGTTGCGTCGTCGAGGATCAGGACCCGAGGGTCGGCGACCAGCGCGCGGGCAATCGCCAGGCGCTGACGCTGGCCTCCCGAGAGGGAGAGGCCCCGCTCGCCGACACGGGTCTGAAAGCCGTTGGGGAGCTTGGTCACGAACTCGTAGGCCTGCGCACGGCGGGCGGCCTGCTCGATCTGCTCCTCGGTCGCGTTGGGGCGCCCGTAGGCGATGTTCTCGGCCACCGTCGCCGAGAACAGGAAGGGGTCATCGCTGACGATCGCCACGCTCTCGCGGAGCTCGCGCAGGTCGACGTCGCGCACGTCAACCCCATCGAGCAGGACGGTTCCCTCGCTGGTGTCGTAGAGCCGTGAGATCAGCGAGACGAGGCTCGTCTTGCCGGAGCCCGTCCCGCCGACGAGCGCGACCGTTGTACCCGCTGAGACGTCGAGGTCGATGTCGCTCAGGGCCGCCCGGGCGGCGCGGGGCGCGGCTCCACCGTCCATGGGGACGCTCAGTGGCTCGGAGTAGACGGCACCGAACTCATCTGTTTCGTCGTAGCGGAGCGTCACCCCCCGGAACTGGACGCGTCCGTTGCCGGCCGGCAGCTCTCGCGCATCGGCGGGCTCGACGATTCGCGGGTCGCGGTCGAGGACCTGGAAGATCCGCGCCCCCGAGGCCGTAGCCCGCTGGGCGAGGCCCAGGGTCACGCCCAGCGAGCGCATCGGCGAGATCAGCATGTTCAGGTAGAGGTAGAACTGCGTGAACTGGCCCAGGGTCAGGTTGGCGTGGATCACGGCATTTCCGCCGATCAGCAGCACGGCCGCCAGACCCAGCTGGGGGAGGAACCCGATGATCGGGTTGTAGGTCGCCTCCAGACGCGTCGCGACCATCGACTGATCGAAGACCCTCGCGACGCTGTGGCGAAAGCGCTCCAGCTGGTGCGGCTCGCGCGCGAATGACTTCACGACCCGCACCCCGGAGATGCTCTCCTCGGCGGCGGCGGTGAGCTCGGCGATTCGCTGCTGGACCTCCTGGATCGCCGGGCGGGCGCTGCGCCCGTAGCGCTGTGAGATCACCACCACGAACGGCACGGGGGCCATTGCGATCAAACCCAGTCCCGGGTTGATGGCGAACATCGCGATACCCGCCAGCAGCAGCGTCAGAGCCGACTGCAGGATGAACACGAGCCCGTAGCCCAGGAAGAAGCGAACGGCCTGTAGGTCCACTGTCGCGCGCGACATCAGCTGGCCGGTCTGCTGGCGGTCGAAGAAGCCCAGCTCGAGGCGTTGGAGGTGCCCGTAGAGCAGCTCGCGCAGGTCATATTCGATGCCCAGCGAGATTCGCCCGGCGATCATCCTGCGCAGGTAGGTCAGCCCCCAGCGGACGAGAACGGCCGCGACGATGACCAGAGCCAGAGTCTGCAGGGTGTGGAGGTCGTGAGCTCTCCTCGCGAACTCATGCAGCCGCGCGTGGCTGGCCCCCCGCTGAATCGCTTCGACGGCCAGCCCCGTCAGGTAGGGCACGAAGACGGTCATGACCATGGCCAGGCTGGCCATCACCCATGAGGCAGCGAGCCCGCGCTTGTATGGACGAAGAAAACCGAGGAGTCTGTAGAAAGTACTCATAGTTGTTCAGTCAACGAGTATCGCACGGCTGTATGTAGATGGCCGGGCGGCGCTCCTAAGCTCCTCCGATGGCCGAATCCACTACCGAGACGCCCAGACGCGGCCCGAATGCCGGCCTGTGCGACGCCTGCCAACACCAGCAGGTGGTGCGCAACACGCGCGGCTCGGTGTTCTCCCTCTGCACCCGTTCGCGGGTCGATCCAGCTTATCCGCGCTATCCGCCGGTTCCGGTGCGCGAGTGCCCCGGATATGAGCCGCGCCAGCCGGATGCGCCCGGCTGATCCGGGCGCGGCCCGTCAGAAGTCGTAGCCGAAGAAGCCGGCCTTGAAGGCAAACGGCTTGCCGCCGTTGCAGAGCGAGTTCGTCACCGTCCCGCGAAGCCAGGCATGGCCGCCGGTGAAGTGGGCGCTGAGGGTCACCGGGACTTCAAGGTTTTCGAATTCTTCAGTGGTGCGGTTGAGAACTTCGTAGTGCATCTTGGGATGTGCGAGGAAGCTTCCCGAACGGGTCGCCTTCGGGTGCTTGGAGCTCGAGAGCATGGAGTAGGTGCCGCCGGTTGAAGGGCAGCGAATGGAGAAGTAGACGATTTCCTTGTAATGGAGCGTCAGTTTGATGCTCACCTGAGTGGGGCCATAGACGAAGTCGACGAAGCCCGCTCGAGCGTACGCGGAGCTTGCGGGCAGCACGAGCCCGAGGAGCACCAGAGCGACGAGCAGAGGCTTGCGGGCGACGCGCACGCGGTCAGACTAGCGAGTCGCTCACGCGGCAACACCTGCGGCTTCGGGTGTCCCGCCCTGCGGGGCGGGCTGGTCGGGTTTGACGAAGTCCTTCTGACGGACCAGGGCAAATCCGGCGACGGAGCCTGAGAGTGCGATCACTGCGGCGATCACGAGGATCGTTGTCAGTGCTTCGGTGAAGCCGACCCGGTAGGCGTGCTCGAGCGCGATCCGCCCCGGGCCGGGAAGGATCCTCGCGAAGCCGCTGATGTTGCCCGAGACGAGGGCGCCGGCGAGTTGCCCGTGGGTCGCAGCGACGGCTTCGTGCCCGTGCACGGTGGCGTTCAGGGCGGCCGTTGTCTTGCTCGTGACCTGATGCTGGAACACGGCGCCGAGACCGGCGATCCCCGTCGCGATCCCGACCTGGCGGAAGGTGTTGTTGATCCCCGAGGCCATGCCGCTGCGCGTGTGATGCACCACGCCGACTGCCGTCGAGGCGAGCGGCGGGTTGATCATCCCGATCCCCGCCCCGGCCAGGATGAAGCCCGGTACCAGGGTCGTCCATCCCGAGCTGGGGTCGATGGCCGTCATCGCCAACAGGCCGGCGCTGACCAGGACCAGGCCGCTGCCGAGGAGGATCCGCACGGGCATTCTCACGCTGAGGCGCCCGGAGATGGGGGCGACGATGAACGAGAGCAGAGTGATCGGCAGGAAACGCAGGCCCGCCTGCAGGGGCGAGTAGCCGAGAACGTCCTGGATGTAGAGCGTGAGGTAGAGGAACATCGAGAACATCGAGGCCGACACGCAGAACGCGACCAGGCTCGCTCCGGTGAAGGCGGGCCGGCGAAACAGGCTCAGGTCGAGCATCGGACGGCTCTGGCGCAGCTCGACGATCAGGAACAGGCCCATCAGGACCGCGGCTGCCACGAGGAAGGTGACGATCTCAGTCGACCCCCAGCCCTTTTCGTTTCCCTGGACCAGTGCGAACACCAGCAGGAACAGGGACCCGGAGAAGGTGATCAGGCCGAGCCAGTCGACGCCGCGTGCGTCCGGGTCACGGGACTCGCTGACCTGGGTAAGGGTGAGGATGACGGCGCCGATACCAATCGG
>Ga0265327_10005045_pt1 | contig 11277 bp, 11 predicted proteins | sample 41621metaG_FD_202089 | JGI IMG/M metagenome (GOLD analysis project Ga0265327, IMG submission 202089) | Rhizosphere microbial communities from Carex aquatilis grown in University of Washington, Seatle, WA, United States - 4-16-21 metaG | ecosystem: Host-associated > Plants > Roots > Rhizosphere...
CCCACCCGCGAGGGCGTGGAGCGGATGGCTCAGATCTGGCTGGGCCTGCGCCGCGAGGACGTGTACCCACAGGGCCGGCTCCACGGCCCCTGGCTGTACTTCCGCCAGCGCGACGCCGTCTACGAGAACTCGGGGCTGCGCGAGATCGTCAACCGGGGGTTCCCGTTCGAGCGGCTGGAAGAGGGGGCCCTGCCCCTCGAGGTGGTCGCCACGTCGTTGACCGACGGCGGTGAGCGGTGGTTCACCCAGGGTCCGGCGGCCGACGCCATCCTGGCCTCCGCGGCCATGCCGGCCATCTTCCCGCCGGTGGAGATCGACGGCGAGCGGTACATCGACGGCGGGGTCGTCGACAACGTGCCGATCCAGCGGGCCATCGACGCCGGCGCCACCCGCATCGTGGTCCTGCTGTGCTCACCGCCGGTGGTGACGCCCCAGCCGTCCAGGCGCCCGGTCGAGGGGATGGTCAACGCCCTCCTGATCGCCATCCACGCCCGCTTCGTCCGCGACATGGCCCACGTACCCGACGGTGTCGAGGTGATCCTCTGCGCGGGGCCAGAGGGCGCCACCCGGGATTTCGACGACTTCTCGACCACCGAGCACCTGATCGCCCTGGGTCGGACGGAGGCGTCGGAGATCGTCCGGCGCTACGGCCTCGGCACCATCCCCTACCCGGCCCCGCCCCGTCCCGTGCCGGCGGCGGCCCACGACCCCGGCTCCGGCCTCCGGGACGACGACGACCGCACCGGCCAGGCACCAGCAGGCGACACGCCCACGCCCACGACGGCCGACCCGGCCGACGGGCCCGGCCCCGATCCGGCTGATCAGGCGGTGGGCGCGGAGCCGCCGGTGCCGGCGGCCTCCGGTCCGGTCACCCAACCCGACCCGGGCACGTAGCGCCGCACGATCCTGGCCGGCACGCCGGCGATGACGCAGTGGTCGGGGAAGGTGCCGCGCACCACCGCGCCGGCGGCCACGACGACGTTCCGGCCCAGCTCGGTACCGGGCAGGATCACCACGCCGGTGCCCAGCCAGCTGCCGTCACCGATGACGACGGGCACGTCGTGGGGCCACTGGACGTGGACGACCTCGTCGGGGTTCTCGTAGCCGTGGTTCTGGTCGGTGATGTACACGTACGGGCCGGTCTGGACGTCGCTCCCGATGTCGATGGAGAAGTGGCCGACGATGTGGCTACCCCGGCCGATCATGCTGCGGTCGCCGATCCGGACCACCGGGTCGGTGACCATCTTCTGGCCGGGCACCATGCCCGCGGACAGGCTCACGTACGGGCCGACGAGCGTGTCCTCGCCGATGCGGATCCACTCCTCGCCGAAGATGGCCCCGGTCGGGAAGGCCAGGCAGCTGCCGCGCCCGAAGGCGCCGAACCGCTCGGCCAGCCGGTCCCCGGGGCCGGTCGCCCCCTGACGGGTCATCCAGTCCCATCCGGCGTGCACCACCGCGTGCAGCAGACGGTGGCGTAGGGCGCCCAGGCCACGGGGCGGTGCCGGGCGGGGCGGCGGGGCACTGGCCACGGCCACGGCCACGGGTCGCATGCCCGGCGTCATCGGGACGGCTGCCCCGTCGTCGGGGTCCGGGCTGACTGCGCTCACCCCGCGACGGTATCTGACGCCGGCACCCCCGACGACCCGCAGGCGACCGTGCGACCGACGGACCCCGGCGACCGACGCCGACCACCCCGCTCCTACCATGGAGCCGTGGGCGACCTGGATGCGGCGGATCTGGCGGACGGCCTCGGGCCGGAGGTGGCCCGGGTACTGGGTGACCGCACCCTCCTCGGTCGCAACGGCTTCGCCACCGGCTCCGCCCTCTACGAACGTGCCCGCCCGGGCTACTCCGACGAGGCTGTCGACCACCTCGTCGACCGGCTCGGCATCGGGCCGGGGTCACGCGTCCTCGACATCGCCGCCGGCACCGGCAAGCTGACGCGGTCGCTGGTGGCCCGCGGCGCGACCGTGGTCGCCTCGGAGCCGTCGGCGTCGATGCGCGAGGTGTTCGCCTCGTCGGTGCCCGGAACGCCCCAGGTGGGTGCCACCGCCGAGGCGCTGCCCTTCGTCGACGGCTCCTTCGACGCGGTGACCGTCGCCCAGGCGTTCCACTGGTTCGACGCCCCGGTCGCCCTGGACGAGATCGCCCGGGTGCTGCGCCCCGGCGGCGGCCTCTGCCTGATCTGGAACGAGCGCGACGAGTCCGACCCCGTGGTGGCCGAGCTCACCCGGGTCAGCAAGTGGGACGTCCACCAGCCGTACCCGGTGGGCAAGGACTTCGGTCCGGTGGTCGACGCCAGCGGGCGGTTCGGACCGGTGGAGCGCACCCTGCTGCCCTTCGTCCAGCCACTCGACCGTGTCGCCTTCGTGGAGCAGGTGGCGTCGCGCAGCTACATCGCCGTGCTGCCCGACGAGCGACGCGAGCAGGTCCTGGGCGAGGTGGCCGACCTCGCCGGACGTCTCGACGAGCCCATCGGGCTGGCCTACGTGGCCGACGTCTTCTGCGCCAGCCTCCGCTGAAGCGACCCGGCCTCCGCCAGACGAAGCTTGCCGCGAGACCGTCGGAGGCCGACGGGCTTGCCCCCGGTCGCACGGCGGGGCAACCTCTGGTCCGGGTCGGGGGAACGCCGCGGCCCGGACCGGCCGCCGCCACCGGGAAAGGGAACCCACGATGATCAAGCTGACCTGCATGCTCCGCCGCAAGGAAGGGCTCACCCCCGCCGAGTTCCACGCCTACTGGCGGGACCACCACGGTCCGCTCATCGCCAACTCCAGCGCCGCCAAGTACGTGATCCGCTACGAGCAGAACCCGCGCCCGCTCAGCGACTACCGGGACGACGACGACCGCTCCGGCTACGACGGGGTGACCGTGCAGTGGTTCGAGTCGATGGACGGGTACTACGCGCACATGGGCGAGGACGACTTCCCCGCCATGATGGAGGACATCGCCAAGTTCCTCGACACCGACCGGCTCGAGGTCGTGCTGACCGAGGAGCCCCGGGTCATCATCGACGGCACCGTCGACTGGTCGGCCTGACCGCCGGGGGCGCCCCTCCCACCCCCGGGCCACACCACTCCAGGGCCCAGCCCCTCCCGGACACCACCGCACCCGCCCCCTCGCGCCGCCGCGCCGTTGACACCCCCCGTGGCCGGACGTACGATCCTCTCTGTCGGACACCTTGTCCGATCCATGGGAGGGGGCGTCCGGCATGAGTCAGACGGAACTGGACATCAGCGGCATCAGCTTCGACGACATCGACCTGCTGGACTCGACGACCTTCGCGAAGCGCGTGCCCCACGAGTGGTTCGCCTACCTGCGGAAGAACGCTCCCGTGTCCTGGCACGACGAGGAGGACGGGCCCGGCTTCTGGGCCGTCACCACGCTGGCCGAGGCGACCCAGGTCAACCGTGACTACGAGCACTTCTCCTCGGCCCGCAAGGCCACCTACCTCTGGGACCTGGCCGAGGACGACCTGGCCGCCCAGCAGATGGTCATGCTCAACATGGACCCGCCGCTCCACACCCGCTACCGCCGGCTGGTGAACAAGGGCTTCACGCCCCGTATGGTCAACCAGCTCCACGAGCGCATCCACGCCGCCACCGACGACATCATCGACGCCGTGATCGAGCAGGGCTCGGCCGACTTCGTGACCGACATCGCCGCCGAGCTCCCCCTCGTGGTCATCGCCGAGCTGCTCGGCGTGCCCAACGAGGACCGCCACCGCATGTTCGACTGGTCCAACCGCATGATCGGCTCGGACGACCCCGAGTACCAGACGGCGGGCGAGGCTGCCCAGATGGCCTCCATGGAGCTGTACGCCTACGCGTCGGAGCTCTTCGGCAAGAAGCGGGCCGACCCGCACGACGACCTGATGAGCGTGCTCACCCAGGTCGAGATCGAGGGCGAGCAGCTGTCGTCGTTCGAGCTCGAGCTCTTCTTCCTGCTGCTCACGGTGGCCGGCAACGAGACGACCCGCAACCTCATCTCCGGGGCCATGGCCACCTTCTTCGACCACCCGGACCAGTGGCAGAAGCTGCGCGACGACCGCTCGCTGCTGCCCGACGCGGTCGAGGAGATGCTCCGCTACGTCACGCCGGTCATGAACTTCCGACGCCAGACGACCGCCGACTTCGAGCTCGGCGGCCAGAAGATCGAGGCCGACTCGAAGGTCATCTTCTTCCACATCTCCGCCAACCGCGACGAGCTGGCCTTCGAGAACCCCCAGGCCTTCGACATCACCCGCAACCCCAACCCCCACATGGCCTTCGGCGCCGGCGGCCCGCACTTCTGCCTCGGGGCCAACCTGGCCCGGATGGAGATCCGGGTGATGTTCGAGCACCTGCTCGACCGCATGCCCGACATGGAGCTGTCGGGCGAGGTCCAGCGCCTCCAGTCGGCGTTCATCAGCGGCGTCAAGCACATCCCCATCTCCTTCCCCGCCGGCCCGCGCGTCGCCGGGTAGGTGGTCGCGCGCAGGACCTCCGACGATCTGAAGGAGGTCATCCGGGACTTCCGTCGCGACCAGGTCATCGACGTCGCCCGCCGGCTGTTCGGCGAGCGCGGCACGACCGACGTCTCGATGGACGAGATCGCCACCGAGGCCGGCGTGGCCCGGTCGACGGTCTACGTCTACTTCGCCAACCGCGACGAGCTGCTGCGGGCCTGCCTGCAGCGCATGCACGACCAGCTGGTCGACGCGGTGGCCGAGGCCTGGCGCGACGACGCCGACCCGACCCACCGCCTGGGCCGCCTCGTCGAGGAGATGCTCGCCCGGGTGGACGACAACCCGGCCTTCTTCCGACTGGCACTGGTCACCCAGGGCGTCCACGACCGCGGCGGTGCGGCGGTGGGGGCCGAGCTGGCCCTCATCGGACTGGCCATCGCCGGGCTCATCCGCGACCTGGTGGTCGAGGGGATCGAGCGGGGCGACCTGCGTCCCGTCGACCCCGACCTGGCTACCACCCTGATCGGCCAGCAGGTCTACGGGGCGATGGCGGTGCGGGCGGGCGAGCCGACGCCGCCCGACCGGCAGCGGGCCGCTGCCGACACCGTGCAGTTCATCCTTCGGGGGCTGGCCGCCTGACGTCCGGCAGCCCGGCGGCGCGACCCCGGACCACGGGACCCCGCCGGCTCGACCCGCTCAGCTGCGACCGCCGAAGATGCGCAGCAGGGCGAGGTAGACCATCATCGACGACTGCAGCAGCATGAACGCGGAAAACCACTCGGCGTCGGCATCGAGCCCGGCCGCCTCCGCCCGGTCGACGAAGCTGAAGTCGACGAAGAGGTACATGACGGCGAGCACCAGATAGAGCACGCCGAAGATGATGAAGCCGCCGACCCCGCTGAGGCCCCACCCGGTCAGGATGGCGGTCAGCATCACCGCGATCATGCCGATTCCGGCCACCAGCGTCACCGTGAGGAAGCGCTGGCCCACCCGCACCAGGCCCGTCCGGTAGACGGCCCACACCGCGGCCACCACCGCCACCGTGCCCACGACGGCCAGGGGGATGACGTGGGTGCTCTGGCCGGCGTAGAACCTCGAGATCACCCCGAGCACCGCGCCCTCGACCACCGCGAAGACGGGGGCCAGCACCGGCGCCCGGCGGGGCGAGAAGGAGCACGAGAGCCCGACGCCCAGCCCGACCAGGATGCCGACCCAGGCCACCCCCACCGGCAGGTGGGAGACGTAGGCGACGGTGCCGACGACGAGGGCCACCAGGCCCAGCAGGCCGGCCTTGTTCAGTGCGCCGTCCGCGGTGAACCGGGCGGTGCCGCCCGACACGGGCGGTGCCGGCGGCGGGCCCTGGGGCTGGAGGTGCCAAGCCGCCCCGTCCCACAGCCACCAGTTGCCGTCGGGCTGCTGCTTCCAGTTGGCGGGCGCCGGGGTCGTGCCCGGGGCGCCGACGAACGTCGTCGCCATGCGGTTGTAGTTGGAGACCGTGCCGAACGACGCCCCGGTGGTGCGGGACCTCGTGGCCGCCCCGCCGGTCGGGCGGCCGCCGGCGGGGGCGCCAGGCGTGGATCCTTGCGTGGAGGACATGGGGGCTCCCGGGTGCTCGATGGAGCTTCCAGTGTACCGGCGGCGCTGTCCGGCCCCCGGTCGCCCGGGTCGCGGGCGGGTGCCTCAGCCCCCGGCGACGGCGGGGACGATCGACAGCGTCTGGCCGTCGGCCACCGGCGTGCCCAGCCCGTCGAGGAACCGCACGTCCTCCTCGTCGAGGAAGACGTTGACGAAGCGGCGCAGGCCGCCGTCCTCGTCGAAGAGGCGCTCGGCGAAGCCGGGGTGGGCGGCGTCGAGGCCCTTCAGGACCTCGCCCACGGTGGCGCCCTCCATCGGGACCTCGCCGACCCCTCCGGTCAGCGTGCGCAGCTGCGCGGGGATACGGACCTTGATCACTGGGAGCTCCTCTGGGTGGATGCGGCGTGCGAGGCCATGGCCTCGTCGAACGAGTCGAGGGTGGGTGCGATGGTGGCGGTCGGCCCCACCGTGCCGGCCAGCGCCTCCACCGTCTTCAGGCCGTGGCCGGTCACCATGGCGACGACCCGCTCGTCGGGCCGGACGACGCCCTCGGCGGCCAGCTTGGCCAGGGTGGCGATGGTGACCCCGCCGGCCGTCTCGGCGAAGATCCCCTCGGTGCGGGCCAGCAGGCGGATGCCGTCGAGGACCTCGGCGTCGGTCACCGCGGCGCAGGCGCCGCCGGAGCTGCGGATGGTGTCCAGCGCGTACCAGCCGTCGGCCGGGTTGCCGATGGCCAGCGACTTGGCGATGGTGTCCGGCTTGACCGGCCGGATGGCGTCGGTCCCCTCGGCGTAGGCGGTGGCCACCGGCGAGCAGCCCTCGGCCTGGGCGCCCGAGACCCGCACCGACGGCTCCTCGTCCAGCAGGCCGACCCGGTGGAGCTCGGCGAAGCCCTTGGCCACCTTGGTGAGCTGGCTACCGGACCCGATCGGCACGACCACGTGGTCGGGCGCCTGCCAGCCCAGCTGCTCGGCCACCTCGAAGGCCAGGGTCTTCGAGCCCTCGGCGTAGTAGGTGCGGACGTTGACATTGACGAACGCCCAGTCCGGCTGCTCGCTGGTCAGCTCGGCGCAGAGGCGGTTGACGTCGTCGTAGCTGCCCTCGACGGCGAACACGCGCCCGCCGTACACGGAGGTCATGGTGACCTTGGCCTGCTCCAGGTCGTGGGGGATGAGGACCACCGAGTCCATGCCCGCCCGGGCCGCGTGGGCGGCCACCGAGTTGGCCAGGTTGCCGGTGGAGGCGCAGGCGGCCACCTTGAAGCCGAGCTGGCGGGCCTTGGTGAGGGCCACCGACACCACCCGGTCCTTGAAGGAGCCGGTCGGGTTGGCCGTGTCGTCCTTGATCCACAGCTCGCCGAGGCCGAGCTCGGCCGCCAGCCGATCGGCCCGCACCAGTGGGGTGAACCCGGCGCCCAGGTCGACGGGGGCGGCGTCCCGCACCGGCAGCAGGTCGGCGTAGCGCCAGATCGACCGCGGGCCGGACGCGACCCGCTCCCGCGAGATGGTGGCGGCCACCCGCTCGTAGTCGTAGGTGACCTCCAGCGGCCCGAAGCAGAAGTCGCACACGTGGAGCGCCTAGGCGGGGTAGGTACGGCCGCATTCACGACAGCGCAAGCCTGAAACGAAGTCCACAGCAGTCTCCTCATCGCTCGGGCATTGGCACCTGGAACCGACGATGTCCGTGAGGAGTCGTCGGCGCTCTGGTTGCCGCAGCGTCACCGGGCCCGGTCCCTCAGCTGCTCTGGATGATGGGAACAGTGTAGGCCAACGGCGGGAGGACGCGTCAACGGGCCGGCGGAGGGCCCGGGCGCTCCCCCTACGCTCACGGGCATGTGGACCCCGCGACGGCCCCCCGGCCGGTGAGCGAAGATGGGGGGATGCCAGGACGGGTCCCCGACGACGAGCAGGCCCGGGTGTTCGACCACGGGGACTTCGACGCCGCCGCCCTGGCCGGGGCGCGGTCGGGCCGCACCGTCTCGGTCTGCATTCCGGCCCGCGACGAGGCGGCCACCATCGGCCCGATCGTCCGCAGCATCGTCGCCGCACTGACGGTCGCCGGTGGCGGGGTGGATCTGGTCGACGAGGTGGTGGTGGTCGACGACGGCTCGACCGACGGCACGGGCGACATCGCCGAGCGGGCCGGCGCCCGGGTCGTGCGGGGCGACGCACCGGCCGGCGGCAAGGGCCAGGCCATGCGGGTGGCGCTGCGCGAGGCCCACGGCGACATCATCGCCTTCGTCGACGGCGACGTGACCAACTTCGGGCCCCACTTCGTGACCGGGCTGCTCGGGCCGCTGCTGACCGACGACGCCACCACGCTGGTCAAGGGCTTCTACCGGCGGCCGCTCAACGGCGCCCCGGACGGCGGCGGCCGGGTGACCGAGCTCATGGCCCGCCCCGTGATCGACCTGCTCTTCCCGGCTCTGGCCGTGATCCGCCAGCCGCTGGCGGGCGAGACGGCCGCCCACCGCTGGGTGTTCGAGAAGTGCGTGCCGGCCGACGGCTACGCGGTCGAGCTCGCCCTGCTCATCGACGCCGACTCCCACTTCGGGGTGGACACGGTGGCCCAGGTCGACCTCGGCGTGCGGGTCCACCGCAACCGCCCGCTGTCCGAGCTGCGGCCCCAGGCCACCGACATCCTGGCCGCCGCCCTGGCCCGGTCGCCGCTCCACCCGGAGGACTGACCGGGCCGGACGACGCACCCCCGACCGGCCCGCCGGCCCTCAGGCCGAAACCGGCTCCGCCGACTCACCCACGAGCACCGGCACGTCGGCCAGGTCGACCGGTGCGCTCAGGCGACGGCGGCGGGGCAGGGCGAGTGCGCACAGGGCACCGACGGCCACCACGGCCGCACCCACGGCGACGGCCGGCACCAGGCCGGACACGTAGTCCTGGGCCGAGGCGTAGCCGCCCTTCGAGCTGAACACCGCGCCGAGCACGGCGATCCCGAGCACGCCGCCCAGCTCGCGGAAGGCGGCGTTGGCCCCCGACGCCACACCCTCGAGCGCCTTCGGGAGGGTGCCCAACACCACTGAGGCGAGGGGCACGAAGAACAGGGTCATACCCACGCCGCAGAGCACGAACGGGGCGATCATGTCGCTGTAGGGGGTGGTGGGCGTCAGCGTCAAGGCCAGCCAGGCCAGCCCGGTCGCCTGCAGGACGAGCCCGGTCACCACCAGGCGCTTTCCGCCCCACCGCTCGGCCAGCTGCCCGACGAACGGCGCCAGGACCATGGTGATGGCCGTCCACGGCAGCACGCGGATGCCGGCCGCCAGCGGCGAGTAGCCCTGGACCGTCTGCAGGAACTGGGTGAGGAAGAAGATCGAGCCGAACATCCCGAAGCTGAAGAGCAGGGCCGTCAGGTTGACGGCCGTGAAGCCCCGGTGGGCGAAGAGCCGGATGTCGAGCATGGGGTGGTCGATCCGCAGCTCCCAGGCCACGAAGGCGGCCAGCAGGACCGCGCCGACCACGAACGACGCGAGCACCGAGGTCGACGTCCACCCGTGGGAGTTGCCCCGCACCAGGCCGAGGACCACACCGAAGAGGCCGACGCTGACCAGGCCGACACCGGCCAGGTCCAGCGGGGCGGCCGCGCCGCGCGACTCGGCCAGGCGCCAGCGGGCCATGGGCAGCAGGGCCAGGCCGACCGGCACGTTCAGCCAGAAGATGTACTGCCACGCCCACCCGCTGGTGACGGCCCCGCCGACCAGCGGGCCGATGGCCACCGCACAGCCGCCGATGGCACCCCAGATGCCGAGGGCGGCGTTGCGGCGCTCCGGCCGGACGGCCGCGCTCAGGAGGGTGAGCGACAGCGGCATGATCATGGCCCCACCGGCACCCTGGAGGGCGCGGGCGGCGATCAGCACGCCGATGCTCGGCGCCAGTGCGGCCACGGCGGACGAGGCCGTGAAGAGGGCGATGCCGGTCACGAAGATCCGGCGGCGTCCGAAGCGCTCGCCGAGGGCGGCGGCCGACAGCAGGAGGACGGCGAAGGTCAGGGTGTAGGCGTTGACCGTCCACTCGAGGCCCGACAGGCCGGCGTGGAGGTGCACCCGGATGACGGGCAGGGCCGTCGACACCACCAGGTTGTCGAGCGACGCCATGAACAGGGCCAGGCCGGTGATGACCACGGCCCACACCGCACGGGAGCGGGCCCGGGTGTCGGGCGCGTCGGGAGCCGACGTCCCGCCGGCGACCGGGGCCGCTCCGTCAACGCCGTCACCGGCGGCACCGCCTCGCCCGCCCGACGGCGCGGAGGGATCGGCCTCCGTGCGGGTGCTGCGGTGGAGCCGGGGCAGCGTCAGCCGGCGGGGCGACCGCACGGTCGACCACCCACTCTGTTGTGAGTGGTCACTAACTTCACGACCCAAAAAAAGGGGGACGGTGGGCTGGGCGATCATGCGGTTACCTCCTCGACGACGACCAGCTCGGCGACGCGCTGGTCCCTGATGGCTTGGCTGGCCGCACGGATGGCGGCCAGCTTCTCGGGCATGGGGCAGAAGCTCTGCGCCCAGTGGTTGGGGATGGACAGCAGGTCGATGGCGGACATGACGTTCATCATCATCCCCATCGAGAAGAACTGGCGGATCTCGTCATCGGTGATGCCGGTCCGCTCGTGCACGAGGTGCCACAGCACCTCGAAGGTCCGCCGGCAGGTGGCGGCGATGTCGGCGTCGCCGGGAGCCGCCGCGAAGCCGTGCAGCTGCACCTGCAGCAGCTCGGGGTCCTCCAGCAGCTCGGTGTAGGCCTGGCCCATGGCAGCCAGCGCCTCCTCGCCCTCCAGGCCGGTGCCGGCCCGGGTCATGGCGGCGATGATGCGGTCCGACACGAGTTCGTAGGTGGCGATGAACAGCTCCTTCTTGGTCCCGAACAGGCGGAACAGGTAGGGCTGCGAGATCCCGGCACGGGTGGCGATGGACTCGGTCGAGGTGCCGGCGTACCCGGCCCGGGCGAACTCGGTGATCGACGCGGCCAGCACGGCGGTGCGGCGCTCCGAGGCGGACATCCGGGTGGAAACCATCACGGGACCATTGTGAGTGCTCACTCACTAACTGTCAAGCCGCAGATCCGCACGGCCGTCCCCAGGCACGAATCAAGGGGTCGGGCGGGGGTGACGGGGTAGCGTCGCCTGAGTGTCACGCTTTCACCGTCCGGCAGGTTGGCTCGTAGCGTCGTTGCCCACTTCACGTGTGGCTTTCATGGGTTTTGCCGCCTGCCGGACGCGCAGGACCGATCGGAGTGACTTGATAGGAG
>Ga0265327_10005046_pt1 | contig 11276 bp, 10 predicted proteins | sample 41621metaG_FD_202089 | JGI IMG/M metagenome (GOLD analysis project Ga0265327, IMG submission 202089) | Rhizosphere microbial communities from Carex aquatilis grown in University of Washington, Seatle, WA, United States - 4-16-21 metaG | ecosystem: Host-associated > Plants > Roots > Rhizosphere...
CGATTCGCAGGTAGCGGCCGCTCGCGTCGCGGACCGGGGTGGAGACACGGGCGACCTCCGGGTCGGCGCGCAGCAGGCGGTCGAGCGCCGCGACGGCGGGCGCGGTCGCGCGCGAGCCACCGGGACGGCCGCTGTCGACGATGATCGTCGTCGGGTCGAGCGAGTCCGAGCTGCTGCCGTGCTGGAGGATGGTGAGCCCGCGCATCGCGGGGATGCCCGGCGGCAGGCTGCTCGTCGAGCCGGGGCCGACGCGGATCCCGATCAGGGGCAGCGCGGCGAGCACGAGCAGGATCGCGATCAGCGGGGTCAGCACCTTGGCGCGCCGCATCACCCAGCGCGCATGCGCCGTCCAGAGGCGGAGCTCGCCGGCCTGGCGCCGCTCGGCGAGGCCGCGCGGCAGGATGCGGATCCGTTCGAACCGGTCGCCGAGGGTGGCGAGCAGCACGGGTAGCAGCGTCAGCGCGCAGACGACGCTGACGAGGGGGATCACGAGCCCGCCGACGCCGAAGCCGCGCAGGAACGGCACCGGCAGCAGCAGCATCAGCGCGAGGCCGACGGACACCGCGAGGCCGCTGAAGAGGATCGTGCGGCCGGCGTGCACCATCGTCTCCCGCACGGCCTCGTCGTGCGTGCTGCCGTTCCGCCGTTCGTCGCGGTAGCGGTTGATGACGAGCAGGGAGTAGTCGATCGCGATGCCGAGCCCGATCATCAGCACCATGTTCCGCAGGTAGTCGCTCAGCTCGAGCACGTGCGCGACCCCCCAGGCGATGCCGAGCGCGGGCGGAATCGTCGCCGCCGCGAACAGGAAGGGGAGCAGCGCCGACGCGGTGCCGAAGACGAGCAGCAGGATCACGAGCGCGGCGGGAACGGCGAGGTAGAGCTCGCCGACGCGGAGGTCGCGCGACAGCACCGGCCCCATGTCGTGCTCGATCGCGGCGTCGCCGGTGACGAAGACGTCCGGTCCGAGGCGGTGCCGGAGCGCGCCGATCTCCGCTGCGGCCGCCGAGCCGCTCAGGTGCGACGTGACGAACGACGCCGCCGCGCCGGAGGGCAGGCGCGTGACGCTGTCCACCGTGCCGCCGGGCAGGAGCCGGCTCGCCTGGGCGGCGGCGTGCCGATCCCGCGCGAGGGCGTCGTCGCCCTTTGCGATCAGGACGAAGACGGCGTTCGAACGCTGGCCGTAGTGGCTCACGAGTACCTGGTTGACGCGGGCCGAGTCGGTGCCCGGCAGCGAGAAGCCGGTGGTGAGCAGCGGCCCGAGCCGCAGCGAGCCGGCGATGCCGAGCACGACGAGGGCGATCCAGGCGAGGACGACGAGCCTGCGGTGCGCGAGGCAGAGATCGGTGAGTCGCGAGAGCAGCCCGCGGCCCGGTCTGGTCATTCGGCGGTCACTGCCTAGTAGGATCGGAACGCGCAGGAGATTCCTAAAGCGCGTTTGGGCGAACGCGCCTTGCGGCCACGGTAGCCGAGATCGCGGGTGAGGTTCCCGGCCGCGCCGCCTACGAGTCGCCGCCGTAGGCCTTGACCTTCATAGCAAACTTGCTATGGTGCGAGAGTAGGGGTGGGATGTCCCTCGCCGGGAGGCTGACGTGGATACCGACGAGCTGCTGCTCCGCCTTGCCGCTGTCGAAGACCGGATGCGGCGGCTTCAGAACGAGGTCGACTCGATCCGCAGCGCGTTGCACGAGTCCGACGCGGCCGTCCCGGTGGAGAAGCCGTTGCTGCGGACGCCGGCGCCCGAGCCGTTCCCGCCCGTGCGACCGCCCGCTCCCTTCCCGTCCGCGCCCCCGCCCGCGCCGCGTCCGCCGCGCGTTCGCCGCGAGTTCGATCTCGCCGAGCTGCTCGGCGCGCAGGCGCTCGCCTGGGCCGGCGGCGTCGTCACGGCGCTCGGCGTCGTCTTCTTCTTCGTCCTCGCAGTCAACCGCGGCTGGATCGGCCCCGACATCCGGGTCGCGTGCGGCGCGACGGCCTCGGCGATCGTCTTCGCGGCGGGTCTGTGGCTGCGCCGCCGCCTCGGGGAGACGTATGCGTCGCTCGCCGCCGTCGGCGCGGGCATCGCAGGCGGCTACGCGACGCTGGCCGCCGCGACCGTGCTCTACTCGCTCGTCTCGAAGCCGGTCGCGCTTGCCGCCGCGGCGGCGATTGCCGGCGCAGCGCTCGCGGTCTCGCTCCGCTGGCGTTCGGAGCTCGTCGCCGGGCTCGGCCTCGTCGGTGCGATCTGCGCGCCCGCCCTGCTTGCCCTCGACGGCGGCCTGACCGCGGCGGGAACGGGATTTGCCGCCGTGATGACGGCCGCCGCCGCCGCCGTCGGCCTTCGCCTGCGCTGGCGGTGGCTGCTCGGCGCCGCGGGCGTCGTGAGCGCTCCGCAGATAGCCGCCCTCGTGCTCGAGGCGCAGCGCCGGGACGGCGGCGCGATTGCCCTTGCGTGCATCTTCGCGCTTCTCTACCTCGCGACCGGGATCGCGGAGCAGCTCGCGAGCCGCGACGACGTCCTCGTTCCGCTGCCTACGACGTTCGTCCTCGGCAGCATCGGCGTGACCTGGCTTGCGGCAGCCCGGCTGTTCGGCCCCGCGGACAGCGTGAGCGCCGGAGTCGCGCTCCTCGTTGCCGCGGTCGTCTTCGCCGCAGCGACGGCGGCCGTGTGGCTGCGCGGGCAGCGCGAGCTCGGGACGCTGCTCGGCACGATCGCGCTCGCGGCGGCTGCGGTCGGTGTCGCCGACGCCCTGACCGGGGCGACGCTCGCGTACACGTTCGCTGCGGAAGCGGCCGTCCTCGCCGTCGCGGGCCGGCGTCTCCGGGAGCCCAGGGTCCTGCTGGGAGCGCTCGCGTATCTCGGGCTCGCGCTCACGCACGCGCTCGTCTTCGACGCGCCTCCGAGCGCGCTCGTGCACGCCGCGCGCCATCCCGCCTCCGGTGCAGGCGCGCTGGCGGCTGCCGCGGCCGGCGCGCTCGTCGTCGGGTGGGTGGCCCGCACGCCGTGGAACGAGGGAGGAGAGCGCGGCGTCCTGCGCTTCGTCGCGCCTGTCGTCGCTGCTCTCCGCGCGCATGCGGAAGAGCTGCGGATGGTGGCGTGGGCGGCGGGCGCCTTGCTCGTCGCGGACACCGCGTCGCTGCTCGTGCTCCAGCTCTTCGAGTCGGCGTGGCCGCACGGCGGGGTCGTCGCCTCGTTCCACCGCGGCCAGGTTGCCGTGACGGGCATGTACTCGGTGGTGGGGCTTGCCGCCGTCGTCTTCGCGAGCCGTCGCGGTGCCGCCGTCGCGCGGCAGATCGGTTTCGCGTGGCTCGCCCTGGCGGCGGCGAAGGTGGTTGCGTACGACGGAACCCAGCTCACGGGACGCGATTTCGAGTTCGCGTTTCTCGCGCTCGCAGCCGCGCTGCTGCTCGCCGGCTACGTCGGCGAGCTGCTGGAGCCGCGTGCGCCCGTCTCAGGCGAGACCGCCGCCGCGATCGCCGTGGCGATCGTGTTCGCGGTCGTGTCCACGCACGCGGTCGACCGCGAGCCCGCCCGCGGGCTGGCCGTGCTCCGGATCGCACTCGTCCTGCTCGTCTTCGCCGCCGCCGTCTTCGAGAAGCCCCGCTTCCGCGATCTGTGCACGCTGCTCTGGGCGCCAGCACTCGCGCTCGTCGCCGTCGCCTGCGCTCTGCTCGCGCACGGTGCGTGGCTCACGCTCTCGTGGGCGGCCGGCACCGCGGCGCTCGCCGGGCTCGCCGTCGTGTTGCGCGAGAAGCGCCTCCAGGTCGCGTCGTTCGGCTACCTCGTCCTCACGGCCGGCGCTGCGTTGCGCGAGACACCGCCGTCGCAGCTCGTGGTCGCCCATGTCCATCCGGCGCACGGCATCGCCGGCGTGATGCTGCTGATCGCAGCGACGGTCGCACTGGCGTGGGGGTCGCGTGACGGCCATGCCGCCGCCGGCGAGGCGACGGGCCACGCGGCGGTCGCAGGCTGGCTCGACGAGCGCCAGACGCACTGGCGCGCGGCGGCGCTGTGGGCCGCGGGAGTGACCGCCGTCTATGCGGCCTCGCTCGCCATCCTCGAGCTGTCCGTCCACATCTCGTCCGCGAGCCTGCACACCGACTTCCAGCGCGGTCATACCGCGGTGAGCGCGCTCTGGGGCGCGCTCGGACTTGCCCTGCTGTACACGGGCCTGAAGGGCCGGCGGCGGTCACTGCGCCTCGGCGGCTTCGCCCTCTTCGCCGTCAGCCTGGGGAAGCTGTTCCTCTACGACCTCTCGCAGCTCAGCTCGATCACGCGCGCCCTCTCGTTCCTCGCCGTCGGAGCCGTGCTGCTGCTGGCGGGGTTGTTCACGCAGCGGCTGAGCGCGAGCTTCCGCGACGTCTGACGCTGCCGAGCGGAGCGGCGCAGGAGTCGAACCTACCGGCGTGGGCGCAGCCGACGGCGAGCGTGCTTCGCCGAACCGTCGAGACCGCCGGTCTCGGCCGCCGTGATCGGCCGTCCGTTCGAGGCCCGGCCGCCGAGCCCGACGACGCGCCGTCCTGTCCGGCCGACGGCAGCGCCGCGAACGGCGGCCGGTCCTGTCTTTCCGGCAAGCGCCGGCGCCCGGTCGAGGTCGTCGGCGAACAGCGCGTGCGCAACGTCGCTCGAGGCGAACAGCGCGCCGACGACAGTGGCGGCCGCGAGCGCGATCAGCGTCCTGCGTCTTCGCGGATTCGGGCGGGTACCGGTCCGGCGCCGTGCGCCGAGCACGGCGTCCGCCGGGCTCGGCGCGGAGCTGTAATCGATTGGTCGCGTCGACGCGCTGCCGGCGAGTGCGCTCTCCAGACCGCCTTCGAGCTCCGCCAGGGTCTGCGCGTGGGTCGCAACACCGAGCGAGTGCATGGCGCGCGAGACCGTCGGCACGTGTCCGGCGTGTGCGCCGTACGAGATGATCGGGCAGCCGCGCGCGAGAGCCTCGAGGCACGTCACACCACCGGTCGTATGGACGAGAACGTCGGCGGCCGCGAGCAGCTCGCTCATCCGCGTCGTGAACCCGAGTACGCGGACGCGTCTGTCGCCCGCGAATGCCGCTCGTAGCTCGCCCTCGAGCGTCTCGTTTCGGCCTGCGATGCTGATCACGGACGTGCGTCCGAGCGCGAGCGCCGTCCGCGTGGCGCCGGTGAGGTCTCCGACGCCCCAGCCGCCGCCGGAGACGACTACGAGCCGCCGCCCGTCGAGGATCCCGAGCTCGGCTCGCAGCAGTGCGCGGTCGACCGGCTCGACGAACGAGCGGCCGACGAGCGGCTTGGTCAGGCATGCGCTGCCCGACCCGGCCTCGCGTTCGACGTCGGCCACGAGGCTCTCGTGCATGACGAGATGGAGGTCGATTCCGGGGTGGGCCCAGAAGCAGATCCCGCCGAGGTCGGTGATCGTCGCGCACGCGGTACCTGCCACCCGTCCGCGCCTGCGCAAGTACCCGAGGACGCTCGTTGCCGCTGGATAGGTCGAGATCACGACGTCGGCCTGCGCGTGGCGGATCAGGCGCGCCAGCGGACGCGCGCCGAGTGTCACGAGCCCGGCCCGCCCGAGCAGACGCAACGGCTTGATGCGAAGGAAGCCGGCGAAGAGCAACCCGAAGATCCACGGCGACCGCCTCAGCTGGAGGCGATATGCGTCCAAGAGGAGGAAACGCAGGACGGGGCCGAGGAAGGGGAGGACGTCGACAAGCGTGACCTCGACGTCGGCGTGTGTGCGGTCGAAGTCCTCTGCGAGTGCGTGTGCCGCCGCGAGGTGGCCGTCCCCGACCGGAGCGGTGAGGATGAGCACCCGCCGGGCCGGCCCCGCCTCCGGCGTCTGAACCCCGTCTTGCGGCACTAGCGTGCCCCTGCGCCCGCGGCGGCGAGCGGAGCGAGTGGACCAGGCTCGAGCGCTCGCCTTCGCAGCGTCTCGATCAGCCGCGGCAGGCAGGCGGCGGTCGCTCGCCAGGAGCCGGGAGCGCTGTAGTGGTCGGCATCGTGGAGGAGCATGACTTCGCCTGCCTCGAGGTCACGGCAGAGATTCGAGACGATCGACTCCGGCGTCGCCCATCTCTCCCAGTCGCGCCCCCATCGTGACCAGTGCGTCGGCTGCCATCCGAAGCGGCGCACGGCCCTGAGGGCGGCGAGATTGAACACGCCGTACGGCGGGCGGTAGAGCACCGTCCGGCGACCCGTTGCCGACTCGATCGCCTCCGCCGCGCGGCTGAGGTCGTCATAGACCTGAGCGGGAGTCAGGCCCAGCAGCAGACGATGACGGTGGCAGTGGAGCCCGATCTCGTGCCCTGCAGCGGCGATCTCGGCGGCGATACCCGGCTCGCGGACGACCTGCTCTCCGACGAGGAAGAACGTCGCAGAGACGGCCTCGGCTTCGAGCGCCGCGAGCACGGCCGGCGTTCCGCTGCGGTGGGGGCCGTCGTCGAATGTGAGCGCAACCCGGTTGCCGGCGACCCGATCGACAATCGCAAGCCGTCGCCGCAGCGCCGGGGAGAGGAACGTCAGCGCGGGAAGCTCGTAGGCGGCGAGGGCAGCTCCTGCGAGCGCCGCCGCCGTGCGGACGGCGCGTGTCCCTCGCACGCTCGTCACATTCGCCTAACTGTGGCGAGCATGGCTGTCCATGACCGTGTCGGCAAGCGTGGCGATGCTCGGGTCGACATGAAGGGTGACGCGCCCCGCAGTTCTCAGCACAGTCTCGACCTTCGGGCGGCCGCGCGCACGACGCATGCTCCCGAAGCCGGTTGCCAGTTAGGGAGAGTGGATCGACAACGTATACGAGCCGAGCCGTGTGTTCCAGCTCGAGACGGCCACGCGGCCGCGCGCGACCTCGATGAGGCACGCTGTACAAGGCCGGTCGGAATGGAGCTGCGGACCGGGCAACGAGTGCCCGGTCCGCATCCGTCCGCCGGTAGGAGACGCTTTTAGCCGTTGATGGCGACGCTGACGCCCGTGACCAAGGCCGCGGACGGGTTGGCGCTGAGGCTCGGGATCACGACGGTCGTGTTCGAGGCCGCGGAGCTGTAGGTCGCGCTGCCGCTTGCGAGCGACGCGCTCGCGGCCCCGGTGAGAGTCACCGACACCGTCTTGGTGTTGCAGCCCGGGTCCATCCCCGTGACGGTCACGCCGCTGACCTTGTAACCGGGGATCGTCGAGTCGTAGACCACCGTGTAGGTGCCCGTCGGGGTACCGGACGCCTGGCAGGACGCAACCGCCGCGTTGCCTGCGCTGAGGGTGTTGGCGCCGACGCTGAGGGTCGCTGCAAAGCCGTAGACCGCGCCGAAGATCGTCATTGCCAGCAAAGAAGCGAACAGGATCCGTCTCTTCGCCAGCCCCTTGAGTGCCTTCTTCATGTCAGAACTCCTCTGCTGTCTTCTACCGGCCGAACGTTTGTGTCCGACATGCAAAGGATCATCTGCCCGCCGTTGAAAACGGGGGCAGTCGGAGTATGCAAAGCGTATGAGTCATCGGCCGCTCCAGCCCGGCACGTCACCGGCGCCGCACATCGCCCGGGAACGTGGCACGCCCGCTGCGCCCTCCCAGAGCGTTGAGGTCGCCAAGTCGCCGCAGCGGCGCGGTTCGAGTAGATGTTCTTGCGTGCAGGCGAAGCGTCTGAGGAGGTGCGGCGATGTGGCAGTCGATCTTTCATCTCCAGGTCGGGTTGGGGGAGAAGATCCTGAGGTCGGTTCTGGTCTACGTCTTTCTGTTGTTCGCGCTTCGCTTTTTCGGGAAGCGTGAGTTGGGTCAGGCGAATACGCTCGACTTGGTCGTTCTGCTCTTGGTGGCGAACGCGGTTCAGAACGGGATCATTGGCAACGATGTGTCGGTTACCGGTGCGGTTGTCGGCGCTGTTGTGCTGTTCGGGTTGAACGCGATGTTCGCGCGCGGGATCTTCCGTTTCCCCTGGCTTGCGACGCTGCTCGAGGGTGAGCCGAGTCTCTTGATCGAGGACGGCTCGCCGAACCTGAAAGTGTTGCGGCGAGAGTGCATCTCGTTACCGGAGTTGCGCAGTATCGCGCGTCGGCAGGGGTTTCCCGACCTTGGAGCGGTCGACTCCGCGATTCTCGAGACAAATGGGGTGGTGACCATGTTCCATGCGGACGAGCCTCCGCACTACCACCCCGAGCATCCGGCGCATCCGCTCGGTCTGCGGATCGGCAAGCGCCGTCGAAGCCCGGAGTGACGATCCGCTCAGCCGCGTGTCCCACGGCGGCAACGAGCTGCCGGCAGTGCCGCCGCGGTACGGAGATGGGCTTAGGCGAGTGTGCCCCGGGCGGCTGCCTGGCCGCCGGGGTCCCCGCCGGGGCCGCGCAGAAGCCAGGCGATCCCGACTGCGATTGCGGCGCCGAGAAGCGGGCCGGCGAGATAGACCCAGAGGTGGCCGAAGCGGTTGAGCACGAGGTCGGGCGCGAACGAACGGGCCGGGTTCATCGACGCGCCGCTGACCGGGCTCGACCACAGGCCGGCGAGGACGATGTATCCGCCGACGGCGACCGCCGAGAGTGCGCCGACGTTCTGGGCGCGTGAGGCTGTACCGAGGATCGTGCTGACGAGGCCGACGGTGAGGGCCAGCTCTGTCAGCATCGCCTGCCAGTCGTGTATCCCGCTTCCGGGCTCGGTTGCGCCGAGCATGCCGACCTTGCCGTAGACGGCCCAAAGGAAGAGGCACGCGAGCGTTGCTCCTGCCAGCTGGGCGAGCAGATAGCCGGGCACCCGGCGCCAGGGGAAGTCGCCGCGGAGGCTGAAGGCCAGCGTGACGGCAGGGTTGAGGTGGGCACCCGAGACCGCGCCCATGAAGAGGATGATCGCCATGACCATCAGCCCCGGTGCAGCGACGGCGGCGGGGCGGCTGATCGAGCCGTGGCTCACAGCGTCGACGACTGGGCCGCCGGCGGCGACGAGCACCAGCAGGAACGTGCCGAAGAGCTCCGCAAAGAGCCGCCGCTGCTCGAGCCGCGGCTCGTCGAAGTCCGCGAGATCGGGGAACTCGAGCTCGAGCGCTGCACGCCGCTCGCTTCGCGCCGTCACCGCGTCTCTCTCAGGGCAGGTCGACGAGGCGGCAGGGGATGTCGGCGTTCTCGTCGAGGTGGTAGCTCGCGCAGACGCGGTGGTAGCCGTCGGCCACAATCAGCGGCACCCCGGCCTCTGCGTCGCCGCGGACGAGCAGTACGGGAGAGAGCAAGACGCCCTTCGCGACCTTCTTCAAATCGGCGGCGACGTGAGGATCGTCGGCGGCGAGCAGCGGGAGCCGGCTGGCTCGCATCAGGTCCTTGGCCTTTCGGTAGACGATCTCCGCGCCTTCCAACTCCGTGACGATCGACTGCGAGACGGCCCGTGACAGCAGCAAGCTCAGATAGTCGGAGGCAGCCTGGAAGTCGTGCTCGTCCGGCTCGACCTTCCACATCTCCGGCCGGCGAAGCTTCTTGGCCATCCGGGCGCTCGCTCGGCTACCCGACGATCGATTCGATCTGTTTGGCGAGCTTGTCCTCGATCTCGAGGTTCCAGGCTGTCTCGGCCACATCGACGACGAGGAAGAGGTCGGAGAGCAGGAGCGTCTCGAGCGCTGCCACGCCGAGATGCTCGAGCCACTTTCCGATCCCGATCCGGACCGTGAAGTCCGCCGGATCGCCGGAGATCAGAATCGACAGCGCCCGGTCGGCGGCGACGAGTCCGCTCAGGAACCCACCCTTCCTCGCCTGGATCACGGTGCCGTGAGCGCTGTCCACCGACGTCTGCACCGTGAATCCCTCGGACTTCAGGTAGCCCTCGATCTTCTCCTGCAGGGCGCTCAGGTCGGTGCCCTTGCCCTGGAAACGCTGCACCTTCTCGCCGATCATCAGGTCCTCCTCGCGGGGTCCACGTGACCGTACCAGCCGTTCGAGCCCCTGGCGGTGTCGATGCGCGCCATCTCATGCGCCTCGAGACGTGCCCGACGCGCGTGACCTCGAGATCACGCAGCCGGTTCCGGTCACACGGCAGACTGCGCGACGCTGACATCTCGCCCCGAGTTTTCCATTCGCTGGGCGGACAGGCGCGAGTGGCCCGGAGGTGCTTGAGTCTTCGAGCATGCGAGGTCAGCTGTGTCGGCCCGGCGTCCGTTTTCTCGCCTACGGGCTCGCCGGGTGGACGCTCGACTCGCTCTTCGTCTGGGCGCACACCGGGCGTCGCCGCCCGAGCGGCCTTCTCAACGTGCCTGTCTACGGGCTCGCGCAGCCGCTCTTCGAGCCTCTCCACGACCGGGTCAGGCGACGCCCGCTCGTGCTCCGCGCGGCCGTGTACGGCGTAGGTGTGCTCGGCGTCGAGTATGCGTGCGGCCGGCTGTTGCGCCGGTTCGTCGGCCGCGTCCCGTGGGACTACGGCGATGCTCGCTTCGGCGTCGACGGGCTCGTTCGGCTCGACTACCTTCCGCTCTGGGCGGCGTACGGTCTCGGCCTGGAACGCTTCCACGACCTGCTCACGCGCCGGGCAGGCGCATCGTCCCCTCGCAGACCATGCCGTGCAGCCGGTTCTCGAGCTTGTCCTCCGGGTAGAGGTTGGCGATGCCGTTCGATCCGCCGAGCTTGACGTCGGCGGAGCAGCCGGAATCGAGCCAGTGCACGCGGTTTAGGCAGCCGGTGGTTTGCGCCCCACGGAATACCGCTGTGTTCGAGGAGTCCGTCGCACGCCGTGAGGCCAAGGAGGTGCGGAACTGCACACCCTGGACGGCTGATGCCTTTCCAGAAGCGCTCTTGCGCCATCTGGACTCGATCGAACGGAGCGGCGCAGGAGTCGAACCTACCCAGCCGTGGGTTACACGACCTCACCGGTTTTGAAGACCGGCTGGGCCACCGGGCCCGTGCCGCTCCGCGGAGAGGCTAGCCGCCGCGAATCCGCGGCGCCGCGGCGCGCGTAGATCCCTTCGTCCAAGACGAGCGACGTTCGCTCGAAAACGAAGGGGGATCATGAGCACGTTCCGTCTCGCACTCGCTGCGGCTGCAATCGTGGGCGCCCTTGCCGCCGGCCCGGCAAGCGCCCGCACGCAGGACGATGTCTACTCCGTACACGACCTCGTGTCAGACACGGCGACTACGGCACCGACGACGGACTCGAATCTCGTGAACGGGTGGGGTCTGTCCGCAGGTCCGACGACGCCGTGGTGGACGTCGAACAACGGAACGAACACGACGACGCTCTACAACGGCAGCGGCGCCAAGCAGGCGCTGACCGTCGCCGTCGCGGGCGCCCCGACGGGAACCGTGTACAACGGAAACGCGAGCGACTTCGTCGTCTCGCAGAGCGGGAAGACCGGATCGGCGCGCTTTCTCTTCTCGACG
>Ga0265327_10005047_pt1 | contig 11275 bp, 10 predicted proteins | sample 41621metaG_FD_202089 | JGI IMG/M metagenome (GOLD analysis project Ga0265327, IMG submission 202089) | Rhizosphere microbial communities from Carex aquatilis grown in University of Washington, Seatle, WA, United States - 4-16-21 metaG | ecosystem: Host-associated > Plants > Roots > Rhizosphere...
GACCGCAGGCCGTCTTCGTCCTTGATGAATGGTTCAGAGATGATGAATGGATCCGCGCCACTGGCATCGGTCAGCAGGGAATCCAGCAGCGGCTCCAGGCCGCGCTCTCGGGCGACGGTGGCCTTGGTGCGCTTCTTGGGCTTGTAGGGAAGGTAGAGGTCTTCCAACTCGGCCTTCACCCAGGTGGTCTCGATCTTCGCCTTCAGCTCCGGCGTGAGCTTGCCCTGCTCGTCGATGGACTTGAGCACCGTCTTCCGGCGGTCCAGCAAGTCCTTGTAGTAGGCGTGGCGATCCTCCACGTTTCGAATGGCCACTTCATCGAGCGAGCCGGTCGCCTCTTTTCGATACCGAGCGATGAAGGGAACGGTGTTGCCCTCCTCCAGCAAGGCCACGATGGCGGCTACGCCCGCGCGGGGGAGCTTGAGCTCCTTGGCCATGAGGTCCAGCACCTGATCCACACCTGCTCCTTGCGATCTTTCCCGACGGGAACGCTGATCATACCAAGGACGGGCGCCTACTGCTTGGTCAGCCCCAGGGTGCGGTCCAGGAGCTGCTTCAATTCCCCATCGAAATCCACGGGCAACGTGATTACGTGGTTGACACCGGCCGCCTTCGCTGAGAGCTTCGCCCGCACGTCCGGCGAGTGCATGAGCTCGAAGATGGGCACGCCCTCAAGTCGACCCATCTTGCGGAGGCGCTGGGCCACCTCGGTGCCGGACAGTGGCCCGATCTGCTGATCGAGGAAGATGGCGTCGATCTTGGCCTTCTTGGACATCTCTAGGCCGTGCACCAGGTTCCTCGCCTCGAAGAAGCAGGTGTAGCCCCCCACATGCAGGGTGCAGACGAAGATGCTGCGGTCAAGGTCATCCGGGATGATGACGAGAAACCGCTTGCCGCGGCGCCGCAGGCGGATGAGGCGGTCCTCGCTGGGCTTCTCTGTGTCGGCCGGAGCTTCGATGACGGGTTCATCCATCAGGGCCGCAAAGGGATCCTCGATGACCAACTCGGTGTCGCCCTCACCGGCGCCGGCCTCCTCGTGGAACTCCTCTTCCGGCTCCTCGTCCGGCTCGTCCTCGGCGGCCCCGCGCCTGCGCTTGGTGGGGAAGGCGCGGGCGAAGGTGGGGAGGCGCCGCATCATGAAGTGGTGGAGGTTGCCGGCGTCGAAGCTGCCCAGGGCTTCGAGCTTGATGCCCAGCAGGATCGGACCCCCCGGGCTGGTGGCGCCGCAGAAGCGGACCTCACCAGAGCACTCGATGGCGGGCAGATGCGGCAGGTTCAGGATGCGGACGATCTGAAGTTCCTGCCCGACGGTGAACAGGTCCTGGTGGGGAGCCAGGCGCTTGCCACCCTGCACCTGGATGGCGCGCTCCATGCGGATGCACAGGCCTTCCATGCTGATGTTCAGCAGGCGGCCCGAGGCTGCGACACCCTCGAAGAAGCTCTCGAACACGGCGGCACTGGCCTTTTCCCGGGAGCCGATGCGGGTGCGCCTGGCCCCGCGGCGATCGGCGAACTGGATGGAGCGGGGCAGCTTGAACACGCTCTCCATGTAGCGGCCGCGATCATGGAAGGCGATGTCCGCCTTGAAGCGCATCCCAGCGAGTGGGAAATGCATCTCGACCAGCTCGCCCACCTTCAGGCGGGGTACCTGGTGGGGAAAGCTGAGGGAGAACGTGAATTCCTGATCGTTCACCAGCTCGATCCGCGCCCCCAGGCACAGGGCGGGTTCCGAACGGATGTGCAGGTGCACCACGGTCCGCAGGCGACCCAGCTCCTCCAGGTAGGCCAGGATCTGCTGCACGTCGGTCTGCACCGGTTCCCGGTGGAGCGGTTCATCTTTTTTGATGCCGAGCCGCTTCAGCATGCAGGGTTCCTGGGTGTCCTTCCCTTAAGGCCTTTCTCCCTATCGGGGCCACGCGGGGAAACCTGTAGGAAGGGTCACCTAGGGTCGCTTGAGGCCCACCTTCCGCCGGGCGCCTTCGGGGGCCACTTCCAGGCCCCGGAGATCCCGCTGCCAGTGGGTGTGATCCAAGCCGGTACCAATGATCACGGCTGCACAGGGGCTCAATCCACCTTCGGCCTGAAGGGGCAGGGGGGAAATTTCCAGGCGGCCATCGGCCAGCTGGAAGGCCCAGCGGTCGCTGCCATCGTTCCGGGCCGGCCAACCCGCGAAGGCGCAGACGCCCTTGGCCCGCAGGAGCTCCCCTTGTGCCGGTGGGGTCAGCAACAACGCCTCCAGTGCGGACGGATCCACGGGGTGGTCCCAGTGCAGGGTCAGCGAGCGGGCCCCGGAGAAACTGACGGTGCCGGACGCCGCCCAGCCCTCGGGCAGGGGCCGCACATCGCCCAGCCAGGGATCGGGGCTGCCCTCGGGGGCCACGCCCTGCCGGGTGGCCACGATGGGGATCTGGCGGAAGGCCGTTCGCAATTCGCCCTCCCAGGCCACAGCGGCGGACGGATCGAGGTCGCCCTTGCTGAGGTGGATGAGGCTGGCCAGCGCCGCCTGGCGGCGCAGGAGGGGCTTGGTCTGCAGGTGGTCCACGGGGGCCAGGCACGAGACCACGGTCAGCAGGCCCGCCAGCCGCAGCCGCCCGGCCAGCGCGGGTTCAGACTCCAGGTCCAGCAGGTCCGTGGGGTCGGCGAGGCCGGTGGTTTCCAGCACCACACGCTCGGGCCGCTGAGCCTCGGGCTGATCGCACCAGGATCGGAGGGTGGTTACCACGTCGTCGCGCAGGCTGCAGCAGACGCAGCCATTCACCAAATTCTCGACACCGGCCAGTTCGGGCCGTTCGGCATCCACCAGGGTGCCGTCCACGCTGATGGCACCGAACTCGTTGATGAGCACCGCCACCCGGCGGCCCGCCGCCACTTCAGCCTTGAGCAGGCGGTTGACGACGGTGGTCTTCCCGGCGCCCAGGGGGCCGGTGACGATGAGGATGTCCAGAGGTGCGGTCGCGTTCATCCATCCATGATGCCGCCCCGCGTTGAAATGTGAGAGCGTGGTGGTGTGGATACCCTCGACCTCAGCTACCGCGTGGCGGTGTCCCTGGCTGGCGCCGGGGCCCGGGCCTGTGTTCGGGGCCTGCCCGAGGGCTGGCGGGTGCGCCTCCAGGCGGAGGCGCCGGACCTGCCCGCGGGGCATTGGGTGTGGTTGCACGCCGTGAGCGTGGGTGAGCTCCTGCTGGCGGATGGCCTCGTGGCCCGCCTGCGGGATTCTGGTCACCGCGTCCACGTAAGCACCGGCACGCCCGCGGGGCTGGCCCTGCTGAATCAGCGCCTGCCGGACTGGAACCAGGGGACGGATCGCATCACGGGCGCGGCCTTCCCCCTCGATGATCCGGCGGGCCTGGAGCCCTTCCTGGACCATCCACCCGGTGCTTTCATGGCCCTGGAGACTGAACTCTGGCCCGGGTTGCTGGAGGCACTCGAGCAGCGGGGCATTCCGCGGCTGGTGGTGAATGGCCGGCTGACCGAGAAATCCCTGCAGCGTGGAGGGCCCTGGCTGCGCCGGGCGGCGGCGCGGCTCACCCGGGTGGCGGCCCGGGATGAGGCCAGCGCCGCGGCGTTCCGCCAACTGGGGGCACCGGATGTGCACCTGGGGGGCAACCTCAAGGCCGACCTCCCGGTGCCGAGGCCCTTGCACACAGGTTGGGAGGCTTTGCGCACGGCCTGGGCGGGCGCTCCGATCCTGGTCATTGGCAACACGGTGGCCGGCGAAGAGAGCGCTCTGCTGGAGGTTTGGAGCACGGCCAAGGCGACCTGGCCGGACCTTCGGCTGATCCTGGCGCCCCGGCAGCCCCGGCGCTTCGACGCAGTCGCCGACCTGTTCACTGAGCATGGGCTCACCTACCGCAGAGCTTCCTCTTGGGCCGAAGGGCCTGACTGGCACGACACCGAGGCTCTCCTGCTGGACACCCTGGGTGAACTCCCTGCAGCCTATGCCGAAGGCACGCTGGCGCTGGTGGCTGGCGGTTGGGCCTCGGCAGGGGGGCACAACCCGCTGGAGCCCGTTCGGGCGGGCGTTCCCACCCTCATCGGACCCGGGTTCGCGAACTTCGAGGACCTGGTGCCACCCCTCCTCGAAGCTGGCCGGTTGGATGTGATCCCCCTCCAGGGCCTGGCCACGCGGATGGTCGCCCTCCTCGGCCAAGTGCCTCTGCGGGCGACGCCTCCCCCGGCGCTTCCGGCATCCCTGGCTGGGGCACTGGATCGCACCTGGGCCTTGATCTCTCCCTACCTCCCGCCTGCTTAGCTAGAATCTCGCCCATACGGAGCTCCCATGAATCGACGGGCCGCGCACATCCTGCTGATCGATGACGACTCGGCGGTTCTGGACATGGTCCACTCTGCCCTGGCCCACTATGGGATGCAGGTCCACGCCTACTCCGAGGCTGCGCAGGCCCTGGAACTGCTGCAGAACCCCGCAGCGCCGGAGTTCGACCTGGTCATCAGCGACATCAACATGGAAGGCCTGGATGGCTTTGACGTCATCCACAAGGTCAAGGCCACGCAGCCGCGCCTGCCGGTGGTGTTGATGACGGGCCAGGCCTCGGTGGAATACGCCATCCGCGCCATGCGCATGGGTGCCGCGAACTTGTTCATGAAGCCCATCGCCATCCGCGACCTGGTGCAGAGTGTTTTCCACCTCGTCGACCTGCATCGGGATTTCCGCCTCGCAGATGATGGACTGCGGGGTTTGGTGAATGAGCGCCGGCACTTCCTCTTCCGCTCGGACGAGCTCGCGGTCTCCAGCCTGGTGCGGCACCTGACGGACCGGCTGGTGCCCATGGGGTTCGCCTCCACGAGCAACCTCGACGTGATCGCCATGGCCTTCCACGAGGCCCTGGTGAACTCGCTGGAACACGGCAACCTGGAGCTGGATTCGCACCTCAAGGGTGACCTCTTCGCCAAGGAGGATCCCTACGTCCTGCTGCGTGAGGAACGGATGGCGGACCCCAAATTCGCAGGCCGGCTCGTGGAAGTGCGCCTCGCCATGGACACCGAGCGCTTCGAGCTGGAGATCAGCGACGAGGGGATCGGGTTCGACGCCAGCCGGATCGCGCCCATGGCCAAAGACTCCGACATGGCCCCCCACTGCGGCCGGGGCCTGCCGCTCATCATGCTGGTCATGGATGAAGTCCACTTCAACGACAAGGGCAACCAGATCCGCCTGGTCCTGCGCCGGAAATAGACCCCAGCTTGCAGCCGGATTCATGCAGGCAGGGCCTTGCTCCGAAAGGATCCACAGGGGGTGTTGGTGAAATCCCGGCCCGATCCGAGCGACATCCGTGAATCCACCCTAGACCTGCTTCCAGTGGAGGGGGAACCGGCCCCGGGTGCCCAGACGTTTGAAACGGTGGCGGTCCAATCCGAACTGGCCTACCGGTACATCTGCCTCTGGCTGGGGCATTTCTACCTTCTGTTGACCTTGTTCCGGCTGCGCTTCTCGCAACCGGTGACCCTCCGCCGGATGCTGGCCCTGGAATCGCTGGTGGCGCTGGTTCTGTTCTATGGCTCGGGGCTGCTGATCCGATGGCTCGTCCGCCGCCTGGGTGGGCTGGAGAACGTCGGCCTGATGCTGCTGGGGTTTGCCACGGCCAACAATGTCTTCCTCATGGCCTGGCTTCCGGGTGAAGTTCAGCTGGTCAACTTCGTGCTTGTGCAGGTGGTTGCCGGCGTGGCGCTCCGCTCGATGTGGCGGTTCGCCTTTTCTCAGACCATGTGTCTGGGGCTTGCCACCTACTCCCTGGCCCGCTGGGTGGGCCCGGGAGTCATTCTGGGCAACAGCTTCATTCTGCTTTCAAGCTTGCTGATCAGCACCCTGATCTGGGTGTATTTGAACCGCATGCTGAGCGCCCTCTCCGCGTTGCAGAAGAAGGATCGGGCACTTCTCCGCCAGCGGACCCTCCTGGTGCGGGAGCTCCGTGAGTCCCTGGCGAATGTCCGGACCCTGAGTGGGCTCATTCCCATCTGCTCGCATTGCAAGCGGGTCCGAGATGACGCCGGGTTCTGGCAGCAGGTGGAAGCCTATGTCCATGCCAAGTCCGGGGCGAAGTTCAGCCATGGCATCTGCCCGGCCTGCATGGTGGATGTGGCCGATGAGGTGCGGCGCATGGGGGCGAATTGGAAGCCGAACCGCCGTACATGATCCGCGCCGACGGGTGTCGGCGCGGATCATGAAATGGGCTGATTGGTTTTAGAACGCGCCTTCGACGAAGGCCTTGAGCTGGGGCTTGGGCTGGCCGCCCACGAGCTTGTTCACAGGCTTGCCATCCTTGAACACGATGAGCGTGGGGATGCTCATGATGCCGAATTGGCCCGCCACCTGGGGATTCTCGTCCACGTTCATCTTCACGAACTTGGCCTTGCCGGTCATCTCGGCGGCCAGCTCATCCAGGACGGGGGCGATCATCTTGCAGGGGCCGCACCAGGGGGCCCAGAAATCCACGAGCGTGACGCCCTGGGAAACCGCCTGGGGGAATTCGGCGTCGGTGATGTGGGCAACGAGGTCGGACATGGAAAACTCCTTTCGAGTTCAGGGGATGGGCAGGGGGCCGTCCGGATTGGCGCCGCCCCACTGGGCAATGGTGAAGATGTTCATGTAGCGCTCATTGGTCTCCCGCAGCCGCTGGGCGAGGACTTCGCAGAGGGCGTAGAGGATCTTCAAGGCGAGCTTGTGGTAGGCGTCGATGACGGACCGGAGCTCCTGGAGGGGGACGAAGAACAGCTCGGAGTCCTCGTTGGCGATGGCATCCGCGGCGCGGGTCGCGAGGTCGATGAGGGCCATCTCGCCGAAGAAGGCGGGCGGTTCCAGCACGGCCAGGGCCTCCTCGCCCGTGGCGCCCTGCTTGGAGATGCGGACCGAGCCCTTCATGACCACGTAGAGCCCATCCCCGGCATCCCCCTCGCGGAAGATGACCTCGCCGGCCTTCACCGAGCGGACCTGCCCGATGATGAGAATCTGCACCCGCTCCGACTCGTCCAGGTTCCTGAACAAGGGCGACTGAGTCAGAAAGGTGGGATCGATCAATGCGGATCCGGGGTGGAAGTGGCCGGGGTGGGTTCCAGTGGCACGTGGGCGCAAAGGTCGAGGCCGAAGCCACGGAGGCCAATGTACTTGGTTTCATGCCGACTGAGGAGGCGCATTTTCCCAATCCCCAGCTGCCGCAGGATCTGAGCGCCCACGCCGAAATCACGGTCGCTCATGGCCTGGGGCTGGGCCGGTCCCTCATCGGCAACGCCGGGAGTGTGGGCATGGCGGCGCAGGTAGACCAGCGCGCCACGGCCCTCCCTGGCCAAGGCGCCCATGGCCTTCTGGAACAGGCCCGACTCGAAGCCATGGAGGTCGTCCGGCAGGGTTTCCACATGCACCCGTACCAGGGGTGGCTCACCACCTGACGCCAAGTCGCCCAGCACGAAGGCCAGGTGGCTGCCGCCATCCAGGAGGCTCTGGAAGCGATGCACCTTGAGCTCGCCCCAGATGCTGGCCATGGTGCGGGTCTCCAGGGGCTTGACCAGGGGTTCCTGGCGCAGGCGGTATGCCACCAGATCGGCCACGGTGATCAGCAGGAGGTTGTGCTGGTTGCAAAAGGGCACCAGATCCGGCACCCGGGCCATGGTGCCGTCGTCCTTCATGATTTCGCAGATGACGCCGCTGGGGTGAAGGCCCGCGAGGCGCGCCAGATCGACGCTGGCCTCGGTCTGGCCCGTGCGGGTGAGCACACCGCCGGGGCGGGCCCGCAGGGGGAACACATGTCCAGGTTTCACGAAGTGCAGGGGTTTGGCATCGGGGGCGATGAGGGCCTGGATGGTGCGGGACCGGTCCTGGGCGCTGATGCCCGTGGTGGTGCCCTCCCGGGCCTCCACGGACACGCAGAAGGCCGTTTCGAAGGGGCTGGTGTTGTCCCTGACCATGAGGGGGATCTGGAGCTTGTCCAGCACTGGACCTTCAAGGGCGGCACAGATGAGGCCGCGGCCGTGGGTGGCCATGAAGGCGATGGCCTCGGGGCTCACATGCTCGGCCGCCAGCGTGAGGTCACCTTCGTTCTCGCGGTCCTCGTCGTCGACCACGACCACCATCTGGCCCTGCCGGATGGCTTCGATGGCGGCCTCGATGGAGGCAAAGGGGGAGTCGGGGCGGGCGCTCATAGGACACCCAGCATCGCTCATGACACCTTCTTGGGGAAGGGCGCACTCCAAGGTTGGGACGCACTCCGTGGTATGGTTGGGCATCCGCTTCATTTTCCCGAGAGGAACAGCCCATGTCCCAGGGTGTGATCCAAGGCTCCATGCGCGAGGCGCCGCTGCCCGACATCATCCAGCTTGTCAGTCAAGGCGGGAAATCCGGCTGCTTCCACGTGCAACAGGAATCCTCCAAGGCCCGCATCTATCTGAAGGATGGACGCATTGTCCATGCCGTGACCCACGCTGGCGAGGGCTTTGAGGCCCTCATGGAAGTGGCGCTTTGGCTGGACGGCACCTATCGGTTCGAGGAGGTGGTGCCCGATGTGCCTGCGACCATCACGAAGCCCAACGCCTCCATCCTGATGGAGTTGGGACGGCGCATGGATGAGTGGCGCGTCATCAGCCAGAAGGTGCCCTCCGTCGAGCTCTACCCCGCTTCGACGCTACTTCCCGGGGAAACGCCGCAGGGTGTGAATCCGCGAGAGGCGAAGCTCCTCGTGTTGGCCACCGGCTATTACAGCGTGGCGGAGCTGGCCGAGGTGTTGCAGAAGCCCGTGCTCACCGTCGCCAAGGACCTCTACGGTCTGGTGATGGCTGGCCACGTGGTGATGAAGGGCATCCGCTCAGGCAAGGCCCCCAAGGTGGAAGCCGCCCCGGCTCCAGAATCGCCCAAGGAACTCATCCCCATTTCCACCCTGCTGGCTGCGCCTTCAGCCTCGGGCCCCGTGATGCCGGAATCCGCAGAGGATGAGACCGCCATCGTGCGCATTCAGGCCCCCCGGCCGGTGCCGCAGATGCAGGGCTTCCCCGAGAACGAAGAGCCCCTGCCCGAGACCGTGGGCGGCGGTGTCGCCGGCGAGGTGCCCCCCGTGGCGCCGCCGCCTCCCAAACCCGTGCCCATGGATGACCCCCAGCGCATGGTGAAGCTCATGAACTTCACCCAGCGCATTGCCCAGGCCGCCAAGATGGTGCTGCCCGAGTCGCAGCACGAGATGGTGAACCGGCTCCAGGCCAAGGCCACCCAGCAGATCATCTCGGGCGATGGCCCCGAAGCGGTGAAGGGCCTCGCCCTGGCCATCAGCCGCGGCGCGGTGGATGCGGGCTGCGACGCCGACATGGTCCGCACCCTGAACACCCACCTGAAGGCCCTCTTCTCCACCAAATAGGTTTCGCCATATGACTTCTCGCCTCCTGCTTGGCCTTGCGGCCTCCTTTCTGCTGCTGGTCATGGGATGCAAGGAGCCGGATTCAGCCTCGGGCGGAACGTCCGGTGCGGCGCTCTACGCCTACGACAGCAGTACCTCGACGGTGTTTGTCTGGAACGACCTGAGCGCGGTCTACGATGCCGCGGCCAGTGCAGCCACTCCTAACAAGCAGATCACCTCCTCGGTGTTCAGCAGCAAGATCAGCAGCCTCGCCTGGGGCGGGCTCTGCTTCGACAACCAGAAGGCCTATCTGTACCTGGTGTCCGATACGGGAAACATCGTCCGGGTGAGCAACATCCGCTCGCAGAGCGGCACCGTGGCCAGCACCGATGTGGTGTCCTTCAGCCTTTCCAACACGGGCCGGCTCTCGGGTTCCACCTTTGGTCAGGCCGCATTGGATACCCAGAACGACACCCTCTACATCACCGAGAACAGCACGAGCGGCACCCAGATCTGGGTGGTGACCAACGTCAGCAGCCAAGTCCAGGATGCCTCCGTGGCCCTGCAGGCCCTGGCCGTGAGTGGCGACAGCGGCGGCACCGGAGTCGCTTCAGCCTCGGGCTCGGTTTACGCCTTCATGGTGGATGGCAGCACGGTCGGCACCGTCGTGACCTACTCCGGCCCACGCCTGCGCAAAGGCACGTCCTCGGCCTTCACTGATGCCAACACGCTGATCGGCAGCAACACCCTGATCGGGAAATATGGCTCCCTCGCGCTGGACACGGGCAACGGGTATCTGTTCGTGGCCCGCCACAACACCGATGCCGGCGCCAGTACCGCACCCATCCAGGTCTTCACCACCGGGCAGTTCGGGCAGGCCTACAATCAGGCCCCGACAACCACCGTGGGCAGCGCCACCGGGCAGTCCGACCTGCGCGTCATCGCCCACGCCGGCTCCAAGGACTGGCTGGTCGGCCTGCGCGGGAACGGCACCACGGCCTACGGAACCTTCTACGTCTGGAAAGCCCCGCTGGGCGGAACGGCCGCGGCCACCATCACGGCCTCGCCGACCAGTTCCCTCTTCAAGGGTGTGGCGGTGGACGGGAACGCCTCGTGACGAGCCTGCGCCTGCTGGGGCTCCTGCTGCAGGATGTTCTCCGCGATCTCTACCGTCACCGGGGGCAGTACGTCCTGGCGGTCCTCACCCTGGCCTCGGGCCTCCTGCTGGCCGGTGGGGGACTCCTGCTGGTGGAGAGCCTCGACCGCTTCGTGGGTCGCCTCGAAGGCATGGCCAAAGTGGTGGCCTATGCCTCTGATGGTCACACCCTGGATGACACGACGCTCCGACTGAAGCGCGACCCCCGCTTCACCGAGGTGCGGCGCATGTCCGCCGAGGAGAACCGCAAGCGCTTCCTCTCCGCCACCCATGAGGCGGGCCTTCTCCTGGAGAGCGCGGGCAAGGACGCCCTGCCCGAGAGCCTGGAGCTCACGCTTCGCAACGATTTGGCCACAGGCGGCCGGGCCATTGAAGTCGGCGAGAGCCTGCGCGGGCTGCCCGGCGTGGGGGATGTGCTGGTGGACCAGGAGCGCCTGGAGAACCTTCAGCGCATGGCGCGCATGCTGCGTTCGGCCCTGGCCACGCTGGGTGTGGTGCTGCTGCTGGCGGCAGGTTTCGCCACCGGCAACGTCATCCGCATGAGCATCCTCGCCCGCGAGGAGGAGATCACCATCATGCGGCTGGTGGGTGCTTCCGAAAGCTTCATCCGCACGCCGCTCCTGTTGGAGGGCGCCTTCCTGGGCCTGGGTGGCAGCCTGCTGGCGCTGCTGGGGCTGTTCGGTGTGTGGCTGCCGGTGTCGCGCGGCTACGGCGGTCTGTCCCCCATGCTGGTGGAACTGGCCCGCCTGGGCTTCTTCTCCTGGGTGAGCATGGTGCTGCTGGCGGTCGT
>Ga0265327_10005048_pt1 | contig 11275 bp, 6 predicted proteins | sample 41621metaG_FD_202089 | JGI IMG/M metagenome (GOLD analysis project Ga0265327, IMG submission 202089) | Rhizosphere microbial communities from Carex aquatilis grown in University of Washington, Seatle, WA, United States - 4-16-21 metaG | ecosystem: Host-associated > Plants > Roots > Rhizosphere >...
GCCAAAACAGTAACAAGTGAACTAAACCAAAAATTAGTGCCTGCAAAATATTACCTGTTTTGAAACCGGATTTATTTATTAATTGTTTAGCAAGAAATCCCCGAAAAAATAGTTCTTCAGATAAAGAAGTTTTTATTAATGCTATGATGAATAGAATGGATAGGGAAGTTATATTCAAACCCAAAGTTCTGATATTTCCTGTAACACTGTTTGGCGAAAGAACTGCTTGTTTTATTCCAGCATCTATAAAAACGAGACCGATTCCGGTAATAACAAAAAACAATGAAGCTGCAATTACATATATGACAGCTTTGATTGGTGGTTTATAGAATCCAATATATTTTAAAAAAGAAGCGCTTTTGTCTTTTCTAAATAAGAAAAATATAAACGGAATCAAGCTGAAAATAATTACCTGTAGGATAGCAGAAATAAATTCATTTATAATTTGCATCGTTGTAATTTGTTTAATTAACCTACTATTGATTTCACATTTCTGTGAGCGTTTTCAAATTATCGTCGGGAATCCTATCAATCAAATAATTATAGGGATCGATTCCGGCCTGGTAGGGCTCTTCTTTTGTGCGGAAGGTAAAAATATTATCTTTCTTAGTGATTTTTATCCGTTTAAGAACAATCACTTTTCCTAAATTCTTTTTATTGGTAGGTTCTTCGAAGATGCCGATGTCAATGTAATCCGCAATAGGCATATTCATTTGTTTTCCCAAAGAATCCGCCCTGAATTTTTCTGAAGTCGTTTTGAGTGTGATCTCGTATTCACTACCAATTTTTTTGTAGCTGGCCTCTAACATGCGGTTAGAAAATAAAGTAATGTTCTCGAACATATCATTTATCAGGTATTGGAGACTATCAGGAGTAACACGCTTAAAAGCTCTTACTGCCGATAACGAAGTGGGGTAGGGCGGTTGTTTATAGGCAAAAGTATCTATCAAAGAACGAAGCGCTTGATTTACCTTTGCTTCGCCAATCATTTCTTTTAAGTAATACATTACTACGCTGGCTTTGTTGTAATGAATATATTGCTGACTTTCGGTGCGCATTAAAGGACGCTCGGCTTCAAATTCGTTGCTTCTTCCGCGGAGATAACTATCCATTTCGTATTTCAAAAATTTTTTCATTTTGTCTTTGCCATATTCTTTTTCCATTACCATTAAAGCTGAGTATTGTGCGAAGCCTTCACTCATCATTTCACTTCCCTGCATGCCCGGACCGCAAATTTGATGTGCCCAGTATTGATGACCCATTTCATGAGCGACTATATAAAACACCTGGTCGATATCGTCTTTTGTTACATCTCTGAGATCAGCAATAAAACCAACACTTTCACTGTAAGGCATTGTTCCGGGAAAGGCCTGTGCAAAGCTTGAATAGCGGGGGAATTCGATAATACGCGCCTGCTTGTGATAGTATTTGCCGAAATTTGTTGTGTAGTAATCCAAAGATTTTTCGAGACTCTTCAGCATATTCGGCACGTTGTATTCGTGAGGTTTAATGTAATAGACCTCCAGATCGATCCCATTCCATTTTTTTCGCGCTATTTCATAACGTGCCGAAATAAAAGAATAAAAATTGAATGATGGCTGGTCGAGTTTGTAATTAAAGTATTTTTTTCCATTTGCTTCCCAACTTTTAATAAGAGATCCGGGAGCAATGGCTGTCTGGTCGGGCGCAGTGCTGATCACCGTGTTTACTTCTACCCAATCGGCGTCATGCGAAATGTAATTATTTGCACGTGCCTGCAAATTGCTCTCGTCTAGTTTTGCAGCGCGCTCTTTTTTTGGCAGCTTTAATTTTACGCGCTTGTTCTTGTCATCAATTTCGCTGCGTACGCTGTAGCCCATCTGCGGAAGAATATCTCCGTGGTTAAAAAACGTTCCGTTTTCTGTAAGCTTTGAAAAACTGACTTCATTTTCAAAACCTTTGTTTAATTTCCAAAGGTCGATTTTAATAAGCAGGGAATCGTTTGATTTTAATGGTTTTCCTAAAGTATAAATGCGGTAGTTGAGTCTATTGTCCCTTAGTTTCTGTGTCGCGCCACCAATGTCGATAAGAATACTGTCTGAAAGCGTTGGCAAAGTAAAATGAAGTTCTTTAATTTCTTCACTGGATTTGTTTTTTGCCCAGGCTTCTATTGATACAGTCAGATCACGTTTGTAAGGTTCGATATCGATGGTATAGTTTAATTTATAATAACGTGGCTGAGTGAGGTTCTCATATTTTTTATATGTCTTTTCGTACTCTACTTGTTTTTTTTCTCCCGCATCGTCCGAATCATAATGATTGAGAACCTTTGTATTGTAATAGACAAAGCCACTGCAGAGAATAAAGAGAATAAACACGATGGAGATAGCCATTTTATTTTTTGCAAGAACAGGCCTGGTGTTTTTAAGTCGCTGTTTAAATTCTGTTTCTTTACCGCGTGTGTAAAATGCAAAAATCACAAAACACAGTAGCACCGAAAACAAGAACCAGTAGATATTAAACCAGGTGAGACCTTTCACGAAAGGGCCGAAGCCGTTCATATCGGAATAAGTAACGCTGGGCGTGCCCCCGAATTTTAGCATGTTAGAATTCATTTCAAATAAGTTCCAGATAAATGAATTAACAATGATAAAAGCTACGAATGCAAAGTAGGCGATATAACGGTTATTGATCAAGTAATGAAAAAGTAATGCAATAACGATGAGAAACGAAAAAGATAAAAGATCAATGACCAGGAGCGATTTTAAATAAACATCTAATTGGTAGTGTGTATATCCTAATGCTGTTTGAGCCACCATTCCAATAAAGATAGTACAGAGCATCACAATGGCTATGGAAATGATCATCGCTACCATTTTGGAAGAAAATAGGAGGCCGGTTTTTATAGGTGCAGAATCCTGGATCTCGTTCATTTTTGCATCACGTTCTTTCCACACTAATACTCCCGAATAAAAAGTAATGATAGCAATTAAAAATAAATAAAACGATCCACGGATGCTATCAATCACATCGTAAGTAACTGGATATTGATCGGTGCCGTAACGTCCCGTAAAGCTTGTAACACTTGCTATCAGGTTCATCAGTCCAATCAACACAATGATAATGAAAGTGGGATTCTTAATAATGGCTTTGGTTTCCACTTTTATTAAATACCAGAGTGCAGCAAACGAGAAACGATTTGCTAAAGAAGGTTGGTGTAGTTTTTCTGTATGTATTATCCTGGCCTCCTCTTTCTTTTCTTTTTTTATTTTCGCAACTTTTTCCTTTTTAGTATTGAAAGAAAATTTAAAATAGGAGGCAAACAGAATAATAAAACTAATCGCTAACCAGAGAAGCCTATTTATTAGTAGAGGACCCGCAAGGGCCACGGGATATAAATTTTTTTCGTCTACCGTTAAGTATTTGGACATAATTCCTTTTGGCCTGAATCCAAAAGGATCAATGATATTGGCCAGCCATTCTTTTTCAATGTCGTTGGTAAATCCTTGCGACATCGCATATAAAACGAGAATGAGCATGGCACCAACAAAAGAAACCACATTGCTTCTGAAGATAACAGCAAGCGAATATAGCCACACCCCGGTAATAATCACATTTGGAATCCCGAAAGCAATTAACCCCATAAGATGTCCAGACCAAATAACCTCCCCATAACGTTCTGGTTGGGTCCAGGGAAGAAGAGGTCCAATAAGCCCACCTAAAGAAACGCCCAACAAAGGAATAACAGCTATAGTTGCAGCCCCAATAAATTTTCCGAAATAATAATCTCTTTTTTGAATGGGTGAAGAAAATACAAACTGGTACATGTTGTATTGAAAATCGCGGTTGGCTGTGGCGTTCATAAAAGCTGTTACCATCAATAGACAAATAAGTGACATAACACCATAATAACCCTGAATTACGAAGGGTGCATTTTTGTGGACGCTGCCAACTCCTCCACCAATTATTACATTGTCGGAAGATACTGCAGCAGCCACAAGCATTGTGTTTATGAGAAGAAAGATCCAGATCATGGGTGACCCCAGCCAGTACTTCCATTCATATCGGATAAATTTCCACATAGTATTTTTATAAAGGGTTATACTAATTCGTTGATTTTGGCAAAAAATACATCTTCCAGGTTCTCTTCGGCAAGGTTAAAGCCGTTAGATAAGGAACTCTCTGAAAATACATGGATGAGCGGAGTTCCACCAACCAGCTTATCGGAAATAACCTTGTATTCAGCTTGATATTTCGGGAGTTCTGATTTAATCACTTTTTTCTCCCATACCTTTCCTTTGATCTGGTAGAGCGCATCATCTGTATTTCCACTGAATAATAATTTTCCTTTATCCATGATAGCCATCTGTGTGCAGAGCTCGCGCACGTCCTGCACAATGTGTGTTGAAAGGATCACGATGATATTTTCACCGATCTCACTCAGTATATTATAAAAACGATTGCGTTCTCCGGGATCTAAACCCGCAGTTGGTTCGTCGACAATAATTAATTTCGGATCGCCTATCAAACATTGAGCGATGCCGAAACGCTGGCGCATCCCACCACTATAACTGCTCACTGCTTTTTTGCGGTGTTCGTAGAGATTTACTTTTTCAAGAAGTGCATTCACCATGTCTTTGCGGTCTTTGGCATTTCCAAAACCTTTTAATAAAGCGAGATAATCTAAGAGATCAAGAGCGGAAGTTCTGGGATACACGCCAAACTCTTGTGGCAGGTAGCCCAATACTTTACGAACAGATTCTTTATCTCGCAATACGTCAATGTCACCTAACATGGCAGAGCCACTGTCGGCATCCTGCAAGGTGGCGAGCGTGCGCATTAAGGAAGATTTTCCGGCGCCATTCGGACCAAGTAAGCCGAACATTCCTTTGTTAACCGTGAGCGACACATTGTTCAAAGCATGCACGCCGTTGCTGTATTGTTTGTTGAGGTTGTTTATTTGTAAAATCATGTGTGACTTTATTTTTGATATGACGTAGTTAATTCGGGAAAGTTACAGGGGACCAATATTTTATCAAATTAATAGAATTTTGTTTTACGTACATAATAATAAGTGTTATACGGTTCTGAAAAAGTTTAACTGGCATCCCGATTACATGAAAATAGTTTTGACAGAATAAACCTAAAATTTTAGTCAATCTAATTTAGACTTAGTAAATTTAAACGCACTAAAATAAAGTCATGAGAAAAGTATTTAAATGGATTGGAATTGTTCTCCTCTTAATAGCAGTCATTGCTGGAAGTTTGTATATGATTTATCTGCGTCCTTTCATGCAAAAATTGAAGGTGATCACTACAGTGAATTATGACAAGGAGTTGACGCTTGTATTGGGAGGTGGCGGAAACTCTGGGATATTGACATCCGACAGCCTTGTGATAGTAATTGACACAAAGATGGATGAAGCAGCCCTTGACCTGCATAGTAAGGCAAAATTGCTTGCAGGAAATAAACCCATTCTAGTTATTAATACACACATCCATCCCGATCATGTAGGAGGAAATAAATTGTATGCCGGGGAAAAAATACTGGCAGGTGGAAATTACACGCAAGAGCATTGGATAAAAGAAGATGGGAAAGAGTCATTACCTAATGAATGGTTAAAAGACAGGATGGACATAAGAATGGGCGATGAAACTGTTACCGTTTTAAATTTAAAGAGAAATGCACATACAGAAAGTGATATTGTAGTATATCTGCAAAAACGAAAAATGCTTTTTGGCGGGGATGTAATTTTAAACAAACAAAATGCTATCATTATGGGCAAAGGCGATCCGGAGGGCTATCTCTGGGCTTTCGACATGGTAACAAAGGAATTTGATATCGAACACGTGGTGCCGGGACACGGTCCTTTTGGTGGAAAAGAAGTGATTACAGATTTTGATCAGTATTTTAAAGATATGAAATTAGCCGCTCAGGATAATTCTCAAAAAGATGCCTTGATTTCAAAATACAAAGACTGGGCAAGTATACCACTTTTTATGTCACCCAAAGCTACAATGAAAGCTTTTAAGAAGGAGATGAAATAGAATACTTTCCAAAGCAATTGCAATATTTGTATTTCAACTTTCGGTAGGATTCAGTTTACCTTTTTTGATCTTAATGCCAATTTCCCGTTTCCCCAAATAGGGATAAAAATCCCAGTTGTGACGCTCTACTATTTTACTAAGTCCCACAGGTTATACCAGACATGATTTCCCAGGGAATTTTGCCGATGGTAAAATTCACTGGTCATTCTTTTGCATAAGATAATCTGAGTATCTCTTAAGGATACAAAATGTAAAGCACCTAACCTGTGTTTATAAGTCAATTACGGGTAAGGATATACCTAAACTATGGAAAATAAAGACGATTCCAACGAATTACTTCACATGCACAAACATCTTGCATTAGAAATCAGGGAAAAAAGAAAACGCGCCGCTGAACTAGACATTGCAAATAAAGAACTGGTTTTTCAAAATGAAGAGAAAGAAAAGAGAGCTGCCGAACTAATTCTTGCCAACATAAGATTAATATTTGAAAACAAAGAAAAGGAAAAACGGGCCGCAGAATTAATCATCGCCAACAAAGAATTGGTATTTCAAAACGAAGAAAAGGAGAAGCGGGCGGCTGAGCTTATCATTGCAAATGAAGAACTTCTTTTCCAAAACAAAGAAAAGGGAAAACGGGCAATCGAGTTAGTTGTTGCCTATGAAGAATTGGCGTATCAGAATAGAGAAAAAGAAAACAGAGCTACCGAATTGAATCTAGCAAATATTGAACTCATATTTCAGAATTTAGAAAAAGAGCAACGCGCCGCGGAACTTATTATTGCCAATAAAGAACTTGCTTTTCAACGAGACGAGAAAGGGAAAAGAGCTGCCGAATTAACCATTGCAAACAAAGAACTTTTATTTCAAAACGAAGAAAAGGAAAAGCGTGCAGCCGAATTAATCGTTGCTAACCTTGAACTTGCTCATCAAAATCAAGAGAAGGAAAAGGCCAGACAAGTGAAGTTAAAAAATGAAAGAACACTTGCAAGAGCACAAAAGATTGCACATGTTGGAAGTTGGGAACTTAGTTTTATAGATAATATTCTCCATTTATCAGAAGAAGCCTGCAGAATTTTTGGATGTCCTGAAGGCAAAACACAACTGTCTTTTGAAGACTGGGCAACCCTGGTTCATCACGAGGACCTGGATTTTGTTCTGCAGAAAATAAGGGAATCGCGCGAGTCCTTAACAGAAACAGCTTATTTTCACCGCATCATTCAAAGGGATGGAACCATTCGGCACATTTATTCTGAAAGTAAGTTTGAGTTTGATCAGGAAAACAAGGTTGTTGGCTTGTACGGAATCACTCAAGATGTGACCGGGATTAAACTGGCTGAAGAGAAAATAGAGTTTGAAAAAAATAATCTTGCTTCATTAATAAATAATACAAACGATCCTATCTGGAGCGTAGATACGGATTTCAAGCTGATAACATCCAATCAGGCCTTTATTGAACTCATGAATAAAATTACAGGAAAAATAATAGCAAAAGGAAATAATGTGCTTTTGAAGGACTTAGGTGAAAAACAATTAGGCCAGTATAAAAAATTCTACGAACGCGCATTTTCGGGAGAAACATTCAGCGAGATCATCTACACTGAAAGCCCTGCCGAATGTTGCTCTGAAGTTTCTTTTTATCCTATCCGGAAAGCGGAACTGGTAATAGGAACAGCTTGTTATTCGCATGACATTACCGAAAGAATGCGCGCTGACAAAGAACGGGAAAAAATGAGCGCAGACATTATTCAACGAAGTAAAAACCTCGAACAATTTTCCTTTATTGTTTCGCACAACCTTAGAAGCCCTGTAGCAAATATTTTAGGAATTTCGAATGTGTTAAAGGGAAAAATAACGGAAACGGATAGAAATAAATTACAAAATTATTTATTTGTTGCAGTCGAAAAACTGGATTTAATTGTAAAGGATCTTAACCTGATTTTGCAGGCAAGATCTGAAATTAACGACAAGAAAGAAACCGTATACCTGCCCGATCTGGTTGAAAGCATTGAACTGGGATTTCAGAATCTCATTGAAAAAGAAGAGGTGAAAATTGATGCCGATTTTTCTCACCTAAATAGTATTATTACGATTAAAGGCTATATCTACAGTATTTTTTATAATCTTATTTCAAATAGTATAAAATACAGGCAACCCGGCCGGTCACCGGAAATTTTTATTAAAAGTGATATCCAGGATGGGAAAATAAAAATTTCTTTCAAGGACAAAGGTATTGGCATCGACCTTAAAAAGCATGGCGAAAAAATATTCGGGCTTTATGAACGTTTTCATATGAATATAGAAGGTAGGGGCCTGGGATTATATATGATAAAAACCCAGCTTGAAATTCTGAAGGGCAGCATTACGGTAAAAAGTGAACCCAATGTAGGTACCGAATTTATTATTGAGTTGCCCGCGTGATTTTTTTTCGAAAGATAAAATCAATAAAAATTTTTATTTTATATTAGCTCCACCTATCAAGTGGATCATACTTTGACCGGCGAGCTATATAACATGAAAAAATACCTAAACTTATTTTTGTTTTTACTCTGTAAATGGTCTCATTGTCAAATTGTAGAATGGGATAGTTTAGCCAAAAATAATTTAGGAAACTATGATATTTATTTCATCGGTGAGCAGCATGGTTATAATAATTCTGAAATCATCGAAGCGAAATTAATTGAACGGATACACACCAAAAACACTACAGTTCTCCTGGAAGGTCCCTACGACAGGAATTTTGGCCTGAATAAAATTTTTATAAATAAGGATACTTCCCTCTATCCATTTAATTCTTTTAATCCCAGCAAGACAAATTTGCTGAGGTATTTGTATTATAACCATATTCCATTAAAATTAACGGATGTTGTTTTGTTTAAATATTTTTACAAAGATGAGATTGTAGAAGTGCTAAATAAAAAAGGAATAAACAATCCACTCGAAGACGATATTTCGAATTTTTACAGGATTGGAAATCTAAAATTCCCGAATAAAAAGAAAAACAGAAACCTGTATCTGAATTACCTGGATACCTACAGAACGAAAAAATCGATTTATGATACACTGTTGGGAAGTGATTCCACAAAAATAGAAGAATGCTTTAATGCACTGGAGGCCTCAATAAATGCTAAGCAAGATCCGAGAACGGGTTCCGGACTCTGGTCTGATTTTCGCGAAACGTTTATGTGTTCGATGATTGTCAAAGAAATTAAAAATCCTGCAAGCTCAAAAATTATTTCCATAAATGGCGCGGATCATTGTTTTTTGCAAAATAAAGTTAAAGGAGTAAAATCGGGTAATGGCCGGGGCCCATTGGCTTATCGCATTAAGAGCGCTTTTCCGGATAAAAAAGTCTGCAGCATTTTAGTTTGGAACCGAAAAGAAGGATTACTTTTTTCATATTTTCCTGTAGAGAGTCGATTCATTCTAAAAAACACCAAGCCTGGTAAAATCTATATTATTAATGTCGATTATCCTGGAACACCTTTTGTAAACCTTGTTGGAAGGTTCACACACGTGGTGGTTTATTAGAACCATAAAAAAATCCACCAACCTCAGCCGCAGTTGCCTGTTGGCACAAAGTGGGAAAGAAGCGTATCGTCGTATTTTATTCCTTTGTATATTTCCTCAATGATAAAGCGGATCTTATCTCCTTTTTTAAAAGTATTATTTATTTTAAACCAAGCGGGTTTAATGGAGAAAGACTGGTAATCCATCACATCGTTAAGAAGAATGAGGGCGAGTAGTTTCCCATTTACAAAGCACTTTAGTTTTTTTACTCGGTTATTATTCATCCAGCTGGTTTTATCTTTTACATAACCATTTTGCAACTGATAACTTTCGCCAATATAGAAAGCGCTCGTGATGGTAAATTCTATCCATTCACCAAGTCCCGAGCCCTTCATTCCTTCGCTCCAGGCTGTTTTGTTATTTTCATCCAGTACATTAGAAGCCTTGTAGGAGAGTGCTGTTGCGCTCGGTAATTCGGAAGAGGCGGTGACACTGACTCCATGTGGACAATTAAATTCCGTTAACCCCGGACCGTCTGGGTTTTCCTTTTCAACAATGGCTGTCAGGGTCGGCAGCATTTCGTAGTCCTCATCCTGCATTTTCTTTAAAATGAGATCGGGTCCGAGTGTGTATTTGTATTTAATGTAACAGTGTGCCAATGCAGAGCTGCTGTTCGGAAAATATTTTTCAACTTCTTTTAAAAAAGTAAATAAATTAATTTTAAAATACACAGAGTCCCTGAACTCCGGTTGCAGAAAGGCTTTTGAATCTAAGTTTAATTCGGGTGGCAGTATTACTTGCTCTGAAACAAAATCTCTTATCAGCAGAGAAGTTACATTAAATTTCTCCCAATCATTTTTAGTTTTGAGAGGATCATAGAGCCAGAGATCAGTCGTTTGATTTTGTGCGTTGACTTGCTTAACAGCAAAGAGCCATTTAGGGTTGCTGGTTTTAAACTTGTAAAAAATTACGGCGTTGTCGGGCGACCGTTTGTTTTGAATGTTTGCACTGTTCGGTTTATTTTTAGTTTCTACAATTTCCCAACTGTTTGACGAGCCTGTTTTTAGAGTTTGTTTAAATTCATCGGGGTTAATAGTTTGAATCAGTTCTTCAAGCCGTTCTACGGGAAAATCAAGCAACATTTTTTTTACGTCTGTATTCTCCTGACCCTGACAACTTGATGTTTTGAATAAAATCAGGGCAGCGACTGTAAAAAATAAAGCACCGGTTTTAAAGTTTCGTTTTATGTTCCAGCACATGATTATTGAACGGTAAATTCTTCTATTATTTTTGGTGGTGGTGTTTCTTCCGTTAACGTAAACACTTCGCTTTGTGTATTGCCAATCAACGCCCGTACAGTAACGGAGATACTGCCGCCTTTTTCAACAGCCAGACTTTCGAGTTTTATTTCAATCGTATTTTTTCCTTTTTTTACGCCACCTATTAAAATCCCGCTCTTGCTTCCACCATCTGTAACATCCTGTTTAATGTCATTAACCCAAATCGAAATTTTGTACTCTCCCGACCTGTCGAGCATTGCAACATAATCTACGGGCGCAATTTCTTTTTCAATCTTAGGTGCAATGCTATCCAGTTTAAATTTTTCATCTTCAAGAAAAGAAAAATCTTTTGCCTTTGCTTTTTTTGTAAGCTCCTCTGTTCCGTACATTTCAATGCCGGAAAATTTCCAGCCTTCATTTTCTTTTAGAAATTTTAGAATAACAGCGTGCTCCTCTTT
>Ga0265327_10005049_pt1 | contig 11274 bp, 9 predicted proteins | sample 41621metaG_FD_202089 | JGI IMG/M metagenome (GOLD analysis project Ga0265327, IMG submission 202089) | Rhizosphere microbial communities from Carex aquatilis grown in University of Washington, Seatle, WA, United States - 4-16-21 metaG | ecosystem: Host-associated > Plants > Roots > Rhizosphere >...
CGGCACCGACGAGCAGGTCGGGGAGTGGGTGCCGCAGTGCTACGGCACGCCCGAGAAGATCGCGCTCGGCGCGTTCTGCGTGACCGAGCCCGACGCCGGGAGCGACGTGAGCTCGCTGCGCACGCGTGCGGTGTACGACGAGGCCAAGGACGAGTGGGTGCTCAACGGCACCAAGACGTGGATCACCAACGGCGGAATCGCCGACGTGCACGTGGTGGTCGCGTCGGTCGACCCCGAGCTCAAGGCGCGCGGCCAGGCCAGCTTCGTGATCGGTCCGAACACGCCGGGCCTGAGCATGGGCCAGAAGTTCCAGAAGATGGGCATCCGCGCGAGTCACACCGCCGAGGTCGTGCTCGACGACGTGCGCATCCCCGGCAGCTGCCTCCTCGGGGGCAAGGACCGCCTCGACGAGCGTCTCGCGCGCGCCCGGCAGGGCACCGGCACGCGTCACCAGGCCGCGCTCGCGACGTTCGAGGCGACGCGCCCGATCGTCGGCGCGATGGCGGTGGGCATCGCGCGCGCCGCGTACGAGTACGCGCTCGACTACGCGAAGGAGCGCCAGCAGTTCGGCCGACCGATCATCGAGAACCAGGGCATCGCGTTCAAGCTCGCCGACATGAAGACGGAGACCGACGCCTCGCGCCTGCTCGTGTGGCGCGCCGCGTGGATGGGTCGCAACGGCAAGACCTTCGAGTCGGGCGAGGGCTCGATGAGCAAGCTCAAGGCCGGTGAGACCGCGGTGTGGGTGACCGAGCAGGCCATCCAGATCCTCGGTGGCTACGGCTACGTGCGCGAGTACCCCGTGGAGCGGTGGCACCGCGACTCGAAGATCTACACGATCTTCGAGGGCACCTCCGAGGTGCAGCGCCTCGTCATCGCCCGCGCCATCTCTGGCGTGCACATTCGCTGACCCGATCTTCGAGTCGCCCCGACCTGCGGGCGACTCCATCCCTACAAATCCCTACTCGTGCTACGGTGATCCACCGTGGCAACGGTGCGCGAGCGGAAGCCGGGGGTCTGGGAGATCCGGGTCTTCACCGGGCGCGACGCGTCCGGTCGGCCCACCCAGATCAGCAAGACCGTGCGGGGCACCAAGCGTGAGGCGCAGCGCGTCGCTGCGACGCTCGAGGCGCGGCCGCCGTCGAACGCGGCGGGTCGCACGGTGACCGACGTGCTGAGCGCGTGGCGCGACGTGAACCAGCCGGTGTGGGCCGAGTCGACGCGGCGCGACTACGAGAGCCGGATCGCCCGCATCGAGGCCGACCAGATCGCGGAGATGCCGGTGGCGCGTCTGCGCGTCGCCGACGTCGAGCGCTGGCACGCGCGCATGCGCAAGACGGGAGTGGGGGAGGCCGCCATCCGCAGCCGGCACTCCGTGCTGCGTGCCGCGCTCGCGCAGGCGCTGCGCTGGGAGTGGGTCGGGAGCAATCCGGCGAGCCAGGCGATCCTCCGCCAGCCGAAGCGCGCGCCGCGCGACGCGATGACGCCCGACGACGTACGCGCCGCCATCGCGGCCGCGCACGCGATCGACCCGGCTGCCGGTGTTGCGCTGCGCCTCGCCGCCGTCGGTGGGCTGCGGCGTGCCGAGCTCGCTGCGCTGCAGTGGAGCGATCTCGACGGCAACCAGCTCACGATCGACAGCAGCGCGTGCGTCGTGCGCCGCGACGGCGAGTCGTACGTGGAAGACGTCGCCACCAAGACGGGCAACCGGCGCACCGTCACCCTCGACCAGGCCACCGTCGACGAGCTCGACGCGTTGCGAGCGACGCGCGAGCAGGTGTCGCCGTACCTGTTCTCCGACACCGACGATCCTGCGAACCCCGACCGCATCGGCTGGTGGTGGAACCGCGCTCGCGAGCAGTCCGGCATCGACAAGAAGTGGCGCCTCCACGACCTGCGCCACTGGACCGCGACCACGGCGATCACGAGCGGACACGACGTGCGCACCGTCGCCGGTCGCCTCGGGCACGCCAACCCCGCGATGACTCTCCGCGTCTATGCCCACGCGGTCGAAGGCGCGGATCGCGCGCTGGCATCGTCGATCGCCGCGACTCTCGACGGCACCGAGAAATCGCAGGAACCTCCCGCCGCCGAGGTGGAACACTCAAGGGGCATGGACGTCCTCGCGCGCCTCGGCGTCGACCCCAACGCGGTGACGGCCTTCTGCCGTCGCAACGGCGTGCGCCGCCTCGCGGTGTTCGGATCCGCGCTGCGCGACGACTTCACCCCCGAGAGTGATGTCGACCTGCTCGTGGAGTTCCAGCCAGGGCAGAAGGTGAGCCTCTTCGACATGGCGCGCATGGAGATCGAGCTCGAGGAGATCGTCGACGGACACCGCATCGACCTGCGCACGGCTGGCGACCTGGGTGTGCGCTTCCGCGACGAGGTCGTGGCCGAGGCCGAGGCGGTCTATGACGTCGCAGCGTGACGACGATCGCATCGCCCACATGATCGAGGCGTGCGAGGAGGCCGCAGAGTTCGTGGCCGGGCTCGCGATCGAAGACCTCGATGACGACCGGATGCTCCAGCTCGCGCTGGTGAAGCTCGTCGAGATCGTCGGTGAGGCTGCGAAGTCGGTGTCGGCCGAGACCCAGGCGCGATATCCCGACGTGCCGTGGTCGGCGGCAGCTCGCACGCGCGATCGGCTCACACATCACTACTTCGAGATCAACCTCGACGTGCTCTGGAGCACGGTGACCGAGAGCCTGCCGGCTCTGCTCGAGGCACTTCGCTCGCCGGCTTCCTGACCACTCCGCCTTCGCCTGACGGTGGGTTGGGCAGCACGCTGCCGACGAGTTCTTCCACCGTCGTGCGCCGGATCAGGATGCGTCGACCCAGTCGCACGGAGGGCAGTGTCCCCGCGCGCACGAGTTCGTACGCGCTCGTACGTGACACGCCGAGGATCTCAGCGGCCTCGGTGACCGTCACGGTGAGCCGTTCCATCCGACCTCCCAACAACCTGCGCTGCCGTCGACGACGGGGCGAGCAGTCACGATGCCGGATGCTCGTCCCGAGGTAACTCCCTGAGTTGCTCCCGACTTGGCTCCCTCCCTCCTCGGGACTCGCTCCCGCGGGGAGGTTCCGCTTCGTAGACTGCGTCGATGCCCACGGGACAGCAGGTGTTCCAGTTGCGGATCGAGCTCGACGAGGTGACGCCCGCCGTGTGGCGCAGGCTCCTCGTGCCCGGCGGGATCCGTCTGGCGAAGCTGCACCTGATCCTCCAGGCCGCGATGGGCTGGACGAACTCGCACCTGCACGCGTTCACGATCGACGGCGAGCGCTACGGCATGAAGTTGGGCGACGAGTTCCTCGACGAGGACCTCGATCTGCTCGATGAGAAGGCCATCACCGTCATCCGCGCCCTCGACGGGCACGACCGGATCGCGTACGAGTACGACTTCGGCGACGGATGGGACCACGAGATCGTGGTCGAGGAGCGCGCCACGCTCACCTACGGCCTGAAGCATGCCGTGTGCCTCGACGGTGCCAACGCCTGCCCGCCGGAGGACTGTGGCGGCGCTGGCGGCTACGAGGAGCTGCTCCTCGCCCTGGCCGATCCGAGCCACGAGGACCACGACGATCTCCTCGAGTGGATCGGCGGCCCGATCGATCCGACCGCGTTCGACATCGTGGCCACGAATGTCGCGCTCCAACACGTGCACTGAGCGACGCGAACCGAGCCGACCGAGCGAACTCGACGCCGACGAGAACCGCGTCAGTCCGTCGAGTTGGAGACCGAGTGCGACCACTCCCACGGGAGTGCGATCTCACTCCCTGGTCCAGCTACACAGAAGATCACCACAAGTGTGCACGCCGACGCCGACACGATGACAGCGCCGGCTGAGGATATGGGTCGGAATGAATCCGGAGGGCTGTTTAGCCGCGCGCTACGGGGGACCGGATCACGGACGGTGAGTGGACGCGTTCGGTGCGATCCTGCGCGGCGGCGCTCGATCGAGAAGGCTGACCCCCGCCCGTGCGTAGCCTCCAACCTGCTTGTCGAAACCGACAATTCCGAAACAGCGCCTGAACTTCTGCGATCCGCCCTCGACGCGCTGGCCTTAGCCACATCAGACTTCATTCTGGCAAAGGTGTCAGCATTGGCGACCGAGAGGGGCACAGACCAATGAAGCTTCGCCGGTTCGGCGCATTCTTGGTGGCGCTGGTCCACGGTAGTGCCCGCGCTCGCGTTCGGGGGCGCATCGACCTCTGCTTCTGCGAGGCCTGTGGATCGCTCGGAAGCACGAATTGGTTCGCCGGTTACGGGACAATGAATCCACAGTTGACCGTTGGGTCTAGCGCTCAGATTGCGGGCTTGCAGTCGCAGTCCTATTGCACGGGAGGAGATGTCGGGAGCAACTTCCTCACCGGATGGGAGATGCTGGCGGGATATGCAAACTCGACGGGCAAGCTTGCGTATTCACAAGCCGGATGGCTGCAGTACTCGATCGCCTCAAATGCCTGTCACTTCGCAGAGTATAACCCGGACGGAAACAAGGGCAATTTTGCACGAAACTTCAGATGCGACATTCCGTTCACCTACGGGACGAAGTACATCTACTCATCGCTCTTCGATTCGGCATGCGGATGTGAGCGGAACTACGTCGGCTTAAGCGAAATCCAGAATACTTGGCCCTTTAATCCTGTCCAGATCTGGCACAACACGGGAAACGAGTGGAGCAGCGAGAGTCCTTACAACGAGACCAATCTCGGCGGATCGCCTGGCAACTACAACATCTATCAAGGTCTCCAATACGAGAACGTGTTTGATCTCCAGCTACATCCGCAGGACGCGAACAACCTAGGGGGCCTGATCCCATTGCATCAGGCCTCTTGCCGCTCTGGTGTCGTTTACAACACGTTCCTCACCCGCTATTGGACCACCGGAAGTTGCTGAGGGCCGAGGTGAGGTCGCCGATGTCGGTACTTGCAAGATGGCTATCGGAGGGGAAATGACCAACCGTCCAGCACGACAAGTCCTGCTGATCATGGTCGTAGTTCTCGCAGCGGGCGCTGGCATTGCGCTACTAAGGCGGCCGAACGACCAATCTGGCAGCAGGTCGGGGTCTGCGCGGGTAGCAGTAGCCGCCGGTGTCAGCGGACTTCCCGTCGGCGCCGTCGTGGGACCGGCGACAAGCCGAATCGCGCTGGAAGGAGGAATGGCATATTTGGATCCGCCACCGTCGGATCTCGCGCAGCCGACAGTTTCGGCTGCGACCGCTTGGTCCAGTTACAACGATGCCATGCTCTTCCCGACGTGTGCGGGGCCACAGCTGGAGGTGCGCTTCGGTCTTTACACGGACCTGCAGGCAGCATCTCGACAACCGGACGGTTCATCCACGCTGGATTACCAGGCTGTACCCGAGTGGGTCGTGCGATGCAAAGGCGTGATATTGCGACCCAACGGGCCCGGTGGCGTTGAGGGTGTTTCGCAGGCACCAGACGCAGGAGGGGTCGCCAAGGATGTCGTCGAGGTCATTAGCCCGACGACGGGCCAAGTACTTCTCGGCTACACAGACTCGCGTCCAAAGTAGGGGCCGATGGTGTCCGCGATGACCAGGATGCGTGCGCCGTACCGACTGCAAAGGGCGGAGTCGGGAAGGTAGCTCTCCGAACCGATCTTCGAGTTCGGATCCCTACTTTCATCCCTACAACGCGCCGAAACAGCCCGGATTCGTCGCCGCGCGACGGACGCGCTCCCGCACCAGTGCTGACTTCCCGGCACTGCGCGGACGGGGCCAGGGGAGCTACACGATCTTCGAAGGCACCTCCGAGGTGCAGCGCCTCGTGATCGCGCGTGCCATCTCCGGCGTGCACATCCGCTGAGGACTCCCCGCCCGGCGGAACGGCGGGCGGCTCGGCACATCACCAGCAATCGAAGATTGCGCGGGACGCGGACCAGGTCACGGAGTCCGGGTGGAGGGAGGAGGCGAGCTGCCGCCCGTCGACGGTGAGCAGGAAGCGGTCCTTCTGGGCGATCACGAGATCGGTTCCGGAGCGGTAGGCGCGTTGACCGAACCCGAAGAGCGTCGCCCGGTGCGCTGCGCCGTTGTAACTGGCCCGGTAGCTCTGACGGGCCTGTGCGCCGTTCGCGAGTACGTCGACGGTGACGACCAGCGCACCGCGTCTCCCGAAGCTGTAGGTGCAGGTGAACTCGTTGTCGTGCCAGGCGCTGGTGCGCGGCGTCGCCAGCTTCTTTCGGGCGGCGGCGACCACCGAGTCACGGACCATCGATTCGCAGACCTCTTCTGCAGTCGTTCGGGGGTGACGGTCGTGGTTGGTGGCGTCGTCGGCGTCGGCAACGGCGGCGGGGGCCACGAGTGCGCTGAACAGGACGGCGAGCACGGCGGCCGCGAGCGCGACGGCGACGGCGATCCTGGCCGGCTGGCGGTGGTTGCGGTCTCTGGCCGCGGGTGCTCCTGACATCGTGCGCTCGATCCTCCCCCTCGGGTAGATCGCCGGATCGTCGGTGAAGTTCCATCACGGCGGGCGTGACCGACCCGGGAAAGCTTGGCTCGCGATTCTCGTCTCCTGAGCGTGTCCTCGCATTCTCGTCGCGTGTCGTGGGTTCGTGGTGCTCGTCGCGCTCGCGGGCGGCGCCCTCGGTTCGTGGCGTGCGGCGGCCGCTCGGGCGAAGGTGGCCTCGAGCCTCGCCTCTCCGACGGGCGGCTCCTGCGCGACTTCCCGACGATCGACGACCAGGTTGCCTTCGTGAGCCGTCGGAAGGGCGCGATGCCGGCATGGGGGCACCACCATGTCTCCGTCGGAGATCCGCGCGGTCGTGCGGTACGAGCGGGAGGCGTTGTCGGCCGAGGTCGCGCAACACACCGAGTTGCACGCCTCCATGGGCGGTGGGAGCGGTGGGAAGGCGATGCCGGGTATGCCCGGCATGACCGACGACGGCACCGGCATGATGACGATGCGCACACTGCACTCCGTCAGGCTCCCTGCCGGTGAGTCGGTCGCGTTCGTGCCCGGCGGAAGGCATGTCATGCTCGTCGGGCTCACGCGGCCGCTCGACACCGGTCAGAGGTTCACGGCAACCCTGCGGTTCGCACGCGCATCGTCGCGGACCATCTCCGTCACGGTCCGCGATGGCCCTCCGTGAACGGCACGATCGGCGACGGATCCGCGTGACTCAGGCCGAGGGAGCGACGGTCACGGTGTAGGTGTCGGTCGCGACCGATCCGGCGGTCACGATGCGCACCGCGACCCGCTTGCCCTCGAACTGCGTCGGCATCAGGAAGCCGAGTCGCGACGAGTTGATCGGCGGATTCTCGGTCGGCGCCACCACGGCGGAGTTGGCCGAGTCGCCGTCGGCCAGGCTCTGGAGCCAGATCGCGGTGTGCGCCGCCGGGGCGGACTCGCCCGTGGGCACGAGGTTGACCCCGACAACGGTGACGAGTTGGCCGGGCTTGGCGGGGTCGGGTGTCACCGAGACGATGCGGGGCGCGTCGCGCTGTGTCGCCTTGTACCCGACGTAGGTCGCGGCCGACACGCTGGTGAGTCCGAGGATGACGCTCGGGATGTCCGGGAGCACGAAGCGGTCGAGGCCCGAGTGGCTCTGGAAGATCTGCCCGAGGTACACGACGAGGAAGTAGGCGATCGCGACGAAGTTGAAGATCAGGTACTGCGTGTCGGGGATGTCGACCTCGCCGGCGTCGTTCGAGAACGCGTCGGCGACCTTGGCGGCGACCGGGCCGGCGGTCGCCGGATCACCCGCGGAGTTTCCCAGCGCTCGCGACGACGCGTTGTCGGTGAGCGACTTCGTCACCGAACCCGACTGGAGCTTCGCGACGGTCGTGAACTTCGCGAGGACGGCGGCCGCGAAGGGCCCACCGAGCAGCACCAGGTACTGCTCCCAGTGGACGGTGTCGAAGAGATCCGGTCCGTGTCCTGGCCCGAACCCCACGATGCCGGCGAGGAACACGAGCACCGTCGCCAGGATCGCGGTCCAGAGCACCGCCTGCGTCTTCGACGTGGAGAGCCGACCGTCGGCGCCGATCATGAGCCCGATCCAGCCGTACTTCGCGCGGTTCGGCGGACCGCTCGTGCCCAGGTGCTCGAGCACTGCGAAGATCACGAGGTAGGCGACGGAGGCAAGGAGCAGTGCCCAGTACGGATAGCGCGTGTGCTCGGCGTCGCCATGGAGACGCGCCAGTTCGAACACGGCCCAGACGATGCCGGCGGCACCGAGCCCGAAGGTCGCCACGCGCCGCCGCGCGGGATTGCCGATGTACGTCGTCATCCCTGCCTCCTGCCGGTCGCCCGGTCCATCGGCCCATCGCCCGGTCCGACGCCGGACGAACGTAGGGCCGGACCGGTTCCCCGTCAACGGTGCAGCCTGGGACGTACGGTTGCACGTCGGCGGCTACGTTCCGCAACGCCGACGCCGTCACGGCCCGTCTCCGGAGGACCCCCATGCAACCGACCGGCATCATCTTCGCGGCGCTCGACTGCGACGTCGACAGCATCGAGGAGTGGAACCGTTGGTACGACCTCGAGCACGTGCCGCCGAACCTGTCGATGCCGGGAGTGATGTTGGGGCACCGCTACGTCGCGGCACCCTCGTTGCACGACACGCGACGTACCGATGCGGGTTCGCCGTTCGCCGACGGTCACTCGGTGTTCCTCACCATCTACACGTTGTGCGTGGAGCCGTCGAGCGCGTTCGACGACATGACGGTGTTGCGCGACAAGCTCTACGACGGCGACCGCATGCGCTTCCCCGCCGACAAGAAGGTGGTGCGCGAAGGCGATGTGCTGAAGCTGCAGTACGCGCTCGGCGATCCTGCCGGCACGCTCGAAGCGGAAGACGTGCCGTTCGTCGGCCACACCGCGATCGTCGTGGTGCAGCGCGAGAGCGACGAGTCGCTCGACGGGTGGTACGCCACCGACTGGGCGCCGCGCGTCGTGGCGCTCGACGGCGTGCACGGCGTCGTGAGCTACTCGTCGGTCACGCGGGACGGTCTGGTGCTCGACATGGTGTTCGTGGAGGGGGACGCCGCCGCTCGGCTCGCGGAGTTGCGCGCCGCGGTGCCCCTGCACCCCGACACCACCGTGGTGGTCGAAGCGGCCTGGGACCTCATCCAGCCGCTGCACTACCCGTTCGCCGAGGTGATCCGCGCCTCGGATCTCCCGCGAACGGTGGCCGGGTGACGAGCGAACGCTACGTGGGGGAGGTGCTGGTGGAGCAGCGCGGCGACGTGCTGCTGCTCACGCTCAACCGCCCCGACAAGTTGAACGCGTGGCACCCCGGCATGGGCCGCACGTTGATGGCCGCGATCGAGGACGCCAATGCCGACCCGGCCATCGGCGCGATCGTGATGACCGGAGCCGGGCGGGCCTTCTGTGCGGGCGCCGACGTGAGCGCGGTGTTCGACCAGCCCCGCGGCGAACCCGCGGGCGACGACCCGGGCGCCGGCGTGCAGGCGTTCGACTGGGTCGGCCTGTGCGCGCGGTCCAAGCCCCTGATCGCCGCGGTGAACGGCATCGCGATCGGCGTCGGCGTCACGCAGATCCTCAACTTCGACGTGATCGTCGCCTCCGACGCCGCGCGCTTCGGCATCGGCTTCATCAAGATGGGCCTGGTGCCCGAGCTCGCGGCGACCCGCCTGCTCACCCAGCGGATGGGCCCTGGGAAGGCTCGCCTGTTCGCGCTCTCGGGCGACGTGTGGGACGCGTCACAGGCGCTCGCCGCCGGCCTCGTCGACCAGGTCGTCCCCGCCGACGCGCTGCTGGACGAGGCGCTCGGGCTTGCCGGTCGCATCGCCGGCAACCCGCCGCCCCAGCTGTTGTGGACCAAGCAGCTCCTCGCCGACAACGTGTTCGAGACCGACCTCCAATTGGTGCAGGAGCGTGAGCTGGCGACGGTGCAGCGCTGCTTCGCCTCGCCCGAGCACGCCGAGGCGATCCAGGCCTTCATGGAGAAACGCGCGCCCAGGTTCCGTTGACGCCGCCGCCCGACCGCGGGACCGGATCGGGACCTTGGTCGGTTGCCGTCGTCCCGGGGCACCGATACCGTCGCTCGCATGTCTGCCAACGTCGATTCGCCGGAGCACGTGCACGTCGCGGTCATGGGCGCCGGTCCCGGCGGGATCTGCACCGCCTACCAGCTGCTGCAGCGCGGGATCACCGACTTCGTGGTGCTGGAGAAGGCCTCGGGGCCCGGCGGCACCTGGTACCACAACCGCTACCCGGGGGCGGAGTGCGACATCAAGTCGCACCTCTACTCCTTCTCGTGGGAGCTCAAGGCCGACTGGTCGCGTCCCTACGCGGGGGACACGGAGATCCGTGAGTACCTCGAGCACTGCGTCGAGAAGTACGGCATCGACAAGTACGCGCGCTACGACACCGAGGTGCGCGCCGCGAGTTGGGACGACGACGCGTCACGCTGGACGCTGACGTTCGCCGGCGGCGGCACGCTCACCGCCGACATCGTGGTGAGCGGACTGGGCATGTTCAACGATCTCGCGTACCCCGACGTCGAGGGTCTCGACGACTTCGAGGGCACGATGTTCCACACCGCGCGTTGGGACTGGGACCACGACCTCGCGGGTGAGCGCGTCGCCGTGATCGGCGCCGCGGCCTCGGCGATCCAGCTCGTGCCGGAGGTCGCGAAGACCGTCGGCCAGCTGTACCTGTTCCAGCGCTCCGCCAACTGGGTCGCGCCGAAGGAGGACCGGCCCTACACCGAGGAGCAGCTCGCGACGTTCCGTTCCGACCCCGCCGCGGTGCAGGCCTTCCGCGACGAGATCTTCCAGAGCACCGACCCGTTCATCACGTTCCAGGACGAGGCCCGGCTGGAGATGGCGCGCCAGGCGTGCCTGCGGGCGATGGAGGTGGTCGAGGACCCGGAGGTGCGGGCCAAGCTCGTGCCGGACACGCCGTACGCGTGCCATCGGCCGCTGATGTCGAACTACTACTACCCGACGTTCAACCGACCGAACGTGGAGCTCGTCACCGAGTCGATCACCCGCATCACGCCGACGGGGGTCGTCACCGCCGACGGGACCGAGCGCGAGGTCGACACGATCGTGTGCGCGACCGGGTTCCAGACGCTGAAGTACCTCTCGGCCATCGACGTCACCGGCCGCGCCGGTGTGCGCCTCGCCGACGAGTGGGCCGAAGGCGCGCAGGCCTACCTCGGGATCGCCGTCGCCGGCTTCCCCAACCTGTTCGTGCTCTACGGGCCGAACACCAACAACGGTTCGATCATCTACATGATCGAGTCGCAGGTCGACTACGTGATGCGCCAGATCGAGCGCATCGACC
>Ga0265327_10005050_pt1 | contig 11274 bp, 10 predicted proteins | sample 41621metaG_FD_202089 | JGI IMG/M metagenome (GOLD analysis project Ga0265327, IMG submission 202089) | Rhizosphere microbial communities from Carex aquatilis grown in University of Washington, Seatle, WA, United States - 4-16-21 metaG | ecosystem: Host-associated > Plants > Roots > Rhizosphere...
ATTCCTATCTAAACGTTTATACATGCAATCTGAATGACAAAAAATTGTTTCTGAATACTTATACATTCCTATCTAAACGTTTATACATGCAATCTGAATGACAAAAAATTGTTTCTGAATACTTATATATTCCTATCTAAACGTTTATACATGCAATCTGACTATCAATAGATTGTTGTTAAACTGTTGGAAATGTATTCTGAACAGAAAAAATATATCTCTGATTGCTTATACATAGTATTCTAAAATGATGGAGAATGTTTCTAAATTGTTGCAAATTATTACTGAATGTATTAGGATTGTTTCTATAATAATATTGGCAAATTATGCATTGTCAATAAATCAAATTATTTCATATTCATTTTGTTTAATGCGCAAAGATATTAATTATTCGAAAAATTTTAATAGAGTTTATTCGTTTTTGCAAAAAATCTCAAAAAAAATTTGCACAATTAAAAAATAAATATTTATCTTTGACGCAAGTTAAATATGATTATTATGTCTTGCTCGAACAATTTTAGTTTTACGTTTTATTTTAGCTTTTGCAAAAAGGCGCGGGCTTGATTTATAGATTTGTCAACACAAGAAAATCAACATAAACTGAGCCCTGCCGAAAGCGGGGCTTTTTTCTTTATAATAATTATAACAATGAAATTGAAACAAGAAAAATATAATACCAAATGCCAAAACAATGGTTTTTATTTTGGTTTTTATTTTATATACTTCTTTTATACAAAAGGGGCTAATCTTGTTTTATAAAAACGTCAACATGAGAAGCCCCGCACAAACGGGGCTTTTCTATTAATAATTAAATAACAGAAACAATGCACAAAAATCAAATTTCGAAAGTAGCAATTCAAGGATGGCAAGGTTCGTTCCACCATTTCGCAGCCGGATGTTATTACAACAGACCTGTCGAAGTTGTACCCTGCGAAACTTTTCACGACCTTTTTGTTAGTTTACAAAGTGGCAAAGTTGATGCTGCTATCATGGCAATTGAAAATTCGCTTGCCGGTAGTATTCACGAAAACTTTACACTTATGCAAAAATTCGATTTTAAAATAACCGGCGAAATATATTTGCGTATCGAACAAAATCTGATGGCTTTGCCCGGACAAAAATTGTCGGATATTACAGAAGTACATTCACATCCAATGGCGTTGGCGCAATGCCGTCAGTTTTTCGACAAACATCATCACATTAAATTAATTGAGTCGGCAGACACTGCGCTGTCAGCAAAAGAAATTGCCGACAATCAGATTTATGGACGCGCAACTGTTGGCGGTTTCATGGCGGCTGCGTTATATAATCTTGAAATCATGGCGCCGTCAATCGAAAGTCATAAAAGCAATTTCACGCGCTTTTTAATTCTCGAAAAAAAAGACGTTTCAACAGAAACACCAAACAAAGCAAGTTTGTGGTTTACGTTGCCGCATCAAACGGGCAGTCTGTCAAAAGTTTTAACCATGATTGCTTTCCACGGAATTAATCTCACCAAAATAGAATCGCTGCCAATTGTAGGCGAAAAATGGGTTTATGAATTTTATATCGACGTAATTTTCGAAGATTATGAAACCTATCAACAATTAATAAGTTCTTTACAGCCCTTTACGAAACGTTTCAAAATTCTTGGTGAATATATCGAAGGCAATGAGCACGATCCACAAGACATTACCAATAAACAAGCCGTTCAATCGCAATTAAAAACCGAAATAGCATGTTAGTAAAACCCGCAGAGCGCATACAACATGTTCAGGAATATTATTTCTCTTGGAAACTCAAGCAGATTGACGAACTGAACAAACAAGAACCGAAAATTATCAATCTCGGAATTGGCAGTCCCGACCAACCGCCGTCCGATGCAACCATCGAAGCATTATGCAAAGAAAGTCATAATCCAAAAAATCATGGTTATCAAAGTTATATTGGTTCGCCAAAATTACGTCTGGCATTTGCAACGTTTTATAAGACATGGTACAATGTCGAATTAAATCCTGCAAACGAAATACTTCCGTTGATTGGTTCGAAGGAAGGAATTGTGCACGTTTCTTTGGCGTTTTTAAATCAGGGCGACGAAGTATTAGTTCCAAATCCGGGTTATCCAACTTACGAAAGCGCTGCAAGACTTGCCGGCGCTAACATTCGCTATTATGATTTGACCGAAGAAAATGGTTATTTTCCTGACTTCGAAAAAATAAATCAAAGCAATTTGTCGAAAGTAAAAATGATGTGGGTTAATTATCCGCACATGCCAACCGGAACGCCGGGAAATCTGGTGTTGTTCGAAAAAATTGTTGAGTTCGGAATTCGAAATAAAATATTGATTTGCCACGATAATCCGTACAGTTTAATTCTGAATCAAAATCCAATCAGTATATTTGCGGTGCCGTCGGCAAAAAATATTGCACTCGAATTAAATTCGCTCAGCAAGTCGCACAACATGGCTGGCTGGCGCATTGGCATGGTTGCTGCCGACAGTGAAATTATAAAATGCGTGTTGCAAGTAAAAAGTAATATGGATTCGGGAATGTATTTGCCTTTGCAAATGGCGGCGGTCGAAGCATTGAATAATAATTTAGAATGGTATCAGGAATTAAATCACAGATATTACACACGAAAAACATTGGCGTTAAAAATATTCGAAACGCTTGGTTGTTTTGTTCGCGGTACGCAAAGCGGTTTGTTTCTTTGGGCAAAAATTCCGAACAGTTATAAAAATGGAGATGAATATTCTGACGAAATTCTCGAAAAAGCGAGAGTCTTTTTGACGCCGGGAAAAGTTTTCGGCAGCAATGGCGACCGGCATTTGCGTTTATCTCTTTGTGCCAACGAAGAAGTTTTGACTGAAGCGTTGCAACGAATAAAAAATGTATTTGAAAAATAAAACGAAATAAAATGAATATTACAGTTTTAGGATTAGGATTGATTGGTGGCTCGATGGCGTTGGCTATAAAACAGAAATTCGATTGTTTTATCAAAGGCGTCGATGCAAACGAAAGTCATTGCAATCAAGCCCTTGAAATTAATCTGGTTGACGAAATTGTTTCGCTTGATGATGGAATCATTTCGGCAGATTTTATTTTCATGGCGACGCCGGTAAGCGCCACAATGAAACTACTTCCATACATTCTCGACCAGATAGATGATAGCACAATTGTCATAGACTTAGGTTCGACAAAAGACGATTTATGTGCCATGGTTCGCAATCATCAGAAGCGGGCAAATTTTGTGGCAGCTCATCCAATTGCCGGTACAGAAAACAGCGGACCAAAAGCAGCGCTGGCAAATTTGTACGAAAATAAAATGATGATTATTTGTGAGCAAAAATTAAGTAGCACAGATGCCATTGAAAAGTCAACAGAAATATTTGAAGCATTGAACATGCGCTTAATGTATCTTGAACCCGAAGAGCACGACCGTCAACTGGCGTATGTTTCGCACTTATCGCATATAAGTTCTTTTACTTTGGGACTTACAGTTTTGGCAATGGAAAAAGACGACTCTGCAATTTTTAATCTTGCCGGTAGCGGTTTTGCATCGACGGTGCGTCTTGCAAAAAGTTCACCCGAAACATGGAGTCCGATTTTTGTACAAAATTCTAAACACATTATTAATGCGCTTAATTGTTATATCAACGAACTGGAGCGTTTTAGAAATCTGATAGAACAAAAACGCGAACAAAATATTAAATCGTTGATTATTGAAGCAAATCACGTAAGCGAAATTTTAGATGGTAAACATCGCTAACAATTAATAATTAAGAATTAACAATTAATAAAGATGGCAACAAAATTAAATATTTGTAGCGAACCATGGCAAAAGTGGTTCGACAATAGCGGCGAAAAACTTTTCATCGCTGGTCCTTGCAGCGCCGAAAGCGAAGAGCAAATGTTGAGCACAGCAAATGGTCTTAAAAATGCAAACGTCAGTATTTTCCGTGCAGGAATCTGGAAACCGCGTACACGTCCGAATACTTTTGAAGGTGTTGGTTTTAAAGGTTTGCAATGGCTTAAACGAGTCAAAGAGGAAACCGGCTTGCGCACAGCAACCGAGGTCGCAAATGTAAAACACGTTTACGAATGTCTTAAAGCAGGCGTAGATGTGTTGTGGATTGGCGCGAGAACAACTGTCAATCCTTTTGCAGTGCAGGAAATTGCTGAAGCCTTGCGAGGAGTTGATACAGTTGTGTTGGTTAAAAATCCAATCAATCCGGACATTGAATTGTGGATTGGTGCGTTGGAAAGATTTTCGGCAGTCGGTATTACTAAATTAGGCGCAATTCATCGCGGGTTTTCGTTTTACGAAAAAGCAAAATTCCGTAATCCGCCACAATGGGAAATTCCAATTGAACTGAAACGTCGTTTGCCTCACATGCCTTTGATTTCCGATCCAAGTCATATTTGCGGTAACCGCGAAGGTCTCGCCGATATTGCACAAAAAGCAATGGATTTAAATTTTGACGGTTTGATAATCGAATCGCACGTTGACCCCGATAAAGCGTGGAGCGATGCGTCGCAACAAATTACGCCCAAAGTGTTATTGGAACTTTTGGACAAATTAATTTTGCGACATGAAACGGATAGTCATTTAATTAATCCTTTCGACGAAATTCGCGCACAGATTGACCGCGACGACGAAGCATTGGTTAATCTTTTAGGTCACCGGATGAAACTTGCTGAACAAATTGGTGAACAGAAAAAAGTGAGTAACATTACCATTTTGCAATCAAGTCGCTGGAACGAAATACTTGAAAAACGAATTGAACAAGGCAATCAAAATAATCTGGGAAAAGAATTTATTACTAAGATTTTCGAAGAGATTCACAAAGAATCCATCGAAAAACAAATGCGCATTATGAATGAAGCTGCGGTTTAAAAATTAAGTTATAAAATGAGTAACGCCAGAGCATAAAATACTTTCTGGCGTTACGTATTTGTTAGAAAACTGATTTTATTTGTCAGCCATAATTTTGAATGCGTTGAAAATTTTATCAACGCCGGCAGACATTGCGCCATTAAAAGCTCCCTCAAGAATATCCTGATCTGTCCAACCAAGTTCGCGTAGTTTGTCAACATCGGCTTGTTCAACGCTGTTCGAATCTTTTACCACTTTCAAAATAAAAAAAAACAGTTGTTTTTCTTTTTCTTCGAGCGGAACTTTAGTAATATCCTTTTTTATTTCTTCAATTTGTTCCGGTAAAACGCCGTATTGCCACAATATTCCGGTATTTGTACCAACGCAATATTTACATTCTTCTTCAACAGAAACGAACAAACGCACAAAGGCATTCATTTTACCGGAAAAACGTTTTTGTTTAACAGAATACGAAATATTATTAAACATCATTTCGAAAAGGTGTTCGCTCGAACTGAATACTTTAAATGCTTGTGGAATAAATCCCATGTTTTTCATCATCAGTTCGTAAACCGAAGCAATTTTTCCGGTAGCTTCTTCTCGCTCAATTGTTTTTATTAAAGCCATACTTCTAAATTGTTAATTGTTAGTTGTTAATTGTTAATTCTTTTTAACGTTATAAGCCATCAAAGCTTTGCCATGTCGAATATATAAAACGCCGTTGCAAATTACCGGATGCGCAAAATGTTCTTTCGTTCCTTTTGTAACTTTAAACGAACTGACAATTTCCATTTTGGAACCGGTTACTTTTATTAAATTAACTTCGGCTTTTTGGTTGTAATAATAAAGCATACCGTCAGCCGAAATAATATTTCCAATACCGCACTTCAACGAATCTGCAATTAAACCGGTATTGGCGTCTATTGCAACAAGATTTCGTTGTGCATTTGTGCAACTGTAAATATAATTTCCTGTTTTTATAAAACCGCCCATAAAATTATCGACAACTTTGTTACGCCAGATTTCTTTGACAGATTTGCCGTCGTTTTGCAATTCAAGTTTGACAGCGCAGTTTCCGTCGCCGGCAATGTAATAAATAAATCCGTTTTCGTACCAGATGGTGTTGCTGTGTGTGTCGCCGTTGCCGGGCGTGCGTTGGTCAAGCGGAACATTATCTTGCTCATGCGACCAAAGCAGTTCGCCACTGTCGGCATCGATTCCCATTAATGCATAACCCGAAAACGTAGCAATAATATTTCGTTTGCCAATCTGAATCAGCGCCGGCGAATTATAACCGGGTTTTTCGCCCTTGCCTTTACAAATCCAAATTAATTTTCCGGTAAAACGGTTGAACGCAACAACGTTTGTATCTTTGCCGCCGGGCACTAAATAAACCTTGTCATTAAACACCAATGGCGACTCAGAATGTCCGTGCATGGTAAAACGTCCGTGCATATCTTTTAGCATATCGACAGACCATTTTTTGTCGCCGGTTTTTGCGTCAAGACAAAAAAGATTGCCAATGCCCGATGTGATATACAATAAATTATCGACAATTGTTGGCGTGGAGCGCGATCCCGGAAATGTTTTAATCCATTCTTTGCCGAAATCTTTTTTCCAGATTAGTTTACCATTCAGGTCGAGCGCATATATATTCGCAATGCTGTCGGTCGAACCGGCAATATAAATTCTGTCGCCTGCAATTACCGGCGAACCAAAACCATTGCCGACGTCTTCGTTTGCCCATAACAATTGCGGACCGTCTTTTGACCAACTTTTCAATAAATTTTTTTCGTTGTAAATACCTTTTCTGTCGATGCCGCGCCACTGCTGATTGTTTTGTGCAAAACTTGTAGCGATTGCAAACAGCGCGATGGAAATTAATACAATTGTTTTTTTCATGTTTATAATTTTTTGATGTTTGATTTTTGGTTTCACAAAAATACTATTTAAAATCAAACATTCAGTTTTGAATTATCTGTTTTTGAACAGAGTTTTTGATATTATTTCAAACTCAAATTCGAAGTTCGGCGTGAAAACATTTTTGCCAATCGATTCTTTTATTTCATTAAAACTCCAGAATTTTCCGTCGTCCAATTCTGACGCATTAAAATTGATTGCGTCGTCATATTTTGCGTAATACATAAAAACTAATTCTTTTTCAATTTCTGTTTCCCAAACATATTGGTTCATTAAAATTGTGCGCAGTTTTTCGATTCCGATTTCTTCAACAATTTCGCGCTGCAAGCCTTGTTCCAGCGTTTCGTCAAACGAAATATGTCCGCCGACAGCTGTGTCCCATTTGCCGGGCTGAACGGTTTTGTACATCGGTCGTTTTTGTAAATAAATCTGATTGCCGGAATTGATAATGTGAACGTGTACAACCGGATGCAGCAAAAATGTTTTATTGTGGACGTGTTCGCGTGGCGCTTTGCCGGTAACGTTCCCTTTTTCGTCGAGTATTGGCAGCCATTCAATTTCTTCGGACTTTGGACGATTTAATTTATTGCGCACAATTTCGGCGACAAAATAAACGCCCATCAAAATATAAAACAATCCGCCACTTATAAATGCCCATGAAGCTTTCGACATGGCAAATGCAGCATAAACAATTAAACCGGTGTGTGCAACAATAACATAAAAGAAAATCCGCAAACTGTTTTTCATTTTGTTTTCCTGCTCTTCAGAAATTTTCAAATCTTTCATGTATCGCTTGGACATGTTGAGTAACAAATTAGCGGGTGTAAAAACCGAAATTCCCAACATGACGCACAAAATCAATTCTAACAAAGCAGGTTTAAGTTTGAAAAAAATGTCGTTGTCCAACGCCAGCGAAATGCCGCCCATCGCGACCAACAAAAATGTATCAAACACAACTAATTTGTCCCAGTATTTGCGTTGAAAATAAGTCAGAAATAATTCGCCAACGCCAAACACCACAGCAACAATTAGTCCGACCTTTGTACCAAAAATTTCGTCGGCAATAATAAATACAAACAATGGCAACATACCAATAAGCATGTTGATAATAAATTCTTTCCGGTTCATGCAAAAAATAAATTATAAAAATCTGCGCACAAATTTATAAAACAGACGCAACATTCAAAGGGTTTAAAGAATAAATCTGTTTTCCCTGTCGTTTATAAGTCGTAAATGTGGTTCGCGAATTTACTTTTTTTTATTAATTTTGTCGCCTTACATTTTAATGAAATTGTTACATGAAATATTACCTCATTGCAGGTGAAGCTTCGGGCGATTTGCACGGAGCAAACCTGATGAAAGCCCTGCTCGAAGTTGATAAAGAAGCGCAGTTCCGCTTTTTTGGCGGCGACTTGATGGCGCAATACGGCGGTCAACCCGTTAAACATTACCGCGAAATGGCTTTTATGGGTTTGTACGAAGTGCTGATTAATATTCGCACCATTTCGAAAAACATGAACTTATGCAAAAATGATATTACGGATTATCAGCCTGATGTTATTATTTTGATTGACTATCCGGGTTTTAATCTGCGCATTGCCGAATATGCAACATCAATCGGAATAAAAGTTTTTTATTACATTTCGCCAAAAATTTGGGCGTGGAAAGAATCGCGCATACATAAAATTAAAAAATTTGTTGACCGGATGTTTGTCATTTTTCCATTCGAAGTTGAATTTTACCGCAAACATAAATATCCTGTTGATTTTGCCGGTAATCCTTTGCTTGATGCAATTGAGAAAGCCCGCAAAAACCAAACGTTCGAAAATTTCGTCAAAGAAAATAATCTCTATAACAGACCAATCATTGCATTACTTGCAGGCAGCCGCAAACAGGAAATAAAAAGACTTTTGCCGGAGATGACTGCAATAACAGAATATTTTCCCGAATATCAGTTTGTCATTGCCGGTGCGCCGTCGCTCGAAAAAGAATATTACGAACAGTATATTTTAAACCGTCAAAATGTAAAATTGTTGTTTAGCAAAACGTACGAAATTTTACAACATTCGACTGCTGCTGTTGTAACGTCTGGAACGGCAACGCTCGAAACCGCTTTGTTCCGCGTGCCCGAAGTTGTGGTTTACAAAACAAGTCCGGCAACTTTTCATGTCGGTAAATTTTTCGTCGATTTAAAAAAATTTAAATTCTTTTCGCTCGTTAATCTGGTTATGCAAAAAGAAGTTGTTAAAGAACTTTTGCAATTTGATTTGCAACAAAATATCAGGACAGAATTAACCCGTATTTTGTTCGACCAAAATTATCGACAAAATATGTTGGACGATTATGATGTTTTGAATCAGAAATTGGGTGGCGCAGGTGCGTCGCTGCGGTTTGCGAAACTGATGTTTAATTATTTGAATGAGTCGTAAAAAAAACTGTTTTTAAAAATAAAACTAAACATTTACTTTTGCTTTCAATTTCATAAAATAAAATTTATGGGCAAATTTGGAAAATGGTTGGCTGGTGGCGTTGGCTGGGCATTGTTTGGTCCGCTTGGCGGAATTGTAGGTTTCGGAATTGGCGCTGTCATCGAAACCGTAAATGACACAAAAACAAAAGTCGCAATAGAAGGACCAACAACTGTCGGCGATTTTGTGGCAAGTCTGTTGGTGCTGATTGCCGCCGTCATTAAAGCCGATGGAAAAATAATGAAATCTGAACTCGATTTTGTAAAACAATATCTGGTGCGACAGTTTGGCGAAAACGACGCCCGCGAAGCCTTGCACATGCTCCGTGATATTCTTGAACGCGACATTCCTGTTGATGATGTTTGTTATCAAATAAATTATAATCTCGATTATTCGTCGCGGTTGACATTGCTGCAATTTCTGTTTAATGTTTCGTTAGCCGACGGACACATTCATATAAATGAGTTGCGCGTTATTGAACACATGGCTGATTGCATGGGGATCAGTCAAAACGATTTCAGGTCAATCAAAGCGATGTATTATCAAGACAGCGACTCGGCTTACAAAGTTCTGGGAATCGAAAAAGAAGCAACAAATGACGAAATCAAAAAAGCATATCGTCGTCTGGCTGTTGAGTATCATCCTGACAAAGTGAGCTATCTTGGCGAAGATTTTCAAAAAACAGCAAACGAAAAATTTCAGAAACTTAACGAAGCGTACGACAAGATTAAAAAAGAAAGAGGAATTAATTAAAAATATTATTTTTGCAACAAAATTTTAAAAAGATAAAAATGGATTTAAAAGGAGTATTATCAATTTCGGGACAACCCGGTTTATATAAATTAGTTTCGCAAGCACGCAATAGCATTATCGTCGAATCGATAGAAGATAAAAAAAGATTGCCAGCGTATGCATCGTCCAAAATCAGCTCGCTCGAAGACATTGCAATTTATACCGTCAACGAAGATATTTTGCTGCACGATGTTTTTAAGAAAATTTTTGAACGCGAAAATGGAAATGTCTGTCCGATAAATGGTAAAGCCGATAGCAACGCAATAAAAAAATATTTCGGCGAAGTGTTGCCCGAACACGACAAAGACCGCGTTTATGTTTCGGACATGAAGCGTGTTTTGGTTTGGTACAACATTTTACATAAAAACGGTTTACTTAATTTTGACGAGCCGGAGAATACTGTAGCGACTGAAAATGTTGAAGTTGCTGAAAAAATTGAAGAAACGACCTAAAATTTCTGGAAAGTTTTAACAAACAACAATTAAAATTAAATGACTAAAAGTAGGGCAAATCTAAATTTCAAAAAAAATCTTGCGTTACTTTTAGCCCTGATTATTTTTTGTATTTTGCAAACGTCCTGCGAAAAAGATATTACAGTTTCGTTGCCAAAAGTTGCGAAGATGCTGGTTGTAGAAGGTGCAATTGAACAAGGTCAATACGCATACCTTACACTTACAAGAAATGCTTCGTACTTCGATCCTGTTGACCAATCAACTATTTACAGCATGATTGTGATTGATGCAATTGTTACGGTTTCGGACGGCTCGATGGTTGATACGCTGAAGTTCAAATTTATCGGAAACAGGTATCCATATTTCGAATACATTGGCTCGACAATTATTGGTGAACCCAATAAAACATATACATTGAAAATTGTTTATCACGATACAACATTAACCGCCACAACAACAATTCCGATTCCAGTTAAATTAGATACGCTGGCTTTTGTTCCGCGACCTTATGTTGATACCGTTGGATACATTATGTACTATTTTACTGATCCGCCTGCGCTTGGAAATTGTTATCGAATATTTTCGAAAGTCATTGGGAAGGACAGCATTTTTGCACATCCATCAACATCGGTAATGGACGATAAATTGTTTAACGGAAAACAATTTGAATATCCGCTTTATCATGGCATAGCAGTTACAAATATTCAAACAGATACTGTTCAAACCCAGTTTCGCCGGTATTTTCATATAGGCGATAAGGTTGTTGTAAAATTTTGTTCTATTGACCG
>Ga0265327_10005052_pt1 | contig 11268 bp, 14 predicted proteins | sample 41621metaG_FD_202089 | JGI IMG/M metagenome (GOLD analysis project Ga0265327, IMG submission 202089) | Rhizosphere microbial communities from Carex aquatilis grown in University of Washington, Seatle, WA, United States - 4-16-21 metaG | ecosystem: Host-associated > Plants > Roots > Rhizosphere...
GATTCAGGAAACGATCCCGCGTCTGGAGCACGCCAATACCGGCAACCTGCACGAACTGCTCGCGGTACACGATGCCGTGCGCAAAACCTTGCGCCTGATGGGCACCGAGCGCATCGTCGAGGTGCTGGAGGGCGTGTTTGATTCGCTGCCGTCGCTGGCCAAGGAACTGGGCAAGGTACCGCCCATCATCGACATTCAGGATCACGGTTACGTGGTTCACAGCCAGATCGGCGGCACGCTGAAAAATGTGTTCGTGCACCTGCTCAGGAACGCAATGGATCACGGGCTGGAAAGCCCGGCGGAACGTCTGGCGCAAAACAAGCCGCCCGCCGGAACCATCCGTATACAGATGAATGTGCAAGATGGTCATCTGCAAATCAGGCTGGGCGATGACGGTCGCGGACTGGCCCTCGCCCGCATCCGCAAGTTGGCCGCAGAAAAAGGGCTGATCCACCCCGAAGACAAACTCGATGACGACGAAGTCGCCAACCTGATCCTGCGCCCCGGCTTTTCCACCGCCGAAACCGTGACCGAAGTTTCCGGGCGCGGCGTCGGCATGGATGCGGTGCAGAGCTTCATCAAGCGCGAAAACGGCAAGCTAAAAATAGGCTTCAGCGACAACAACAGCGGCGCCGATTTCCGCCAGTTCGAAACGGTCGTGTACCTGCCGGAGAGTTACTCGGAAAATGTCGAAGGCTTCGACTTCCATCCTCTGGGGGGAACAGAAGAGACCTTGGTGAATATCAGCTTCGATGAACGCAACGCGCCCGCCAGACAGGCCAAGCAGTCATGATATTTTGCTATCTCGTCGCCACGATACTGGGTGGCGCGCTGTGTAGCGCTGCCGCGTATCTCATGTTCAATGCGCGCTATGTCAAAGATGTGGCGCAACTACAGACCGGCTTCAACGCTCAACTCGGCGCATCGAATAGCACTCATGAACGCTTGAGCGCCGAGCTGACCGCATGCGCGCTCGCCAAATCTGAAAGCGAGTATGAAAACTCCTCTCTGCGGGCGAGGCTAGACGAATCGCTCGCTACCATCGATCAATTTAACGCGCGCCTAGCCGACCTGCAAAACGAAATCGTGGCCGAGCGCCTATCTTCGGCAGCCATTCAGGAAAAGCTCAAGGCCGCTCTTTCGCAGCAAATGAAAGAACTCGCCGACGAAGCCGCGCGGCTCAAAAAGGTGGCGGTGACCTTCGAACACTGGCACGAAGAAATGACTTCGCTGATGGAGCAGAACAGCCACATGCGCAGCAAAAATCAAGAATTCGCCACCATCGTGAAACACGTGATCCTGGTGGCGTTAAACGCCTCCATCGAAGCGGCGCGCGCGGGCGAATCGGGGCGCGAGTTCGCGGTGGTTGCCGACCAGGTGAAATCACTTGCCGGGCGCTCGGAAATCCTCTCCACAGAATACGGCAACAGCCTGCACAAAAACGACTTGCTTACCACGGTGACCTTTCAGGACATTCAGGCCAGCGGAAAAATGATGATGGCGGCGCTCAGCGCCATGGATACGAAAATCAGCCAATTGCGTTCAACTCTTCACTAGGTGACCAGCGTGATAAGCCAGCAAGCCAAGCAAGGTATCGATTATATTTTTTCCCAGTCGGTCAGGAAGACCCTCGCCCTCAACCCGGACGATGTTTGCAATATCGAAATGCTGCCCGGAAACGCGGGCCATATATCCATGGAGAAGGGCATTGTCGTGTTGACCATCTCCTCATTTCTGTTCAAGGTGCTGGCCATTTTTCATATCGGCGAAGACGCAGAGACCCGCAATTATTTTCTCGGCAAGTCGGTCAACAAATCGCTGATCGAAGTTTTCTCGGAGGTCGGCAACCTCTGCACCGGCGCGATGAACCACGAGCTGCTGCGCTACTTTCCCCATCTGGGAATGTCTACGCCTTACACCTTGAGCGGGCGCTGCCTGACCTTCCTGAACGAACTGAATCCGGGACATTTATCGCGCCACGCCATCACCATCAACGGCTCCGCCCGCCTGCAAGCGACGCTGTGCATGTGCGGATACGCGCCGATCGATTTTGCCGTCGACAAAACCGCCGCCGAGAGAAACACCGGCGAGCTGGAATTATTTTGAAATTCAGATTAATGAAAATGAAAGTTGATAAATGACCGAGAAACTTGTCAGCAAGGTGCTGGTGCTGGATGACAGCAACGAGCATGCACAGGCGATCAAAGAGTTCTGCGATGAAAACAATCTCGTCGCGCTCAAGGTGCGCAAGGATAGATTGATGCCGGTGCTGGAATCCAACATCGACCTTGGCGCGATACTCTATTCCGAAAACTACGGCGACTCGCCGCAAGAAAACGCCGAGATCGCCATGACTATCCACGCGATACGCCCGGAGTTGCCTATCATCATTCGCCGCGAAAAAACGGCGACGCTAGCCGACTTTCCCGAGCGTGTACGGCGGGCGTTTTGCGCGGCCTACGTCGCCAGCGACATGGCCGCCTTGCGCAACGTGATCGCCGAATACATTTTCTGTCTGGTATATCCGAACGCGCTGGTGCGCGGCATTTCCGAGATTACCGAAACGGTACTCGCCAGCCAGCTCGGGGAATTGACGGTTTCATTGAGCACGCCGTACATCGTCCGCGACCGCGTGATTTTCGGCGAAGTGCTGAGCCTGATCCCGCTGGAAAGCACTTGGTGCCGGGGCTACATGATGCTGCAAACCGAAGAGGAGCCCATCCTCGGCCTGCTGCATCGCTACAGCCCCGCAGATGCGAGAGCCAACTTCCGCGAAGTGAATAGCCTGCTGGGCGAAATCACCAACCTGATCTGGGGTTCGTTCAAGAACCGTTTCATCGGCGACGCCGCCGTCTCATCCGGCAGCCAAATACAAGTGCCGCTGGTGGTCAACCACAAGCACAAATACATCTCCTTCGGCACCGAGAACCCGCAGCTATGTTTTCTGTACACGCTGACCGACAAAAATTCCGGGCGGCAAGTAACGCTCTACCAACGCTTCATTTTCAATCTCAACTGGTCGCCGGAAGACTTCAGGGAAATTGCGCACGATGCCGGGGCGCTGGTCGATTCCGGCGAACTGGAAATGTTTTAACCTAACGGGCATGACAAGCATCAAGCCTCATGATGATGAAGCTTATTATGCCCGTTTCCCTCTCTCCAGCTCTCTCCCACAAGTGGGCGAGAGGGGCAAGGTCTCGCTTCGCGAGTTTCACGATAGTTTATCAAGGAGAAAAAAATGGCAACGATTCTGGTAGTGGATGATTCCAGCACAGTGCGCGACGAGGTCGCGGGCTTCCTGAAAAAAACGGGCTGGATGTTGCGACGGCGGAGGACGGCAAGGACGGGCTGGCCAAGATCAAGGGCGACCAAGCCGTCAGGCTGGTGATCTGCGACATCAACATGCCCAATATGGACGGCCTGAGCATGGCCGAAAAAGTTCGCGGCGAACTGGGCAACAGCGCGCTCAACATCATCATGCTGACAACCGAAAGCAGCCCCAATATGAAAGAGCGCGGCAAAGCGGCGGGCATCAAAGGCTGGATCGTCAAACCGTTCAAAGGCGAAGCCGTGCTCGAATCCATCAAGCGGCTGGCGCTCTAGAAACAACTCCGCTACTTCGCTAACGCGTTGCCGGGCAGATCGCCCGGTGGCGATGGCGGAACCCTATCGACGCCACACCACTTCTCACTGGCGAAATAGGAACCCAAATTTACACACGACCACGCGCTATCGTATGATGCAAAATCATGCGACAAAAGGCTTTGAACTGGCCGTTTCGCCTCTTAATGATATACCCGTGAATACATCATGAAATTGCACGACATCAGTTTGGCTACGCGCATCACTGTCGGTGCCATGGCGATATTGGTGCTGGGTTCGGCAACGTTGCTATATGTCGAGAACATACGTCTCTACGATGCTCGCGTAAACGAGTTGCGTTCCGACCTTGGACGCGACATCGAAGCCGAAACATTGCGGGTAAACCAGCGCATCAACACCATGATTCAGGATACGTTGTTTTTGTCTGACATCCCGCCCATTCCGGGAATCATGAGGGCTACACAAAACCACGGATTTGACGCCCGCTACCATAATTCTCAAGCGGTTTGGGTGGAGCGCCTGCAACAGATTTATTCCGCATTCTTGAAAGCACACCAGAATTACGCCAGTGTGCGCTTCATCGGCGTGGCAGATAGCGGTCGCGAAATTGTGCGTGTAGAAAATCGCAATGGAACGGTTGAAGTGACCGCATCAGACCGGCTTCAATCCTTTGCCGAGCGCGAATTCTTCAAAGCCACGCTGGCATTAAAGAGCGGGCAGGCCTATCTATCGGACATCGATATCAATCAGGAATTGGGAGTTATCAACGGCGCTTATCAACCCACGATGCGCGCCGCCACTCCGGTGTTTGACCCTTCGGGAAAAATCTTCGGCATGGTGGTTATCAACATAAATTTGGATCATTTGCTGAAACCTACCGTGTCGAATCTCCCCGGCATCCGCACCAATATCGCCATCAGCAACAATCAATACATCCTGCAATCGCCCGCGCTTGTTCCAAAACTGGACGTCCCCGATAAAATCACTGATGAATTCCCTTTCATCAAGTCGATGCTAGACCCGCGGGCTCCGAATTATTTGCCCCTGCAAATTGCGCCAACGGGTACGGACGATCTTTTCTTCGCCGCCAGGCGGATACAGTTCGATCCCAGCAATCTCGCGCACTACCTGCTTCTGCTGTACTCCATACCGCGTTCCGAATTGACCGAACAGGTCGCCTCGACGCCGACCTCCATCATTTTCTACGAGTTCGTAGCCATGCTGGTGTTGGGTGGCATCGTCTTGTCCGTGCTGAGGCGAACCTTCTCCCCGCTCAAGCAGATAGCGGATGCCGCAGACAAGATTGCCGCGGGCGGACATGACGTCTCTCTGTTGCCGGTAAATTCGAGCGGCGAGATCCGTAGCCTCGCGCGCGCGCTCAACAACCTGCTCTCCGATCTGATGCAACAAACCCGCAGGCTAAAACGCGTGAACGAGGAATTGAATGCCAGCCAGCAACGCGCCGAGCGAACCAGCCTGCTGTACAAGATGTTGAGCGAGATCAGTTCCGCCAATATCCACACCAACGTGCGCGAGCATTTGTTTGAAACCACCTGCCAGATCATCCAAGAATCCGGTTTATTTCACATGGTGTGGATCGGCCTGCTCGCCCCCAAGAACGGAGCCATCATTCCCGTTGCTCATGCGGGATATGTGGAAGGTTATCTCGACAAACTGGAGATCAATATCCACGATAATGAGAAAGGGATGGGGCCTAGTGCCATGGCGGTCAAAACAGGCATGCCAGTGACTTGTGGCGACATCGCCAACGATCCGCGCATGCGCCCATGGCGCGAGGAAGCGCTGAGGCGCGGCTATCTCGCCTCAGCCACGTTTCCCATCACCCAATCCGGCACAGCCATCGGGGTGCTGAGCCTGTATTTCAATCAAATTGGGCTGTTGGATGAAGAGCTCGTCAACGCGCTCAAAGGCATGATGGAAGACATGTCGTTCAGCTTGGACTTTATTGCCGAAAGCCAGCGCAGGGAAGAGGTTCAGAAAGAGTTGAGCGACTTGACCAAGCACTTGCAAACCGCGCTGGAAAATGAGCGCTCACATATAGCCCGCGAGTTGCATGACGAACTCGGACAGTCCATGACGGCGCTATGTTTCGACTTGAAATGGTTGCACGAAAACATCAGCCCCGAGGAAGCGCGCATCCACGAGAAATTACAGGCCATCAACAATCTGGTGGGGAAAACGGTAGACTCGATCCGCCGTATTTCCGAAGACTTGCGCCCCGGCATGCTGGACGATCTGGGCTTGGCCGCCGCAATAGAAAACCATGTAGCAAAGTTCTCGGAACAGTCCGGCATCGCTTGCGATCTGTCCATGAACCAGGCGGACTTCGATTTGGATGCACAGGTCGCAACGGCGCTGTTCCGCATAGTCCAGGAAGCGCTGACCAATGTGGCGCGCCATTCAGAAGCCAGCCGGGTTGCCATCCGCGTACAGGAACTGGATGACAAAATGCTGCTCATCGTGCAGGATGACGGACGCGGTCTGCCTGCCGCGCGAAACCCGGATCCACAGCGAAAATCCTATGGCTTGCTGGGCATGCGCGAACGAGCCAAAATGCTGGGGGGAACGCTGGATGTATTCAACGAAAAGGGCATGGGCGTAAGGATAGAAGCCTGTATTTCAAAACACGTAACGGTAACGCCATGATCAAAATCCTGTTGGTAGACGACCACACCTTGATGCGGGAAGGCCTGAAGCAAATACTCGCGGGATGCAGTGATATGCAAGTGGCGGGAGAAGCCGAAAACGGGATCGAAGCCCTGAGTAAAATCCGCCAGCAGGAATGGGGGGTAGTCATTCTGGACATGTCCATGCCCGGCAGGAACGGCATCGAGTTGATCAAGCAGATCAAGGAGTACCAACCCAAACTTCCCATCCTTGTGCTCAGCATGCACAAAGAAGAACAATATGCCGCGCGCGTCCTCCGAGCCGGGGCTTCCGGTTACCTGTGCAAGGATGGCGCCCCGACCATGCTGATCCAAGCCATCCGCAAAGTGGCTGGCGGCGGCGTATTCATCACCCAGGCGGCAGCGGAAATGATGGCGATGGGTCTGGTTCCCAACCGGGACGCGCCACCGCACACCTTGCTGTCCGACCGCGAGTACCAGATTTTCAAACTGATCATAGGCGGAAGCAGCGTCACCGAAATCGCCGACCAGCTCTGTATCAGCGTGAAAACCGTCAGCACCCACAAGATCCGTATCATGCAAAAAATGAGCATGACCAACACCGTCGACCTGATACGTTATGCGATCAAGCATGAGTTGATTGATGCCATCGACGAGCCATGACCGGGTAGGAATATTCCTACCCGACTACCTGTTCCACCTACCTTGACGATCAGCAGCCGCTGATTTTTTTCTACCTGATTTCCCCCCATCATGCACTCACAGTAAATCTGTGTTGGAGCATGGTGAATGAAAATCTTTCTGGTTGAAGATTCGCGAGTCGTACGTGAACGCCTGCGCGGCATGGCAACTTGCATTCCCGGTATCGCGCTGGCTGGCGAGACCGACAACGAAGAGGACGCCATACGGGAAATTATTGCCACCCTGCCCGACGTGGTGATCTTGGATTTGTATCTGGCTGACGGCAGCGGCTTGGGAGTATTGCGCCGTATCCGCTTACAACCGTTCGCGATAAAGATGATCGTGCTTACCAACCACAGCAACCCGTGTTACCGGGATACATGCGTGAACCTGGGGGCAGATTATTTTCTGGACAAGACCCATGAAATCTCGCAACTGGAAAGTTTGCTAAACCAATTAGTACGCCATTAAACGTTAACGGGGAGTAGCCAAAAAAATGAAAACCGTCTTTCTCGTAGATGACTCCGCAACCATCTTGCTCAGCATGAGCGCGATCTTGTCCAAGGCAGGCTATGCGACGGAGAAGGCAGCAAGCGCTGAAGAGGGGATAAACAAATTCAAGGGCGGGTTAAAACCGGATTTGCTGATCACCGACCTCAACATGCCGGGCATGAACGGTATCGAATTCATCAGAGAGGTACGCAAGCAACCCAATCTGCGTTTCATGCCCATCCTGTTTCTGACCACCGAGTCGCAGCAAGCCAAACGCGACGAGGCCAAGGCGGCCGGCGCGTCCGGTTGGCTGATCAAGCCGGTGAATGCGGAACAACTGGTGGGCACTATCAAGCTGGTAGTGAAGTAACTCTTCAGCAACCCTTCAATACGGGAGCTTTTTATCATGCGTACGATACATGGACTTCAAGTAACTGCGATCAGCACTACGCAGCTTTCGGACGATTCCGCCACTGGCCGCGCACAGCCGCAACAGCGCGAAGAAACGCGCACCGCACTCAGGAACAAATACCACACCATGCTCGATCTGGCAGAGCTTATGGTCACCTTTCCGTTGTCCGCCACGGGCGATCAGGCGTGGGAAAAGACCAAAGGGGAGCTGCAATACCTGATCGATCAAACACGAAAAGGATTGCGCGCGACCGAGTCGTCAGACGAAGTTTTTACCGCGTAAACATATCGAAGTTTCGCGGCGCACCTGCATCCTGATTATCGAAGTGCAAAGCGGCGACGAGAGCAAACAGGATAGCAACGTGGCGGTGGACAGTCTGTCGGAAGTTCTGGAGATACCACGTAGCGAGGTCGAGCCGCCTCCCGCGTTCGGGGCAAAGATACGCGTGGATTTCATCCGTGGCATGGGAAAAGTGGCGGGGAAATTCGTCATCACCCTGAACACCGACAAAGTGCTATCCGTGGACGAACTGTCCATACTCGATCAAGCGGCGAGAATCATGCCCGCCGAACGAATGGCGATTGCTGCCTGATTTCTGCGCGATCCCATCGCGCGGTGCGATGGGGTACTCACCACTTACCAATCCATACCCACCGGGTCTTTCGCAATTCATATTTCCTACACAAATCTTTAATACTTATTAAATATATCGCTGTCATGCTAACGGCATGAAACAAACAAGCGCTCTCCTCCGAGTTGTTCCAATGCCGTCATTTTTGCAGCCCTGAAATGACACAAGTCCGCTCCATATTCCTGTCAGACATCCATCTCGGAACCAGGGTATGCCAAGCCGGTCGCCTGCTCGAATTCCTCAAGGAATATTCCGCCGAAAATATTTTTCTGCTCGGCGACATTGTCGATCTGTGGGCGATGAACCGGGGTGCCGTTCACTGGACGCCCGCGCAAAATACGGTGGTGCAAAAACTGCTGCGGCGCGCGCGTCACGGCGACAAGATTTTTTTCATTCCCGGCAACCATGATGAAGCGATGCGCGAATATATCGGCGCATCGTTCGGCGATGTACTGGTCGCGCACGAGATCGTGCATACCGCTGCCGATGGTCGCCGCTACCTGTTGTTGCACGGCGACGAGTTCGATCAGGTGACGCGCCATCACAAGTGGGTGGCCATCCTCGGCGATCATGCTTACAACCTGCTGGTGAGCATCAATATCTATTTATCCTGGCTGCGCCGCACGTTCCGCTTCACCGGTTATTGGTCGCTGGCGGGTTACGCCAAACGCAAGATAAAAACCGCCGTCAATTTCATTTTCAATTTCGAGGACTCGGTCATCCATCACGTGCGCGAGCGCAAGCTGGATGGTGCCATCTGCGGCCACATCCACTGGCCGATGATACGCGACATCGGCGGACTAGCTTATCTGAACTGCGGTGACTGGGTGGACAGTTGCACCGCGATAGTCGAACATTTTGACGGGCGCATGGAGCTGGTTGCATGGAATTCAACTACCGCATCGGCGGCTTAACCATGATGGAAAGTCCGCACAAAGGCAAGACCGGCATCAGGCGTTTATTGAACGCGTTTGGCTATTCGTGTGCGGGCATCAAAGAGGCGTATCGCAATGAGGATGCCTTTCGTCAGGAGTTGTTGCTGGCGGCCATCCTGTTGCCGCTCGCATTCTGGGTAAAGGTGGCGGCGACCGGGCGCGCGCTAATGATCGCCAGCGTACTATTGCTGCTCATCGTCGAACTGCTGAACTCCGCCATCGAAGCCACGGTAGACCGCATCTCGCTGGATGACCACAAACTGGCCAAGCGCGCCAAAGACATCGGCAGCGCGGCGGTACTGGTCACCATCGTCAACTTGCTGTTGGTCTGGCTGCTGGTGCTGCTCGGCTGATATGCGCACAAGCTATCAACATCACAGACATTCAAGATGAAAATCCTGTTCCTCTCCGACGTTTATTTTCCCCGCATCAACGGCGTGTCGACTTCCATCGAAACCTTCCGCCACGAGTTGCGCGGGCTTGGTCACACGGTACATTTGATCGCGCCGGAATATCCGGCAACCAGTTCCGACGAGAGCGACATCCTGCGCGCGCCGGCGCGCCAACTGCCGTTCGACCCGGAGGATCGGCTGATGAAATTCGGCTGGGTGATGGCGCATCTGGAAAAACTGCGCGCCGAGAACTACGACATCATCCACATCCAGACGCCGTTTGTGGCGCACTACCTCGGCGTCAAACTGTCGCGTTTGCTGAATATTCCCTGCGTGGAAACCTACCACACCTTTTTCGAGGAATATCTGCATCACTACATCCCGCTGGTGCCTAGATCCATGATGGGCGCAGTAGCCCGACGCTTCTCCCGCCATCAGGGCAACAGCCTGCACGGCATGGTGGTTCCCTCGCGCCCGATGCTGGACGTGCTGCGCGAGTATGGCGTGACCACGCATGCGGAAGTCATCCCGACCGGACTCGAACCGGAAAGTTTTGCACCGGGCAACGGCGAAGAATTCCGCAGCAAATACGGCATTGCGCAGGATAGACCGATGCTGCTTTTTGTCGGTCGCGTGGCGCACGAGAAAAACATCGGCTTCCTGTTGCAAATGCTGGATCGAGTCAGAAAAGATATTCCCGAAGTGCTGTTGCTGATCGCAGGCGAAGGCCCGGCACGCGAAGGGCTGGAACATGAGGTCGCCAAGCGGGGGCTGAACGACAACGTCAAGTTCATCGGCTACCTTGATCGCCACACCGAGCTGAATAGTTGCTACCACTCGGCAGATATATTCGTATTTTCGTCGCGCACGGAAACTCAGGGGTTGGTGTTGCTGGAAGCGATGGCGCAAGGCGTGCCAGTCGTGTCCACCGCCGAAATGGGCACGAAAGACGTGCTGCGCGAAGGTGCCGGCGTGTGGATTGCAGCAGAAGAAGTAGAAGAGTTTTCCGGCAAAGTCATCGCCATGCTGGGCGATCCCGGAACCCGCGCGCGCCTCGGCGAAGCCGGTCGCGAATACGCCCACGGCTGGTCGGCGAGCAAGCAGGCGGAACGCTTGCTGGATTTTTATCGGTACGTAATCCAGTGAGGTTATGCCGGGGAACGCAATAAGTTTGACTTATGCAGCAGTGATGCACGTTTGGGGAGGGTTGCTGTTGTTCCCTACATTGCAAGGGGAGGCTAAGGCGAATGAGTGCGGAATCATAATTATTGTCATCTTTAACTTCCGCTTTTCGGTAGCGCTTTGGATAGCATGATAGGCGGCTGCGTGTTCGCTGTAATTTGCTAATCTAAAATCGAGCAACCACTCACCACTGATAAGCGGCTGTTCGCATTGAGCCAAGAAATTGCCGTCAAAAGCACATCTATTAAATGCATCTGAAAAAATTGCAGTGATGAATGAGAGAAGGTCAGCA
>Ga0265327_10005053_pt1 | contig 11265 bp, 15 predicted proteins | sample 41621metaG_FD_202089 | JGI IMG/M metagenome (GOLD analysis project Ga0265327, IMG submission 202089) | Rhizosphere microbial communities from Carex aquatilis grown in University of Washington, Seatle, WA, United States - 4-16-21 metaG | ecosystem: Host-associated > Plants > Roots > Rhizosphere...
ATGATCCGTGCGCTTGCAATTGACTTGACCCAGGCAATCCAGGCCGGTGGATGTTGCTGTTTTATTTGCTCACCTTGTTAGTATTGCAGTCTTAGTTAGGTCAAGCTCAGCGAGCATCTAAGTTAACAGCATGGGATTAAGGGGCGAGCGGCTTCTACGCATTCAACCAACATAACAGGTTTTGCCCGATTGCCGCCAATTTTTCACGTTTAAAAATCCTCGAACCATTTCGGCTTGAAGAAAATAATATAAAGTAAAAATAATTCCGAGATCGGTATAAATATGACAAGGTAATGAATAAGGAGAATGGCTAGAAGCAATAATAAGCGCCTTAAATATTTGGCAAGAGTCGTTTTTGGCATCTATTCTCCTTATGCCTTGTTTTTTGGGGCTTGAAGGAAGACTGTGAAGGTATTCGTTTTAGAGCAAAAGCATTCACCACGAAGGAAAAATAACTTTTTAAAGTCAATGTATTGAAAACTTCGCGCCTTCGTGGTGAATAGGTTCTTAAACGGATTTGATCATACTTTCACAATCCCTTACTGTCATTGAGCGTGTTCTATGAAGACAAAACCCGAACCAATGACAGTAAGGATGCGTGTAATTATTCCTCTGACGCTACATTGATGCGTTTCGGTTTAATGGCTTCCCGTTTGGGAATGACGATTTCCAGAACGCCGAGTTTGCATTTGGCATTAATGGCATCGCCATCGGCGGAGTCGGGTAGGCTGAAACGGCGATAAAAAGAACCTGTTGTTCTTTCGACGCGTTTATAGCCTTCTTTTTCGGTTTTGGATTCGGTTTCTTTTTCGCCTTTGACCGTCAATACTCCGGCTTCCATGCTGATTTCAATGTCTTCCGGTTTAACGCCGGGAATATCGGCATGAATAACGAATTTATCGGCTTCTTCTTTTATATCCACCGCAGGCGCCCATTCGGCGGTGGCAATCGAACCTTCGCCTGCTTTATCGTCGCGCGAAAGCGCCAGTTCTTTTTGCAGTTGGTTCAGTAGACCCCAAGGTTCATAACGTATAATAGCCATTTTCTGTCTCCTAAAAATTAAGGTTTTAATTAATAAAAAAAAGTTAAAAACGATTATTTGACCGCATCGGTTATGTGGGGACGATGCTTTATTTATCAAGTGGCTGAAAGTGATTTTGAGCAATAAAACGTTCGATTGGGTGGGGGTGACGGCTGCGCCCGGCATTGCGCGAACCCTAGCGGACATGGGCTTTTCGCAGCAGGAGATTGAGGTCGGCAGCTTAGGTTTGGTGAAGTCCGTAAAAGTGGCCGCAGCAAGTCTATGTTTGAGGATGCTCCGGCAGCGGCCTTATCATCGCGCATAAGTTAATGCTTATTCTCCGGTATAATGCCGGCTAATCTTTTAAAACTTAGCGTTTTTTATGTATAAATATGAAGGTCGGCTTATCTACGAAAGCCACGATGATGACGGTATTTTAGAAGTTGTCGAGCAGGACGGCGTCAGGTCGCTGCACTTTGGCTCATTTCCCCGGCAGAGCAGTATGCTGTTGGCCGAGCCGGATAAACTGTACCTGAATTATGTACGGGCCATGACCAGCTGGTTGCTGTTCAAACCCACGCTTGACGATAAAGCCTTGATTATCGGCTTGGGCGGCGGCTCATTAACCAAGCATCTGTTGCACCATTTTCCGGAATGCCGCTTAAAAGTCGTCGAATACAGAGAAAGCGTGGTTAAAATCGCACGTAGCCATTTCGGTCTGCCGCTCGATCCGCGCCTGAAAGTAATTATCGATGACGGCGCTAAATATGTACGTCAACGCACAGAAAGCCAAAGCGAGCAATACAGCCTGATGTTTATCGATGCGTTCGATCATGAAGGCATGGCGCCATCCATCTGCAACCATGCGTTTTTCGATGCTTGTAAAGCCTTACTGAAAAAAGACGGCATGTTGGTGATTAATCTTTGGGGCGGGGTCGACAACTCCCTCTTTAAAATGGTCGCCTTATGGCTGGGCCGCACGTTTGATTGGAGAATTTTGTTTCTGCCGGTTCAAGGCCGGGGCAATATTATCGGTCTGGCCTTTAATGAGGAAGCGCCGCTGCATTCCATGAAAGACCTAAGAACCCGAGCCATTATTCTCGAACAGCTTTACCAGATTGAGTTTATCTCTTATTTAAGAGACATCGCCAAACACAATTCCAGCATCATCAACAACACCATACAAAAATAATGTCTACTGCCTTACAAACCGAACCTAACCTGTTTAGCTACCGCTTATATTGGGCGCAACGCTTTGGCATTGCGCCTGTCTTGCCGATGAGCCGGGCTGAAATGGACGAACTCGGCTGGGATGCCTGCGATGTTATTCTGGTGACCGGCGATGCCTATATCGATCATCCCAGCTTCGGCATGGCGTTGATTGGAAGGTTGCTTGAGGCGCAAGGATTCAGGGTCGGCATCATCTCCCAACCGGATTGGACCAGCGCCAAAGACTTCGCCAAGCTGGGCCGTCCCAAGCTGTTTTTCGGCGTGACCGGCGGCAATATGGATTCGATGGTTAACCGTTACACCTCGGATAAAAAAATCCGCTCTAACGATGCCTACACCCCGGACGGCGCAGCCGGCAAACGTCCTGACCGTGCCGTCAACGTTTACTCGCACCGCTGCCGCGAAGCTTATAAAGACGTGCCTATTATTATCGGCGGCATCGAGGCCAGCTTACGGCGCATTGCGCATTACGATTACTGGTCGGATAAAGTCAGAAAATCCGTATTGCTGGATTCCAAAGCCGACTTGTTGGTTTACGGCAATGCCGAACGGCAAGTTGTCGAAATCGCTCATCGCTTGGCTAATGGCGAAGCTATCTCCGAGCTAAAAGGCATACGCGGCACAGTGCATTTTGTTAAGCAAATACCGGAAGGTTTTGCCGTTAAAGATTCTACCGATATTGATCATCCGGGGGCGGTGATGCCGCCGCAAAATCCTTATCAGGAAGAGCCGGCTTGCGCTAACAAGCCCGATACCGCTAATGACGAAAAAGTACTTCGTTTCGATAGGCAACTTATCAAGGAGCAGAGAGCGAAAACCGTTATTCGTCTGCCCGCCTACGAAGCGGTAAAAGACGACCCGATACTATATGCCCACGCCTCGCGAGTCATGCACGGCGAAACCAATCCCGGTAATGCGCGCCCGTTGGTTCAATTACATGGCGCACGGCAGGTGTGGATCAACCCGCCGCCGATTCCGTTGAGCACCAAAGAAATGGACGGCGTATTCGACCTGCCGTATTCGCGTGTACCGCATAAAGCTTACGGCAACGCCAATGTGCCCGCTTTTGAAATGATCCAGCATTCGGTCAACATCATGCGCGGCTGTTTTGGCGGCTGCACCTTTTGCTCGATCACCGAACATGAAGGACGCATTATCCAAAGCCGCTCGGAAGAGTCTATTATCAAAGAAATCGAAGCCATCCGCGACACTTCGCCCGCGTTTACCGGCCATATTTCCGACTTGGGCGGCCCCACGGCCAATATGTACCGCTTGGCCTGCAAAGACCCGAAAATCGAAGCCGCTTGCCGCAAGCCGTCCTGCGTTTATCCGGGCATTTGTCCTAACCTGAATACCGACCATACCCCGCTGATTAAACTTTACCGTAGAGCCCGCGCCTTGCCCGGCATCAAGAAAATCTTTATCGCCTCCGGCTTGCGTTACGATTTGGCCGTGGAATCGCCGGAATACGTCAAAGAACTGGTCACTCATCATGTCGGCGGCTACCTTAAGATCGCCCCTGAACACACCGAGCAAAGCGTATTATCTAAAATGATGAAGCCGGGCATGGGGACTTACGACCGTTTTAAGGACATGTTCGACAAATACTCCAAGGAAGCCGGTAAAGAGCAATATTTGATCCCGTACTTTATCGCCGCTCATCCCGGCACAACCGATAAAGACATGCTCAACTTGGCGTTATGGCTAAAGCGCAACGGCTTTAGAGCCGACCAAGTGCAGGCTTTTTTGCCTTCGCCGATGTCCATTGCTACCGCGATGTATCATTCCGGCAAAGATACTTTGCATAAAGTTAGCCGCACCGTAGCGGATATTCCGATACCCAAAAGTGTTAAACAACGGCGTCTGCACAAAGCTTTTCTGCGTTATCACGATCCTAAAAATTGGCCGTTGTTGCGTGAAGCTTTAAAAGACATGGGGCGTAACGATTTGATCGGTAACGGCAAGCAGCATTTGATCCCCAGCTTTCAACCCAAGGGTACGATCGAAACGCCGGATAAGATTCAGCGCTTTAAAACTAAATATACCGGATCGAATGATGCTCGGAAAAACAAGCAGCATGTGGTCAACAAGAAACACAGCAAAAATAAAGCCAAAAAATACTAGCCAAAGAAATATAATTGTGTATAATATCGGCTTCTTCGCTGGTGTAGCTCAGTCGGTAGAGCAGCTGATTTGTAATCAGCCGGTCGCGGGTTCGATTCCCATCGCCAGCTCCAAGTTTATCAATACCTTATGGGCACTTTAACAATAGATTTTTGTTGGAGTGTCCATAAAGTGTCCATTTCGTTACAGTATCCTGATTTATTCAACCGGTTTGTTGTTCCTTTTGTCCCTGGTTACAGGCAGGAATTGCAATTATTGGTTTCTAATCTCGTTCAAAGTGGCTTAGATTGCGAGTCGGCTTTTCAGCAAGTTATTCGTGATGTTATTGAGCAGCAAGCGGGGGTTTGGTCATGAGTATTTTCTCAAGTCGTCGCTGTCAAAATAAATATTGCGGTAAATTTCTTTATGATTGTGGCGTGGGCCGTCCGCCTAAAACCTGTTCTAGTCGTTGCAGACAAGCTTTTTATCGTCAACGTATTGAAGTTAAAATTGGTGTGTTTCGTAACGTTTCTTCCGGGCCTGCGTTTGTTGATTAATATGATTAGTAAATCAGATTTTTCAAAATTAACGATTGTTCAAAAAATGAATTATCTTCTTCTTGAATGGTTGAAATTTTTCTTTTGTTTTTATGGTGTTGTTGCTTTTTTACAAGAGAATTTTAATATTTAAAATCAATTGGATTAAATTTAACCGCTTCGTCTAGGTGCTCGGGTGCAAGGTGGGCATAGCGCATCGTCATCAATAGGCTTCCGTGTCCAAGGATTTTTTGTAAGACTAAAATATTGCCGCCGTTCTGGATAAAGTGACTGGCGAAGGTATGTCGTAGAACATGGCTCATTTGTCCATCCGGTAAGGTAAAGCTTAAATTTTTAACTCTGCGTTGTAAGGTTCTATAACCGTTTTTAAAAACTTTGCCTTCCCTGATTGGTAAGGATTTGAAAAAGTCGGTTGATATCGGAACCGTTCTGTTTTTTCCGTTTTTTGTTGCTCGATAGGTGATTGAATTTTTTTTGATGTCCGTATTTAGCAATCCCTCCGCTTCTCCCCAACGTGCGCCGGTGGCCAGACAAATTCTGGCAATATGGTAGCAATCGCTTTCCTTGCTTTTTTTAAGCTCTTCCAGTAATTCGAGTATTTGGCCGGATGTTAAGAAGGTCAATTCTTGTTCATCCAGCTTTAACTTTCTGATTTTTCCTATTGGGTTTTCTTTTTGCCATTCGCCGATTCGGATGAGTTCGTTAAAAACCGCTGAAAGGTAAACGTGTTCGTGGTTTATCGTGTTGGCGCTGACACCGGTTTTTAATCGGTCGTTCCGGTAGTCGGTAAAGTCCGAACTTTTGATATTTTCCGCCCTGGGATCACCAAGGCGTGTGCAAAGGTTATTGATCATTAACAGCCGGTTCTTGCCGTCTTTCAGGTTTTGGCCGTGTGCTGAATACCATAGCTTTATCAGGTCGGATAGCTTGCGTTTATCGATTTCTGTGGTGGGCTCCCAGTCTTTAGATTTTGTCTTGTTGGTTTTTATCCAGGCTTCCCAGCGAATGGCTTCGGCTTTGGTGTTTAAAGTTTTACGGTAGCGCTTACCGTTAGCGCCATTGGGTCTAATGTCAACATCCCATTTGCCGGATTCGTTTTTCTTGATCATATTTTGGATTTTTTAGATTTTTGTCTGCAGAGGAAATATCTTTGTTACTGATTAGGTAAGTAAGCTGTCCGGACAGTAACAGTTGGATTTTTATTTTATTTCCGGATTCTTTTTTTTAAATCATATTTTTGACTTAATGAACATTGTTTTTCTGCATCTTGGGTAATTTATACATCCCCAAAATTCGTTTTCCTTGTCTGTTCCTTTATGGGCTATTTTTTTTACCATTTTTTCATCGCAGTTAACGCAAGTTGGTGTGGTGTAATCGCCTTCTGTAGCAAGTATGCTTATTTTTATTCTATCGAAGTCATTAAGCTTGTTGATTTCATGAATAAATTCGTTTGCATCAATGAGTATTATTTTTTTGTTTTGTGCGAAGTCTATTGCATCCAGACTGAATGTTGATGTGGTAAAGAAAATACTATATTCGGCATTTTCGCTGATCATTACGCCATAAAGCTCACGAATTAGACTTACTCCTATGGGTTTACTCCAAGATTTGCATTGTCCTATTGCGAAGAGTTTTCCATTTTTGTCTTTTATTTTTATATCCATTCCTCCATCAGCGCCTATGTTTGTTACGGTAGCATCGCAGTTTTTGAGTTTTAGATATTCTGTGCAAATTTCTTCGTATCGTTTCCATTCTATTGATCTTAAAAATTCTTTGTTCCATTTGATGTTTTCTTTATAGTTTGAAAATTTATAATTAGCTTTGCTTTTATTGTCATTTTCGGTCTCTTTTAAAATATTCGTTATTGATGCTGATACAAGTATTAGGGTAAAGAAAAATGTAATAGATAGTATTAATGTCATAAAAACTTACTTCGTGTAGTTAACGGCTTACATGCGCCGTCTTGGTTAAGCTTTCGGTCTTTATCCGGTTTAGGTTTTAACCGTTCCCCATTTTTGCAATGCCCTCCCTGCGGTTATGTACCCGTTTGCAGTCTTTTTCTGGTTTCCTCTAGCTCCGGGCTGATCTGTCCTGCTTCTGGTAATGTTTCGCCAAAAACTATCCAATATTTGTATTCTGGAAAAAGTTGTTCTATTGCTTTTATATGGTCTTCGTTCACTCTTTGTTTTCTAGTTCTTAGATTTCCCCATTTTGTAGCGGTAATACCTGTTTTTTGCTCTAACTCTTCGTTGTTAAAGCCACTTTTTTCAATTACTGATATTAAGCGTTCTCTTATCATTTTCTTATAAGTAAATAGTATTTATTACTTGACATATTTTGAGTATATAGTATTATTTACTCAGATTTTAAAACAAGCACTATATAGCACTATAAGGGGTTCAAGATGGAAGGTCAATCGGCAAATTATCAGCTTTCATCGGTCATGGTTTGCACCGTTGCAAGGTTTGCCGAACAGTCCGGCATGGAGGAAGGTGTTGTTATAGGCTGGGTAAAAAAGGGCTATTTGCCGGTTAAGCGGATTGGCAAATATACATTAATCAATCTGGCTCTTTTCAACCAAGAGCTGTTATCTGAAGAATTATTTGGGGAATAAGTTATGTTTGAGCAAATTAAAGAGTTATATGTGAATGCTATTGGTCAAGTAATCGTTCAATTACGGTCAGCGAATACATTTTTAGATAAACATAGCGAACTGGTGGCGTTGAATTTATCGCCGTTAGATGATCGGTATGAGGATGAAAAAAGATTTCGGCAATATGTTGGTAATGCTTTAGGAAATGCTGCTGAAAGGGCTCAAGCATTCCGTGAATTATTTGCTTGTTACTCTTTTTCTAAAATGGGTGATGTTTCTGATTTGGCTTTCGGAGTTCGGTGTCATTCGGGTTATGGCTCGGAGTTAAAGACTTTAATAGAAAGTACGACAGCTGAATTAAGGGCTATTCAGTCTCTTGTTGAAGGGCTGGATTTGGTTGAAGAGGTTTCTTCTTTGAAGGAGGCTGCTTAAATGGTTGCTGTTGTTACATTACCTCCCAAATCACCCGTTTCTAAATCTGTTGCTGATCGTTCTTATCGGACCGCAATTAGGCCGGATTTATACGTCAAGCTTGAACAGGAAGCCCAAGAGCGAGGTGGCTTAACGCCTTATAAGCTGACTCAAATAGTCATGACCATGTATTTGCAAGGTCAATTGGTAGTTGTCGAAGAATCAAACGCTGAATTAGAAACAGCCGATGAATCATAGTGTCGTATTAACAGATTTCGGCTTGGGGATTGAGTCAATGACTTTTAGTTATCCTTTATTTTTTCTAACTCTGCCGGGCGTTTTATTGCCTGGCGTTCTGGGTATGCCCCTCGGAGTCGGTCGGTCGGTCGCGGTGACTCGTAAAACCATGAGGCTTGGCAAAGTCAAGGGCGCGGGGGGCGCTTTTTCCCCCGCGGGCTTTAGCCTTTACCCTTTACTTCCGAAGGGTATGCCAACCCATGGTTTAGAGTCGTACCGTGACAGACCAGCCGACACCGGGGGAAAGCATGCCCAGGTTGTCAGGGATATGCTCTGAGGGGGAGGGAGGGAGGGAGCGTTCTAAATAAAAGTCGTGGCAAAACCGCTTTTAAAGAAACTGGTTAAGCCAAGAGCGAAGATTAGGGAGTGAAAGGGATTGTAGTGTAAATCAATCGTTAAAGATGCTTACTCCAACTTAGTAAAAAAATATGGAGCTTGCGGAATAACATTTTTTTCTTAGTTAGAGTTGGCGTCTTTATCAGTTGATTGGAACGGAAAGCCCGGCCTGTAGGGTTCGCTAAATAATAAACAGTAGGATTGATATGTTAGATAAAAATTGGAGAAAATTTTTCACTGATGATCGGGTTGTCTTTTTATTGGGGATCATTTCGGCTTCAGTGTGCGCGGTGAGCTTTTATTTTTTTATGATGCAAAAAATAACTGACTTTTTTAGGTAAATTAATATGTTACGTCTTAATTTTTGTAAATAAAAGAGCCCACTAAAAGCGGTTTCCCGATTGAAAACCTAAGTGCCATGAGACGTCCCTCCCGCATTAGGAAATAAGGAATCCAGGATCTCGGTAAGCCGCTTTCAGTGTACTTTTCAAAAGTGCCAAACAAAACGCCTAACTAAATCAAATAAAAGGCGATTACATAAAAAGCATCAATAAAAGGTCAATTAGTCATGTTAGAGAATACCTCGTTAATAGCAAAAAAGGTCTGCATTGGAGTCAATCGATACTCGTCAGCCAGGGGCAAAGCGGCGTACATGAACGTCCTAGAATCCTATCCTGTCGGTGATGATTCGCACGGTCAGTTCATGGCTCAGTTACGTATTTCATACGATGAATATTCGCTTTTTGTAAAGCATCAACCCAGTTTTCAAACACCCGTTATCGTGACTATGGAAGGCAGAATGCAAGTCTTCGCCGGTCAACAATCATTGGCGGTTGATAAGGTCATTAGCGTTGAGCCTTATATTTCAAAGCCTGCTGCAACTGTTACTGCCAAACCTGCTAATTAAGGTTTAGCGTCATGGATTCCGCTTTTATCGTTGACGCAATAATCGTCTGCTCAATGTCCATCATGTTTGCTTTGGGCTTTATTGCGGGGGAATTGCTGCTGTGACAACAGCGGATATGTTAGAGCTGGGTGGTTGGCTAATGAGTTGTTTCGGATTAGGCATAGCATCCAGCTTTTTGTTGAGAGCGTTTGTTAAGTTCGCAAGCGTGATTATTCTTAAGTTTTAAAGGAAAAATTAGTTATGAAATTATCAAAATCAAAAGCCTTTTTGGCTTTACTCTTTTCGTTATTCGCCTTTTTTGCTATTCCGGCTCATGCGGCTTTAAACGCGGGTATTTCTACGGCTTTTACCGGTTTGCAAACAGATGCGCTGGATTTGGTTGACATGGTTTGGCCGGTATTAATTGCGGTTACGATGGCGTTTATCATCTTGCGTTTGTTCCCCAAGGCAGCCAACAAGGCGGTTTAATTTCAACCTTTTGACGGTACATGGAAGTACCGTTCTTTTTTAAGGGGTTGTAATGATTAAAAAAATCTTTTTTCTTTTTCTTATCTTTTTTTTTCAATCATCTTGGGCGCTTCCGCCTTATTCTGACGTCGTTGGTCCATTTTCTTCGGCAGCTGATGCACAGTCTTCGTGTGGTCCCGGATGTCATGCTTCTATTTATTCTCAAGAGATGTGTATTGGTAGCTCTGGATATACTTATTTTAAAGACATTTGGTTAGATGCTAAGTATACCCGTCAATTTTATTTGTTTTGTACTAGTGGTTCTAAACCTAATTGTTCACCAACTAATCATACTATTGATCCGAATAATTCAAATCAATGTACGCCACCACCTCCGCCCGCTTGTATGGCTCCTACTGTACGCAATCCAGTTACCGGCGTTTGTTCTGCTGATCCAAACTGTGTTGCGCCTAAATATAATGATCTTCAAACGGGGGAGTGTAAAACACCGCCAGCACCTGATAATCCTCAGTGTTCGACATTAGTATGTGCGAGTGTTGATCAGCCATGTAATAACGGTGATACACCAAGCCTAGTGCCTGCGTGTCCGTTGCCTCCGCCTTCTGATTGTGTAGCGCCTTCTGTTCGTAATCCAGTTACAGGCGTTTGTTCTGCTGATCCAAGCTGTGTTGCGCCTAGATATAATGATCTTCAAACGGGTGAGTGTAAATTGCCTGATTCGAGTGGAACCGGTGGTTCAACGGGCGGAACGGGTGATACAGGCGGCTCAACGGGCGGAACCGGCGATACAGGCGGCTCAACGGGCGGAACCGGCGATACAGGCGGCTCAACGGGCGGAACCGGCGATACAGGTGGTTCAACGGGCGGAACGGGTGGTACAGGCGGTTCAACGGGCGGTACAGGTGGTTCCACGGGCGGAACGGGTGGTACAGGCGGTTCAACTGGCGGAACGGGTGGTACAGGCGGTTCAACTGGCGGTACAGGCGGTTCAACTGGCGGAACGGGTGGTACAGGCGGTTCAACGGGCGGTACAGGCGGTTCAACTGGCGGAACGGGCGGTACAGGCGGTTCAACTGGCGGAACGGGTGGTACAGGCGGTTCAACGGGTGGAACGCCTTCTTGTTCATCTTTGATTTGTGCGAGTGTTGATCAAAATTGTGTTACTGGTGATGGTACTCTAGGCATTGTGGTTGCGTGTCCTTTGGGTGGAACTGGCGATACAGGCGGTTCAGCGGGCGGTACTGGTGGAACTGGCGATACAGGAGGCTCAACGGGCGGTACTGGTGGAACTGGCGATACAGGAGGCTCAACGGGCGGAACTGGTGGAACTGGCGATACAGGA
>Ga0265327_10005054_pt1 | contig 11264 bp, 16 predicted proteins | sample 41621metaG_FD_202089 | JGI IMG/M metagenome (GOLD analysis project Ga0265327, IMG submission 202089) | Rhizosphere microbial communities from Carex aquatilis grown in University of Washington, Seatle, WA, United States - 4-16-21 metaG | ecosystem: Host-associated > Plants > Roots > Rhizosphere...
GCAGCAAAGGCAAACCCGCCAAAGTGGCGCTCACGGCCGTCATGCGTAAACTCATCACCCTCCTCAATCACTTGCTCAAAAATCCTCACTTTCAACTTGCTTCCTAAGACCGTTGCTCGCCCCACCAGCGGTAATTCCAATTTCCAATTTCCAATTTCCAAATGCCAATTTGCATTTAGGCATGGCGTCTCACCTGAAACCTTCAACCTTGACCCTGAAACCTATTTACTGTGTTCACTTAGTTCCCTTCTGTTTAACAATTGGCTGCGGCACCTTGCCGCCCTGAAACCTCTTCACCACTTGAAACTGAACTCTGAACACTTTTTATCTGTGTTTCATTTGTGTTCATCTGTGGCTAACTCAATTGTATCTAACTCTTAAGTTGTCGGGCGCGGCGGCTGATGGCCAGGGCGCGCTGAATCATTTTCCGGCCCTGGCTGGTGAGCCAGTTCGCCGCGTGCTCGATTTCCTCGGTCGTGGCGTGGGCCACATGCAAATAACCGCGTTGACCGCTGATGAGATTGGCCGTCTCACTGGCGAGCTGGCGGATGTCCCGGTCCCGCAGGCGGCCGTGCGTGGCCTGGATGATGTCCTGGGCCGTCATCCAGCGTTTGGCATCCAGCAACATTTGCTCCAGCCACGCCGTTTCCGTGGCCGCTGGTACAGGCAACGCTGGCGGCGGCGTTGGCAGTTCGAGCTGGATGGGTGCGCGCATGGTGACGGGTGCTGGTTTACAATTTGGTTTCGCCGGTTTGCGTCCGGGGAATTTCTTGCAACAGAATATCCGGGCATCGCTGGCGCACGTGTTGTTCGTGTGCAGCGCAGTAGCGCAGGCCGATGGTGCCGTTGCGGCGGCGTTCCCGGCTGACGGCAGGTTCGTTGCAGCGGCGTTGCGCGCCGCCGGCAGCCTCATCGCGCACCAGATATTCGCAGCCGTCCTTGTTTGCCGGGGCAATCGCTGGCGGGGGCGCGCCGCCGGTGTCGGGCGGCGGCGGGAGGTTCAATTCCGGGCCGTACTTGCGCCACATCCGTCCGGTGGCCAGCCGCCGGGGCGCAGTGAACCAAAGTGATTTCCGGCCCGCCGCGCTGTAACTGGCCACGAACAAAGATTCCCACGCGCCGAGGTTCAGGTGATTGTGCGTGCGCTGGTCCGCGAGCAGCGCGTTCATGAATTGTTGAAATTGGTAATCGGTAATCATGGCTGGGGAAAAGGTTGAAGGGTTAAGGTTTCAGGTTTCAGGCGGCAAGGTGCCGCGGCCAATTGTTAAACAGAAGGGAACTAAGTGAACAAAGCAAACAGGTTTCAGGGTCAAGGTTTAAGCTTTCAGGTGATTGGCGTGGTTCTCAAATATTTTGGTAATTTGTCTCTGTTATAATCTGCATTTCATCTGTGTTTATATTTGGCTAACACAAAGCCGAAGGTTGGTCGGGCGGTCCTTGCGGACGGCCACCGTCGGAGGGACGAGTAATACGAGTCCCTAAAATTTGCTTCCTCCCAAAGCGGCGGTGAACCGCCGCACTCCAAACGCTTCGCGAGGTTCGCAGGCGCTAATTCATCGCGATAGCGTTTGGAGTGTGGTGCTTTAGCACCGCTTTTAAAGACGCATGAATTCCACAGCCAGTTATTAATTTCCAAATGCCCGCTGCGTGTCATGGTCGTTTTCATAATTCGTGTTATTCGCGAAATTCGCGGATTCAATCGTGCTTATTTCTGGCCTTAAGTTAGGGACTCGTGTAACTCGTCCCTCCGATGATGGCCGTCCGCAAGGACCCTTGCCGCGCGGCTCGCGAGGACGCTCGCCCCACCATGGCTGCTGAATGTCAGTTTGTTATCCGTGATAATCTGTGCAATCCGTGTCTGTTTTTTTAGTTAGGGACTTGTGTGGTGGCCGTCTGCAAAAACCGTCCCTCCGATTGATAATTGGCTGCGGCACCTTGCCGCTCTTGACCACTTGAAACTGAACACTGAACACTTTTTTAATCTGCATTTCATTTATCCTCCTCGTTTTCGGGGGCGATGACTTTGGTGCCGAGTTCCTCGCGGATGTGGTGCAGGGTGAATTTATCTTCGCCGGCGGCGATCTTGGCGTTTTGCAGCACCTCGAAAAACGTGCGGATGCGGCCGGGCTGCCGGGCCAGGGCGACGAGTTCCTTGACGTGTTTGTCCGCCGCCTCGAGTTTGAAGGCCCGCGCAATGGGCAGCACATCGCCGGCGGTGGGATATTCGTCCAGGCGCAGGAAATTTTTGCGTCCACCGGCGCGCCCGTCGAATTGTTCAAAGAAACCGCGGTGCTGTTCGAGCAGCATGGTCTTTTCAAACGACGGCGTGAGCGTAAAGATGAGCGTGCAGCGGGAATCTTCCTGGAGTTTTTGCAAATAGGAAAACACCGGCTGCCGCGTGGCCTGCACGCGTTCGTCATACAACCGCTGGATGTTCTCGACGATGAGGATGCGTTTCTCGTTGATGACGCCTTCGAGTTGATTTTCCAATCGCGCGAGCGGTTCCCTGGCGGAAAAACCGTAGGCGCGGCCCAACGTGCGCACGAACTTGCCGAGGCTGCTCTTGGGCGGCGAATCCACGCGCGTGACGAGGTCCGACCCGCGGTTGTTCAGGCGCAGATATTCGTTGCACGCCGCCGTTTTTTGCGTGCCGGTCTCGCCGATGATGAGGCCGAGTTTGTTGACGCGGTCGGGCGCGCGTTTGAGGTCGATGTAGGTGTGAATGCGGCGGACGGTGGGTGTGAGGACGATGGGCACGCGGCCGCCGAGTTCCTTGATGCGCGCGTCGTTTTGCAATCCGGTGACGGCCTTGAGAAATTTTTCCTCGCTCAGGCACGGGCTGGCCAACTCGGTGCCGCTGGCGTTCCATTTCCACAAGCCGCGCAAAATTTTGCTCCACGTCGTTTTATCGTGGTCAAAGCCGAGCGCCTTGAACCGGCTGTACAACCGGTCGAGATCGCGGTCGCAATCATCGCGGAAATAGGTGCCGAGCCAGACGAACGGCCCGCGCATGGCCGCCGGCAATTGCCCGGCGCGTTGTTCGAGCGTGAAGGCGTCCAGTGGCGCGTGCGCGGCGTCGTTTAAATTTATTTTTTCAGTCATCTTTTTCTCCTGTTGTTGTGATCATCAAAAGACACGAATTAACACAGACGGCCACAGATTCTGAAGGTTGGTAGGGCGGGCGCTCCGCGCACGCCGCTGAGACTGGGTGCAAGTCTTGCACGTTCGCGGCGCCTGCGGAGCAGTCGCCCTACCTGCGTTGGGTGTGTTCATAATCCGTGGTAATTTGTTTTGTTTATTGGCCGTGGCGAGGGGCAACGGTTTTAGTTTTATCCAAAGCGGCGGTGAACCGCCGCACTCCAAACGCTTCGCGAGGTTCGTAGCCGCTAATTCATCGCGATAGCGTTTGGAGTGCGGTGCTTTAGCACCGCTTTTAAAGACGCATGAATCCCACAGCCAATTTTCAATTTCCAAATGCCCGCTGAGTGTCATGGTTGTTTTCATAATTCGTGTCATTCGCGAAATTCGCGGATTCAATCGTATTTATTTCTGGCCTTAAGTTAGGGACTCGTATAACTCGTCCCTCCGATGATGGCCGTCTGCCAAGACCGTTCCTCCGATTGATAATTGGCCGCGGCACCTTGCCGCTCTTGACCACTTGAAACTGAACACTGAACACTTTTTAAAATCTGTGGCTAATTACAAATTTAGGTGTCGCTGACAGTCATTTGTTGCAGTTGACGTTGGCGGGCGGCGAGGCGTTCAAAGCGGTCGGTTTGTTGGGCAATTTCCTGCGCCGTGGGCAGGGCCAAGCCGCGACGGTTCGCCGACGTGGCCGGAGGCGGCAAATTCGTGACGCGGGCAAGTTCGCCTGCACCTGTGCGGGCCTCGTGTATTTGCGCGCCGGCGGTGCCATTAATGCGAATGGCCACGCTGCTGCGGCGCAACGCCTGCGCCATGCGCCGGGCGGCATCGCGCCCAATATCCGGGTCGGCACCGTAACCAAGTGCGCGGCGACGAAACCGCGTGAGCCGGTTCGTTTGTTCGGCGTGCCCGAGGATGGTCCCGGCTTTGCGGCCGCCGAAATCTTCCGCCAGTTCCACCATGGCCACGCACTCGGGCGCAAAGGGATTGAAATATAATTTCACGAGCGCGCCGGTGAACTCGCCCAAAAACTCGGCCTGAAAATCAAACGCCTCGCTATAGCCTTCCATGAGGCAAACCGTCTTGCGCACCTTGAACCCGCGCACGGTGAGCGGGCCGGTGATGACAGGCGAAAACATCCACGCCTGCTCGGGCCGCAACGGGCGCAAATGTGCGCGCGCGCACCGCGCGAAATATTCCGCCGGCACCCAGTTGCCGGCCTGCCGCGATTTGACGAGCTGCGAGTTGTGTTCGGCAATGGCCTCGTGCAATGCGGGAAGCACGTCGGCGAGCGCGGGAAAATATTTGCGCGGGTCAGTCGCGCCGCGCCGGCAGGAGACGAGCAGCGCGTTGATTTCCTCTTCCTCGCCCATGAAACGGCCCACCTGGCCGGGCAGGAGCGAGAGCTTGGTCCAAAGTTTGTTGAACACGCCTTCGACCACCTTTTGATGCGGCGACGAGGCGCGAATAATTTTCACGCGCAACAGCCGCAACGTGTCCGTCAATAATTGCGAGGCGCTGACGCCGTTTTCCAAAACCATTTCGGGCCAGCAACCGTGCTCGGCAAAGGCCGTGTGCAACGTGGCGGTGAGGTCCTCGGCGCGATAGGAACTGCGCGGCCGCGCGGTGTAATTGAACCCGGTGATGAAATGGCTGCGATGGTCCACGGGCAACAGAAATTGAAAGCGCCCGACCATCACGCCGAATTTTTCCGAGCAGGGATTGCCGGGCAAATTCATGGGCACGCAACAAACGAAATTGATGGTGCCGTCGTCAATGGTGCCGCGCATGCCGGGCTGGATTTCATACTCGCGGCCCTGGGCATCTTTGGCCAGATAGAGTGAGCCGGGCGACTCGACGTGCCGCAACCACGCATTGCGCGGGGCGCGGGCGGATTGAATGGCGATGACCGGCACACGCACCTGATTGGCCATGTGTCCGGGCAAGGCGCGTTTACCGCTGGCGAGCCGGGCTTGCACGAGTGCGGCATTTTCCGGCGAGAGCAGGCCGCGTTTGAGGGCCACGCGCAACGCCTCGGGCGTGCTGCCGCTGGTGGCATTGCGATTGGTCTGGAGCACGAGCGCCTTGACGGCGTTGATCTCGGGCTGGCTGAACTGCGCCATGGGTTTGCGCCCGCTGTTCGCCGTCTTCGGCAGAAGACCGTCAAAGCCCGCGCGATCATAGGCAAGTCCCCACGAGCGTAGCGTGTGAAACGGATGGCCCACCTGCCGGGCCGCCGCACGATTGGCGCAGCCGGCCTGGACCAGGGCGCGATACGCCTGAACCGCCGCCTGCCGCAACGTGGCCAAGTGAATCTCCTCCATCGTGGGCAACCGCCTGGGCTGGGAAAGCGAATCGGCAGCCGCGTGCGCGGTCGTAGCTTCCGCCACCCGGCTGCCGGTGGGTTCAACCGATTGCGCCGCACCCACGGGCAGCGATGAACTGGAACGAACGGCAACTGTGTCGTCGTCGGCCCGTTCGTTCCCAGGCCCGGTTGTGCCTGCCTTATTTGTGCCGACAAAATGGTGCCCCGGCGCAGGACCGCTCGCGGCCTGAGGCGATACGTTGACGCCGGTGTCGTCGGCGCCGGGGCAAGCGTGCCTTCCCGCTTCGCACCCGGTTCTGAACCAGTCCGACCCGGCCAGGGCGAAGGGCGCACGCTTAAATTGTTTTCGACTGGACTGCATGAAATGGAATTATCGCGCCAGCCACACCGTGGGATAACTCGTCAGATTGGGCTGATCGTCCGCCAGGCGCACGCACTTGGTTTCGAGCAAAAACGCCTGCCGGCATTGTTCGATGACTTTCTGCGGAATGGCCGCGTTGCGGGCCGGTCGCGGGCCGGATACCACAATGCTGCCCGAGGCCGTGACGCGCAGGCCGCGCGGATTTTGTGCGCTGGGCGCGGTATAACCGGCGGCGTGAAAGTGAACCTGATAAGTACTATGGCGTGTCTTCAAAATGATGGGGGATGCGGTTTTCGTTTTCATAATTCGGGTCGTTAATTAGGCATGACGAGCCGGAGCCACAGATGAACACAGATGTGCACAAATAAAGACGGTTGGCAGGACGGTCCTTGCGGACGGCCACCGAGAGAAAGTGTTCAGTTTCAAGTGGTGAAGAGGTTGAAGGGTTCAGGTTTCAGGCTCGATGCGATGACCTCATTGCAAATTGGCAATTGGAAATTGGAATTACCGCTGGTGGGGCGAGCGTCCTCGCGAGCCGGGCGGCCTATTACGCATCGGAGGGACGAGTTATACGAGTCCCTAAAATTCGCTTCCTCCCAAAGCGGCGGTAAACCGCCGCTTTTAAAGGCGCATGAATCCCACAGCCAATTTTCAATTTCCAAATGCCCGCTGAGTGTCATGGTTGTTTTCATAATTCGTGTCATTCGCGAAATTCGCGGATTCAATCGTATTTATTGTGGCTTTAAGTTAGGGACTCGTGTAACTCGTCCCTCCGAGGCGGAGTGCGCAGCGGCACGTTGCCGTCGGCTCGCGAGGACGCTCGCCCCACCATGTCTGCTGAACGTCAGTTTGTTATCCGTGATAATCTGTGTCATCCGTGTCTGTAGTTTTTAGTTAGGGACTCGTGTAACTCGTCCCTCCGGCCAACAATGGGCCGCGGCACCTTGCCGCCCTTGACCCTGAAACCTCTTCACCACTTGAAACTGAACACTGAACACTTTTAAACCTGCGTTTCATTTGTGTTCATCTGTGGCTAACTCGCGGATTTAGCCGACTTGCTTATCCCGACATTTTTCGGCGAGTTGCTCGAAATATTCCGCCAGCGCCGGACGTTGGGGCGCGGGTATGCGTTCGAGCCGTTCCGCAAAATTTTTGAAGTGCAGTTCCTTTTCCGTGGACGAGAGTTTGGCCCAATGTTTCCAACCGCTGACAACATCAACCTTGTTTTCAAACAGGTTAAGCTGGCCCCTGGCCTTGGGGTTGAACTTGCCGGGGTCGCCGGCTTTTACCGCCGTGATACCGGCGAGGATGCCGCCGAGACCCATGGGCCGGTTATTCTCGTGTTCGCCGCCCACAAACGGCTTGAGCAGCTTGGGCTCAAACCATTCGCGCAAGGTCCAATGCTCCGTGTCTCCGTCGCTCGCGCCGCCCTCGATGTGAATGGCGTATTTGTTCGGGTCCTCAAACGCCTTGTGCACATTGATGGCGCGCTTGAGCATGTCCTCGCTGATGCCCAGTTCGGCGGCGAGTTCCTGATAGGTCCTGGCCTCGTAGGTGCTTGAGGCACCCACGGATTTTTCAGGGTTTTTGCGGAGCTTCTCCAATTTGCGCAGTCGCGCGGCGTCCAAGGCCGGTTGCAAATGGGGCACGGCCAGATAGGCGATGGCGCTCTTGCTCCAATGCCGGCGACAGGCGAGGTCGCGCAGGATGGCGAGATGCACATCCACGGTCGCGGCAATGCAGACGGGCACTTCCTTGAGTTGCCGGGCCTTGGCGCAGAGCCAGTGCAGGCGGCTGGTGTCATCGAGGATGAGACCTTCGGCATCAATGAGGATTGGCGGCAGATGTTCGCCCGCCTGGGCCAGGCCGGAGCGCACGGCTTTCAATTCGTCGTCGCCCGGCAACGGAATATGGTTCAGGGCCGGGTGAGCGGACAACTCTGAGGGGGCGCGATGGCTGATAACAAGTTTTGGTTGTGTCATAAAAACTTTAACGGACTTAGTTGACTTATATTACTCGGATAACTTGCAGAACTTCAGCGGACGTCAGCTCATGGGTTGCAGGCAATAGCTGGCGAGGAGTTCGTTCTCGCGGGCGCGCACGGCGGCGTGCAGGGCGGCGCGTTGTTCGGGTGAAATACCTTTGGCGTGGGCGATGCGCTGGGTGATGACCGCGAGCGCGTTAAAGGTCTTGGCCAGAAATATGTCTTCGTGGATCAGCCCGCAAATGGGGCAGTCAAAAATGGTGGTGAGATTCATATCGGTGGTAGGATTCACTTGGCGCCTCCTGCTGGGAATTTACGATTTACGATTGCCGATTTACGATGGTGCCTTCGTGGCTTGTCGCGCAATTTCCGGTAGTCGGTCCACAGGAGATTCACTTGGCACCTCCCACTTCGAGTTGCAGCGCGAACTGGCGCAGATTGCGGTCAGCGGCTTCAAGTTCATCGGCTAGGGAGCACAATTGTGCAGACATCTTTGGTGTTCCGCAGAATTCTGCAAGTCCACGATACAAAGCGACCCGTTCGCGGACGGGTGCGTCCTCGGCGTACTGGAGGCAAAAGTTGATTACGGTCTGAAGTTCAAGGCTCATGCGGTCATTTCCTCTAGGTGTTTTCGTATTTTAATGGATTCGACTCCGGCCCTTAATCCACGGGCCGCCAGATAAACGGTGGGCACGGAATAATGGTGGGCCAGGGCAAAGCTGCGCAGCGTATAGCCCCGCTGGATTAAACGCCCGCGCAAGCTCTGATAGCGACGCTCTGTTTTGCTTGACTTGCGAGACATGGTTGGGTAAAATTTCTGCAAAATTATACAGTATTCCGGTTTTAGTCAATTTAAAACTGTAAAATTATGCAGAGATTTCAAGAACGGTTAAAAGCCAGGCGTAATGCGCTTAATTTATCGCAGCCGGCATTGGCCGACCGCTCCGGCGTATCAGAACGTGCCATTGCGGGGTACGAAACCAAGGGCAACCCGCCGTCTTTGCGGATCGTGGATAAGCTGGCATCGGCGTTGAGCGTGACGTCCACATGGTTGTTGGGGGGCGATGAATCGCAGTTTTTGAAGGAGCCGATGGCGCTGTCGGATGCGCCGGTGGCGGGGCCGATTTCACCATATCATTTTTTGGAGACCAAAACGCTGGATCGTAACTTGCAGGATTTGGCGGCGCGGTTGAGCCGGGTGACGGCGAAGGAACGAAAATTTATTTTGGATAACATGCGTGAGTTGCTGGCTGAATTGGCGCGGCGCGAGGTTAGTTCAAAACCGTTATCCGAGGCGCAACAAATCGCAAAACAGGCTTCGGCGCGCGACGACGGCGAGCATCATCATCCAGCATAAGCCGGCCGCTGAAACAAAGCTGGTGGCCCCAGCGGATAAATTTCTTGCCCATGCGGATGCGTTTGCTGGCGCTCCATAAGGCCGCAAATTCTTCCACGTCCGGTTCCATGGTGACCCGGCTCAGCGGGTTTTTGTATCTGCCCTTTTTCATAAATGCCCTTTCGCTGGTTGACTGCAAAGTTAAGTCCAAGTTTGAAATCAAAATTATAATCAAAAGTAAACGGCGTTTGGTTCGGTTCCGTTTAGTTCCGTTTGCTTCAGTTCAAATGGTTGCGCGGATTAAAAAATTGCTTAAGCCATTGTTGCAGGCGCTGCTTCACGGCACGGGTGGTGGCCGGGTTTAAGCCGGCCATGATTTTGCGGGCCTCGGCGGCCAGCTCGGCGCGGCGTTGACTGGGGGAACCGCTGCCGAGCACGGCGATGAAGGCGAGTTTATCTGCAATGGCGCGCACGCTGGGGGTTCGATTATTCATGCGGTTATTCATAACGCCACCACTTTGACGCAGAGGCTTGGTCAAACCCTGTCCAAGGGTCGGGATTTTGGGGGAAAGTTATTCACAGGCGGTGAAAGCCACAGATGGACACAAATGAAACACAGATTTAAAAGTGTTCAGTGTTCAGTTTCAAGTGATGAAGCGGTTGCAGGGTCAAGGGCAGGCAGCGCCTGCGGGCAATTGCGGCTAAGTGTCGCTGCCAAAGCCACAGATGACACAGATGAAACGCAGATGGAAAATGGGTCTGGGGTTTGACATTTAGGTTCTGGGTGGACACAGAGACGAGACACCTCCATACGTGCCGCCCATATTTCTCCCTCTCCGCTTGCGCCGCAAGGGGAGAGTAGCCTTGTTGGGTATTGCACAACGGCAAATCCGGGTGTCCCGCGCTCATATTCCGATCTGCTGCTGCAATCATAAGTCATTGCCTATGAGCATTAAAACGCTTGGCAATTTAATCCAAATCAAACGCTACGAGCAACGCCTCACACTTTGGCAGCTTGCCCTCAAAATGGGAATTGCCCCTTCGACGGTCAGGGCGTGGGAACTCGACAAAAGGGTGCCGAATGAGAATCAAAGGCAGATGTTGGCCAGCATTTTAGCTTTCGATTCGGGGGTGAAGTTCAGTGTCCTTGTGTGAATCGTGAGCGTAACGCTTACGGATACAACACGCATTTCGTATGCTAGTTTTAATTGACCGCAGTTAGCAATATGGCGATGAAGCAACTGCGAGGCACCAATCGCGCTGGCGGCGAAGAAAATATGGTACGCCATGACATCGGATGTCAAGGACAGGTCATCCCGGCAAAATTGAGCATTCGCCGATACTTTGAACGACAAGGATTTAAGATGCGGGCCGGCAACGCAGTGAACCGCTTGCAACGATTCGTCAGAAACAAGACCATGCGGCTCCATATTATTCTAGGCCGAGATCAACATCAGGGTGTCGCCCGATTGTCGGTATGAATTCCCCGGTGATGTTACGCCGCAAAATGCCGCACTCACCGCGAAGCTTGAGAAATGGCTCTATGAGCAGATCGAGCGAGGCATTTAATTCCAGGAATTGTTAACGCGAACCCATTAAGCCAGCACAGATTATTGATTATGCCGTGTTCGCAGTCATATGTTTTGAATTCCTGTGACTGCAAATCCGGGTGCTCTCGATGAAGCAAATTTACAACCCTCCGAAACGGATTGGATGGAACGAAAGCGGGGCGTTGAGACTGGAAGCCCGCTTTGAAATATTTAAAGAGCGGGCCTTTTCTCTATCAAACCAGAGCAAGTGTATCTTCGTGAAATTTATTGAGGCACAAAAATAGTGCTTGGACAGTATTTGTCCAAGGTGCGTGGTTATAGTCGATTTATGAATTGGGATTTAACTAGAGAAGCAAATGCCTCCATTCGAGTTTGATTGTTGAGCAACGAGTTCGTTTCCAGGCACGCTAGGCACACCTCGAAAATAAAACATACAGGGCGCATCTGAACACTGTCCTTAATTTCGGCTCCAAAGCTCGTCCCAGTGGTTATTGCGGCGCGCCTCATCCAAGGCGCACAGGTGGCGCAGGCCTTTAGCGGTCCAGAACTGGCCGGGACGCTTA
>Ga0265327_10005055_pt1 | contig 11263 bp, 10 predicted proteins | sample 41621metaG_FD_202089 | JGI IMG/M metagenome (GOLD analysis project Ga0265327, IMG submission 202089) | Rhizosphere microbial communities from Carex aquatilis grown in University of Washington, Seatle, WA, United States - 4-16-21 metaG | ecosystem: Host-associated > Plants > Roots > Rhizosphere...
ATACAAAGACATCCTGGAGTGCAAGTGTTAACTGGTGCTGATACCTATCGCTTTTATGAGAATGGAAAAGCAACGAGTCCAACTGTTAGGATAAATAGCCTCGGAGAATATTATGATGTGTATAATTCAGCATTATTTATTTCAGCATCAGCGAATGTAGAGATCTACCATAAATCAAAATTAGTTCCAGGAGTGGAGAAGATGCCGTTTCCGAGAATACTTGGATTTCTGGGAAAATATGCACTCGATCTTGGAGGAACAAGTGGAAGTTTAGGCAGCAGTGAAGAGCCTGTCGTTTTTTCTATTCAGCATCATCAATTTATTGCACCAATTATTTGTTATGAATCAGTTTATGGAGAATATGTGACTGAATATATTAGAAAAAATGCTGACTTGATTTGTGTGGTTACTAATGATGGATGGTGGGGAAACACGGCAGGAATCCACCAGCATTTTGATTATGCACGTTTGCGTGCGGTTGAAACACGAAGGTATGTTGCGCGTTCAGCAAACACAGGTATTTCAGGGTTTATTGATGCTCAGGGAAATGTATTGGCTCATAGCGAATGGTGGAAAGAAGATGCCATCAAAATGACGGTGAATTTAAATGCGTCTACCACTTTTTATGTCAGCTACGGAGATTATATAGCCAAACTCGCTTCCATCCTTGCATTGTTAAGTATCATTCGGAATTGGAGAAGACCAGAGTTTGATGACTAAACATAAATTATCAGTTCAATAAACAAATTCATATTTTCGCAATCTTCAATTTCAAAATAAAATTATGCTAAGAACACATACCTGCGGAGAATTAAGGATTACTGACGTTGGAAAACAGATCACTTTATCAGGATGGGCGCAACGCTCACGCGATTTGGGAGGAATGACTTTTATTGATCTCCGTGACAGATATGGCATCACACAACTGGCTTTTAACATGGAAGAAAATTCCAAACTATGCGAAGAAGCAAGAAAAATTGGTCGTGAGTTTGTATTGCAAATTACAGGAACTGTTCGCGAACGCAGCAGTAAGAATAATAAAATTCCAACAGGAGAAATTGAAATCGTTTGTTCTGATATAAAAATTTTAAACACTTCACTCACTCCACCATTTACTATTGAAGATGAAACGGATGGTGGTGATGAACTGCGCATGAAATATCGGTATCTTGATTTGCGAAGAAGCACGGTGAGAAAAAATCTTCAGCTTCGTCATAAAATGGCACAACAAACTAGGGCATATTTGGATTCGAAAGAATTTATTGAAGTGGAAACTCCGGTTCTTATCAAATCAACACCCGAAGGTGCAAGAGATTTTGTAGTACCTTCAAGAATGAATGCCGGAGAGTTTTATGCATTGCCACAATCACCGCAAACTTTTAAACAACTTTTAATGGTAAGTGGTTTCGATCGCTATTATCAAATTGTAAAATGTTTTAGAGACGAAGATTTGCGTGCCGATCGTCAACCGGAGTTTACTCAGATAGATTGTGAGATGAGTTTTGTGGAACAGGAAGATGTGCTCAATATGTTTGAAGGTTTGGTGAAACATCTTTTCAAAAACGTAAAAGGATTAGATATCGATACGATGCCTCGTATGACCTATGCGGATGCCATGAAATATTATGGTTGCGACAAACCTGATACTCGTTTTGAAATGAAATTTGTGGAACTAAAAGCTCCCCTCCTTTCAAAGGAGGGGTGGTCGCAGACTGGGGTGGTTGACTTGGTGTCAGGAAAAAATTTCAAAGTGTTTGATGATGCCGAATTGGTTGTTGGAATCAATGCAAATGGTTGCAGTGAATACACCAGAAAGCAGTTGGATGAATTAACAGAGTTTGTTAAGAAACCTCAAATTGGTGCAACGGGATTGGTATATGCAAAAGTGAATATAGATGGAACGATTAAATCATCGGTTGATAAATTTTATAATGAAGAGGATTTAAAAAAGTTGGCAGAAAAAGTTGATGCAAAACTCGGAGATTTAATTTTGATTCTTGCAGGAAATGCTGATAAAACTCGCAAAGCATTAAGTGAATTGCGTTTGGAAATGGGCAGCCGATTAGGACTGCGTGACCAAAATAAATTTTCGTGTTTATGGGTATTAGATTTTCCATTGTTGGAATTTAATGAAGAAGAAAACAGATATTTTGCCATGCATCATCCATTTACTTCGCCAAAACCAGAAGACATTCCATTGTTGGAAAATAACCTTGGAGCGGTTCGTGCAAACGCTTACGATATGGTCATAAACGGAGTAGAAGTTGGAGGTGGTTCGGTAAGAATTTTTAACAAAGACTTGCAGAAAAAAATGTTTTCTATTCTTGGATTTACCGATGAAGAAGCACAAAATCAATTTGGGTTTTTGATGAATGCTTTTGAATACGGAGCTCCTCCGCATGCTGGAGTTGCCTTTGGGTTTGATAGGTTGTGTTCGTTGTTTGGTGGAGAAAATTCTATTCGTGATTTTATCGCTTTCCCTAAAAATAATTCAGGAAGAGATATGATGATTGATGCACCAAGTTCAATTGATGAAAAGCAGTTGAAAGAATTAAATATTAAATTGAACCTCGACTCAAAATAATGGCAAAAAAAGCTATTCAAAAAACTACGGAATCATCTTCAAAATATGATCATCTCGAAAAGATGAGCACAAAGCAATTGCTTTCCAATATTAATTCCGAAGATCAAACGGTTCCTCTTGCCATAAAAAAAGAGTTGTCCAAAATTCAAAAATTAGTAGATGTAGTTTTTGAAAGAATGAAAAAAGGAGGAAGATTATTTTATATAGGAGCAGGTACCAGCGGTCGATTAGGAATTGTGGATGCAAGTGAATGTCCTCCAACTTTTGGAGTTCCTCACGGTTTGGTTATTGGAATCATTGCAGGTGGTGATTCGGCTATTTGCAAAGCTGTTGAGTTTGCAGAAGATGATGAAAAGCAAGGCTGGAAAGATTTGCAGCAGCATAAAATTTTGTCAAAAGATTGTGTAATTGGAATTGCCGCATCCGGTTCTACACCATATGTTTCAGGTGCTTTGAAAGAAGCCCGAAAGAAAAATATTTTAACAGGATGCATTGTATGTAATAAAAATTCGCGCGTTGCTGCTGAAGCAGAATTTCCGGTTGAAGTAATTGTTGGTCCTGAATTTGTAACAGGCAGCACTCGCATGAAATCAGGAACTGCTCAAAAATTAGTTTTGAATATGTTGAGTACTTCATTGATGATCAAACTTGGAAGAGTAAAAGGGAACAAGATGGTGGATATGCAATTGAGCAATAATAAACTCATCAAACGTGGCACTAAAATGATCATGGATGAATTGAAAGTTTCTGAAAAAGTTGCCGAAGGTTTATTGGAAAAATATGGCAATGTGCGTAAAGCAATTGCTGCAAAAAAGTAATCATTCTATTTGAATTTATAATCTCGTCATTCCAAACCTACCTGTCAGACAGGCAGGCTTGTTTCGGAATCTGAATTAAGGGATGCTGAAACAAGTTCAGCATGACGTTTATTTGAAGTCATTTAATTCAACCAGACTTAAATTAATTCAGTCAATTTTTTAGCTGTTTAATTTTTAAAAAGTACTAAATTTACACTCCCATGATTGAGTATTTATTGAAAGTGCTTTCTGTTATTGCTTTGTCGGCAGTAAAATATGTTGGAGGGTTTGCTCTGGCATTGTTTGTCTTCAAAAACAATATTTATGAGACAATGATTTTTACTATTACCGGTGGGATGGTAGGTGTGATTTTCTATTTATACCTATGGCACTTTATCGTTATTCTTTACAAAAAGAAATTTCCTCAAAAACCAACTGAAGGAATTAGAATAAATAATCGGAGAAGACTTATTGTTAAAATTGTTAAACGTTATGAGTTGTGGGGTGTTGTTGCATTAACTCCAATAATCCTTACTGTTCCGGTCGGTACGATAGTGGCTTCTCTTATCGAAAGAAATAAATGGAAAATCAAATACATGATGCTGATATCATTCACTGTTTGGACATTTATATTATTAATGATTTATCTTTTTATTGGTGAAGAGTTAAAGAATATTATTCCAGATTAAATTTTCAAAAGTTAATAGCTTTATGAAAATAATAAAAAGTTGGAAGAATTATTGACCGAATGAATTCACCATCAACGTTAATTAGTGTAGTTATTTTCTATTAATTCATACAAAATTCCATCTTTCAAACCGGCACTTGGAGCATACATTTGCTGTATATCGGCCCACTTTAAAATACGTAAATAAATATCTGCCGATGGTTCAATCACGTCTGCTCTATCAGGATTGAGTTTATAAAATTCAATCCGTTCTTTCATACTCATTTGCTTAATATTTTTATAAAACTCATCCAATTGTTGAGTAGTAATTGAAAGTTCTTTTGATGAAGGATTGATGATGGATGCAATTTTATTTATTGTTCCGCTTGTGGCTATAGCATTGGTATGTTGAACATCTGTAACATGATTTTTTACATACTCTTCCAGTTCTTTCCACGTTTTTTTATTGATTCCATTATCTAAAAATCGGACGGTTCCAACATCAAATGAAACCGAATCATAAGGTTTACAATTTTTGATTACTGTCATTTCTGTACTTCCACCCCCAACATCAATTGTCAAATAATTTTTATCAGGTTTAAAAAAATGTTGAATAGATTTCAAGATCAATTGCGATTCACGTTTTCCATCTATGATATCAATTTTTAGTCCGGTGTTTTTTTCAACTTTATCGGCAATTCTATCTCCATTTTTTGCTTCACGCATAGCAGAAGTTGCACATGCCATATAATGTTCAACACCGTATGCTTCCATTAACAATTTGAAAGCTTCCATGGCTTTATAAAATACCTGACGTTTTTCTTTTCCAATTTTTTTATCCTTGAATGCGTCATCTCCCAAACGAATAGGAATCCTCACGAACTCAACCTTTTTGTAAGGTTCAATTCCAGCACCATCATTTAATCTGGCAATTTGAAGTCGCACAGCATTTGATCCGATATCTATAGCAGCAAATTTCATTTTAATAAATTTTCATTTGCAATATGAATGATTCCTTTGAAAATAAATATGAAGTAATGTTAAATAATTTCTCAAAAATTTAAAGCGCTATTTCTTAGTCCATTTAATATACCAAGGAAGGTTATTGATATGCAATTTATAGTAAGGTTGTTTGATCGCACCAAATCCCTTGAAAAATTGAGCAACGCCTGGAATGTCTGATCCTTCAAAATCCAATACATAGTTTTGTTCTGAATGCAACTCAATGAGATGATCGAATAATAAATACATCGCTCTTTTTTCTCGCCCTTCTTTCGTTGAAATACCTATCAAATAAATAATTCTGTTATCACAAATAGCGAAAATTGCTGAGGCAATTATTTCATTTTTTTCATTCACTACTCCAATGCAATTGAGCAATTCATTCTTTTGAATGGCACTTGCTATTTTCGAAAAGCGATTGTAGTCATTAGAGGTAACTCTTAATGTTTGCTCCGATTTATGTTTAATATATAAACGGATCACATCATCAAAACCTTGAGGGATAATTCTAACAGAAGATTTTTTTGATTTCTTGATATTTCTGATGGTATGGTCTGTAAATTTTTTTGAAATTTTCAGATAGGATTTTTCAAGATCAAGAACATAATTTTTTCTTTTCCTAAAAGAAGAATCCTCAACTTCTAAATGATTGCCTTCGTTTAAGGCAATATCTATAAATCTAAATTTTTTGGGAATAGATTTAATAAAATTTTCTAATAATTCAGCACCGAGGAGGTTTTTGTAAAACAATCCAAGCTGCTGTGTAAATAAAGGTTGATATAAGTAATTGACAAAATACTTTTTCGAATGAGTAAGTGGGAAAACAGCCTCATAATCGTCAAGTACAAGTGCATCCCAATTTGGAGCGGCTTCATCCAAATACCATGAATATCCGTATATCAATGGATTTAAAGAATGTTTGATGCATTCATCCCATTTTGTTTTATCAATATGTTCGTGTGTTAAATAGTTGATCAATTTAGTTGGAGTTTAATGCATGTATTTTTTCAAAAACTGTTCGCCATTCTTTCCAATCATCGTTTAAAGTTAAATTGGAATTGTGCCATAAACTGATAAAAGTCCCATCAACTTTTTTTACTTCGTTGATGAGGTATTCAATTTTTGAAATAGCTTCTTCCGGAGAAAGTTTTTGGTAATTTTTCAATGTTACATCCATTATTGTTGTTGGATGAATAGTAAGAGATGTGAGTTCATTTTTTTCTAAATCGAAGAAATAAAAGGGAAAACTTGTGGAAGCTCGAAATCCACAAATTGCGCTGTACGCCATCGAATAATCATCGGTAAATTTATTTGAAATTAACTGACGATAAGTTTCCGGCAACTTAAATTTTAAAAAATGTTGACGAGATGAAGTAACCTTTTTAGTAACTATTTTTCCGAGCAACGTTTTTTCTTTTATCAACTTTTTTTCATCATTCGAAAAATAGGAGGGATGCAAACCAATTTCATTTTTCTCTGATAATTTTTTCGCAAGATTCTTCATCGATTCACTTTTCGGAAAAATGTTTTTATCAAACTTTGTTCCTGTTTTCATTAACATAAAGTAGAGTAAAGTTGATTGATATTTCTCTGAAATATTTTGAATGAAATCATAAGTGTCGTACGGGTCATTTTTAAAATTTAGTTGTTCAATGCAATCTTTGAAACGTGCTTGCAGCAATGATTTTCCAAACTTCATAGTTTGTCTTACAAATCCAATTCCTTTGTATTTATAGGCAAAATCAACATCGATTGTCGATAAAAATTTGAAATGATTTTCTCTGAATTTTGTTTGAGGAAATTTTTCAAGAATTTTTTCTTTTAACTTTTTTGCCCAAACATCAACCAAAGGAATTTCAATGAAATTATTTTTAACTGCTAAACATTGCTCAGGTTTATATCTTCCATGTTCATCGCTTTCATGAGGCAAGTATTCTTCATATCGCGAAAGCAAATAAAACGAAGCTGCAAAAATATCAAATGAAATTTCAGACTGATTTTTGAAGAATATTTTGTTCCATATTTCATCTTTTCTAACCTCTAACGTCCAACCTCTGATATTCGATTCATCCAATAAACCATTTGGGAAAATGTTGATTGCATCTTCATAAGCAGAATCACTATAATTTAGTTTTGAACCTTCAATTGTCTTGAATTCATTTTCATCTTCAGTTAAAAAAAAGTTGATACCCATACGTCTGACAAGCAGTTCATCGAGAATATATTTTAATCGTTCAGATCTTTGTGTAGTGAAAACGTATAACAAATTTCAGTTTTTAAAGTGGCTAAATTAGTGAGAATTAATGAGAGATTGAAACGGTTTTAAATATTGGTTAAATAACCGCTTGTCATATTATTTATATAAAAATCAATGATAATTTCGATTCATAAATCTTTAAATATGAGACTGCTAATTTTATTTTCTGTGGTATTTGAAATTTCATCCTGCACAGCACCATTTATTCATGGCAATATTGTTTACGACCATGTTTCATCGAGTTCAAATGTTGTATCCAAAGACAGTATTTATGTATCAGCAAGAATTCTTACACCCGCAGAAGCAAATACTGTTTTTAATGGCAGATATGTCCAATATGATTATACTGTTTCTCATACAAATTACTACACACCGATTACTAAAATGCAAACATGTGTTTTATCTGTTTTAAATAATGGAAAGGATACAATAACATTTAAAGCCGCAGATACGAATAATTATATACCGAGAGAAATCGTATATAATTATTTGTCTGATAAAACCTCTTCACTTGGCGCTATATTTATATCAGAAGGTGTAATATGTTTTGTACTAGCAGGGACTTTATCAACGCCAAAAGTGAATATGGCGCCAATGATGGTTCCGTCTGGTTTACTTTTATTGTTCTCGGGTATTGGGTTAGTTGCATCATCATCTGATAAAAATATTGAGATAATGAAATATATTGAAACAATTTCTCCTGACACACTAAAATTGGCACCACATCAAGAAAAACAAATAGTTGTGTTTCGTCAAAATCCTTTGTCACCTAGTTTAGTTGATCCAAATTCAGATATTTTTACTGAAAATAAAGCGCCAATTTTCGTGGATAAAATGCAATCTGATATTTTGAAACTAAAGTTTTTCCATGAAAACAAAAAAGCAATAAATATTGAAATGACTTTGAAATCGTAGTTAATTTCAACAAAAAATTATTCTCATTTTCAAATCAACTTAATAGGAGTTATTTTGCGACCATGAGTGAAGAAGTTTTCAAAAAAGTTGTTTCGCATTGCAAAGAGTATGGATTTGTTTTTCCATCGAGCGAAATTTATGACGGTCTTGGTGCCGTGTATGATTATGGTCAGAATGGTGTGGAACTGAAAAATAATTTGCGCATGTATTGGTGGAAATCAATGGTGCAAATGAATGAAAATATTGTTGGTTTGGATGCTGCAATATTTATGCATCCAAAAGTGTGGAAAGCTAGCGGACATATTGATGGTTTCAGCGATCCAATGATTGATAATAAGGATTCGAAAAAACGTTACCGTGCCGATAATTTATTGGAAGATAAAATTGCCAGATACGAAAAAGATGGCAAGACAAATAAAGCTCAAGAATTACAAAGTGCTTTAGACCAAGCATTGCTTGATAACGACCTGACGCAACTCAAAAACTTAATCGAACAACATGAAATTGCTTGTCCGATAAGCGGCACTCGCAATTGGACAGATGTTCGTCAGTTCAATCTCATGTTCTCTACCGAAATGGGAGCAATGGCTGATGATTCGGATAAAATTTATTTACGTCCCGAAACTGCTCAAGGAATTTTTGTCAACTTTTTGAACGTTCAAAAATCGGGAAGAATGAAAATTCCTTTTGGAATTGCGCAAACCGGAAAAGCTTTTCGTAACGAAATTATTGCTCGTCAGTTCATCATGCGCATGCGTGAATTTGAACAAATGGAAATGCAATTTTTTATTCGTCCGGGCACTCAAAAAAAATGGTACGAACATTGGAAAGAAACACGTATCAAATGGCATCATAAATTAGGATTCGGAGCAGAGAAATATCGTTTTCATGATCACGTGAAATTGGCTCATTATGCTGATGCAGCAGTTGATATTGAATTTGATTTCCCCTTTGGATTTAAAGAAATGGAAGGCATTCATTCTCGTACTGATTTCGATTTAAAAAATCATCAGGAATTATCAGGGAAAAAATTGCAATATTTTGATAGCGAGGTGGATGAAGCAACAGGAAAGCCTTTCGGAAATTATATTCCTTATGTGATCGAAACTTCCATTGGTTTGGATCGTTTATTTTTGGCAACTTTATGTGCAAGTTTTGTGGAAGAAGAAGTTGGTGAAGGTGATAAAAAAGAAATGCGCACGGTGTTAAAACTTCCTGCAATTTTAGCTCCCGTAAAAGTGGCAATTTTTCCTTTGACAAAAAAAGATGGTTTGCCTGAAGTTGCCGAAAAAATAATTGACGAATTGAAATTTGATTACAATTGTTTTTATGAAGAAAAAGATGCCATCGGAAAACGTTACCGCAGACAAGATGCCATTGGAACGCCTTTTTGCATTACAGTTGATCATGATACGTTAGTTGATCAAACCGTAACCATTCGCTATCGAGATACAATGAAACAAGAACGTATTCCAATTTCACGTATCAAAGAAATTTTAGCAGAAGAAATTAACTGGAAGAAGTTTTTGATGTAAATATATTAACCACAGATTACACAGATTTTCGCAGATTTTTTTTACTGCTTTTCTGCGGGAATCAGCAAAATCTGCGAGAGATAAAATCAAAAATCATTTTACTTTGTTTATTGATCAATGGACATTACAAACGATATCGAACCGATAGAAAATAAAATTGCTGAAAGTGGTTTAATTACCATTGATTTGGAAGACTTTTATCATAAAGGCGAACGCATATTATTTGATATAAAAGATCAACTTTTTCGAGGAGTTATTTTGCGCGAAAAGGATTTCAGAGAATTTGTAAAAACACATGATTGGAGCCAATATCAACATAAAAATATTGCTTTTACTTGTTCTGCTGATGCCATCATTCCAACTTGGGCTTATATGCTTTTAGCAGTGAGTATTGAGCCATTTGCCAACCGCTATGTTTTTGGAAATTTAGAAATATTAGAAACTGTTTTATTCAATGATGCACTTCAAAAAATAAATGCAGAACAATACAAAGATGTTCGTGTAATTATTAAAGGTTGTGGGGATATTCCAATTCCGGTGAGCGCTTATGTGGAGATTACTCACAAACTTTCACCTTATGTTAAAAGCCTGATGTTTGGAGAAGCATGTAGCAACGTCCCGATTTATAAAAGAAAGTAAATTTAATTTTACTAATCTTTTTTATGAAAAATTTAAGAATTGTAAAGCTTAAATTCGAATAGAATTTATAACGATTCTAACCCAATTCCATGAAAAGAGTTAAAAAAAACAGACAACTTTTTTTAGTGATTTTATTTTTTTTCTTCCTGAATTTTTTTGGATGCAAAAAAGATCAATCATCGCAAACTGTATCTTCTTCAACTGGTTCATTAACGTTTAATATTTATCATGTTTTTGGAAATGCTCCTTTACAATTTTCAACAAATTATGTAACAGCAGCAAACGATACAATAAGAATTCAATCACAGTTTGCCTATTATTTTTCGAATATAAAATTGACGAAAACAGATAATACAACTTTTTCTCCGGGCAACTTTTTTTTAGTAAGTTATACCCTCAATTCTCAAAATCCTGATTCCACAACAATCACCATCAATAATGTTCCACAAGGTGATTATAAAACATTGAGTTTTGTTATTGGAGTAGACAGTGTGCACAACCATACTGTTGGGCAAACAGGTGCACTTGATCCAAGTTTGGGCATGTGTTGGTTTTGGAATACTGGTTATATTTTTTACAGATTGGAAGGAAATTTCAGTTCATCAAACACTTCTTTTTCGATTGATTTAGGAGGTGATGCAAACTTGATGAGTTATGATTTACCTGCAACTTTTTCGTTAGCAGATTCTAAAGCTATAAACTTAAAAATGGACATTCAAAAGATGTTTCAAGGGCAATATACTTACGATTTAAAAGTGGATGCAAAGGATATTCATTCAACCACCATTCCCACCATTTACAAACTTGTTGGTAATGCTAAAAATATGATGAGTATAACCTCTATTCAATGAAAAAAAATATTTTCAT
>Ga0265327_10005056_pt1 | contig 11253 bp, 9 predicted proteins | sample 41621metaG_FD_202089 | JGI IMG/M metagenome (GOLD analysis project Ga0265327, IMG submission 202089) | Rhizosphere microbial communities from Carex aquatilis grown in University of Washington, Seatle, WA, United States - 4-16-21 metaG | ecosystem: Host-associated > Plants > Roots > Rhizosphere >...
TGCCACGGCCGTGCCGGGCATGCCGCGAAGACGCCGAGCGACGCCCGCAACGCGATCGCCGCGCTGGCCGAGTTCCTGGTCGCGGCCCATCGGCTGCCGGCGGAATTGCCCGGCACGCTGCTCAACATCGGGCTCGTCCGCGGCGGGAGCGAGGCGACCAACGTCGTCCCCGACTTCGCCCAGGCCCTGCTCGACCTCCGCGTCACGCGCGTGGCCGACCGCGAGCCGGTGCTCGCGCGGCTCGCGGAAGTCGCCGCCGCCATCAACACCCGCGAAGGCCTCCGGCTCGAGCTCACCGGCAGCTTCAATCGTCCGCCGAAAGAGTGCGGCCCGGCCGAGGAGGCCGCGTTCGCCGTCTACCAGGCGTGCGGCCGGGAGCTCGGCCTGGCGCCGTTCTCGTGGGTCCACGCGGGCGGCGGCTCCGACGGCAACCTGCTCTCCGCCGCCGGCCTGCCCAACCTCGACGGGCTCGGCGTCATCGGCGACCACCTGCACAGCGACCGCGAGTTCTGCGTGCTGCCCAGCCTGGTCGAGCGCGCGCAGTTGGCCGCGCATTTTCTCGCACGGCTGGCCGCTGACCCGGCGTGGCCACCGGGGAGTTGAAAGTTGAAGGTCGAAAGTTGAGGGCCGCGGATGCGGCCGGTCGGACCGCCTGAGGCCTTCAACCTGCAACTTTCAACCATCAACTGCCCCAGCCGGAGGCTGGGGCCTCACTGCGTCTGCGAGTCCCAGGGCTTGTCGGCGGGCTTCGGGTCCTTGTAGCGCGTCTTGAACGTCGGCTGGCTCGCGGCGAGCTTCAGGAACGTGTCGAGGGGCACGACCGCGGGCTTCTCCTCGAGACCGTCGAGGATGCTGATCACGCGCTTGATGCTGTTGGATTCGCGCACGTGGATGAGCATGAAGTACGGCCGCACGGGATTGAGCCGCGCGAGCTCGTCGAGGTCGGCAATGGCGCTCGCCACCGGGCGGTGCTCGTCGAGGTAGTAGTCGTAGGACATCATCGCCTGGCCGTTGCGCACGTCGAAGGTGTGCGCGGCGGCGTAGCCGTTGATGAAGCCGATGACACCCGGCGCGCCGGCGTAATACTCGTCCACCACGTGCTTCGGCAGGTCAAAGTAGCCGATCGGGATGCCGCGGTCGGTGTGGTCCATGATCCCGACGGTATGCTCGTCCATCAGCGGCATCATCACGTTCATCTCCTTCATCAGGCCGGGGAAGCGGTCCGCCGGCACCGCCGCCGGGTACATGTAGCCCGACTGCCCGCCGATGAAATAGTCGTTCGGGGTCTTGTCCTTCGCGAACATTTCCATCGCGGCGGGATACCACTGCGCGCCGTCCACGCCGACCTCCCAGTTGTACGGGATCCGGCCGCGCTCGGGCTCGGTCCAGGCGCCGATGCCCATGCTGTCGGACTGCACGAGGCAGAGGTAAACCTTCTTCTCCGCATGCACGACGCTGTCGCGGGTCACGTGGTTGTTGTTGGTGAAGCTGAAGCCCGGCGAGAAGGTGATCTGGCTCATGAAGGTGCCGTTGGGAAACGTGTTCAGGCCGATCGCCTTCAGGCCGAAGCCCGAGGTGAGCGTGATCCACTGGCCCTCGGTGTCCTTCGCGTAGGAATGCCAGCCCATGATCCAGGCCGTGGGCTTCAGCTGCGCGAGCAGCTCCTTGTGGAAGGCGATCTCCTCCTTGTCCCGCGGGTTCGCCGAGAGGTCCGTGACAAAGGCGTGGAACGCCACGGCGAGGTCCGCCACGCCCGGCTCCATCACGTTGCCCGCCGCGCCGCCCATCCAGATGATGTAGTCGCGGCTGCAGTCCTTCCAGTACGTGGCGTAGGCCCAGCGGTAGATCTGGATGTCCGTCTGGCCGGTGAACTTCCCGCGGAAGTCCGCCAGCGGCTTGAGCCCGTGCTTCTCCGCGAGCGGGATCAGGGTCTCGTCCACCACGATGCCGCGCAGCACGCCGGCGGCGGTGAGCGCGACGTTGATGGACGCGCGCACGTTCCGGTCCCACACCACGTAGCCCTTGGCGAAGTGGCCGAGCGCCGTCAGCGCCGCGTCGGGCGTGTCGAGCCGCGTGAATTTCACGCCGTAGCGCGTGGCGTAGAAATCCTTCAGCGGGTTGAAGTCATGAAAATGCCAGGTGAGCGGGTACTCGATGTAGGCGCGGGGCGCGTCGGTGTTGGCCAGGCCCTGCAGGCCGATGAGCATCAGGTTGGCCGCGAGCGCGCCGGGCTGGCCCTTGTGCGGCGAGGCCGGGTCGCTGAGCGTGATCTCCCAGTTGTCCTGCACCGGGATGAGGTAGGCCTCCTTGGGCGCCGGGCCGGGCACGCCGGGGACGGCGAAGGCGGCGGGGGCGAGCAGCGCGAGGACGAGGGCGGAGAGTTGCAAAGTGGTTTTCATGGGCGGTCGCGCGGAAAATTTACTGGCGGGTGAAATAATAGACCATCGCCTCGTCGCGGGTGGAGCGGAGCTCGTAGAGCTTCAGCGTCCGGCCGTCGGCCGAGAGCCGGTACTCGTCATAGAGGTGGACCGGGTGGTCGCCCTGCTGGCCCTCAAGCTGCAGGTTGGTCTCGAGCTTGAGCACGCGGCCGCCGTCGAGCCACTCGCCCGTGACCTGCTTGCGGCGATCGCCGCCGACGTAGACGTTGGTGTACCAGGTATCGAGCCAGTAGCCGACCGGGTTCGCCGTGACCGTGTGGCCGTCGGTTTTCACCGTGGTGACATCGTCCACCTTGCGGTCCGTGCCCCAGGCGAGATGCCGGGCGAGCACGACGGTGTCGCTGGTGACGGTGATGGTGACCGCGAGGCGGTCCCACGGCCGGATCGGCGTGCTGCGGGCGACGTCGAGCACCCAATTGCCGGCGAGGCCGGCGGGCGCGTCGGCCGCCGGGAGGGAAAGTCCGGCGCCAAGCGCCAGACCGAGGGCAAGCAACCAGGAGGCAGGGAAACGGGAGCGCATGGAGGATGGCGACAACGCCGGGGAAATTCTCCGCCGATTCGCCCGCAACACAAGCCGCCCAGTCGGGGCGGTGATGAATTATCACCCCCGCGCGCGTCCTTGCGCCGCGGCCCGCGGACGGCTTCGCTGCCCGCATGCACCGCTGGGGCATGCTCGCGCTGTTTCTCCTCGCCGCCTTCGCCGCCGCCGCGCTCGGCGGCTGGGCCACGTCGTCCTCCGTCGGCACGTGGTACCTCGCGCTGGCGAAGCCGACATGGAATCCGCCGGCCGCGGTGTTCGCGCCGGTCTGGACCCTCCTCTACGCGGCCATGAGCGTCGCCGCGTGGCGCGTCTGGCTGCGCCGTGACCAGCCCGGCGCCCGCGCGGCGCTGCGGCTGTTCTTCGCCAGCCTCGCCCTCAACGCGCTCTGGTCCGTGCTGTTCTTCGGGCTGCGCTCCCCGGGCGCCGCGCTCGCGGAGGTCGTGGTGTTCTGGGCCTTCCTCGCGGTCCTGCAGGTGCGCTTCGCGCGCGTGGACCCGATGGCCGGCGTCCTGTGGGCGCCTTATCTGGCGTGGGTGAGCTTTGCCTCCGTGTTGAACGGAGCCGTCTGGTGGCTCAACCGCTGACCGGCACGACGTACAGATAGACCGCGGCCCAGTGGCAGCTGCTGCCCGCGAGCACCCACAGGTGCCACACGGCGTGGTGGTACGGCAGGCGCTTCCAGAGGTAGAAGACGGCGCCGCCGGTGTAGCAGATGCCGCCGGCCACCAGCAGCACGAGCCCGCCGCGCGGCAGCGCGGCCATGAGCGGGCGGAACGCCGCCAGCACGAGCCAGCCCATGCCGATGTAGATGAGGGTGGACAGCAGGCGGAACCGCCCGGCGAACCAGAACTTCAGGGTGACGCCCACGGCGGCAAGGCCCCAGACGACGCCGAAGAGGCTCCAGCCCCACGGCCCGCGCAGGCTCACCAGCAGGAACGGCGTGTAGGTGCCGGCGATCAGGAGGAAGATCGCCGCGTGGTCGAACTTGCGCAGCAGCCGCTTGAGCGACTCGTCGCGGAAGCTGTGGTACAGCGTCGAGGTCGTGTAGAGGAGCACCAGCGCCGCGCCAAAGATCGCCGTGCTCGTCACCGCCCAGGCGTCGCTGTGCATCGCCGCCAGCGTGACCATCAGGACGAGGCCCGCGATGCTCAGGGCGATGCCCAGGCCGTGGGAAATGGCATTGGCGAGCTCCTCGCGGGGCGTGTAGGCGGCGGCGGGCATAAAAATACCTTCCCCGCGGGCACCGCTCAGCGCAAGTGTTGTCAGTGAGGCCCGTCCCACCCAACCTCCCCCACCCATGAAACCACTCCGCCCCGCCCTCGCCCTCCTGTTTTTCACGCCCTTCCTCCGCGCCGCGGAACCCAGCAAGGTGGACCAGGCCAAGGAGACCGTGAAGGAAGCCGCGCACGACGTGGCCGACGCCACCAAGCGCGCCGCCGTCGCCACCAAGGACGCGTCCGTGGAGCTGTACGACCAGGCCGCCAAAGGCGCGCACCACGCCGCGATCGTGACCGAGGAGAAGTCGAAGGAGGCCTACTTCGCCGCCAAGGACGCCACCGTGGAAGCCGCGGCCAAGGCCAAGGAGAAATCCGTCGAGGTCGGCCAGACCATCGCGGAGAAGACCGCCGCGGCCGCTGCCGCCGCGAAGGCCAAGGCCCTCGAGCTCACCACGACCAAGGAGGAGCTCGCCCGCTACGACCGCAACCACGACGGCAAGCTCGACGCCGCCGAGCGCGCCCGGATGGACGCGGACAAGCAGGCGGGGCGCTGACCCGCACTCACCCCAAGGTCGGTACTGTCAGGTGTAGGGCGGGATCGCCGATCCCGCCTTTTTCTTGCCGCCGCGAAATTAGGCCGGCGGGGTCGGCGACCCCGCCCTACACCCCACCTGCCGGCCGACCCTCCTGGGGAGGCCAAACCCGGCCTTCAGGGATTCCGGCTCACCGGGTCGGTCGGCTGCAGGTAGTGCGTGCGATAGGTCTGCGCGCTGGCCGCGAGCTTGAGGAAGGTGTCCATCGGCACGACCTCCACCGGCTCGGTCAGCGAGTGCAGGATCTGCGTCACCTTCTCGACCGTGTTGCGCTCGCGGATGTGGAGCAGGAGGAAATACGGCCGCTGCGGGTTGAGCTGGATGAGCTCCTCCAGGTCGGCCGCCGCGTCCCGCACCGAGCGGTTCACGTCGAGGTAATAGTCGTAGCTGATCAGCGGCTTGCCGTCGCGGAGGTCGTAGGTGCGCGCCGTGCCGTAGCCGTTGATGAAGCCGAGGACGTCGGGAAACTCGTGATAGTACCGGTCGACCACCGCCTTCGGCAGGTCGGTGTTGCCGATGTGCCGGTTGCCCTCGGAGTAGTCCATGATCTCCATCACGCGAAGATCGAGCTGCGCCATGAGCGCGCGGGCGTCCGCCATCAGCGCCGGGAATTTCTCCGCGGGGATGGACTTCGGGTACATGTAGCCCGGGCCGCTCAGGCCGGCGATGAAGTAGTCGTTGGGCGTCCGGTCCTCGTAGAAGAACTGGAGCGCCGGCGGGTTCATCCACGCCCAGTTCATCGTGACCTGCCAGGTGTAGGGAATCTTGCCGCGGCCGGGCTTGGTCCAGGCGCCGATGCCCATGGAGTCGGTCGCCACCGCGCAGACGTAGACCTTCTTCTCCGCCGCCAGCCGCGCCGTGGGCGCGACGTGGTGGTTGTTCGCGAAGTGGAAATCCGGGGTGAGCGGGAGCTGGCAGGTGAACGACACGTTGGGGAGGTTGTGCAGGCCCTCCATCTTCAGGCCGTAGTTGCCCACCAGCGTGGTGTGCTGGCCCTCGGTGTCCTTGCCGTAGGAATGCCAGCCAACGACGATGCTGGCCGGGTGCTGCTGGCCGAGGATCCTCCGCTCGAGCGCCAGTTCCTCGGGGTGCTGCGGGTTCGCGGACAGGTCCGAGAAGAAGGCGCGCTGCTTCACGCCGAAGTCCGCGATGCCGGGCTGCATCTCGCTGCCGGCGTGCCCGCCGAGCAGCACGTAATAGTCCCGCGAGCACCGCGCCCAGTAATGGTCATAGGCCCACTGGTAGATCGCGTGGTCCGGCTGGCCGGTGAAGCGGCCACGCAGGTCGGCCACGAGCTTCAGGCCGTGCTTCGCGGCGAGCGGGATGAGCTCCGGGCTCACGACCACCGCGTCCTCCACGCCGGAGATCGTGAAGGCCACGATGAGCGACGCGCGCACGGCCCGGTCCCAGACGACGTAGCCCTTGGCGTACTGGCCGAACCGCGTGAGCGCGGCGTCCGCGTCGTCCTGGCCGAGCCGGTCGAACTTCACGCCGTGGCGCCGCTCGAGAAATCCCTCCAGCGGCCGGACGATCTCCCATTGCCAGTCGGCCGGGTACTCGAGGTAAACCCGCGGGGCCTCGCGGTTCGCCAGGCCCTGCAGCGAGATCAGCAGCGCGTGCACGGGCACGTCGCCGTCGAGCCGCCAGTTGCCGGAGAGCGGGATGATCGTCGCCGTGGCCGGCGCGTGGGCCACCTTGGCCGGCTCGGGCTGGCCGGCGCGCAGCCGGGCCGCGGGCAGCAGCAGGAGGCCCGCGAGCAGGGCCCGCGGGAAGCGGCGGCGGAGACGAGGCGTGATCATGGTCGGGTTCATTCGGCCCGGCCCTTCCCCACCGCGGCGTCGGCGGCGGCATCGGTGACGCGGTCGAACACGTAGACGATGGGGTTGTTGCGCGTGCTGCGCAGCTCGATGAGCGTGAGCCGCGCGCCGTTGGCCGAGACCTGGTAGTTGGAAAGGATGTTCACCGCGCGCTCGCCCTGCTGCGTGGCCAGCACGAGGTCGGCGCTGGTCCGCAGCAGCCGCCCGCCGTCGAGCAGCTCCGTCCGGATGCGCTTGGTCTTGTCGCCGCCGATGTACGCGCCGATGTGGCGGTTGTCGGGCCACCAGGCGACGGGCACGACGTTGACCGGCTGCGCGAGATCGAGCGCGGTCACCTCGTCAAACGTGCGCCGGCCGGCCGCGAACTGCCGCGTGAGCGTGACGCGTGGGCCGTCGACGGTGATGACCAGTCGGAGCGCGCCCCAGGAGCTGAGCTCCGTGCTGCGGGCCGGGTCGTAGCGCCAGGACCCCGCGAGCTGGCGGGCATCCGGCGCGGCGGCGGACAGGCGGGCGAGTCCGCCCGCGAGCAAAAGAACGAGACAGAGAAGGCGACGCATGGCGTCTCCTACCAACGTCCGCGCCGTCGGATTATCAAACCCCATGTGCGCGAATATTCCTGCGGCAAAGGCCACGGGCGTTCGCCTCGTCGCTCGGTCGCCCGCGCTTACCGCGGCAGGCAGACAAACGCAGTGGTCAGATCAAACGCGCGGGCCGATTTCAGCCGGCACTCCAGGTGCCAGACGGGCTCGAGCCGGAAGTCGATCGAGTGCTCGCGCTGGACGATCGCGTCGGCCCACGGCGCCCGGAGGGTGAGCTCCCAGCCCTCCACACGCAGCACGGCCTCGCGGCCGCGGATCTCCCAGGGGACCCGCGTCTGGAGGTTGAACGCCAGCGCCGACGGCGCGAGCAGCTCGCCCCGGTCGCGCACCTGGAACTCCTCGACCGTGTCGGCGGTGAGCTCGCGGCTGCATGCGGACATCACGCCGCGCCAGACGTGGGTGAGGTCCACCCGCGCGTGCAGCTTCCGGGCGTCGCCCTCGCCGGCCGGGATGACGGCCTCGATCACGGGGGCCTGGTTGAGGTAGACGCCGTCCGGCGTCACGGGCGTGAGGGTGTTGTGCAGCTCGGTGCGCTTGAGGTCCTGCGCGCGGAGGTCGTCGTAGCGCACCTGCCCGCGGTCGAGCAGCACGGGGATGCGGTCGAGCTCGAGCAGGAAGGCGCCCTTGTCGAAGTGCGTGTGGGAGGCCTTCGCCTTGGCCCCGACGACATGCAGCCGCACGGTGCGGCCCGCGGCGGTGGCGCGCCGGCTGGTGAGGTGACCGGTGTGGGGCAGCACGGCGAACGTCGGGACGATTGCCTCCGGTGCCGCCAGCTGGGTCGGGCCGGCGATGAAGGAGAACACGCCCTCGACGAAGTACTGGTCGTAGTAGCCCGGCGGGCGGCGCCGCAGCAGGCAGGCCGCGGCCACGCGGGCGTAGACCTGGTCCGGGAACATCGCGGCCAGCAGCGGGATCGTGTCGCCCACGGCGACGTCGATGGTGTTGTCGCCCTCGGTGACCACGCGGCCCGGATCCATCGCCGAGAGCGCGGCCACGAACGCGCCCGTCTGGGCAAACGCCGGCGGCAGGAGCGGACGCACGTCCACGCCGCGCGCGCGCGCATAGGCCAGCAGGCCGGTCAGCACGGCGTGCAGCGTGAGGGAGAAATAGCCCAGCCCCTCGTCCGTGCCGCCGTCCGGCAGCACGTAGTTCGCCATGCCGGCCTGCAGGTCGGCCAGGGCCAGCTCGGTGTGGGGCCGCATCCGGGGCCAGACCGACTCGAGGTAGAGCCCGGCCAGCAGCCGCGCGCGGCAGAACCACGGGCCCTGGTTCATGGTGAAGACGTAGTCCCACTTCAGCATGTCGCGCTCGATCACGGCGACGCCCTTGTCCCAGAGCACCTGCTGCGCGAACACGCGGGCCCGGGGCGTGAGCGCGAAGTCGTACCAGTCGAGCAGCAGCGCCGCCGCGGTTGTGGCCTGCTCCTCGTTGAAGCAGCGCTGGTCCCAGATGCTGCCGCGCGCCCGGCTCTCGGCCGACTGCGTCCACCACGTCGTGTGCAGCATGCTCATCAGGTACCGCAGCGCATGGAAGCCGAGGGCCCGGTCGCCGGTTACCAGCCCGACGAAGCCGAGGATCACCGGCTCCGCAAAGTAGGTCGCCCGCCCGGACTCGCGCGCGCGAATGTAGCGCTGGTCGGTCTGCGGGAGGAAACTGTCGAGGTCGTCCTCCGGCCGGCGCGCGAGATACGACCGCGCCCGCTCCTCGAGGATTTCCCAGTGCCGGTCCCAGTACGGCGCGGACCGCTTCTGGCGCAGCGCCGGCAGGTCGGTCTCGCGGAAGAGGAGGCCGCAGGCCAGCTTCGGCTCGGGCCATTCCGCGGGCGGGAGGATCAGGCCCTCCCAGCGGCCGTCGTAGCGCGGCCGCGCCGCCTCAAGCTCCGCCACGAGCGCGGCCCGCGCCACGCCCCACCACTGCAGGCTGAGGTGCACGGGATCCGTCCCCTCCGACGTGAGCGTCACCCGCACCGCGTCCACCGGGCGCGCCCCGATCGGCCGCGTGACCTCATCCCGCCGGCCGCGTCCGGCCACCGGGTCGCCCAGCGCGGACCACCGGCCCTGGCTGCGCGCCTCGAAGGCCAGCGTGACATGCCGCGGCGCGACGTGGCAGAAGACAAATTGGTCGAACCGCTCCGGCAGCCCCGCGACGGCCAGTTCGGCGCGCGCCGCCATTTTTCCGGCCGGGGCCGTGTCCCAGGAAAGCTTGGTGCCGTCCCACCCGTAATCCAGGTGCAGCCCCGCGGCGGCGCCCGCCTCGAGCCGGAGCGGCAACTGCGCCGCGACCGCCGGGTCGTTGAACGGCGCAAACATCGACTCCGCCGGGGTGAGCTCGAACAGCTGCGTCTGGGACATGGCGCTAGCAATCCCTAGTCCCAGGTCTAAGGTCAAATGTCGAACGTCGGCCGGCGGCTGGCATCAGACCTTCGACCATGCGACGGTGCGACCTTCGCCTCGCGGCACCCCGCCTCAGACCTTGCCGGCCTCCTCGTTGCTCACCGGCTTGAAGCTCGGGCGGCCGTAGCGCTGCGTCGGGGGCGTGCCGTAGGGGTTGTGCTTGAACTCGTCCACGCCGCGGCAGAGGTAGATCTTGAAGTTCGGATTCACCGACATGTCGTTCTTCACGTTGGTGCCCGAGTAGCGGATCGTGAGACCCGCGCGGCGGCGGTCCGACGGGTTCGCGGGCGAGCCGTGGATCGCGCGGTCGTCGTGCAGCGAGCACTCGCCGGCCTTCAGGCGGAACTGCACGGCATGGTCCGCCTTGAAGTCGGAGCCGTCCTCCAGCTCCAGCGACAGCACCGACGACGTCTGCGTCGAGCGCTTGTGCTTGATGATGCCGCCGCGGTGCGAGCCGGGCAGGAGCTTCATGCCGCCGTTGACCTCGTCCACGTCGTCGAACGCCAGCCAGACCGTGACCGAGTTGTGCGGCGCCATCGGCCAGTAGTAGGCGTCCTGGTGCCAGCCGACGGTGGCGGCGTTGCGGGGCTCCTTGATGAAGAAGTTGCTGGCCCAGGCGTAGAAGTTCGGCCCGAGGACGCCCTCGACGAGGTCGAGGATGCGCGGGTTCTGCACGATCTCGTAGAGGTAGGTGCTCGTCTCGTGCCACTCGCGGATGTCCTTGGAGGTCTCGCCGGGCTGGAGCAGCGCGAGCAGGTTGGGCAGCTCGGCGTTGATCCTCGCCATCTCCTCCCGCGAGAAGATGGGCGGCAGCCCGAGGAGGTAGCCGTTCTCGTGGTAAAAGCTCTGCTGGGCGGACGTGAGGCGGTAGGGATTCGTGGCGGTGGCGGGCATGGGGAGGGCGGGACGATGGATTGGCGGCCCCACCCTAGCCGGTATCGCCCCCGGCGGCGTTCAGATTTTGTGGTGGAAATGTACAGGATATTACGCGACCCTAAATAACGTGCACTCGTCGCCGCGCCCATGAAAGTCCTTCGCGAGCCCCAGATCATCAGCGGCTTCGTTTATGAGCATCCCGTGGACGACCTGCCGGCGTTCACCCACTGCGGCGAGGCGCTGTGCTGCCAGGGTCATCAGCTGAAACCGCACGCGCACCCGGGGTTCGAGTTCCTTTACCTGGCCCGCGGCCAGGCGTCATGGCGGGCCGACGGGGAGACCACGGTGCAGGCGATGGGCGACCTCTACATCACGTATCCCGGCGAGCGGCACGGCACGGGACCCACGCGGAACCCCGAGAACCATCACCTCTGGGCCGGGCTGAAGCTCGACCAGCTGGGTCCGGCGGCGGCGAAGCTGGCGGCGGAGCTCCGGCGGCGGCGCATCCGGACCCTGTCGGGCTGTCCCGAGGTCGAGCCCGTGCTGCGCGGCCTGGTCGCGCAGGTGGTCGCGCACCAGCCGGAGCGGCGGGAGGTGATCCTCTCCTACCTGGAGCTGTTCGTCTCGCTCGTGGCGCAGCGGCTGCACGCGGGCGAGCGCCGCACGCCGGCGCCGAGCGCCCTGCCCTACTCGTACGCCGTGCAGCGCGCGGTGGCGTACATGGAGCAGCAGCTCGACCGGCGCATCCCGCTCCGCGACCTCGCGGCGATGGCGACGGC
>Ga0265327_10005057_pt1 | contig 11252 bp, 11 predicted proteins | sample 41621metaG_FD_202089 | JGI IMG/M metagenome (GOLD analysis project Ga0265327, IMG submission 202089) | Rhizosphere microbial communities from Carex aquatilis grown in University of Washington, Seatle, WA, United States - 4-16-21 metaG | ecosystem: Host-associated > Plants > Roots > Rhizosphere...
CTGCGCGGCGCGGTAGCTGTCCATCCGGCTACGCATCTCGGTTCCCACCGTGCGCTGCACCGACAACTGGTCGATGAGGTTCTGCGGAGAGTTGGAGGTCAGCACGGCGCCGTAGCCGCTGGTGTTACCACCCATGTACGCAGCGACCATCGCCTTGTTGACGTCAACTTGGTACGTGGAGACCGCCATGCGCGCAGCCTTCGCGACAGCCTCATCGGCGAGAACCGCCTTCTCGGCATCACGCTGAGCCGCCAGCTTGGCGTCGAGATCAATCTTCGCCGAGTTAGCTGCTTCGGAGGTTGCCTCAGCCTGGCGAGACAGCTCGTTGAGCTTCTTCACGGCGTCGTTGTTGGGGTCGGCACTCGCAACCTGGCCACCCGCAAATACCCCGCCGACCAGCGCGGCAGCAGTCATTGCAAGCATCGTGCGCCGGAGAGGTGAGGGCGTCGATCGATCCGAATGATTTCGAAGAAGACGCCCGACACTCAAGACAACATCCCTTTACTGCAATGTGATCGCCGCAAACTACGGCGCCAATAGGTCTCAGATAGGTTACGAAATGGCATCGACGTTGTCCACCGCAGTGGGAAACGACGTCAGTGTCGCGTAAGTGTCGGTTCTCCTCCCCGTTCCCGGGGTGGGCCATCAAGCACCTGTTTCGAGTGTGCCCTATGCGACTCCGGCATCGGGCGTCTTCGCCGAATCAGGCGTGTCGTAGGTGCGCTGAATCGGCACCAGACGCAGCCTGGGCGCCATCCCGGCCTCGGCCAGCACAGCCAGCGCCGCACGTTCATCGTCGGCAAGCCTCTGAGGCACCCCCAGCAGCACGCTGACCACGCAGTCATCGCATCCCGGGCCGCGCATCGCGCAATCGTCGCAATCGATAAGCATGGCTCCTCCTTTCCCATCAGTCGTTTCTTTCGGGTTCAGGCGGACGGTAACTGCGCCCACCGACAAGTAGGCGTCGCCTGGCACCCTTGCGGTATGACGGAACAGTCGCAACCAGCGCATACCGACCGCCGCCGGGCCGAATCGTTTGGGGGCTCCGCCGACGCCTACGACCGTCACCGCCCCCGGTACCCGCAACCCCTGATCGACGAGCTTGTGTCCGGTGGTCATACCCGCGCCCTCGATGTGGGAGCGGGAACCGGGATCGCGGCGGCACAACTGGCCGCGGCCGGCGCCGAGGTGCTGGCCGTTGAACCGGACGCACGCATGGCACAGATCGCGGCCGCCAAGAGCATCGATGTCGAGGTGGCCACATTCGAGGACTGGCAACCGGCCGGCCGGACATTCGACCTCGTGCTCTTCGCGCAGTCCTTCCACTGGGTCGAGCCCACCGCGGCGCTGCGGAAGGTGTTGACCGTGCTTCGCCCGGGAGGCCGCCTCGCACTGGTGTGGAACCGCATCGTGCCCACCTCCCCGACCCAGCAGGACCTGGACACCGTCTACGCCGATTTCATGGACACCACCAAGCGCCCCTCCATCAACACCGAGGACACCGTCTCGGCGACCATCGAGAAATCGGGCTACCACGTGCGCCACTCGCACTTCCTGGACCGCCCGCACTTCTCCACACAGGCGTACCTGGACATGGTCTTCACCTACTCCAATCACCTCACCCTGGATGCCGCCGCGCGCAGCGTGTTGCGGTCCCGGCTCGAGGAGACGATCGGCGACCGTGGCGTCGACACCACCAACGACGCGCTCGCGTTGATCTGTACCCCCGTGGCGTGACCCCGGTATGTCGGTCCCGGGTCATACGGTCAGGTCATGACGCAGCTGACCTTCGATGAGGTGCACTCCTCACCGGGGTCGTCGGCGCAAGCCCCGTCGGCACAAGCACTGCGTGACACCACCTTTGTGGTGGTAGACCTGGAGACGACCGGCGGAAGCGCGGAAAACGACGCGATCACCGAGATCGGCGCGGTCAAGGTGCGCGGCGGCGAGGTGCTCGGAGAACTGGCCACCCTGGTCGACCCGAAGCGATCGCTGCCGCCACAGATCGTCCGCCTCACCGGCATCACCTCGGCCATGCTGGTGGACGCTCCGCCCATCGAACAGGTGCTGCCGACGTTTCTCGAATTCGCCCGCGGGGCAGTACTTGTCGCACATAACGCCGGCTTCGATATCGGTTTCCTCAAGGCAGCGGCGCGGCAGTGTGGGATCGACTGGCCGCAGCCCACGGTGCTGTGCACGGTCCGGCTGGCCCGCCGGGTGCTGACCCGCGACGAGGCACCACGGGTCAGCCTGGGCGCGCTGGCTCAGCTACTCGGCGCATCGACCACTCCCAATCACCGGGCCCTGGATGACGCCCGGGCCACCGTCGACGTGCTGCATGCCTTGATCGGCCGGGTGGGCAACCAGGGCGTCGACACCATGGCAGAGCTGCACCGGTACCGCACCCAAGTGCCCAACGCCTTGCGGGGCAAACGTTCACTTGCCGATGGAATGCCTTACGCCCCAGGCGTTTACCTGTTTCGCGGGCCGTCCGGCGAGGTGCTGTACGTGGGCACCGCGGTCAACCTGCGCCGACGGGTGCAGCAGTACTTCACCGGCGCGGACCCGCGAGGCCGGGTGCGCGAGATGGTCACCATCGCCACCTCGGTGGACCACGTGACGTGTGCGCACCCGCTGGAGGCCGCGGTTCGCGAGCTGCGACTGCTGGGTGCCCACGCACCGCCGTACAACAGGAAGTCGCGATTCCCGCATCGCTGGTGGTGGGTGGTGCTCACCGAGGAACCATTCCCCCGTTTCGCCGTGGTCCGGACCACGAACGGGCGCCGGATGCTGGGCCCGTTTCGTGCCCGGGGTGATGCCACGGCCGCCGCCCTGGCGCTGGCCCGGTTCACCGGCGTGCGTACGTGTGCCGCGCGTATCGGGGCCACGGGGCGGCACGGTCCCGCCTGCAACGGCCAGTCCTACCCACACGACACCGCCTCCCCGTGCCCGGCCCCCGCCGGCATGGACGCCGCCGAATATGGGGACGCCCTCATGACCGCGCAGGCGGTCCTCAACGGCACCGAGGGACAACCGCTGCACGTCATGTGTGACCGAGTTGCCGAGCTCGGTGCGCTGCGCCGCTATGAAAGCGCCGCGCGGCAACGTGACGCGACGGCCGCCCTCATCGAGGCACTGGCCCGTCAGCACCGCCTGCGGGCCCTCGCGCGCATCGAGGAGCTGATCGCCGCGCGTCCCGACGGTGAGGGCGGATGGCAGATCGCGGTGATGCGACATGGTCAGCTGGCCGGTGCCGCGGTCGCGCGCCGCAGTGTCCCCCCGATGCCGGTGGTGGCGGCCGCATCCGCGTCGGCCCAGGTGGTGCTGCCGTCTGCCGAACCGTTCGGCGGGGCCGCGCCCGAGGAGACCGGACTGATCACCCGTTGGCTGGCCGAGCCCGGGGTACGCATCGTGTCCTCGACCGGCGGTTATGCCGAACCCACGGGATGTTCAGGGTCCCTGCGAGATTGGGCCTCGACCGCACGCAGCGCGGGCATGGCCGAGCTGATCAGGCCCGGACTTTCTACTGCGCCCCGAGCCGTTGGCTGACGACGATCCACTTGTCCAGCAGCGCGGCCGCCGCGCCGGAGTCGATCGCGGTGGACACCCGGGTCAGCGCGTCCTCCCAGGCAGGCACCCATTGGGTGTCGCTGGCCAGCCCGGCGTGCGCGACCATGGCGCCCGCGGCGTTGAGCACCACCGCATCCCGGACGGCACCGGTGCGCCCCCCAAGCACCGCCCGTACCTCCGCGGCATTGAACTCCGGATCGCCGCCGACGAGCTCCTCGAGCCGGGCTCGCGCGAAACCGAACGCCGCCGGATCGAACCGCAGCGTGTCAACCGTGCCCGCCTGAACCCGCCAGATGGTGCTGGTCGTGGTGGTAGTCAGCTCGTCGAGCCCGTCGTCACCATGCACCACCAGCACGCTGGATCCACGTCCGGCGAAGACACCCGCCGTCACCTCCGCCAGATCGGCGAACGCGCAGCCGATCAGGCCCGCCCGCGGACGGGCCGGGTTCGTCAGCGGGCCAAGCAAATTGAACACCGTGGGGACACCGATCTCGCGACGCACCACGGAGGCATACCTGTAGGACGGATGAAAATGTGGCGCGAAGCAGAAGCCGATCCCCACCTCGGCAACGCTGCGCATCACCGCTTCGGGCCCCAGATCGATACGTACGCCCAGCGTCTCCAGCGTGTCGGCGCCACCGGCCAGTGAGGACGCCGCGCGGTTGCCGTGCTTGACCACCGGCACTCCGCACGCCGCCACCACGATGGACGCCATGGTGGACAGGTTCACCGTGTTCGCGCCGTCACCCCCGGTGCCGACGATGTCCACGGCGTTCGCGCCGATCTGGCCGTCCGGTCCGTCCGACGGAAATTCGATTGCGTGCGACAGCATGGTGTCGGCCAGCTCACCGACCTCATCGGAGGTTGGGCGCTTCATCCGCATCGACACCCCGAAGGCCGCGATCTGAGCGGGGGTGGCCGCGCCGGTCATGATCTGGTCCATGGCCCAGGCCGCTTGACCCGCGGACAGGTCGCGACGGTTGGTCAGCTCGCCCAGTACCTGGGGCCAGGAATGTTCCAGCACGCCGCAAATGGTCCCATGGAGACAATCCGGACAACAAAGGACTAAATGCCTCCCAGGCGGGCCGCGACACGCCGGACGCAGGTCACCGGCACCACTCTCATCAGAGGCCACACCCGTTGTCGGGAGTCGGTCACAAATCAATGTCGGACCCGGGTGGCTCTCGACAACTACAAAGCGTCATACTTACGACGTGACGACCGCAGCAGCCCCAGGATCGCCGGCGGGAACCGCCATTACCCAGCGGGTTCATTCACTGAACCGGCCCAATATGGTGAGTGTTGGCACCATTGTGTGGCTTTCCAGTGAGTTGATGTTCTTTGCTGGACTCTTTGCGTTCTACTTCACCGCCCGGGCGCAGTCCGGTGGCAACTGGCCGCCGGAGCCCACCGAGCTGAACTTGGGTCTTGCCATCCCCGTGACCGCCGTGCTGGTCGCCTCATCCTTCACCTGTCAGATGGGTGTGTTCGCTGCAGAGCGCGGCGATGTTTTCGGGCTGCGCCGCTGGTACGTCATCACTCTCATCATGGGCACCTTCTTCGTCCTCGGACAGGGCTACGAGTACATGAACCTCGTGCACGAGGGCACCACCATCGCCAGCAGCGCCTATGGCTCAACCTTCTACCTGGCCACCGGCTTCCACGGTCTGCACGTCATCGGCGGTCTGGTCGCATTCGTCTACCTCCTGATTCGCACCCGGATGAGCAAGTTCACTCCGGCCCAGGCCACCTCCGCGATCGTCGTGTCCTACTACTGGCACTTCGTCGACATCGTGTGGGTCGCATTGTTCGCCACCATCTACTTTGTCCGCTGACAGCCCCATGACGAAGCCCAACCCGGTGAAGGGAGCCCCACAGTTGAGCGTGGAGCCCGTAAACAACACAGCCGCCAAGAATCGCGCGCGCCGCAAGTTCCGCCGTCGCATCTCAGCAGGTTTGCTGCTGCTGATCGCGCTGGTGGTTGCCGGTGGCTTGGCCTCTACCTTCACGCCCACCCCGCAGGTCGCGGTGGCCGACGAAGACAAGTCGGCGCTGCTGCGTACCGGTAAGCAGCTGTACGAAACCTCGTGCATCACCTGTCACGGCGCCAACCTGCAGGGTGTGCCCGACCGCGGCCCCAGCCTCATCGGCGTGGGTGACGCGGCCGTCTACTTCCAGGTGTCCACCGGCCGTATGCCGGCGATGCGCAACGAGGCCCAGGCCCAGCGCAAGGACCCGATCTTCGACGAGGAGCAGACCGACGCCCTCGGTGCCTACATCCAGGCCAATGGCGGCGGACCCCAGGTCATCCGCGACGGCGACGGCGCGATTGCTCAGGAGTCGCTGCGCGGCAACAACATCGCTCGAGGTGGCGATCTGTTCCGGTTGAACTGCGCGTCCTGCCACAACTTCACCGGACGCGGCGGCGCCCTCTCGTCAGGCAAGTTCGCCCCCGAGCTCGACCCGGCCAATGAGCAGCAGATCTACACCGCCATGCTGACCGGCCCACAGAACATGCCCAAGTTCTCCGACCGTCAGCTGACCCCCGAGGAGAAGCGGGACATCGTCGCCTACGTCAAGGCGTCGAGCGAGACCCCCGACCCGGGTGGTTACGGCCTGGCGGCTTCGGGCCGGCTTCTGAGGGCATGGCCATTTGGATCATCGGCATCGTCGCCGCCATTGCCGCGGCACTGTGGATTGGAGCGCGCGCGTGAGTGGCGATCCCAAAGTAGAGATTCCCTCCGACGAGCAGCTCGCGGCCATGAGCCGCGATGAGCTGGTCAAGCTGGGCACCAACCTCGACGGTGTCGAGATCGTCTACCGCGAACCACGTTGGCCCGTCGAGGGCACCAAGGCCGAGAAGCGCGCCGAGCGTCTAGTCGCCCTGTGGTTCGCGCTCGGTGGTGTGTTCGGTCTGGCCCTGCTCGGGGTGTTCCTGTTCTGGCCTTGGGAGTACAAGCCGTTCGGGGATCCGGGCAACGCCATGTACAACCTGGCGACGCCGCTGTACGGCCTGACCCTGGGCCTGTCGGTGCTCTCGCTGGGTATCGGCGCGGTGCTCTACACCAAGAAGTTTGTCCCCCAGGAGATCTCGATCCAGGACCGCCACGACGGCCCGGGCTCATCCGAGGTGGACCGTAAGACCATCGTCGCGCAGCTGCAGGACACCCTGGAGACCTCGACACTCCCCCGCCGCAAGATGGTGATCCGGGCCCTCGGGTTCGGCGTCGGCGCCATGGGGGCCGGCACCGCGGTCGCCTTCATCGGTGGCTTGATCAAGAACCCCTGGGCCCCCGTGGTCCCGACCGCCAACGGCAAGCAGCCGGTGCTGCTCACCAGCGGCTGGACCCCGCGGTACAAGGGTGAAACCATCTACCTCGGCCGGGCCGTGGGCAGCAGCTCCCAAATCCTGCTGAAGATCCGGCCCGAGGACATCGACGCCGGTGGCATGGAGACCGTGTTCCCGTGGCGCGAGTCCGATGGCGACGGCACCACCGTCGAATCGCACGAGAAGCTGTCGCATATCGCCATGGGCGTGCGTAACCCGGTGATGATCATCCGGGTGCGGCCCAGCGACATGGGCAAGGTGATCAAGCGCAAGGGACAGGAAAGCTTCAACTACGGCGACCTGTTCGCGTACACCAAGATCTGCTCGCACCTGGGTTGCCCCACATCACTTTTTGAGCAGCAGACCTACCGCATCCTGTGCCCGTGCCACCAGTCGCAGTTCGACGCACTGCACTTCGCCAAGCCCATCTTCGGGCCGGCCGCCCGTGCGCTGGCACAGCTGCCGATCACCGTCGACAAGGACGGATACCTCGTCGCCAATGGCGACTTCGTTGAACCCGTCGGACCCGCATTCTGGGAGCGCAAATCATGAGTGACACAGCCCAAAAGCCGTCACGTCTAGGCAAGATCGCCGCCGCCCAGGGCGAGGCGATGGACTCTCGGTATCACCTCGCCGCCGGAATGAAGCGGCAGATCAACAAGGTCTTCCCCACGCACTGGTCGTTCATGCTCGGTGAGATCGCGCTGTACAGCTTCATCATCCTGCTGCTCTCGGGTGTGTACCTGACCCTGTTCTTCGACCCGTCGATGGCCGAGGTCACCTACAACGGCGTCTACCAGCCGCTGCGCGGTGTGCAGATGTCCAAGGCGTACGAGACCGCGCTGAACATCAGCTTCGAGGTGCGCGGCGGCCTCTTCGTGCGACAGATCCACCACTGGGCGGCGCTGATGTTCGCGGCCTCGATCATGGTGCACCTGGCCCGCATCTTCTTCACGGGCGCATTCCGCCGCCCCCGCGAGGCCAACTGGGTCATCGGCTCGCTGCTGCTGATTCTGGCGATGTTCGAGGGCTACTTCGGCTACTCGCTGCCCGACGACCTGCTCTCCGGTATCGGTCTGCGCGCCGCGATGTCCTCGATCACCTTGGGCATCCCGGTCGTCGGCACCTGGATGCACTGGGCGCTGTTCGGCGGCGACTTCCCCGGCAACATCTGGATCCCGCGCATGTACGCGCTGCACATCCTGTTGATCCCCGCGATCATCCTGGCGCTCATCGCCGTTCACCTGGCGCTGGTGTGGTACCAGAAGCACACGCAGTTCCCTGGACCGGGCGCCAAGGAAACCAATGTCGTCGGCGTGCGCATCCTGCCGGTGTTCGCACTCAAGGGTGGAGCGTTCTTCGCCTTCACCACCGCCATCCTGGCGCTGATGAGTGGCCTGCTGCAGATCAACCCCATCTGGTTGCTGGGCCCCTACAAGCCCTCGCAGGTCTCGGCGGGCAGCCAGCCCGACTTCTACATGCAATGGACAGAGGGCCTGGCCCGTCTGTGGCCCGCATGGGAGCTGTACATCTTCGGGCACACCGTGCCCGCGGTGTTCGCGGTGGCGATCATCATGGGTGTGGTGTTCGGTCTGCTGACCATGTACCCATTCATCGAGAAGAAGCTGACCGGCGACGATGCGCATCACAACCTGCTGCAGCGTCCGCGTGACGCTCCGGTCCGCACCGCCATCGGCGCGGCGGCGATCTCGTTCTACATGATCCTGACGCTGGCCGCGATGAACGACATCATCGCGTTGAAGTTCCATATCTCGCTGAACGCGACAACCTGGATCGGCCGTATCGGCATGGTCATCTTGCCAATCGTCGTGTACTACCTGGCCTACCGCTGGGCCATCGGCCTGCAACGCAGCGACCGCGCAGTACTCGAACACGGCATCGAGACCGGCATCATCAAGCGACTACCGCACGGTGAATACATCGAGCTGCACCAGCCACTGGCCGGTGTCGACGAGCACGGCCACGCCATCCCGCTGGAATACCAGGGCGCCGCAGTGCCACAACGCATGAACAAGCTCGGATCGGCCGGCGCACCCGGCACCGGCTCGTTCCTGTTCGCCGACCCCGCCGACGAACAAGCCGCACTGGTGCAAGCCGAACACGAGGCGCACCACAAGTCGCTGCTCGCTCTGAAGGAGTACCAGGACGGCGAGCCGGCAACAAACGGTCACGGCCACTAGAAGTCAGTTCGACAGTGGGGCCCCGCACATGAAAAAGTGTGCGGGGCCCCACTGCTTTACCCTGGCCGTATGCACGAGATGACTCGCGAGCAATGGTGGGCCTTCGCCACCGAGGGCACCCGCACCGGGATGCTGGGGCTGGTACGGGCCAACGGTGCGCCCATCGTGACACCGGTCTGGTTTCTGCTCCATGAGGGACCCGGCGGCGATGAGCTGATCTTCACGACGGGCACGGAAACATTGAAAGGCAAGGCCATTCGACGGGATCCGCGCATCTCGCTGGCCGTCGACGACCAGCGCCCGCCCTACTCCTACGTCCAGTTCACAGCCGAAGCGCGACTGACCAGTGATCTCGATGAGATGCGCGAATGGGCGACCAGGATCGGTGGACGCTACATGGGAGCCGAGCTGGCCGAGGATTTCGGCCGTCGCAACGCGGTTCCGGAGGAATCGCTGGTACGCGCCACCATCACGAAAGTCGTTGCCCGCGCTGGGATCGCGGATTAAGACCCTGGCGCACCGAGCTCGCGCAGCTTCTTGAGGGTCACCCACGGAATCGCGCCCATCGCGCAGGTGATCACCCCGCCGAACACGAACGCGACGAGGGCGGCGGTGTCGCTGTCCACTGCCAGCAGATAGGCGCCTGTGACCACCGCCAGCAGCGCCAGACCGATCGCACCGGCGATCCCTACGGTGGCGCGCAGCCACAGCCGATCGACCACCACTGATTTCGATGCCGCCTCGGCGGCCGCCCGATAGGCCGGTGACCCGGGCCCGGTGTAATCCTTCGGAACATGGCTCGTGTGGTCCGCCAGTCCGCCGAATGTCTTGAGTTTCTCGGTCGAGGCCTCCGCGGGAGGCGGCCCCAACGGCACACTGCCGGCCCCGGAAGCATTGGCACCCTTGGATTTAGGTACGGCCTTTGACGGGCCACGCGTCGTGCGCTGAGCCGCCGTCTTACGGGCGCGCAGTAGCAGCGGCACGGCACCGATGATGACGGCCAGCGATACCCCGATGACGATGTAGATCCCCAGCGACGGCCCAGCCGATCCCGGCGCGCCCTCCCCCAGTCCGGTCATCACAACGATGGCGCCGACCAACATCCCGACGAATGCCAGCCAGATGACGGCGCACAGCCCAATGAGCATCCGGTCGACGGCCTCCGGAGAGGATCGACGCACCGGACCGGCAAGTGCCTCCAGTGGCTTGGCCAATCGACCCGCTGGCATCAGCAGGTTGCCTGCGCCGAATTGTTGTTGTTGGCGGACAGAACCTGGCCATCGCTGGTGGTGATCGTGCAATTGAGCTGGCTCAGGCGCAGGAAGCTGCTCGCCGACACCGAACCGATCTCCGAGTTCGAGATCGGGGTGACGGTGATCGACCACGGGATGTAGACGTTCGGGTTTACCCGGGTGCGCCCGGAGCCGTCGGTCCACGTGATCGAGATGCGATCCAGCGGGGCCTTCGAACCCGTCACCGAGTACGTGATCTGCCGGGGCCCAGCCGGGGTCGTAGTCGTCGGCGGTGGAGGAGGCGGCGGCGTGGTGGTCGTCACCGGCGGCGGTGCCTCATGCGTCGTCACCGGCGGCGGAGGCGGAGGCACCGGAACCGGAGGTTCCACCGTCACGGTCTCGGTCACCACCGGCGGAGGCGGAGGTGGCGGCGGTTCAGTGGTTGGCGGCGGAGGTGGTGGAGGCGGAGGTTCCGTCGTGGTGGTGATGATCTCGTTCCACGGCGTGGTGCTCGGAGTCGGCGTGACCGAGGTGCTCTTGGCGGCACCGGTCGTCTCGTCCGATCGTCCGGCCACCAGCAACGCGACGGATGCCACCAAGGTGATGGCGGCAATGATCGCCGCCACCCCGACGACCCAGGGCCACCGCGGCGGAGGCGGCTCCTCACCGTCGACCAGCTGGGTGTCGTACTCGTCGTACGGCACGTACGGACTGGTGAATTGCTCGGATTCGGGCGCCGAATACGCCTGTGAATGAAACGCGGCGGAATCCGGTCCGGAAGAGTCAGCAGCTGCGCCATCCGCGTTCGGACCGTCCAGATCCGGAACTTCCCCGGGAGTCCCCGACCCTGGGTTGTCCGTCCCACTCATCTACACAAGTTCCTTTTCGTCACTTCCCGCTCCCCGGCGGGCCACCTGCCTG